>OLQN01002935.1_pt1 | contig 10911 bp, 12 predicted proteins | sample 1673181 | NCBI WGS metagenome assembly OLQN01 (sample SAMEA3136763, study PRJEB25190) | human gut metagenome | biome: human gut; feature: human-associated habitat; material: faeces | place: Austria | collected 2013
GAGCACTTGACTTTTAATCAAGTTGTCCGGGGTTCGAATCCCCGATGCTTCACTTCACAGAATGCCGGAAATCCTTTATTTGTAAGGGTTTCCGGTCTTTTTTTATAACTCCTAAATAACACCAAGTAATCGTGAGTAAATGTCCCATTGAAAACAAGATGTCTCAAATGTGTCTCAGATAAAAATGAAATCCACGCTTTTATCTTTTTATTTTCTTTAAATCAAAATTTGATTACAAAGAAAATTGAGTTGATTTTAAAGCGTGGATTTTATTTATTTAGAAGTTATTTGCTATGAAAGTCCCATCCGTTATCCATGAATTCGCTTATGCAAGCATGGTTCATTCATGGATATCGGACGGAATTTTTGAGTACTTTTTTAATGTGTCAAAGCATTATGGACGTATGATAGTGCCTGCGTTTTCCATAATTTCTACGATTTCGTACATGTTGGTAACGCTGCCGACTGCCAGGCTTTCTTTCAGGCCGTAGAAGTCAAGGCAGGTACCGCAGGTGAGGATTTTTACTCCTTCTGCTTCTAAAGATTTCAGATCTTCCAGGGAATCGGAGTCTTCGCAGGTAAGGAATGCTCCGGAGTTGTAGCACAGAATGATCTCTGGGAGCTGATCCTGTTTGGTGAGAGCGAAAATGAAGGATTTCATAAGAATCTTTCCAAGCTGTTCTTCACCATTTCCCATGGTATTGGCGGAAAGGACGGCTACAAGACCATGTTTCTTGGAATCCGGGGTGCAGGCGGGAGCGGCGGATTCAGCTGCTGGTGTTGAGGTTGTGCTGTTTTCCGGAATCTGGAAGGTTACGGTGAAATCTTTCTCTGTTTTTTTCTCAGAAGAGACTGTAAAGCCTTTGCTGTTGCCAAATTTGGTAAGGTTCTGGACGGCAATTTCATTGTCAACGAGAATGATAAGGGTACCGCCATTTGTCATTTCTTCGGATTCTTTCTTTGCGTTTACAACTGGGAGTGGGCAGGCCATTCCTCTCGCATCAAATGTTTTGTTTTCCATGTGTAATTTCTCCTACTATCTATATTGTATTTTTTTAATTGACATTTTTTAACAGACTCTATAATACAGCATATATTAAGTAATGGATACTCTGACACAGTAAATTTTTAATATATTGCGTAAGTAATGCTGAAAATTAATTTGTACTGCATTAGAGCCTGTTTAATAATTAAATTATACACTCATATATGCCCTCAGGATCCAGGTCTTGCTCCTGAAGTAGTTTCTCAAGGGCAGTGCGGCTTGTGGGGGGCGCACACCAGGAAAGTCCGCAGCTGGCAGAGATACTTCTTGGAACCGGAATCAGTCTTCCTGGAGCACCAGTGGCTTTGCAGGATTTCTCCATGGCGATGGCGTCAGTGGTGCAGCGAAAGGTGATGATTAAGCGTTTTTCCTGGGAAATCATGGGGTACCTCCTGATTGACCGCATATTTGGTCGTAAAAAATTTTCTTTCTATTAAAGTGCGATATATGGTGCATTACAAACTTTCTGCAGAATAGGAAGTGGTCGTTGTTTCACTGGGTTCTGCTGAAAGTTCTCCGCAATCTGATTCATTTAAGAATGAAACTGATCTCTGTTCCGGAGCCATTTCAGCAGGTGTCACCAGATACCCATGCGAAACCGGTTCAATAGTCTGTTCCATTACCCTGTGAAGGAGCTCCAGGCCGCCTGTGCCCTTGAAGGCTCCATAGAGAAAGTTGTTGGAGATTTCTTCGGTGATGGATTCCAGGCCTTCCATGATCATGCCTTTGCCTGGTGTTTCGTACCAGCGGATGAGAATTTCATCTTCGGGAAGGAAGAAAATGTTGATTTTTCTTCGAACACATTCTTCAAGGAAGGTGAAGTCCAGCTTCAGGACGGCGGTTCCGTTTTCATCTGTAGTGAATTCTCCGGAGGCTGCAATCAGATAGCTTTCCTCGTGGAGGGTAAGCCAGGATTCTTTGAATTTTCCAAGTCCTGTCGGGATGTTATGCCATTCGCCGGATTCCAGAAAGTTTACGGAGAAATTGCCTTTTTCACAGGAGAATGAAATCTTTTGCACACCTTCCGTCATATTATTGTGGAAAATCTGGATAAACAGCGGGAAAAGACCAATGCTCTGTGGAGAAAGTTCAAAAACTTTGCCATTAAGCTGTTGGGTGAACTGGTAAGGATTCGGCGCAGGAAGTCCTTTCACGTAATTCCAGGTATTAGGTCGTGTATTGGTGCTGCGGCGGAGTCCGGGCGGATTCTTTTTCCAGCCGCCCTTTCGGAGAGAAGGAAGTGTCTGAGGTGCTTGAATGCCGTTTTCAAGCTCTGCAGTCAGGCGGTTCAGGAGTGTCTGGGCGCATGGGTTTTCAGGCAGAATATCTGCAGGATGAAAGTTGCGCGGAAAGTGCTTGCGGATAATGTTCAGCATGACGCAGTTCTGGAAAAGTTCGTTATTTCCGGCATTTGTGACTACAACCATGTTCATGTCAGGGTAAACGATCACATTCTGACCAAGCATTCCATTGAATTCAAAGCTGCCCGGGTGAGCCTCCATCCACAGCTGGTAGCCATAGCCGAAAGTACCTTCGATGCTTTCCTTATGCTTAGCAGTGGAGACTTCAACCCAGAATTCCGGGATAATCTGCTGATCGTTCCATTTACCTTTCTGAAGATAAAGCTGACCTAATTTAGCCATGTCCTCAGTGCAGAGGAAAAGTCCCCAGCCGCCCTTGGTAATGCCCTTAGGGCAGGTTTCCCAGAAATAGCGGGTGATTCCAAGGGGAGCGAAAAGCCGCGGTTCCAGGTACTCGGTAAGTGACTGGCCGGTGCGTTCCGTGACGATGGCGGACAGAACGTAGGTATTCAGGCTGTTGTACTGGAAATTTTCCCCGGGGGTGCCGGTGATGGAAGAATTCAGGTAGCTGGTGAGCCAGTCGTTTCCAGAGACGATCCCGGATTCGTTGAAAGTGACGCCGCTGGTCATTGTGAGAAGATTTTCTACAGTGACTTTAGGGCGGAAAATCTTGTTAAAGGTGTTCAGCTTCTTCTGGAAAATGTCGTAAATGTTCTCGTCCAGGGAAAGCTTGCCTTCTTCTACCAGAAGACCAATTGCCATGCCGGTGATGCTTTTGCACATGGAATGGGTCACATGCCAGATTCGGCTGCGGTAGGGGGCGAAATTGGCCTCGCAGATGACCTTTCCATTTCGGAGAACCATGAAATGGTGCATGTCTGTATAGTGTGAAGTGTCCAGATCCCGCAGCAGGTCGGCTAGCATGTCAGAGGAAATACCCTGGCTCTCCGGCGTGGCGCGGGGAAATGGCTGCTCGTATGGTTTGTCAAATGGAAATTTAGGTTTTTGCGGGAAGAAATCTACCCGGCTGGCTCCGTCCGTTTTTCCCAGGATAATGTTTGTAATCAGTTCTGCAACTGCAATCTGTTCTTTTGCCATAAGGTGCTCCTTTCTTTGGGAAAGCGGTAAAAGTTGTTGTTAGGGTTATTGTAGCAGTGGGGGACAAGTGTGTCAATAAGGGGTGAAATAGGGAAAATTTATAAAAAATGGTTCTATAGGTTGTATTGGCAGACATAAATATTACTAGAGCCTGTTTGAAAAATCATTCCCGCAATCTGCACGCCCCACTTTGCGGTATATTTCACCCGAATTCGGTTGCCGTAGCTCGCTACGGCGCCCTCATCCGGGCAAAATCTCCCACAAATTGTGATGCACATCTTGCAGAAAGCCTTTTTCAAACATGTTCTAGACCCTGCACAATCATGAAAAGTGCGCAGTTCGCAGATGAGTTTTTCCAGGCATATTCTGGCGGCTGTTTGCTGTTAGCTGTCCGTGCAGTCTGCCGGAGGCAGAAAAAGTGCCTGAAATGGTACAAAGTTAATTGCATTAGGAGACAGCGGCGGTGATGAGCTTTTGGATTTTGGACAGGCATGACAAGAAGGAGGACCTTTATGAGATTATTGAAAAAATATTTCAACCGGGAAAATAAATTCAGTTTGAAAGAACGTTTCAATATGGTGATGACTGTGGTGACTTGCTTTTTCATGGGAGTGATGGGTGAAAATGGACGGGGGGTGCAGGGAATAAAGGGACTGATTGGTGGAATCGGCGGACTGGCTGTAAGGATGAATGGATGGCTGAGTGTGGTGACTGGCTGGGAGCTGGGCGCGCATGAAGCTCATGGAATATATGAAAAAGGTATAGTGGGAAGATTTTTCCAGGGAAAGATGCTGGAAGGAATAGATGTGGTGAAGCGTGGACAGGCTTTAGTGGAAAGGGCTGGGCTGCGAGGAAGAAGGGGAAATCGGATACGGGATGTTTCACATGAGAAGGGACTGCCTTGCATGGAACGATGGGTGTGCAGAGGCAGTCCGTAGGGGCATAATCGGTTGATTTAATGTAACTGTGAACTATGTTCACGAAAACATCTCGCGGTATAGTATCTGCGGAAAAGTTACATTAATTGTTAAAATGAACTGTAATCGGACAGATTTCGCTGTTGGTGCCGACTCTCATGTTCGGCCCCCAGATTCCGGCTCCGGAAGTGACAATGTTGTGCATATTTCCTTTTCGAAGGTAGCCACAGGAATTTTCCCAGAATAGATGGATAATCAGGTTTCCGGGGAAAATCTGGCCGTCATGGGTGTGACCACAAAGGTCAAGGTCAACACCGGCAGCAGCTGTCTCGTCTAATTCTTTTGGCTGATGGTCAATGAATATAATTGGTTTTCTCTGGTCCAGCGATTCGGTAAGCTGGGCCGGAGTGGCTCTGGAGCCCTCCACTTTTTCGCATCGGGAGGCATCCCGGCGGCCGACAATATAAAATTTGTTGTCGATCAGAACAGATTCATCGTCTAGCAGGTGAATTCCTGCGTCTGTAAGAAATTCTTCCATTCTGGGATCATTGTAGTTATCTTCTGTTCCGTTGAAGGTGAAACCTGCCAGGATTGGTTCGTTCAGGTCATGATTGCCCCAGCAGGCGTAAACTCCATATTTGGACTTAATTCCTTTTAAAATTTCTTTTAATTTATCTGGTTTGGAAATGGCGTCATATTCATTATCGAAAATATCACCTGCGATACAGACTACATCTGGATTTTCTGCATTAATCTTTTTCACAATTCGTTTTGCCTGGGCGGTTCCCATGCTGTAGCCGAAATGGGTATCAGCGAGAAGGACTATTTTCAGGGAATCCATGCCGTCAACTGTTTTTTCAACGTTTATCTCATAAGGGGTAGTTTTCACATGGGTTACATGAAGGATTCCGTAAACACTGAGGCTGATGATCAGTATGGTGCAGATCAGGCCTGTGATGACGAAAGTGCTGCGGTGCCCGATAAACGGGGCATGGAATATGTATTTCAGTATCAGACGGCCAAAATCAACGACAGCGATTACCAGCAGAATATAGATAAAAGTTCCGAGAAAATAGTTACCTGTATGCTTGAGAATACGGTGCAGGTTGGCCGGCTTTTTGATAAGAAAGCCGGTGAGCAGGGCTGTTGCTAATATTATGTAAACTCCTATAAAGGAAGCGCGAAATGCCATTGTCTGAAAAAGTCTGTGACAGGCGCCCATCCATCGTATCATCCAACGGACAACGTATGCATTGATCAGGATGTATAGGGGTGCAAGAAAGAGTGCGGCCATGAAAAACCTCCGTTATATTTACTTTGAAAATTAGCAGTTACACGCTTTGTTACCGTGTCTGCGCAATAATGGGTACAGTATACTACGGTTAATAAGTTTTTGCAATTGTGCATATAATAGGGAGAAATGAGAGAGTCAGGAGAGCTGTTGCTTATGCGGCAAAGCGAGAAAGATTCCTGAAACCGGGAACATCAGGTATGCCGATTATTTTTAAGCAATGGCAAAGTGCAGGAAATATATGAGAAAATGGTTTCGGAGCTTTTATTCTTCAGGGCTGTTTATTCCATTCATTTTATTATTGCCGTATATGTGTACAATCGCCTTGAATGGGGCGGATAAAGCACTTTTACTGCATTCTCCGGGGGTGGAGGATATGGTTCCGCTGATGTTGCTGGTACAGATGAAAGGGGATTATGCGGAGGAAGCGGTGAAAGCTCAGGCGGTGATTGCAAGGTCGGAGGTGTACAGGCGGCTGGAGGAGGGGGAAAGTGAAGGAGAAATTCTGGATGAAGTAAGTGAAAGTATCGCAGGGAAAAACAGGGAAAGAAGAGTTGAGCAAATGACAGCTGCGACAGAAGATGAAGAGGTGTTATCCTTCCGAATAGCAGAATTAAATAGTGGCAGGAGTTTTGTTGTTGGATATGGAGGCGTTTGGAAATTACTGAGTGCGGTGGATAAGCTGCAGCAGTATGGAGCAGCGGCAGAGGCAACGGCCGGGCAGGTTCTTACATATAATGGAAAGCTGAAATTAGTTCCGTATCATGAGATCAGCAGCGGTAAAACCAGGGATGGGACAGAAGTTTTTCACAGTGCAGAATATGGCTATCTGAAATCAGTGGAAAGCAGTCAGGACAGGGAGGCTCCAGGCTATGTAAACAGTGCATATGTGCCTGCCAGTCAGCTTCCTGCGAAGCTGGTGGTCAAAAAGCGAGATAGTGCCGGTTATGTGACTGCGCTGACAGCTGATGGAAACTGGCTTGAGGGTGAGACTTTTCGCCAGGGCATGCATCTGGCTTCCGCAGATTTTTCCGTGCAGAAAGTAGGAAAAATGGTACGCTTTTTATGTAAAGGAAAAGGACATGGGCTTGGATTTTCCCAGTATGGGGGGAATGAGATGGCGAAGAAAGGGAGTAGCTGGGAGGAGATATTGGAGACATATTTTCCGGAGATGGAGGTTGAGGTGGTGATGGAGATGGGAAGGTGAAAAATGTTGCTGAAAGTCAAAAAATTACTTTTATTATAAAAGTTTTGTAAAACCCCTTGCATTTTTCAAAAAAAGTGTTATAGTATAACACATACTTTATGATGTAGTAATTAAAACTACATGATAAAGCTTGCGAAACATTATAAACCTAGGAACCAGACTGATTTCTGGAAAAGTTACTTTGGAAAAGTTTTAGGAGGTGCTATCATGAAATTTAAATTAAAAGATCCGGGAAGTGCGATTACACATGGGATTGCTTTTCTTCTGGCAGCAGTGGGAGCAGCGCCTTTATTGATTCGCTCGTCAGAGTGGAGCGATCATATTCATATTGTGGCACTGGGAGTGTTTATTCTTACGATGATGCTGCTTTATGCGGCAAGTACTCTTTATCATTCCGTTGATTCTACGGCGAAGGTGAACCGCAGACTGAAGAAGCTGGATCATATGATGATCTTTGTAATGATCGCGGGAAGCTATACGCCGGTGTGCCTGATTGTTCTTCATAACAAGATTGGATATATACTTTGCGCACTTGTGTGGGCGACAGCAATTCTGGGAATTGTATTTAAGGCATTCTGGGTGACTTGTCCGAAATGGATTTCTTCTGTGCTGTATATTGGAATGGGCTGGTTGTGTGTGCTTGCGTTCATGCCAATTATTCATGCATTGCCTAAGGCTGGATTTGGCTGGCTGCTGGCGGGGGGAATTATTTATACGATTGGCGGTGTGGTCTATGCACTGAAGCTTCCCATCTTTAATGCGAAACATAAGAATTTTGGGTCACATGAGATTTTCCACGTATTTATTATGCTGGGAAGCGCGTGTCATTTTATTGTGATGTATTGTTTTGTGGCGAAGATGCCGATTTGATGATATGGTAAGGTAAAATATTAGTAATGAAGTTACCTGTAACAAATATTTTAGACGAAGTTTTTTAATAATTTTTAATATTTAGAAGGAACTGTGATCTCCTCTAAAATTCCATCAGGGCTAATTTTTTTGCCCGGGTCAATTGTTTGATTGCATATTCCCGGCTCATGGCTTCTTCTTTGGTGGCGTAGCCTTCGTAGTAGACAAGAGTTACCGGACGTTTGGTTTTGGTGTATTTGGCTCCGTTTTTGCCGCTGTTGTGGGCTTTCAGGCGCTTTTCCAGACAGTTTGTCCATCCGGTGTAAAGAGTACCGTCGGCACACTGGACGATGTAGGTGTAATTCATGGGGCTCCTTTTGGGGGTGTAAGGTGAAAGTTCTTAATGTTTTACTATGAAAGTCCCGGACGGCAGCCAAGAATGAGCCATGCTTGCATGAGCGAATTTTTGGATATCGGACGGGCTAGAGCGTATGATTAAGTAGGGTGATAGCCCGGATTACGAATGCGGTCGGCAGCTGTGGGAGCGCTATAGGCGCGGAACAGCTGACTTTCATATATGGTGATGTCGCCGACAGGCGACATATCCGTTTAGGAATTAAATAAATATTTATGTAAAGGAGTATCGTCATGCTGTTAACTGGCTGACAATGCTCCTTATTTTTATAAAAAGCAATCGGTAAGCTGGTATATTATTTGCAGTCCTAAAGAATACTAGAGCCTTTTTCAAACATGCTCTAGAGCGTGTCAGAATGGCTGCTATGGCGGGTCCCGGGCTCTTAGCTGCCCTGGAAGGACTGGAAAAAGCAGGTAGGATTTAGGTACCGACTGCGGATTTTCCCACCTGCTTTATTATACGTTGTTTTTTTACTTTTGTGAATGTTGATATTTCATGGACTGAATTTTTTTTACGGCAGATACGTGATCGGGTCGATTGGTTCTCCGTCTTTTTTCATGGCGAAGTACAGGTTACTGCCTTCTTCGCTGTAATAAATGGTAGGAGCTGCGACATAGCCTATGATGGAACCTTTGGTGACGGTATCGCCTTCAGCAACGTCCAGATCAGTAAGCTGACCATAGATTGCCTGGTAGCCGTTTCCAAGCTCCATGGTGACGGTAGTGCCAGTTTGGGCATTATTTTCAATCGAATATACGGTTCCGTTTACTGCGGAAACTACAGGGGCACCTTCCACTGCTTGTACGGAAATCGCAGGGCTCAGTTTATACTGATCCAGAGTTGGGAAGTAAACACTCTGATCCATGCTGTAATCAATGAGAACATGTCCGTTTACCGGCCACTCCATTAATGTATCTTCCGAGAAGTTGATTTCCGGTCCTTTGTGCAGGGAGATCTGGGCGTTTACGCTGGTACTTTCTCCAATGTCAGAGGAGCTGGAAATATCAGCAGTATCGTTAATGTCAGCAGAATTGGTTAAGTCCACGGTATTGTCAAGGCTTGCCATGTCTGTTGCGGATGAATTATCTGATTCGTTTATCAAAGACTCACTGTCTAGGATTCCGGTATCGGAAATTCCGTCCAGATCTGCTTCTACCATGTTAGTACCTGCTTCTGCAAGGGACGAATCATCAGTTGAGTTGGCTCCATCTGCTTTGGCAGTGTCATTTTCCTTGGTGCTTTCCAATGGAAGCACTTCCTGAATATGTTCTGGTTTGTTTGCAACCTGGTAAGCGGTCACTCCGAGAACTGCCATAACTGCAAGGAGAGCGCCGTTGAAAATAAATTTTGCTGTTCTGTTTTTCCTCATATTCTTTTCACCTCTACATACATTCTGTTCACAGCTGTTGTACCTGTCTGTATTTATAGGGTGTCCAGAAAATTGGAGGTTATTCATTAATTCATGAAAATGAGAAAATTTAAATTGGTGGCACTTATATAAGCGACATGGTATAATAGAGGAAAACATGTGCGGTGCTGTGAAAAATAAATGAGGTCGGCAGCTGTGGGGGCGCCATAGGCGCGGAACAGCTGACTTTCATATATGGTGATGTCGCCGACAGGCGGCATGTCCGTTAAAAAATAATTTACAGGGGGTACTTGTAGTGAAGATTACAGAGGAGCTTTTGCAGAAAGCTGATCAGATTCCGAATTTCTCAGATGGAGTTATTATGCCGGATGGGGATTACAGATTGATTGAGGAGAAGGGCCATCTTCAGACCATGATGGCGCTTTTGCCATATCCGGAGAAGGAGATTTGGAAGATGATCCCGGAGAATGATTCGGCACTGTTCTGGATGATCGAGAAGACAGGATGTGTGCTTACAGATTATAATTCAACTGTGGGTATGGCGATGACGCAGTCGCAGAAGGAGGTTTTTGATGCACTGGTTGCCCGTGGGATTATTTCGCCGGAGTATTTTGATATTACCAGGCAGAGGCAGAAGATGCGGAATTAGGGCACGCAGGGAAGCACTGTATCTGAAGAGAAAACAGAACAGGATTGTTGAGGTATATAAATACGAAAACTGCTGTACCATTTAATGGACTTTGAAGAGGGGCTAAATGGATACAGCAGTTTTTTAGTTTCTGTTCACTGGCAGATTGCGGGAATGATTTTTCAAACAGGCTCTATCGAGACGTTGACTGCAGCGATAACAAAATTATTGTTCCATCTGCCGTCCAAGAAACCCGGCAGCAGTCTGCGCCAGAAGCTTTTCGCTGGTGCTTGGAATGTCTTTGTCGGTTCTTCCCATGAGGATGACACTGCCGATAGCATCTCCGGCGGCTATGATGGGCTGGATGACCTGAGATGTGGATGGAGCTGGCTGTTCATCTACTACAGGGACTTTGCCACGGTCTCTGGCACTAAGACATTTGGCTTCTCTGTCATTGATAACAGCTTCCAGTTGGCTGCTGATCAATTTTCCAATGAATTCCTTACTTCCCGGACCGGCAGCAGCTACTACCTGGTCGTGGTCGGTGATGCAGGAAAGCATGCCGGTGGCCTGGGAGAGGGACTCGGCGTATTCTTTTGCAAAAAGGCTAAGCTCTCCGATTGGAGAGTATTTTTTCAGAATGATTTCGCCTTCACGGTCGGTGAAAATTTCAAGCGGGGTACCTTCTTTGATTCGCAGGGTCCGGCGGATTTCTTTTGGGATGACCACCCGGCCCAGATCATCTTATTGTGTCAACCAGGTTCCAAAAAAAATTTTACTCACGCACAAAA
>OLQN01002961.1_pt1 | contig 10815 bp, 10 predicted proteins | sample 1673181 | NCBI WGS metagenome assembly OLQN01 (sample SAMEA3136763, study PRJEB25190) | human gut metagenome | biome: human gut; feature: human-associated habitat; material: faeces | place: Austria | collected 2013
CGCAAAGGTAGGTTTAGGGAACATGCGTGTCAAGGCGGAAAATAGAATGGTTACAGATACTATATTTAGACTTTCTTCTTAACTGAAATTTATCACAATCAGATTCAGCAACCAATAAATATAATTCCCAGATCATTATCACATAACATAGCATCAATGTCAGTGATTATATCTGAAAATTTACTTCTTTTATTAAAGTCTATCTCTGTTGAAAGAAGTCTATCACGATTTGACTCTTGTCCATGTTTTAATTGACTTTCTATTCCCACTGTTTCAAAAAAAGATATGTATCCCCAAATTCTTCCAAATGAAAAGTATGATGATATTTCATTTAGTCGTGTTATAATTTCGTGTTTATCCATTTTATTTTCTAATGCAGTTTATATAATCATATTTTATTTTCTTTAAGGATGTATGATAGTGTTTCAAATGTGTCCTTATCTATCTGATTGAGTATGATATATGCATCATTTGAATAACAGCAGAAATCATACAAGATGGTTGCTAAAAGAATATATGTAGATTTTATTATTGTTTTAACATAGCTATTTATATTATCATTGAACATTTGACCAAATTGCATCACACTAAGAAATGATGAATGTATATGAGATGATGTAAGCCTATATAGATTTTTAGCATCATCATCACATATAATCTGATTGATTCCGTTATCCACATGAATGGCTTTTATGCCCGTAATTTCACCATTTAACTTAACAAAATAATATCCTTTTAACGATGTACCTTTGTAATCTAAAATCTTCTTACAATCCTTAATTACATTATCATGTACTTTTAATTGTAGTAAAAGTACTGACACTTTATTTTTCAAATTCTCTATTTCATTTTTTTCCTTTACTTCTTTCTCCTTATACTCTTCTGGAACATTATTAAGTCCCTGTCTGTTCTGAAGACCTCGAATTTCCCATATTGATAAAACTATTTCTCTTTCAGCATCACTTTGTTGCGTTATAAATATGTTATGAAATGTAAAGCATAATTCATAATAGCTTCTTAGAACAGATAATATGGATGGTATATCTTGAATAAGTAAATTACTATTTTCCAACAAGCTTTGTCCTTTTAATAAATTTAAGATTGATTTAGTTCTCAACAATCCCATTTGCAGCATACATTGCGCTATACAGTCACTTTCTGAGACAGTCTTTTGATTATACTTCCAATAAGATCTGAGCTGATATATTAACTTAAATGCAGTATGACACAAATTCTCTATATGTTCTTTGAAGAATAAAATCACATTACTTTCATCCAATTGTGATAAATATTCTTCTGTAGATAGAATATCCTCTTTCATGTGTTTTTAATTCTTTATCATAATTCGGGTTAATTTACTTTTCAATTTTTATAAGTGATAACTGTCTACTTTAGACTCTGCCACCAATTGTTTTTCTTCCTCCAATATAGCGTATGGTTTTATTATACGATCTTCAAGATAAATATGATTAAGCGTATACTCCAATGATTTTAAAGTCTGTTCACGAAATGCTGGTTTAAGTTGACATTCCCATACTGTAATACAATGCCATCCCATAGAAGCAAGCTCTTTTTGCTCTTTAATATCACGTTCCTTATTTTTCTGGATTTTGTCCTTCCAGAACTCTGAATTTGTTTTCGGTAGTACAAAGTACTTGCATCCATCATGACCATGCCAGAAACATCCATTTACAAATATTACAGTTCTGTATTTCCGCAATACCAGATCAGGATGCCCAGGCAGACGAGGATGATTCAGCCGGTAGCGGAAGCCCCGGCTGAACAAGAACTTACGGACCAGTAATTCCGGCTTGGTATTCTTGCCACGTATTGCTGACATATTCTTATGTCTCTGTTCTTTCGTCAATCGGTCTGCCATAAATGATTATTCAGTAACAAAACTTTTTATAGGAATCAGCTGTGGATGATAACTGGTCTTCGGATTCCTTGTTATTGGCAATAAGTTCAGTTTTCCAAAGTCAACCGCAACATCCGTTTTGACCTTATAAGTCAAATATAAATCTGCATCTTTCTTAGTTGTTATCACATCATCCTGCATCTTGGATTTAGGAACCAATGTTGGTCCTGTACCATCAAAAATGAACAGTTCATATCGGTTGCTTTTATTGTGTATCAATAAGTACCTTGCTTTTGTAAACCCTTCTACCAGAGTAAGTGTTGCTCCATTCATTTGCAAAGCTACACCTACAGTTCCAGTTCGCTTTAGAGTTGATATAGCGTTATCAAAATTAACACCTTCCTTTACAATACAGAGAGCAAGGTCTGTATTATCTGCCTTATATTCTACTATAGGTTGAACGTCAGGAAGAACTTCGTTTGGATCCTGACCTAAACGGCATTCTTCCACATAAAATGCAGTACGCAACATTTCTATTAGTTCTTGATTAGTTTCTATATTTTCTGGCTTTCTATCAAGAGCTAATGAGTATACAGTCTCATCCGTATAAGGTGTATACACCTTACCTATCAGTTCCTTGAAATGCTGCTTTATATATTCTTCTCCATTTATGTGTACCTTAGCACGCATTGCATAGAAACTGTAATCCTGCTGCAACCACTCTTGTATCTCCTTGCGGAACATTCTTCTCACTTTCTGTTTCCATTTATTCTTTTGACTTCTATCATCACGGGCATAAAGTGAGAGTACATAAAGGAAATTTACGTCATAGTGAAAAAGAAGAAGTGTATCTCTGTCAAACAAGCGATTTTCATAATGCGTTTTCTTATGTCTCTTATTTTCCCTATGAGTCTGCACAATACCATCATCTGCATAGTCGAATTTTTCATTCATCATTGCAGAAACAAAAAAATTCGGGATAATATTATATCCTTCAGTTATATCATCCCTTAACCTGACTCCAGATTCCGGCTCTTTATTATCCAAAAATATATCAAGATTCCATTGAATTACATTACGTGCGTAAGTATATTGCTTATATATGGATTCAGAACCGAGTTCATGCCCCATTTTATAATACTTACTATCACCGATATAATATGTCTGCTTATCTTCATTATCAATCAGACTCTGCGCTGTAAACAAGTGATCAACCACTTTACCGTCCTCCTGTTTCTTATCCATTCCATCAGGTAACGGTTTATCTCCAATAAGTTCATCTATTATAGCTTCGAAAACTATATAGAAATTCTTAACCAATAGATATTCTTTATGTTCTGTTGATACACGCAAATGTCGGGATTCATCAAAAAAAGCAAAGCATAATTCCCAGAGTTCTATAGCCTTATCGGAAAAATACTTATACTTTATCTGGCGCAGTCGTGTACAACCATATCCATTCAGATAAGCTTCAAATTTTTGTCCTTTAATAAGTGGAAATTGAACACAGATATTCTTAGTAAAACCATATTTATCCCCAATATAATTCAATATCGAAAAGAATATGACAAGCAGTTCTTCATCAAAATTTATCTGACGCTTTTTATTTGCCGGATTCAGATAAATCGGAGAATTTTCCTGTATTATAGCTGGTTGCTTAGCTATAGTCCTTGTCCAATTAATCTTGTTCAACCCACTATGCATATTCTTCACAATATAGAAGAAAAAGCTTTGATTCTCCTTTGCAAACCTGATAAGTGTAAGCAATATATCCAGATATGTATTGCTCCTCCTGCGACGGCCACTTCCTACTTGCTGTATTCTTTTATAATATACGATTCCTGTATCATACTGTTTATCATCCTTATATACAACAATTGCACGATATATCCAGACAGCAAACTTATAGACAAAATCACGCTCTTCTTTTGTAAGCGGATTATGTTCATCCAAATTAAGTATTTCTTCAGGACAATATTTACCAAAAACCAGATTTGCCTTCTTTGAGTCTTTTGATTTATCATCCATCAATAAAACCTTTGGAAGAATAAACACACAGTCACGCTGTAAGGTATTATAATAATACCCTACATAATGAACAGACACTTTACCCTCTACATTCTCCAAAGCATCAATGCCATAGAGAGTGTCTTTTACATCAGTGACATTATATTGATATTCTTCTATAAGTATTCTCATTCCCTAATCTTTTCTATATGAATACCTAAATCACTTTCATTTACCTTATTCACAAAATCTTGTATTCTCTCAGGGTTAAATTGATTTGAAACATACACAGTTGTTCCGTCAGTTAATATATGAATCTTTGATTTATCAGCTAATTTTTGGTCTTTAGAATCTGCAGTTCTCTCTTTATATTGAACTTCAGTTTCAATAAGATTAGGTGTTTTAACTCCTAAAGACAGCCACCTAGAAACTACATCACTACTTGACAAATCAGGATTTTCAGAACAGAACATTTTAATGGCCTCAAAAGGAGCACGGCACTTTCCATAACTACCAATACCATTTATTGAATACCTTGATGTATCAGTGTTTCCTTTATCATCAACCTCATTAATATCAAAATCAGTATTATCAGAGTCTTTATTTACCTCACTAACAATTCTTACATCAAGATTCTTCAGGAAAAGTTCTACCTTTTCTTCAACAATCTTAGATTCATGTCCTTCCGATTTATAGAACTTATCAAATGTCAACTTGCGTTCTTGTCCTTCAGGGTCTTTTTCATCATTGAAAATTTCATTATTAAACTCATAATCTTTGAATACGTCATTCCACAAATAGAATAATACTTTTCCAACAAACCTCTCTGACCTAATTATTTTGTTCTTGTCAGCCTTGCAGAAAAAGTAACCAAGCTTTTTATCTTCTGAACTGGTAGTTGAAGCAATCTTATCATTTATTTTTGATATGAAATCCCACCAATCATAATGCTTATTATTGACTTCGATAGCCCATCCTTTACCAGCATCCGAAATAGGCATATAAGTCCAATCCCAACGACGTTTAAATGCTGAATCTATTGGAAAAAGTGATTGGTCACTAGTATTCATTGTAGCCCAAATGTATAGGTTATTTGGCAAAAGTAAGACCTCACCTTTAAATATTTTCTCTGCTATAGACTTACCATTATACATTGAGTTTATCTCAGATACTTTCTCATTTGGCAAGTTGATTCCATCAAAAGCTTTACAAAGCTGCTTTTGCATATCTTTATCAGATGTAATAGGATAGTCTGAGTATCCAGCATCATTACGGTCTAACAATTGAAAAAGATCACCAAAAATTTGAGCACAGTTACCTCTATTTATTTCCTCTATTACAAGATACTGTGGGGTTCCATCTAACCACATCTTCCAGGCATTAATATATGCCTGTAAAAACGATTGAGCTACAAATTTATATACAATTTGCTCCTTGTGTAATGATGTTCCCCCTATTTTCATCGGTTCTCCCAACTCATTACATATTGGCAACATGTCCGTAGTAGGTTTATATGCTCCTACAAATGTAGAATAGTCACTATCAGGATGAAATGTCGTACGGATAACCTCTTTATCTCTTGTAATTCTGTTAATAGTGTATGACTTACTTGTTCCTGGTGCACCATAAAATATTTGCTGGAGACATTTTTCTTCCTGATTTTTGGAATGTTCGCAAATATCTTGAGTATTGTCATTAATCACAGAGAAACAGAAGGACTTAGGATTTATCTGTGCTTCATCAGGACGTAAAAATGTTATATAAAATGATGGGCTTCCATCTTTTATACGACTTTCCAATCGGACAACATCGTTTTCTTGAACTCCATTAGCCTTAAATAAATCTCCCAGACTCGGTATTCTCTTTTCATTATTACTTTGAGCAAAATGAACAAATCTTAAATCTATAAGATCATCGTCTTCATGTCCTTTAGTAAGATTCTTAGCCTTAAATTTCTTTTCAAGAACACCATTATTACTCTCTAACTCAGCCTGAAAGAAATCTTCTGAATTAAAATCATTCGGCATACGAATGTATATTTCATGAGTTCCTTTATTACCGACTTCTGTCGCAGTCAGTTGTTTATAATAAAAAATTGACTTATTCATCAAACATACTTTTTAATAATCATTGCTATTTGTTTTGCCATAATCACTGGTACTGCATTACCAATTTGCATATAAGTTTTAAGATATGGTCCTAAAAAAACATAATCATCAGGAAATGACTGTACACGTGCTGCTTCCCTTGGGGTAATACTTCTAATTTGAGAAGGATGAATATGTGATAAACAATCCATACGCAAATGAGCAGTTATTGTACGACAAGGTCTATCTGCATACAACTTGTAATATTTATCTTTAAATATACCATTCCTATGGGCATATGGCATAATATCAGCAATTTTAGGACTGGTTGAATCCTCACCTGGTGAAAGCCTCCTAAATATCTCGTAATTTACATCACTACAGTATCTTGCCTTATGATTAAAGACAAAAGGGATATTTCTATTACCATTTATCATACATAAATAATTATTACCACAACTGTCGTATTCATTGTTGTCTATTTTCTTTCCTGTAATGTCATCATCAACTTCTGTCATACCTTTTATTCTTGGTGCTTCCAAAGGTTTTATAAACTCTAAAGCAGACTGAAGATTTACTTTGGCATTATTCCGACAAGCTTCTTCTATTTCCTCAAATATCTTATCAGCCGATATTCCTTCTAAAGAAGCAACATCATTTCTAACGGCTATATAAATTAAACGTTCACGACTTTGTGCCACACCAAAACTTGAAGAATTTAAGAGCCGATAAGATATATCATAGGTGTATTCCTTACCATCCTTATTAATATTTATGGCCTTATAGTCTTCTACAACCTGATCAGCAACAGACAACATACCTCGAACATTTTCCATTAAAATGAATTTAGGAGCAATACGCTTAACAGCTTCAATGTAATATTTATATAATTCATTTCTAGGATCATCAATAATACGCTGTTGGTTAGCACTACTGAATCCCTGACAAGGAGGACCTCCTATAACAATATCTATTTCTTCAGGAATATAGTCATTGATATTACTTACAATCTTTCTTATATCTTCTTTGACAACCTTGTTTGCTGGTAATTCTGGGTGATTGAAACGATAGGTTTGTACACAGACATCTTCATGATCATTTGCAAAAACGACTTTAAAACCAGCCTGAGAGAAACCGCAACTTAAGCCACCGGCACCAGAAAAGAAATCTGCAAATTTTGGAGCATTATCTTTCTTCACTTTATCTTGAAGTTCTTTACGATGTTTGTTACTTAACCTATACAATAAATTACCATATAGTATTTTATTGTTAATATAGAACTCCACAGATGAAATCAAGTGGATATAATTTGCTCCAAGAACTTTCTTTAGAATAACTAAATCTTCTGAAGTCTCAATAATACCCATACTGATTAACTCTGAACATGCAGCATCAGATGGCTCCGAAATAATCGCAACAGTCATTTTATTCTTATTTGCAATTATTTCTATCATACGTATATATATGAGTATCAATTCTTGAAACTCTTTCTTTTTCGTTATATGTTTTACTGATTCAAATATCATTTAAATTCTTTTTTATTGATATAGCCAGTGCTTCTGCAAACAATGGCGGTACTGCATTTCCTATCTGTTTATATTTTTCTCCTCTACTGCCTTTAAAAACAAAATCATCAGGAAAAGATTGTATACGAGCAGCTTCCCTCACAGTAAATGAACGGGCTTGAGATTCATCAGGGTGAATGAATTGAAAACCATCTTTATGAATATGGGCCAATATTGTCTTTGACGGTAAATCCCACCATTGAACTACATAACTATTATCAAACAGTCTTGCTCTTTCATGCTCATATTGTGGCATTTCTCTTCTTAATTGGCCAAAAGACCAATGATGTGAAATCATCTGGCGGAAGCGTTCTCTGTCAAGTTCATTATGACTCCTGGCAATATGATCATATAAAGGATGTATTCCTTTCTTGGCAATTTGCTTTAAGAAATCATTATTGCATTTATAATCAAATTTGTCTGTAGAAGCATCCTGTCCCGGTTCAACTTTTGGCAAATCTCCAATTGCCTCTTTTACATCAACGAAGCGTTTTAAGCCTTTTTTATCTTCTTCTCGTGTTTCAGGTGCCCAATGCGTTTTTAATACATTATTGTATAAATCAATAGCTTGCTTCCCTTGAATATCTTTACGGACTCCCATAATAATAATTCTCTTTCTAAGTTGGGGTACTCCGTATTCAACTGTGTTGTGAGTTAATATTTTGGGATCACTGATTACATCATATTCTTTTCCTAGAGCACCAATAATCTGAGGAAAAATTGGTTTACCTTCAACTTTCGCAGATAGTACCCCAACCACATTTTCGAATACAAAGAACTTTGGACGATAAAATTCCAAAATCCTAACATAACTCTCAAATAGATAATTACGAGGATCTGAAGACATTCCTTTTGAATCTCTAACTCTTCCTGCTGTGGAATATGCCTGACATGGAGGTCCTCCTATAATTATATCTACAGGCGTAGTACCTACTGCTATATTTATTTTAGGAATGATATCATCAGAGGTTATATCGGCTTCGATTACTTTTTCTTCTGCATCTTTGTAATTATAATAACGCATTCGCTCCCTAAGAGTTTCACATGCCCAATGATTAATTTCTATATGAGCTAACGCCTCAAAGCCTTGTCTGTAAAATCCTTCAGACAAGCCTCCACAACCTGCAAATAAATCTATAAATGTATATTTTCTTTTCAATGTCATTAATTACTTTATTATCATAATTGTTGTTCATCAAGCAAACACACCTGATGAAGTCAGAGTATATTTTACACTATTTTTTGTATCAATTCGCAGATAGCCTTAATATGAACGAATTAAATCATTCACATTAACACCCAATACCTTTGCTATTTCTATTAAAGTCTCCAATGATGGTTGAGAAACATTTGTACACCATTTAGACACTGTTGCAGGATCCTTCTGTAATTGCTCTGCAAGCCATTTGTTGGTTCGTTTTTTTTCAGCCAAAACCACTTTAAGCCGGTTTATATCTTTAGCCATACTACTTTGATTAATATAACCGCAAAATTACAAATTAAATAATTCTATAAAAGCAGGGGACACAGTATTTTTTGTCTTACATTCGCTTTTATTGCGTTTTAGCCACTATTATAAATGCTATTGTGAAATTATCATTTGCATCATAGGACATGGAACTGGAGTAAATGGATCACTTAATAAAGTAATATGAATACCTTTGTCTAAAATTTCTAAATCAAACTTAGCTTTATCTGTAATACTTATATCTCCCGACAAGATTGGTGAAACATAATTATGTCTGAAACTTTCTTTATTCTCATCACTAATAAAACCTTCGAATAGGTTTAAGAAGCTCTCTATTTCATCATAATACAAATAAGGAGTATTTTGAAAACAGTAGCGGAACAATCCACTCTTAATTCTACCATTATATCCCCAATATGAATCCAATTTATGGCAGACATTAAACAAACCAAACACAGGGCTACTCATAATTGTATAATGAGCACCATCATTCTCAATTCTAGGAGTACCATACTTCTCAATGCAAGATTCTGCGTAATCAAACGAAACATACTGTTTCTCTGAATCTTTTAGTAATACTAACAAGTCTTCAGGAGAAATCACTTTTGTTTGTATTCTATAATAAGAATACATTGCAATAGCCTTATCTCTGAGTTTTCTATCTGCTGTAACAAAATAATCACAATTAGATGCATAAAATAAATGACTTGCATCAGTATCTATATTTGTTATTACTTTACATTTGTTTTCAGGCCTATATCCAAACAAATCTAACCCTAAACATATACATTTGAACTGAGCTTCTACATTGATTAGTTTCCCTATTTGAGGTAAACATGATGTCATTAAATTTTCCAATCCTTTAAATGTAGTTTGGGTCCTAATATACTTGTCTATTATATCAATAACCTCTTGTGGTTTAGCTCCTTGTATTGATTTGTAAATATCATCTGAAATGGAACTCTTAATTTGTTTTTTCAGTTCCACATACAATGAAGGAGATAAAAGTTCTGCATTTTGTACGATCTGAATAGTACTCCCCAATTCATTTAAATAATTTTCAGGCAAACAAAACAAAGGAAGAATTTTATTGCCATCTAAATTAAGAAGATGGTCACGGCAAATAGAGGTTAAGATTTCTACATCCATATTGTAATACGCTTTATCAGTTTGCGGTTTAACTTGCAAATCTCTAATATGTGCATTTGAATAAGGAAATATAAACTTATCTCCATAAAGTTCAACTTTATTAAGTATATCTTCGTACCTATCACCCTTTTTGCAATGAGTAATGACATTCCAATCTAAATAAATTTTAAGCATATTTATTCTTAGGATTAAATTTTAGAATATTAAATATAATCTAAAAGACTTATTGTGTAAATACTATGAACATAATTCCAATTTATACAAGAATAAGTCTTACAAATCTTTACACAAATTTACCAAACTCTGAGAAATACTCAATAATATCCCTAATTATTGAATAAAATTAGTTCAAGTAAAGCTATTTACTTTTCTGAAAACAAAAGCTATCATATCTATTCAAAATACAAACAAACTATTCTGACTGTTCGTATTTCATACGATGCCGGAACAACTTGCCTTATATAACGGAAGCTTACCGGCTGACTTGCTTCGTATCCAGATACCAGACAAGTTTCACCCGACAGGTTCATACAATCATGCAGATAAATCAGGGCAGTTGCCAAAGACAGAACCTTTAAGGTTACGCTGCTCTTCACTTCAAAGGCTCTGACATTGGTAACTGATTTTCGATAACATGTCTGAAAACGAAAACAAGCAGGCCGTTCCGATGATGCAGGCTAA
>OLQN01002974.1_pt1 | contig 10781 bp, 7 predicted proteins | sample 1673181 | NCBI WGS metagenome assembly OLQN01 (sample SAMEA3136763, study PRJEB25190) | human gut metagenome | biome: human gut; feature: human-associated habitat; material: faeces | place: Austria | collected 2013
CTGCTGCAGCTGCAGGAGGGCGAGAAGGTCACGCTGATGCTGCAGCAGAAGGCCGGCGTGGACGAGGACAACACCTACGCCACGATGGTGACGAAGCAGGGCCTCATCAAGCGCACGCCGCTGTCCCAGTTCCGCAACATCCGCAAGATGGGCCTGATCGCCATCGCGCTGAACGAGGGCGACAGTCTGGTGTGGAGCCACCTGACCAAGGGTGACGACGAGATCATTGTTGCCACCCACGACGGCGCGGCCATCCGCTTTACCGAGGACGGCGCCCGCTCGATGGGCCGTACCGGCCACGGCGTCCGCGTCATCAAGCTGCGCGAGGGCGACTATGTCGTCGGTGCAGGCGTCTGCCGCCCGGGTGCGAACGTGCTGACCATCAGCGAGGAGGGCAAGGGCCGCCGCAGCCGCATTGACGACTACCGCATCACGAAGCGCGGCGGCTTGGGCATCCGCAACTACTCTAACGGCAACGTGGCGGGCATCAAGATCGTGGATGACACCGACGATCTGATTCTCATCAGCCAGAACGGCATTCTGATCAGAATCCATGCGGCGGACATCAACGTCCAGAGCCGCTACGGCAGCGGTGTCCGCGTCATGCGCCTGGTCGAGGACGACAAGGTGGCCGTGGTCGCCCGCGTGGACCGCGACAACGACGCCGAGACCGCAAAAATCGAGGATACCGGCGAGACCGACCCGACCCCCGAGGAGCTGGCGGCCATCGAAGCCGAGGAACTGGCGCAGGAGGCCGCGGAGGACGCAGCCCCCGAGAACGAGACCGAAGAATAAACCAATACAGGGGAGAGGCCGCGGGTCGGCCTCTCCTTTTTTAAGGGCTTCCCCCGAGGGGCTGCGCCCGCAGGCGCGTGTCGGAGTGCAACCGCCGAAGGCGGCTCTTAGCGCGTAGACTGAAGCTGCCGCCAGTTCTAAAGGCTTCCCCTTCGGGGGAAGCTGCCGCCCGCAGGCGGCTGATGAGGGCGAAGTTTGGGTGGCTGCCCTTTTACGGGTAAATACCGCAAACTTTTCCCTTATCCGTCCGCGGGCGGGGCCGCGGACACCTTCCCCCGAGGGGGAAGGCATCACGCCCATGAATTTACTGCACCTACTGGAAAATATCCCTGTTTCATGGTATTCTAAAGTATTCCCATCACAAAAAAGGAGCGCTCCACATGGAACATCTGCACACAACGATCTGCGCACTGGCGACGCCACCGGGCGAGGGCGGTATTGCCACCGTCCGTGTGTCCGGACCGGACGCCTACGGCATCGTCGGCAAAATCTTTGCGCCGGTGCGGCAGGGGAAAAGCGTGGCCGACGCGAAGGGCTACACCGCCATGCTGGGCCACTACCTGCTGCACGGGGCCGAGATGGACGAGTGCGTGGCGCTGTTTTTCCGCGCACCGCACTCCTACACCGGCGAGGACGTTATTGAGCTGTCCGTCCACGGCGGCACGGCCATGGCGGACGGTTTGTTAGAAGCGCTCATCACCGCGGGCTGCGCGCCTGCCGGACCGGGAGAGTTCACCCGCCGCGCACTGGAAAACGGGCGGATGTCGCTGACGCAGGCCGAGGCCGTGATGGAGGTCATTGCGGCGAACGGGCGGCAGGGGGCTGCGCTGGCAAAATCCGCGCTGGACGGGCGGCTGGCAAAGCGCATCGGTAAGATACAGACCGCGCTGCAAACGCTGAACGCCCACCTGACCGCCTGGGTCGATTACCCCGAGGAGGACGTGCCCGAGTTGTCCGACGCGGCGTTTGTCGGGACGCTGACCGAGCAAAAATCCGCGCTGGACGCGCTGGTCTCCGGCTACAGCGCGGGCGCGGTGCTGCGCCATGGCGTGGACTGTGTGCTGCTGGGGCGGCCCAACGTGGGCAAAAGCACGCTGCTGAACCTGCTGGCCGGGTTTGACCGTGCCATTGTCACGCCCGTGGCCGGTACGACCCGCGATATTGTGGAGCAGGCCGTGCAGCTGGGCAGCGTGCGGCTGAACCTGTTTGACACCGCCGGTGTGCGGGAGGTGGGTGCGGACGGCGACGCCATCGAGGCCGAGGGCATCCGCCGCAGCTGGCGCAAGCTCGACGAGGCCGGGCTGGTGCTGGCCGTGTTCGACGCCGCACAGGCGTTGTCTGATGATGATTTGGAGCTGGCCCGCAGATGTCAGGGCCGCCCGGCCATCGCGGTTTTGAATAAGCAGGACCTGGCGGGGGAGACGGATGTTCCACGTGGAACATTGGAGCCGTATTTTAAGAAGATCGTCCCGATGTGTGCGCGGGATGCCGTCGGCCTGCAGGCTCTGACGGATGCGGTTGCGGATTTGTTAGGCACAGCGCAGCTGGACCCGGAGGCTGCGCAGTTATGCAGTGCCCGCCAATTGGCCGCCGCGACCCGCGCGCGGGATGCGCTGGCGGAAGCGATTGCGGCGCGGCAGAACGGCTTTGGGCTGGACGCCGCCGCGGTGTGTTTGACGGACGCCTTGCAGGCGCTGTTTGATTTGACAGGAGAAAACGCCAGCGACGCAACGATAGAGGAAGTTTTTGAGACGTTCTGCGTGGGCAAGTAAGTAAAAAAATGACGGAGCCTTCTCCCCTTGGGGGAGAAGGTGTCCGCGGCCCCGCCCGCGGACGGATGAGGGGAGAGCCTGCGGAGGTTGCCCGTTAAAGGGAGGCTACGCGAACTCCGCCCTCATCAGCCGCCTGCGGGCGGCAGCTTCCCCCTCGGGGGAAGCCTTTAGAACTGACAGGAGCCTTCTCCCTCTGGGGGAGAAGGTGTCCGCGGCTCCGCCCGCGGACGGATGAGGGGAGAGCCTGCGGAGGTTGCCCGTTAAAGGGAGACCACGCGAACTCCGCCCTCATCAGCCGCCTGCGGGCGGCAGCTTCCCCCGAGGGGGAAGCCTTTAGAACTGGCGCAGCCCCTCGGGAAAGCCTTTAGAGCTGACAGGAGCCTTCTCCCCTTGGGGGAGAAGGTGTCCGCGGCCCCGCCCGCGGACGGATGAGGGGAGAGCCTGCGGAGGTTGCCCGTTAAAGGGAGGCTACGCGAACTCCGCCCTCATCAGCCGCCTGCGGGCGGCAGCTTCCCCCTCGGGGGAAGCCTTTAGAACTGACAGGAGCCTTCTCCCTCTGGGGGAGAAGGTGTCCGCGGCTCCGCCCGCGGACGGATGAGGGGAGAGCCTGCGGAGGTTGCCCGTTAAAGGGAGACCACGCGAACTCCGCCCTCATCAGCCGCCTGCGGGCGGCAGCTTCCCCCGAGGGGGAAGCCTTTAGAACTGGCGGCAGCCCCTCGGGGGAAGCCTTTAAGGAGTGATACCATGAACGACAGGAAAACCCATGACCCTTTGCGTGTCAATGCACGCAATCTCCGCAAATCTATGACCCCGCAGGAGAGACGCTTGTGGTACGACTTTCTGAAAGACCTGCCGCAGACCGTTTACCGCCAGAAAATAATTGGCAATTTTATAGTTGATTTCTATATTTCATCGTGTAAACTGGTAATAGAGCTGGACGGCGCACAGCACACCGAACCGCAGGCCGTCGAGTATGATGCACAGCGCACCGCCTACCTGCAAGGCATCGGCTGCCGGGTGCTGCGCTACGCCAACAATGCAGTGGACACAAATTTCGCGGGTGTCTGTGAGGACATCCTGCACAATATAGGGTAAGAGGGAACGTATATGGACAAACTGGGAACCTACGACGTCATCGTCATCGGTGCGGGGCATGCGGGGATCGAGGCGGCGCATGCGGCGGCACGGCTGGGGGCAAGGACCGCGGTGTTTACGCTGTCGCTGGATTTCATCGGCAATATGCCGTGCAACCCGTCCATCGGCGGCACGGCCAAGGGGCATCTTGTGCGGGAGGTCGATGCGCTCGGCGGACTGATGGGTCTGGCCGCAGACGCCACCTACCTGCAAAGCCGGATGCTCAACCGCGGCAAAGGCCCCGCCGTACACAGTCTGCGCGTGCAGACAGACCGCAAGCGCTACCATATATGGATGAAGCACGCGCTGGAGCAAACCGCCAACCTCGACATCCACCAGGGCGAGATCGTCGGCGTGGACGTGCAGGACGGCAAGGTCTGCGGCGTGTTCACGAACCTGCACGGCTACTACGCCTGCAAGGCCGTCGTCATTGCCACCGGCACCAACCTGGGCGGGCGTATTTTTGTGGGGGATGCCCACTATGACAGCGGCCCCGACGGCACCCACGCCGCCACCGCGCTGACCCGGTGCCTTGTGGAGAACGGCTTTACGCTGCGCCGCTTCAAGACCGGCACGCCCGCCCGCGTCCACCGCCGCAGCATCGACTTCTCGAAGCTCGAATGCCAGCCCGGCGATCCCGACGCCGAGCTGCAGCCGTTCAGTTTTATGACCCGCGTGCCGATGCACAACAAGGTCAACTGCTACATCGCCTACACGAACCCCGCGACCCATAAGGTCATTCTCGACAACCTGCACCGCTCGCCGCTCTATGGCGGCGACATTCAGGGTGTCGGCCCGCGGTACTGCCCGTCCATTGAGGATAAGGTCGTCCGCTTTAAAGAGAAGGAGCGCCACCCGGTCTTTGTGGAGCCCTGCGGCGAGGACACCGAGGAAATGTACCTGCAGGGTCTCTCGTCCAGCCTGCCCGAGGCCGTGCAGAACGAGATGTACCGCACGATTGCCGGGTTTGAGCATCTCGAAATCATGCGCCCGGCCTACGCCATCGAGTATGACTGCGTGGACCCCACGACGCTCAAGCCCACGCTGGAAAGCAAGGTCGTGGGCGGCATCTACGGCGCGGGGCAGTTCAACGGCACGTCCGGCTATGAGGAGGCCGCTGCGCAGGGCTTGCTGGCGGGTCTGAACGCCGCCCGCCACGTGCTGGGCAGGGAAGAACTTGTGCTGGCGCGGCACACAAGCTACCTTGGCACGCTGGTGGACGACCTTGTCACGAAGGGCGTCATGGACCCCTACCGCATGATGACGAGCCGCAGCGAGTACCGCCTGAGCCTGCGCCAGGACAACGCCGACGAAAGGCTGACCCCGATTGGCCGCGAGTACGGGCTGGTGGACGATGACCGCTGGGCACTGTTCTGCCGTGACCGCGAGGTCAAGCAGGCCGAGCTGCACCGGCTGGAGACGACGAGCATCAAATTGGCCGACCTGCGCGCCGCCGCCCCCGAGGGCGCGGAGCTGGGCGAGATCGGCGGTTCGGCCATCGAGCTGATGCGGCGGCCCTACATCAGCTATGATCTGATCGCGAAGGTCATTGGCCGCGGCGAGGGCGTGACCCCCGCCATGGCGCAGCGCATCGAGACGGAGATCCGCTACGCCGGGTACATTGCGCGGGAGGAGCGGATCATACGGGATATTCAGCGGCACGAGAATGTGAAGATCCCCGACGACTTTGACTATGCGCCGATTGAGACGATGACGCTGGAATCCCGCGAGAAGCTGACAAAGATAAGGCCGCGCACGCTGGCGCAGGCCGGGCGGATACCGGGTGTATCGCCGAGCGACCTGGCGCAGCTGAGTATTGTGCTGCTGAAGCTGAAATAAACAGGATGCCTTCTCCCGCGAGGGAGAAGGTGCCCGAGGCCCCGCCCGAGGGCGGATGAGGGCCGAGTATATCGATTTCACCCGCAACCGGGCAGCCACATACAGTCTGCCCTCATCAGCCGCCTGCGGGCGGCAGCTTCCCCCGAGAGGGAAGCCAAGGAGACGCTATGATTGATAAAAACAGATTACAAGCTAAATGTTCCACGTGGAACATCCCCTTGACCGGCGCACAGCTGGACCTGCTGGACAGGTACGCCGAGCTGTTGGTCAGCTATAATGAAAAGGTTAACCTGACCGCCATCACCAGCCCCGAGGGCATCGAGGACCGCCACTTTGCGGACAGCCTGCTGTTTGCGGCGCAGCCCGAGGTCAGCGGCAGGCTGGTGGACGTCGGCACCGGCGCGGGGTTCCCGGGCATTGTGGCAAAAATCTACAAGCCTGACCTGGAACTGACGCTGATGGAGCCGACGGGCAAGCGCGTGGACTTTTTACGCTACGCCTGTGCCGAGCTGGGTCTGACCGGCGTCGAGTTTGCGAAGGAACGCGCCGAGGAGGCCGCCCGCAAGGTCTGGCGCGAGCAGTTCGACGTGGCCAGCGCCCGCGCGGTGGCGGCACTGCCTGTGCTGTGCGAATACTGCCTGCCGCTGGTCAAAGTCGGCGGGCGGTTCATCGCGATGAAGGGCCCCGAGGCAGACGCAGAAGCAAAAGCCGCCGCCAACGCGCTGAAAAAGCTGGGCGGCCAATATGAGGAAACGCGCGCCTTCACGCTGCCGGACGGCAGTGCCCGCGGGCTGGTGTTCTGCAAAAAAATATCGCAGACTCCGACGGTTTACCCCCGAAACGGCGGAAAAATTGCCAAGAAGCCGTTGTAACAGCGCAAAAAATTGAACATAAGGGCGAACGATTTTTCTTCCCCGAAACTGCGGTTTATGCTATGCTTTTTGTAGAAAAGCATAGCATTTTTTGTAGGCCGCTTTAGTAGGGGCCGGGCATGCCCGGCCCTCAACTTTGCGGCAGGCACACTGAACCCAAGGGGAGGAACCGAAATTGCCTAGAAATGATATACAAAAGCAGGGGCGCATTCTGATGCTGCCTGTGGACTGCATCGAGCCGTCGCCCTACCAGGCGCGCACCGCCTTCGACGAGCCGGAGATCGCCGCGCTGGCCGTCAGCATTTTGCAGAACGGCCTTTTGCAGCCCATCAGCGTGCGGCGGGTCGGACTGCACAAATACCAGCTTGTGGCGGGGGAACGCCGCCTGCGCGCCTGCCGTCTGGCCAAGCTGGACAAGGTGCCGGCGATACTGGCCGACTACGATGACAGCGAATCCGCCGCGCTGGGGCTTTTGGAAAATTTGCAGCGCAGCCAGCTGGACCCGTTCGACACGGCGCGGGGCATTAAAGAGGTCATCCGGCTTTGGGGCTGCACCCAGGCCGAGGCTGCGCGGCGGCTGGGGTTGAGCCAGCCGGCCCTTGCCAACAAGCTGCGCCTGCTGACCCTGACGCCGGAACAGCAGCAGCTTTGCACGGCCAGCCATCTGAGCGAGCGCCACGCCCGCGCCGCCCTGCGCCTGCCCGAGGGACGCCGCACCGCCGCGCTGGAAAAGATGGCGCGGGACAAGATGAGCGTGCGCCAGGCGGACCGCCTTGTGGACCAGATGCTGGCTGCCCCCAACGGGCCCAGCCCCTGCCGCCGCACGATCCCCATGGTGCGGGATGTGCGGTTCTTTGTAAATACATTGCAGCACGCGGTGGATTTGATGACCCAGAAGGGAATCGCCGCCACGACCCGGTGCGATAAGCATGACGGGTGTCTGGAGTACATTGTGAGAATTCCGGTCAGCAGCGACGGTACGGAGGGAAAGGTGGAGAACGGCGCGAAGGAGGAAGAAGGGGAGTTTGAGGTGAAGGTGTGAGGGAAAGTCTGTCCTGAAAGGGGAGGCTTTCTGCGGCGCTGCCGCGCCGGGCCGGCTGCGTTGGTGTACGCTTTTTGGCTGCCGCGCGGTAGGGGCCGGGCATGCCCGGCCCGCGGGTTTCCCATAAGCGCCCGTTTCCCGTACACTGCCGGGCCGCATATATGCGGCCCCCAGGCTGTCGAAAAACTCTTGTAGGGGCGAGCATTGCTCGCCCGCGCCCGTTTGCCTTGCAAGAAACTATCCCGGAAAATGCGTTGCTGCGGTAAGTTGGCGGGCGACCAATGGTCGCCCCTACACCTCAGCAATATATTACCATGCAGCAACGGCAAACGTCCCCGGAACGGTCAAGACCGTTCCCTACAAAGCACCCGTGAACCCCATCTGTAGGGAGGGGTCTTGACCCCTCCGCGGACGTTTGCCCGATACCGGGCATTCACGGGCAGCCGCGGCGGCATTATCCCAAAAGGCAGCCGCCCGCACCCCCCCGCGGGGCGTCGGGGACGCCGCCCCCTGCAACGACCTGCGAGCTTTCCCACCATCGCTCACGCCCGCGCTGTTTGCGGCATGGCATACCCCCGGCAGATGTTCCACGTGGAACATCTGCCGGACTTTTTTGTTGGAAAAACCCCTTTTTTATCCCTTCTGTTTGTGCTATAATAAATGCAAGCGGCCCTAAAGCCGCCAAAAAACGCAAAAACAGGGGAGGTACGGCGTGGCAAAAGTCATCGCAATAGCAAACCAGAAGGGCGGCGTTGGCAAAACCACCACCGCCGTCAACCTGAGCGCCTGTGTGGCGGCACTCGGCAAAAAGGTCCTCATCGTCGATCTGGACCCGCAGGGCAACACCACATCGGCGTATGGCATCTCCAAAAACAAGGTGGAGGCCGACACCTACACCTGCCTGATCGACGATGATGACGTCCGCGAGGCCATCATCAAGAGCGAGTACAACGCCGATGTGCTGCCGTCCAACACCCAACTGGCGGGCGCGCCCATCGAGCTTGTGTCGGTACCGCGGCGGGAAATGCGCCTGCGCACCGTGCTGGCCCCCGTCGTGCCGCTGTATGACTACATCTTCATTGACTGTGCGCCGTCGCTCGACCTTTTGACCGTCAACGCGCTCTGCGCGGCGGACACCGTCATCATCCCGATGCAGTGCGAGTTCTTCGCGCTCGAGGGCCTGAGCGAGCTGATGGCGACCCTGAAAACCGTGCGCAAAAAGTACAACCGGTACTTAGACATCGAGGGCGTGCTGTTCACGATGTACTCCGGGCGGCTCAACCTGACGATGCAGGTCGTCGCGCAGGTCAAAAAGTACTTTGGCGACAAGGTCTACCGTGCCGTCATTCCGCGCACCGTGCGCCTGAGCGAGGCCCCGAGCTTCGGTATGCCGATCAACTTCTATGAGCCGAACGGCAGGGGCAGCGAGGCGTACATGGAATTGGCGCGGGAATTTTTGGCAAACAACGAACGATAAGGAGGGACGCCGATGGCCAAAAAAAAGATGGGCGGGCTTGGCAAGGGGCTGGACAGCCTGTTTGCCGACCTGTCCGACGATACCGGCAGCGAAGCGTCCAACTCAACGCTGCCGCTGCGGGAAATCGAGCCTGACCCCGAGCAGCCCCGCAAACGGTTTGACGACGACGCGCTGAACCAGCTGGCCGACAGCATCACCGAGAACGGGCTTTTGCAGCCCATTGCAGTGCGGCCCAAAAAAGTCGGCCCGGGGTACATCATCATTGCGGGCGAGCGCCGCTGGCGTGCCGCACGCCTGGCCGGGCTGGACGAGGTGCCGGTCATCATCAAGGATGTGACCGACGAGCAGGCCGCCGCGCTGGCGCTGATTGAAAACCTGCAGCGCGAGGACCTCGACCCCATCGAGGTCGCCGAGGGCTGCCGACAGCTGATCGACAAGTACGGCTTAACGCAGGAATCTGCCGCGAAAAAGCTGGGCAAGAGCCGCAGCGCCGTGACCAACAGCCTGCGCCTGCTGGCCCTGCCCGAGGATGTGCGCCGTATGGTCAGCGTGGGCAAGCTGAGCTTTGGCCACGCCAAGGTCCTGCTGGGGCTGCCCAATGAGGATCTGATGCGGCAGGTCGCGGCGGAGGTCACGGCGCAGAATCTGAACGTGCGCCAGACCGAGGCCCTGTGCAAAAAGCTGACGAAGCCCGCCAAACCGCCCAAGGCGAAGGACGATAACTTCACCCGCCCGAAGCGCGCCGTGGAGGTGGAGGCGGCCTTGAAAGAGGTCACCGGCAGCGAGGTCCATGTTGACTACAAGGACGGCAAGGGCTCGCTGAAAATCGACTTTTACAGCGATGATATGCTGCAAAAGTTCGTGAGCCTGCTGGGAATGTATGACCCGGAAGGGTGAGCAGCCCGGAAATCTGTAGGGGCGGGGCATGCCCCGCCCGCAACCAACCCATAAACGCTATTTGTTTGTAAAGCCGCGGGCCGGACATGTTCGGCCCCTACAAAAGCAAATATTGAATAGAGGAGTACCACTATGTTAGACATTCGTTTTGTCCGTGAAAACCCGGACGCTGTCAAGGAAAACATCAGGAAAAAGTTCCAGGACGCCAAGCTGCCCCTCGTCGATGAGGTCATCGCGCTTGACGCCGAGTACCGCGCCGCCATCGGTGAGGCCAGCGACCTGCGCGCAAACCGCAACAAGCTGTCCAAGCAGATCGGCGCGCTGATGGGCCAGGCCAAGAAAGACCCCTCCAAGGCTGCCGAGGCCGAGGAAATCAAGAAGCAGGTCACGGCCCAGGCTGACCGCCTGAAGGAGCTGGAGGCCAAGGAGACCGAGCTGCAGGCCAAGATCCAGGAGATCATGTACACGATCCCCCAGATGATCGACCCCAGCGTGCCCATCGGCCCCGACGACAGCCATAACGTCGAGGTCCAGCGCTTCGGCGAGCCCGTTGTGCCCGACTACCCGATCCCGTACCACGTGGACATCATGGAGAGCTTCGACGGCATCGACCTTGACGCCGCAGGCCGCGTCTCCGGCAACGGCTTCTACTACCTGCTGGGCGACATTGCCCGCCTGCATGAGGCTGTGCTGGCCTACGCCCGCGATTTTATGATCGACAAGGGCTTTACCTATGTCATCCCCCCGTTCATGATGCACGGCGACGTGGTCAAGGGCGTTATGTCCTTCCCTGAAATGGACGCTATGATGTACAAAATCGAGGGTGAGGACCTGTACCTGATCGGCACGTCCGAGCACACGATGATTGGCCGCTTCATCGACCAGACGCTGGACGGTGCCAAGCTGCCCCTGACCCTGACCAGCTACAGCCCCTGCTTCCGCAAGGAGAAGGG
>OLQN01002975.1_pt1 | contig 10781 bp, 6 predicted proteins | sample 1673181 | NCBI WGS metagenome assembly OLQN01 (sample SAMEA3136763, study PRJEB25190) | human gut metagenome | biome: human gut; feature: human-associated habitat; material: faeces | place: Austria | collected 2013
GACCGTGATAATATCGAGACGAAAGCGGAAAAAGTAGTTCGTCAAGTGTATGGAGCCGACGGTGTCGTTTTCTCAGCCGCAGCCCGTAAAATGTTGGAAAGGGTACGTCAGTTGGGTATAGAGGATTATCCCGTCTGTATAGCCAAAACGCAATATTCATTTTCGGCAGATGCCCATGCATACGGAGTGCCGCACGGATTTAAAGTGCAAATTCGGGATATAGTAGTCAATTGCGGAGCCGAAATGATCGTACTGATAGCCGGAGATATATTGAGAATGCCCGGATTGCCGAAATCTCCCCAAGCGGAACGGATTGATTTAATCGACGGAAGAATAGAAGGGCTTTCTTGACACATTTGGGCGAACATCACGGGACCTGATTTATAGGGGATATGAGAAATCCGACGTTTTGTATAACAGGAAGAAAGAATCTTTCGGCTATATGCGTGTCTGTCATATTAGGATTATGTATAGGAGTCGGATATCATTGGTATGCTTCTTCCCGTCCGGACATCACAAGAGTCGGAAAAGTAGATACCCTGAATACGCAAGCTCGTTTGGTGCGCTACGTCTATCCGGACAGTGCGTTACTGTTTGCCCGGAAAGCAGCCCGTATGGCCCGGAATTATGCGGACGGGCGAAGCGAGGCCTTAAATCATCAAATGTTCATTTGCTTCTTGCGAATGGACTTTGATGAGTGTATGGATTTGTACAATCGGATTCAGCAGTCCACCAGTAACCAGATAGAATTGCTGGTGAGCGAAGTGAATATGATGATGATATGCCAACGTGCCGCACAAAACCGTTTGTTCTTCGATTATTATAACCGCGCACTTGAAAGGATTCAACGTATCAGAGAAGAATATGATGAAGTGAAAGGCCGTAATAAAGAACGGTTGGACTACGCCATGACGGAATTCAGTTTGACCACGGCTACCAACTATATCAATCTGATGCAAGAGCAAGAGGCTGAAAAGGAACTTTCGGTAATTGATACGGATGGATATATACGTCAAAATAAAGCTTTACTTATTTACTATTATTACCTGAACGGTTTGATTTGCCAAAATCGTTTGGATCTGGGGAAAGAGCGTGTAGTAGATGCGTTCGATTATTTCTATCTGGCCTACTCTTTCGCTGAGCGTCTCGGTAACATTTACTTTTCCTCCATGTTGGAACAAGTCTTTTCGGAGATGTTTGCCCAACCGAAAAACTATGATATCATCAAGACCTACCGTAAAGTTGAATTGGATTATTTGTACAACTCATTAGTTACGGAGAAACTTAATGAGGCCGGATTCCCTGTATCCCTGCGTCTGTCTACGGCATTAGCCCAAAAGGCTTTGTCCAATGCCGAACAATGCGGAAATCTGTTGCTTAAGATTAACGGATTCCGAGTGTTGGGAAATACTATGTTTGCCAAAGGGGAATATTATAGGGCTTTGAATTGCTTCGAGACGGCTTTGTCATATTTGAATCTTCATCATCAAATTTATTATCCGGAAGACAAAGAGCGATTGCTGACGTCTTTTGAAAGCCGGAAAGACTCGGCAGTAGACATGTTATGGTCGAAAGACAGTGAATTCCAAACCGTTCCGGGCTATCTGACCTACATCCGGGAACGTTTAAGTGCGACGTACAGTGCGCTGAATGACAAACAGAAATCAGATTACAACCGAAATCTGTATCTGGATTTGATGGATTTTACCCGTCAAGACAAATCTCTCGAAAGCCGTGTAGACATGGTGGCACAAGACAACAAGATATTAAACACACTTTTGGGAACCATTATTTTGCTGACTCTTGTTTTTGCTTTTTTTATATGCACGCAAATGGAAACTGCGGGATGCCAAACAATATTCTTTATTGAAAGATATGTCCGAATTGTTTATGGAGGTAGCTTTCACCAAATCGGAAGAAGGACTGGAAGAAGTGCTCAATGCCTATCCTTGGATAAAAAAGGAAAAACGAATCCTTCATGAAATCCTCCGCCCTTATATCAAATGGACGGAAAAGAACCGCATCCTGTCCGACCGAATGGATGAGGAAAGGATGCAGCTTCGTGAAGAATATCTGCAAAGCGAAAGGCAAATAGCCCGCGACAAGAAGACAAACATATCCAAACGGGCGAAAGTTTCTTTAGTACATTCCATCATGCCTTTTATCGACCGTATTTTGTATATGGTACGCCGGATGGAAAACAAAAATGAATATGACCGAGGTACTTTGACCTATATAGGTGAACTTGCAGACGAAATCAATTGCTACAATGATGTACTAGCCGAATGGATTCGTATGAACCGAGGCGAGTTGGAACTGACAATAGAAAGTTTTCCGCTACAAGACTTATTCAAGTTACTGGATAAGGGCCAGTATAATTTCAAACGCAAAGGTATTGACTTTTTAGTGGAACCGACGGACGCATGGGTAAAAGCAGACCGTGCCCTAACCTTTTTCATGCTCAACACTCTGACAGACAATGCACGTAAATTCACGCCTTCGGAAGGGCAAGTCACGGTATGTGCAACAGAATTGGCGGATGCTGTGGAAATTAAGGTCTCAGATACGGGATGTGGACTTACGGAGTCTGAGATAGCATTGATTTTATCTTCAAAAATCTATGATGCTCAACAGATAGGTGTCAATTCTTCGACCGTACGCCATGAAAAAGGAAGCGGCTTTGGCTTGTTGAATTGCAAAGGTATTATCGAAAAGTACAAGAAGTCGGGAGAGTTCTTCAAAGTATGCTGTTTCCATATCGAAAGTGAAGAAAATAAAGGAAGCTGTTTTTCTTTTCGCTTACCTAAGGGAATAAGACGAAAGGGCATGATGGTACTGACGTTTATTTTCTATTTACTCACTTGCGGTCAGTATACGTATGCTATCCGGCCCAATATCGGTAATGCTCCAACTCATGAAGAGACAGACATGAATTACGGAGAGCTTAAATGGGCCGTGTTTTATGCCGATTCGGTCTATTTTGCCAATGTTCACGGTGATTATGAACGCAGTATGCAATATGCCGATTCCACCTTTAAATATATCAACCGTTATTATGAAGATTTCTTACCGGAAGAATGCGTAAGCCGCCAACTGACTGCTACGGGAAACGGCATGGAGGAACTGGAATGGTTATCTTTAGGAGTGAAGGCAGACTACTTCCTGATCATGGGATGTCGAAATGAAATGGCCATTGCGGCATTGGCGTTACATGATTGGGAGAAGTATGAGTTCAATAACAGACAGTTCACACATTTATATAAGCTATTGACCAAAGACGATTCTTTGGAGGAATTCTACGCCCGACAACGAAACACACAAATAAACTTATCGGTCAGTCTGGCCTTATTGGTCTTTATGCTCTTTATTTTTTCCGTCCTGATATACATTGTTTATTTTCGTCGGCGAATTCTGTTTCGTTTCAGCGTGATGCAGGTCCTTGAAACCAATCATGCCATGCTGAATGTCATCGAAATGTATGCACGTCCCGGACGTACGGACGAATTGATGTCTCAACTCTTATCAGTCGTGTTGTCCAGGCTTAAGGAATTGCATGAAATAAATAGCGTCCGGCTGTTGCTATATCGGGGAAAAGGAGAGAAAATCGGAACGTTTTTACAAGGAAAGGAAGACTATGGAGTATTGGCAGATTCTCTACTCAGTCAGGCTTATGAAACGGAAAATGCTGTTTTTGATGAAATGTCCAACACTCAGATTTATCCTTTGCTTCTTCGCCTGAACGAAAACGAACGACTCTGTATCGGTTCTGTAGCTGTCAACTATGGGACTTACCGGATGCAAAAAGAAGATTTCATTTTTGAGAATTATATCGTAAACTATCTGGCCATTTTACTGTATGAAGCGGTCATACAGCGGGGGCAAGACCTGGAAAATGTGGAAAGTGCGGAGAACGAGAAACAACGTTCTTTGTACGAAAGAACACGTATCAAAGTACAGAATCAGATTTTGGATAACTGCCTTTCTACCATCAAACACGAATCGATGTATTATCCCAGTCGTATGAAACAAATCATACGGAAACTGGAAGAACAGGAGGAACATCATGATTTGAAAACATCCATCCATTCATTAAGGGAGCTTGCCGAATACTACAAGGAAATATACACTCTGCTGTGCGCGCAGGCAGACCGGCAGATTGACACAGGATACTTTAAATGTGAGAAACTCTCTCCGCACGTCATCGGGAAAGAGTGGATGAAAACCATAGAAGTTTGGAGAAAGAAAAAGGCCTATGACCTTCGCCTGTCTTTTGTCGATGAGTTGCAACAAAATAGTTTTATGAATGTAGATGCTACATTGGTACGCTTCATGTTGGAGACCTTGACGAAAGAATGGGCAACTCGATTGGCGGAACGAGAAAAAGGAGGTTGTTTGACTCTTTGTACATCGGAAGACGATGGTTTTGTCCGTTTTACGTTACAATCCTCCGTTCGGATTTATGATCCGGAAGAAGCTGTAAGGCTATTCCAACCGGATGTCAAGCATTATCCCTATTTGTTGTGCAAGGAAATCGTTCGAGAACATGATAAACTAAATAATTTTTGCGGTTGCCGTATCAATATCGAGACAGATGTACATTCTTCTGGATGCAGTATATGGTTTACCGTACCTAAATATAGATGAAATGGGAATGTATTCTTTTAAAGTCATTATTGTCGAAGACGTTAAACTGGAGTTAAAAGGAACTGAAGAAATCATCCGTACGGAACTCCCGGAAGCCGAAATTATCGGAACGGCAATGAATGAAGGCGAGTTTTGGTGCCTGATTAAGAAAGAAGTGCCGGATTTGCTGTTATTAGATTTGGGATTGGGCGGTTCCACGACCATCGGAGTAGACATTTGCAGACAAGTCCGGTTGACCTATCCCGAATTACGTATCCTGATTTTCACAGGAGAAATACTGAACGAACGCTTGTGGGCCGATGTATTGAAAGCCGGAGCGAATGGCATTATCCTGAAAACAGGTGAACTGCTTACGCGTAACGATGTACGCCAAGTGATGGATGGCCGTAATTTTGTTTTCAACGAGCCTATTCTGGAAAAGATCGTAAGCCGCTTTATGAAATCTGTGGAATCGGAACGTTTACATAAAGATGCACTCATCCATTATGAAATCGATGAATATGACGAACGTTTCCTTCGCCATCTGGCATTGGGTTATACGAAAGAAATGATAACCAACTTGCGCGGAATGCCTTTCGGCGTAAAGAGTTTGGAGAAAAGACAAAATGACTTGATTTCACGCTTATTCGACACCAACGAAAAGGGCGGAATCAATGCCACCCGCTTGGTTGTGAAAGCATTACAATTACATATTATAGACTTAGAACATTTGGAACCGGATGAGGAATAGATTCATGATATACCGGAAAGGGCATAGTGTGGCTTCCGCACTGTTGTTCGTTTTGTTGATTGCACATCTGCTTTTGCCTTTATTGGCATGGTTGGGAAGTGCGGCGGGATTTCCTTTGGGTAATCTGTTTTCCAGCGAGGGAATACGATGGTATTATCTTCATATTCAAGATTGTTACCGTTCTCCGTTCATGACCGTAGTCTTTCCCGTCGTTTTGGTACTTGGAGCGATAGAGCGTTCCGGCTTGTCTGAAATTATAGAGGATTCTGTCAGTAAAGGTGTGCTATCTCTGACTTATCGACAACGTAAGGCTTGCCTTATGGCTGGTACATTCCTGTTATTGTACCTAGCGGGAATGCTACTTTTGTTATTCGGACCATATGCCATATTGCTCAGTGTGACAGGACATCTTTATCCATCTCCTTTCGTGTCCGGCATCTTGCAAACTATGTCTTTGGGTTTTGTCCTGACCTCGTTATTATACGCTGTCCTGAGCTTTCATTTACGAGGCTGGCAGGAATGCTTGTCTGTACTGTATTGGGGAATCCAACGTTATGATGTATGGATTCTCATCTCCATGTTGGCCGTGCAACTCTACAATGCCTTATGCTATGTATGGAACGGAGCCTAAAGAGGATGGGCGGAAAGTTTTCAAGGCTTAAAGGAGCGTCATCCTTAGGCATTCAGGCGAAAATATCTATTTTGATGTAAGTATTAGAAAAAACATGATAAAAGATTTTTTGAAAAGGATAGAGGAAGAACTTAATGAAGAACAGCGTCGGGCCGTCTGTTACGACAAAGGCCCTTCGTTGGTGATAGCCGGAGCAGGGTCGGGCAAGACACGGGTATTAACCTATAAAATAGCCTACTTACTGGAGCGAGGATGGAAACCATGGAACATTCTGGCACTGACTTTCACCAATAAGGCTGCGCGGGAAATGAAAGAGCGTATCGCCCGGTTGGTAGGCCATGAACTTGCAGCCGGATTATGGATGGGAACGTTTCACTCCGTCTTTTCCCGTATCTTGCGGAAGGAAGCCGATAAAATCGGGTTTTCTTCCTATTTTACCATCTACGACCAGGCCGACTCACGAAATCTGATAAAGACCGTTATCCGTGAAATGGGGCTTGACGACAAAACCTATAAACCGGCAAGCATAGCAGCCCATATTTCCAACGCCAAAAACCGCTTGATACTGCCGGAAGCCTATCTGTCCGACAATGCTGTACGAATGGCAGATCAGGCGGCCAAGATACCGATGACGGGAGAAATCTATCTTCGCTACATGTCCCGTCTTCAGCAAGCCGACGTGATGGACTTCGACGATTTATTGCTCTATACTTATATATTGCTCAAAGAACATCCCGAGGTCTGCGAGCGATATGCGGACAAATTCGATTTCGTTTTGGTGGATGAGTATCAGGACACGAATTATGCCCAACACTGTATCATATGGGAATTGACCCACAAGAAACAACAGGTGTGCGTAGTGGGAGACGATGCACAAAGCATTTATAGCTTTCGTGGAGCAAACATTGATAATATCCTTAATTTCACGCAGAAATATAACAATGCGAAGTTGTTTAAACTGGAACAGAACTACCGTTCTACAAAGACAATCGTTTCGGCTGCCAACAGTTTGATAAGCCATAACGACCGACAGATACCGAAGGATGTTTTCAGCGACAAGGAGAAAGGTTCGCCCCTTCATGTGTATTCCGCTTATAGCGATATCGAAGAAGCCGAAATCGTGGTAAACCAAATCGCAGCATTGCGGAGAAAAGAAAAAATGGAATATGATGATTTTGCCATTCTTTACCGTACCAACGCACAGAGCCGCACTTTTGAAGAGGCTTTGCGCAAACGGGGTATGCCTTATCGGATTTACGGAGGACTTTCGTTCTACCAACGAAAGGAAATAAAAGATGTGATAGCCTATTGCCGTTTGACCGTAAATCCCCACGACGAAGAGGCTTTCAAACGGGTCGTCAATTATCCGGCACGAGGGATTGGCCAGACCACGGTGGATAAGATTGTATCCGCAGCCTCCACAGACGGGGTCAGCTTGTGGGAAGTGGTGTCTCGTCCCGAAGAGCATTCCTTGCCCGTAAACAAGGGTACGATGGGTAAATTGAAGGCGTTCACGGATATTATCTCCGGTTTCATCGAGAAAACAGAGCTGATGGATGCCGCCTTTCTCACACAGGAAATCATCCGTGAAAGCGGTATAATAAGAGAGATTTTTCAAGATGTGAGTCCGGAAGGAATGAGTCGTCAGGAGAATGTGCAGGAACTTTTGAGTGGCGTACAGGAATTCGTCTCCAGACGTTTGGAGGAAGGGCAAAGCACCGGACTCAGCGATTTCCTACAAGAAGTATCGTTATTGAGCGATTTGGACGAAGACGAAAGTGACGAACAACACAAAGTGACATTGATGACGATTCACTCGGCCAAAGGGTTGGAGTTTCCGGTGGTATTCATCGTTGGAATGGAAGAAAATCTATTCCCAAGTCCGATGGTGGGAAACAGCCAACGCGCATTGGAAGAAGAACGTCGTCTTTTTTATGTGGCTATTACCCGTGCCGAACGTTATTGTTCTCTAAGTTTTGCCCGCAGCCGCTATCGTTTCGGTAAAACGGAATTCAGTAACCCAAGTCGTTTTCTGCAAGACATAGACCCACGATATGTGGAAATGGATGCTCAAGATGGTTTTTCGTTCGGACAGACAAGGCGAAGGAATTTTGCGAGTGAGCGAGTGCAGACCGAGTTCCGATCGAGTCTGTCGAGCGTGAACAAATTATGCAAATATGAAGACGAAGATGATTACGGTACATCTTATCGGGAACGTCATCACCGCGCTTACGGAGAAGGTGTCGGGACAAGTTCTCCGATAGTAGCAAAAGTTTCCGGTTTGAAACCTTTGGGAAGCGTAAACCGACAAGTTCTCATGCAAGATGCAAAGCACGGAGACACAGAGCATCCCGTTGTTCCGTCGCCATCGGCATCAGCCAAGGGTAACAGTGAGCTACGGGCAGGCATGCGGATTGAGCATGAACGTTTTGGTATGGGAGTGGTGAAAGCTGTCGAAGGCAGCGGAGAGAACACCAAAGCCACCGTGGAGTTTCAAAATACGGGCACCAAGCAACTGCTGTTGCGGTTTGCCCGCTTTAAAATCATGTCGGCAGAATAAAGCGATAAAAAATAGTATTTGGATTTTCATTGCCGGAGAGTATTATAAGCGACAAATCGGAATTTAACGGGAAGAAAAAATGGAGAAGAAATTATCTGAAATGAGTTTAGAAGAATTATGGAAGCTATTTCCCATCTATTTGACAGAGCATCAGCCCTATTGGAAAGAATGGTACACTGATGAAGAAAGCTTTTTGAAAAACAGAGTTCCTAAAATAGAGAGAATAAGCCATATAGGAAGTACAGCTATTAATTCTATTTATGCAAAACCAATTATTGATATTCTCGTAGAGATTTCAAAAGATTATTGCTTATCTGACTATAAAGAAGTGATTGTAAAAAGCGGTTATACTTGTATGTCTGAAACTTCTGATAGACTTTCTTTTAACAAGGGATATACAGAAGAAGGGTTTGCCGAGAGGGTGTTTCACCTACACCTAAGATATATTGGGGATAATGATGAGTTATATTTTAGAGATTATCTTATTGAGCATGCCAATATTGCTATCGAGTACGAGAGAATGAAATTGAAATTATGGAAGAAATATGAATTTAATAGAGATGATTATACAAATTCTAAAACAGATTTCATTCAAAAGTACACCGAGAAAGCAAAGTTGGAATATGGAGATAGATATTAATCAAAGCCATAATCAATAAAAAAACAGCCGGAGGAAATGAGTTCCCCGGCTATTTTTATAAAGTCATTTCACGTCCGTATAACCATCGGCACCAAGCAGTTCCACTATACGCTGCTTCCATTCCCCCTGAATGATGATTTCACCGTCTTTCACGGCACCGCCTACGCCGCACTTCGTCTTCAGCATCCGCCCCAGTTCTTTCAAGGCGGCCTCTGCACCGACGAAGCCTTTCACCACGGTAACCACTTTTCCACCGCGATTCTTGCGTTCGATACCCACTCTCAGTTTCTGTCGGTTTTTGGGAGGCGTGTCAGCTTCCTTTTCCTCGCCGCTATCGAATGCGAAATCAGGGTTGGTGGAATACACCATCCCTAATCTCGATTTCCAGTCGTTGTCCTTTGCCGACATGGCTTAATCCTCCATCAGTTTCCGGTAACGGATGCGTTTCGGTTCTTCCAGTCCGAGACGTTTCATCTTGTTACTTTCATATTCCGAGTAACTGCCCTCGAAGAAGAATACATTACCCTCGCCTTCGAAAGCAAGAATGTGCGTACAGATACGGTCGAGGAACCAACGGTCGTGGCTGATAACCACGGCACAACCGGCAAATTCTTCCAGACCTTCTTCCAAAGCCCGGAGCGTGTTCACGTCGATGTCGTTCGTCGGTTCGTCGAGCAACAACACGTTACCCTCTTCTTTCAGGGCCATGGCCAAGTGCAAACGGTTGCGCTCACCTCCGGAGAGTACGCCGCATTTCTTTTCTTGGTCGGCCCCGGAGAAATTGAACCGGCTCAGGTATGCACGGACATTGATGTCGCGGTTTCCCATACGCATCAATTCGTTACCGCCGCTCATGACTTCATACACGCTCTTTTCCGGAGAAATGTCCTTATGCGTCTGGTCTACGTAGGCTAATTTGACGGTTTCACCGACTTCGAACGTACCGCCGTCTGCATGTTCCAACCCCATAATTAAACGGAAAAGCGTAGTCTTACCCGCACCGTTGGGACCGATGACGCCCACGATACCGTTGGGTGGAAGCATGAAATTCAGGTCATTGAACAATATCTTATCGCCAAAAGCCTTCTGCACGTGTTGCGCTTCGATAACCTTGTTACCCAAACGCGGACCGTTCGGAATGAAGATTTCCAACTTTTCCTCTTTCTCCTTCTGATCCTCGTTAAGCAATTTGTCGTATGAATTCAGACGGGCTTTACCCTTGGCCTGCCGTGCCTTCGGTGCCATACGCACCCATTCCAATTCGCGTTCCAAAGTCTTCCGCCGCTTGCTGGCTGTCTTCTCCTCCTGTTCCATGCGTTTGGTCTTCTGTTCCAACCAAGAAGAATAGTTGCCTTTCCAAGGAATACCCTCGCCGCGGTCAAGTTCCAGAATCCATCCGGCCACGTCGTCCAAGAAATAACGGTCGTGCGTCACGGCAATTACCGTGCCTTCGTATTGGTTTAAATGCTGCTCCAGCCAGTCGATGCTTTCGGCATCCAAATGGTTGGTCGGCTCGTCGAGCAACAACACGTCCGGTTTCTGCAGCAAGAGGCGGCAAAGTGCCACGCGTCGGCGT
>OLQN01002979.1_pt1 | contig 10775 bp, 9 predicted proteins | sample 1673181 | NCBI WGS metagenome assembly OLQN01 (sample SAMEA3136763, study PRJEB25190) | human gut metagenome | biome: human gut; feature: human-associated habitat; material: faeces | place: Austria | collected 2013
CATAGCAAAACACCCCACTTGTTAGATAGTATACCATACTGTCTAACAAATGGGGCGCAGTTCAGGATGAGATGGGCCGCCTGCTTTTTTGTTGTGCGGGCGGAATACCAGGGGGCATCCTCCATGCGGGCGGGGGCGGATCGGAAAAATTGCCCCGATAAAATCCGCTTTGCAAAATCCGGCCGGGGCTGGTATAATAGCTATAATTGCGCAGCATTCTGCGCCGGAAAAGTGAGGTCTTGATTTTGAAGAATCTGTACATCAGCGCGGCCGAGTATGACTACCATACCCTGCTGAAAGTGGCCGAGATGGCAGGCCTGGCCGGGATCGTGGGCTTCCACGAAGCCGGGGACAGCTACCTGGTCAGCTTCCCGGACGGGGAAAATACGGACGCCCTGATCAACGACTACAAAAGCCGCCTGAAGGACCTGGAAAACAACATCTGGATGCACTGACCGCCTATTTTGTCGGGATTCTGCTGCTTTTGGGCGGGAAATTGATAGAAACTGTGCCATCACGGCAGTATACTGATTGTATATCGTTTAAAGGAGAGGTACCCCATGCCGCAGACGAAAATCGTTTTCTTTGATATTGACGGCACGCTGATCGATATGCAGGCGAAGAAAATCACCCCAAAAATGTTGGAGACCCTGCACCGTTTGCAGGACCGCGGCATCAAAATCTGCATCGCCACCGGGCGCTCCCCCATGGTGCTGCCCAAAATCGACGGGGTTGCGTTTGATGCGTACCTGACCTTCAACGGCTCGCTGTGCTATGACAGGAAAGGTGTCATCTTCAGCAACCCCATCCCCCACAAGGACGTGGTGCGTTTTATCCAAAACGCGGCGGCGCTGGGGCGGCCGGTCTGTGTTTCTACCAGGGACCGCCTGGCGGCCAACGGTGCCGACACCGACCTGACCGACTACTTTTTCATTGCCAACGAACCCGTGCCTGTGGCGGACGACTTTGACGCTGTGTGCGCGGAAGACATTTACCAGCTGATGCTGGGCTGCCGCCCGAAGGACTACCCTGCCCTGCTGGACGGTGCACCGGGGGCGAAGATCGCCGCCTGGTGGGACCGCGCGGTGGATGTCATCCCCGCGGGCGGCGGCAAGGGCATCGGCATTGAAAAAATGCTGGCCTATTACGGGCTGGATAAGACCGAAGCATTGGCCTTTGGCGACGGCAACAACGACCGGGAAATGCTGCAGGCTGTGGGCACCGGTGTGGCTATGGAGAATGGCTCGCCCGAGTTGAAAGCCATCGCCGATGAAATCTGCGGCCCGGTGTACGAGGATGGCATCTATCACTATTGCGCCGACAAGGGCTTAATTTAAAAGAATAGCGATAAGAAAACTGCCGCACAGAGACGAAGCTGTGCGGCAGCTTTGTTTTATAATGCAATCTCATAAATACTACACTGGAGCGTCATACTGTAGGCAGCGTAGGCTTTCTGCGCGATGGCGTTGTGGCTCCACACCATCAACTCCACCCGCTGGGCACCAAACTTGCGGGCGCACTTTTCCACCTCGGCAAACAGCGCCCACACAAACAAAATACCGGCCGCCTTATCCGGGCGACCGGTATTTTTATAGTGCGCTTAGTCTTTCTTCTGCTGTCCCTCGGGGAAGATGATTTTATTCACAAAGAAGAAAATGACCATCGAGATACCGCCGTTCAAAACGGTGGTGCCGATGTTGTAGATGAAGTCCGGCACCAGCAGGCCGGCCACTGCCACCCACACACAGTTGATGGAGTTGACGATGCAGGTGATGAGGCAGAACGCCACCACGTACCAGCCGATTTGCTTGGCCAGATTGCCCTTGCTGCGGAACACAAAGTTGCGCTGGATCGGGAAGTTGATGCACTCACCGATGACCATGGCAATCATGTAGGCGCAGAAGTAGGGCAGGCCGCCGTGGGCAGCATCGTAGCCCAGAATATTCCACTGGAAGGTCTCGCCAAACAGCGTGACCGGGATGCCCGGCCAGCCGAAGTCTACCACCGGCAGGCTGGCAAAGGCCTTGGGCAAAAACTGCAGCAGCAGATACTTAAAAACGGTGATAAGGTTGGACACGACCACGAACAGGCCGCCCTCCCGCACCCACTTGGCAGCGGCGGGGTGCTTGGCCGCGAAGTTATTCCAGAATTGCACGTTGCACCTCCGTCAACTGCTGCGCAGTCGGCTTTCCAGCTGCGCGTTGAGAATTATGTTTTTGATGGCCTCAAGAATGACCTTGACCAGGCCAATCACCCAGAAACCCTTGGCTTCCAGCACGATGCCGTCCACCATGCCCATACTGATGGCCCCGCTGGTCATTTTGGCCAGGGCGCGCAGCGGCATGTTGTATTGGAACATCACGTTCAGGTTGGGCTGGCCTTTTTTGTAGCTGGCGGTCAGCAGCGTATGCAGCACCAGCCAGATCAGCCAGCACAGCGGGCTGCGGCTGTGGTTCAGCTCGCCCAGGGTCATGTTGCGGTCGATTTTTACGGTGTCGTCCGGGATGGGGCGGCCCAGCAGGGTCTCCCACTCGGCGTCGGGTACGTTCTGCACCTTGCCGCCTGTGTAGTGCGGCAGGCTCTTGCCCTCGTAGGGGTTGGGTGCACCAGTATCGGCCACAGTAACAACAGCGGTCAGGCGGATGTCCTCGCAGGAGGCACCGACGCGGACTTCATAGCTGCCGCCCTCGACCTCCCAGGCGTTGGTCATCGTGTTCCAGTAGCGGAACGCCTTGTCATCCAGCGCAACAGTCACCCGCTTGCTCTCCCCTGCCGCCAGCTGCACCTTGGCAAAGCCTTTCAGCTCCTGCGCGGGGCGGAAGATCTTGGCATCAGGCTTGGCTACGTAGACCTGCACGATCTCGGCACCCTCACGGTCGCCGGTGTTGGTCACGGTCAGACTTACGCCCTGGGGCGTGGCTTTTACGTCAGAATAGGCAAAGGTGGTGTAGCTTAAGCCAAACCCAAACGGATAAGCGGGAGCGACCCCGGCCGTCTGGTAGTAGCGATAGCCCACGTACAGCCCCTCGCGGTACTGCACGGTGCGGCCGTCGCCGGCAAAGTTGTCCCGGGCGGGGGTATCCGAATACGCCTTGGCCCAGCTCTCGGCCAGCTTGCCGCTGGGGTTGACCTTGCCGGTCAGCACGTCCAGCATGGCCCCGGCCCCGGCCTGGCCGCCCAAAGCGCCGTAGACCAGCGCCTTGCAGTGGTTCGCCCAAGAGGTCTCCACCGATGCGCCGGCGCTGAGCACCACCACAACGTTGGGGTTGACCTTTTGCAGCGCACGCAGCAGCTCGATTTGGTTCGATGCTACGCACATATCGCTGCGGTCCAGGCCCTCGCTCTCTTTGATCTCGTCCAGACCCATGCAGAGCAGCACCACGTCAGCCTTTTGGGCCAGCGCCACGGCTTCGGCCTGCTTGGCGGCGTCGGGCTTGCCCTGGCGGTCGAAACCGGCGGCAAATCCTACCTGTTCCAGCCCGCTTTCGGCCCAGCAGCCCAGCAGCGAATCTACCTTGATGGAGTTGACCGCGCTGGAGCCTGCGCCCTGGTAGCGCGGGGTCTCGGCAAAGTCGCCAATGACGGCCACTTTCGTGCCCGCCGCCAGCGGCAGCAGGTTGTCCTCATTTTTCAGCAGCACCGTGCTTTCGGCAGCGGCGCGGCGGGCCAGCGCGTGGTGGGCGTCGGCATCAAAGCTGCGGCTGTGGTTCTGCACAGCGGCGTGGGTGTCGTAAATCAGCGTCAGCAGTTCGTCCAGGCGGGCGTCCACATCGGCTTCGGTGATCTTGCCGGACTTGACAGCGGCCAGCAGTTCCCGCACGGCGTCACCGCCGGGAGCGGGCATTTCCAGCGTGGAGCCGTTCTTTACGCCCAGTGCATGGTCGTTGGAGCCGCCCCAGTCGGTAACGACAGCGCCGGTAAAGCCCCAATCCCTGCGTAGGATGTCCTGCAGCAGATGGGCATTTTCGTTGGCGTAGGTGCCGTTGACCAAATTGTAGCTGGACATGATGGTTTTGGGTGCGGATTCTTTCACCACGATCTCAAAGCCGGTCAGGTAGATCTCCCGCAGGGTGCGTTCGTCCAACACGGAGTCCGACGCCATGCGGCGCAGCTCCTGGTTGTTGACGGCGAAGTGCTTGGGGCAGGCGGCGATGCCGTTGGATTGGATGCCCCGCACATAGCCTGCGGCCATCTTGCCCGCAAGGTAAGGGTCCTCGGAGAAGTACTCGAAGTCGCGGCCGCAGAGGGGGCTGCGCTTGGTGTTCAGGCCCGGCCCCAGCAGTACGGCGACTTCCTGCGCGGCGGCTTCCTCGCCCATGGCTTTGCCCACTTCCTCGCCCAGAGCGGGGTCCCAGCTGCAGGCCACAGTGACAGCCGTGGGAAAGCAGGTAGCCGGCACGCTGGGATTCAGCCCCAGATGGTCCGCCGCCCCGGCCTGCTTGCGCACGCCGCTGGGGCCATCGGATAAGGTAATGGACGGGATACCGGCCTTGGGCAGTGCGCGGGTGGTAAAGGTCCCCCCGCCGGAAAGCAGGGCACATTTTTGTTCAAGCGTCAAAGCTTGCAGTTGTTTCTTTTGCATAAGGTGGTTCCTTTTCTTAAAAACAGCCTTGCGGCCCACCGCACAACCGCGCAAAGTCGGCAGCGATGAACCGCAGGGCAGCTGCACAGCTTACAAATTACGCTTTACTGTGCCTTTTTCTTCTTGTAGCTTTTGAAGGTGAGAACTTCCAGCACGACCAGCAGTACAGCCAGCAGCACGTCGACCACGATCATAGCGGTACGCCAGATGGGGGTGGAAACAGTGTTGGCGGGGTCGTAAACGCGGGAGTTGACCACGGTGTACATGATGTTCTTGCAAGCCTGACGCATAGCCTTAACGCTGGTAGCACTGGTGGTATCGGTCAGGTGGTTGGTGGCAACATCGTAGTTCTTCAGCATCAGGTCGCAGCCGTTGCGGATGGCAATATCGGAATCCATGTAGTCAGTGAAGTGGAAGCCGTCGGTGATGACCATACCGCGGAAGCCCCACTCGCCGCGCAGCACGCCGTTCAGCAGTGCATTGCAGGCACCGGCCCACTGGTTGCCAATATAGTTCCAGCTGGACATGACGGCCTTGCAGCCGCCGACCTTGGCGCTGATCTCGAAAGGACGCAGGTAGATCTCGCGGATAGCCTGCTCGTCAGCCCAGGTGCAGAGCATCTCGCTCTGGTTGATCTGCTGGTCGTTCAGGGCAAAGTGCTTCATGTAAGCGTAGACGCCGTAGCTCTGGGCACCGGCAATGGAGCTGGCACCGATGTAACCGGCGAGGACGCTGTCCTCAGAGTAATATTCGAAGTTACGGCCGTCAAAGGCGGAACGGTGGCCGTTCATGGCGGGGGCGTACCAGCCGGTGACGTTCATCTCGCTGGCCATGCGGCCGATGCTCTCGCCGTAGCGGCGGGCCAGGTCGGTGTTGAAGGTGGAAGCGATGATAATCTCGGACGGGAAGCCAATGGAAGAAACGCCGGTAAAGTTGTTGTTGATGGCAGCGGGGCCGTCGCAGTCGATGGTCGCGTACTTGTCAACGCTGGCCTCGGCCTTGGTCTGGTAGCCGCCCAGGGCGATCAGGTCGTCCATCTCGGTGACGGTCATCTGGTCGAGCAGGGTATCCCAACGCTCGTCGTCGTAGTCAGCACCGCGCAGGTCAGCCAGCTTCAGGCCGTTGTTGGCACCGGTAACGGGCATCTCATCGTTGGGGTCGTTGAAGTCCTCAGGGTTCCAGTTGTGGTCGTTGTACAGGGTGTTCATGCTTTCCTCAGACATGGTGTAGTCAGAGGGAGCAGCAACCGCCTCGGCATAGTTGGCGAAGTGATCAGCGCGGGACAGGGTGACGAGCTTGTCGTCAGCGAAGTCGAACTTGGTGGTAGCAGCTTCGGCGTCGGTGCTGCGGGGGTTGGACTCGTCATAGACGATGGTGGAAGCGACATTGTAGGTCTTGGAATCCAGCACCGTGTGGGAATCCTCGTTGATGCTGATGATATAGTCGCCCTCTTCCAGCACGTAGCAGCCCTTGTCCTTGCTGTCAAAGCTGGCCATGTCCTCGGTATTGAAGGTCAGGGTCAAGGTCTGGGAAGCGCCCGGCTCAATGGAGTCGGTCTTGCCGAAGGTGACGAGGTTGGCGGAAGCCTTCTCAATGCCGCCATCGGTGTACGGCGGGTTGAAGTAGACCTGCACGGCGTCCTTACCGGCCACACTGCCGGTGTTGGTGACGGTGACATCCAGGGTGATGGTGCCGTCAGCCTCGGTCATGGAGTCGATTTTCTGGGTAAAGGTGGTGTAGGACAGGCCGTGGCCGAAGGGATACTGAACGGTCTTGTCATAGTCGATCAGGCCCTCGGCGGCGGCAGTCTCGTAGAACTTGTAGCCGACGTAGATGCCCTCAACATAGTTGACGAAGTGCGGGGGAACCAGCGCTGCATCACCGCCAAACAGGCTGGCAGCGGTGTAACCAACGGAATCCGCATTGGTGTAAGTAAAGTCGCCGATGTTGTTGAAGTAAGGAGCTGCGGTCAGGTCATAGACGAAAGTGTCGGCAGAGTGGCCGGAGGGGTTGACCTCACCGGCAACAATCTCGCCCAGGGCGTTGAAGCCGGTCTGGCCGGTGCCGGGGCACCAGATAACGCTCTTGATCTGGGGGTGCTCATCGACGAAGCCCAGCTCGAGGGTGTTGGCAGCGTTGTAAACCAGCACAACGTTGTCGAAGTTGGAGCAGACGAGGTCGACCATGTCGCGCTCAGTCTTGCTCAGGGAGAGGTAATGCTGGCCGTCCTCGAAGTCCTTGTACTCGGTGGAGTTGTCGGTGTAGTTGACGGTGCTCATATCGGTGGGCAGGTCAGCAAACTCACCGCCAACGCGGCTGATGACGACCATTGCAGTGTCAGAGAAAGACTTGGCGTTGTCGATCAGCTCCTGGGTGTAGCTGGCGGCGGTGGGTTCGGGCAGGGTCCAGTTATGGTTGCTGTAACCCAGCGCCGGGCGCTCGGCGCAGTAAGCGGTGTAGAAATCGCTCAGCTCGGTGTTGGTGTTGATGCCGGCGTTGTGCAGGCCATCCAGCAGGCTGACGGTGGGACGGTCGGCAGAGATCGCGCCGGCGCCGGTGCCGCCGTAGACAGGGCCGACAGATGCCCAGCCAAAGACGTTCAGGTTGCTGCCGGAAGCGAGGGGCAGTTCGTTGTCATCGTTCTGCAGCAGGACGATGCCTTCCTCGGCAATCTCGGTGCACAGGGCGTTGGCCTCGTCACTGGATTCCTCGGTGATAGTGCCGTTGCCGGTGACCAGGTCGAGCATGGTGCTCATGGGGCCAAAGGCAACCAGGTTGAGCATGATGCCGAAAGCCAGCAGCACGGCCAGGCCGGACTGGGCGCGCACCATGAATTTGGTGGGCTTGGCCAGTTTCTTGTTGACCGCCATAGCGATCAGTACGATAATGGCGGCGGCAACCACAACGCCAAAGAAGATGAGCTGCGGGATGCAGTTATTGACCACATCGGCAACGTCGTCCAGGTTGACGCCCATGTTTGCCAGGGTAAGAAGCAGGTTGTTCATTGTTTTCCTCCTCAATTATTTTTTCACCGTTTTGTAGAAGTACGGTGTTGAACTGGTACTATGTTACCATACTGTTAAGGATTTGTTTCAAAAAATGCACAAACTGCCGTTTTTGCGGCATAATCTGTAAAAGTTGCAAAATTGTATCAAAAATTGCTGTGGATGTTGCACAAAGCAAAGCCGCTCCCATTTGTGCATCTTGCTGTGGCAGCAAAAAAGGGAGAGGTGCGCGGCCTCTCCCCTATTCTGCTTATTTCTGCGGCAGCAGTACCCGCAGGGTGAACCACTCATTCTCCCAATGCAGGGTCAGTGTGCCGCCGTGGGCTTCGGCGGCGGCGCGGACGCTTTTCAGGTCATAGCCGCCGTGGGCGCTGCGCAGGGGCAGGCCGTCGGGGCCAAGCTCCACGGGCTGGGCGCAGTAGTTCTCGAACCGCAGCATCACAAAGCCGTTCTGCGCGTAGATGGCTACCCGGATCAGCTTCTTCTCCGGGTTCGGCTCGGCGGCCACACTCTCGGTGGCGTTATCCAGCGCGGTGCCCACGATGGTGCAAATCTCGCCGGTGGAAAGAAAATCCAGCAGCTTGCCGTCGGCCACGCAGGTCATGTTGATGCCGTGCTGCTGGCAGTACAGGCTTTTGGCAGTCAGCAGCGTGTCCAACACGGGGTTGCCGGTCTTGTTCTCGGCCTCGTAGCGGCGGATGTCGCTTTCCATGGCGGCCAGGGCGGCATCCTGCTTGGCCTGGTCGCGCTCGGCACGGATGGTGGCGATCTGCACCTTTAACTCATGGTAGCGCCGGTTGATGAGCTTGATGTTTTCCTTGCTTTGGCGGTACTGCTCGTACTGGCGGCGCAGTACATCGTCCATGGCGGTCAGCTCGCTGTGCAGGGCACTTTCCCGCAGCTGCTCGTGCTGGACGGTCAAAATCAGCACGCCCGCCAGGTCCACCAGCGTGCGGATATAGCGGATGCTCATCGTAGCTTCATTATTATTTACAAAACTCAGATTGCTTACCGCAAAAACCGTGATGGCCATAATGACCGCCATTAACATGCCCAGCGGCGTAATGTGCAGCTTGGCGGGCTGGGTGCTGCGACGCTTTTCCATCCAGTACACGGCGGTAAACAGCACACCGTACACCAGCACAAGCAGCAGCACGGCCAGCGGGTCGCGCCCGGTGCGCTGGGGCCACAGGGCACAGTGTAGCTGCCACTCGGCACTGGCGGCCAGCTCGGCCAAAATAAACGCCCGGGCACAGTAATACCCGGCTTCCAGCGGGGTGGTCTCGCAGGTGCGCCACAAAAACAGATACATCGAGCCGATGGCGGCCACCATGCAGGGAAGCCACAGCATCAGCGGCACCGAGCCGGTCAGCTGCATAAACACCGCCAGCCCGGCCATCCAGATCAGGCTGTTGAGGGTGCTGCGTCTGGCCGAATAGCGCGGCGCCAATTGCCGGGCATATAATAAAGTGGCCAGGCACTCGGCCAGGGCCGTGTACAGGCGTGGGATGTCCGGTACTGCGGTCATACGCCCTCACCCCCGATGTAATCGGCCAGGGCGGCCAGAAACGCCTTGCGCCGCGGGCGGCTGATCTGTAAGGTGTGCGGCCCGACCTGGACCTCGCTTTGCTGCACGCCGCGCACCTGCGCCAGGTTGACCAGATACCCGCTGTTGCAGCGGGCAAAGGGGCGGTTCGCCAGCTTTTCCTCAAAGGCTTTCAGCGCGCCGGGGGCGATGAAGTCGCCATCCTCGGTGTAAAAGCAGACCTTGTGGCCGTCACTTTCCATGTAATAGATGGCGGCGGTGTCCAAGCGGCGCATACCGCCGTCCACCGGGACTGCCAGATAATGCCGCGCCCGCCGGGCCAGCTGGTTGACCGCCTTTTGCAGCTGCTGCGAAAACGCAAAGTACGGCACGGGCTTGAGCACGTAATCCAGCGCCCCCACCGAGTACCCCTTGATGGCATACTGCGCCATGTTGGTGATGAAGATGAGCAGCACATCGTCGTCCAGCTCGCGGATGCGCTGGGCGGTCTCCATGCCGTTGAGGCGCTTCATCTCCACATCCAGAAAGATGATGTCGAAGGCGGGACGGTAGTTTTCCAGTATTTCGTCGCCGTCGGTAAAGCAGGTCACCTCAAACTCGGTGCCGTACAGGCGAGAGAGGAAAGATTGGAGGCGAAGGAAAGAGCGGTCAACTGGTCGCGTACCGCGGCTTCGTCCTCGACAATGGCAATTTTAATCATGGCAGGTTCCTCGGTTTCGTTGTGCTTTTTACCATAAAAGTATAACACAGCTTTTTTGCCTGTGCAACATTTTGCCGCGTCTGTGCGCTTTTTGTAAAAATTCCCTTGCAATTTTGCCCGCCATCCGCTATACTATGGGCAAGGTAAAAGGGAGTAAGGGACGCGGTCCGCCGCGCTGTATCGCTTCGTCACCACGGGCCGCGCGGCCCCGGAGCATACTGTAAACACTGAGACTTTTGCCGCAGTTTTCTGCGGCAGGGGTCTCTATTTTTATACCCTGCCGCCCAGTATTTGGGAGGTACTGTATGCAGATCTTACAAACTTTTGCCGGGTTGTTCAGCAACTTCGGCAACCTCACCTGGCAGATGGTGGTCATGTGGGTGATCGGCGGGCTGCTGATCTACCTGGCCATCGTCAAAAAGATGGAACCGAGTCTTCTGCTGCCGATGGGCTTCGGTGCGATTCTTGTCAACCTGCCGCTGTCGGGTGCCATCACCCAGGGGGACACCGTGGGGCCGATCTCGGCGCTGTTTGAGGCGGGCATGTCCAACGAGCTGTTTCCGCTGCTGCTGTTCATCGGCATCGGCGCGATGATCGACTTTGGCCCGCTGCTGGAAAAGCCCTGGCTGATGCTGTTTGGCGCGGCGGCGCAGTTTGGCATCTTCATCACGCTGGTGCTGGCGGGGCTGTTCTTTGACCTGCCCGACGCCGCGTCCATCGCAGTCATCGGTGCGGCCGACGGCCCGACGGCGATCTTTGTGGCGAACAGCCTGGGCAGCAAGTACCTGGGGGCCATCATGGTGGCAGCCTACAGCTATATGGCGCTGGTGCCCATTGTACAGCCGCCGGTCATTAAACTGTGTACTACCAGAAAAGAGCGGCTCATCCGCATGCCTTATAAAAAAGGAAGCGTAAGCAAGACCACGAAGATTTTGTTTCCTA
>OLQN01002987.1_pt1 | contig 10753 bp, 7 predicted proteins | sample 1673181 | NCBI WGS metagenome assembly OLQN01 (sample SAMEA3136763, study PRJEB25190) | human gut metagenome | biome: human gut; feature: human-associated habitat; material: faeces | place: Austria | collected 2013
TAAGCTTGGCGTTCACCATCTTGTTGCCTTCCACCCGTCCTTGTCTTATCTGAAGAGAAGTGCTGATCATGTCCAGAATCATCTTCTGCGATGATCCTGCTTTCATGCGGGTACTTCCCGTCACGAATTCCGGCCCCGTGATTACCTCTACAGAATAATCGGCAGCCTGGGCGATGGGAGCGTGGGGATTGTTGACGATGCATCCCGTAGGAATGCCTGCCTCCTTGCAATGCTGCAAGATGGAAAGCACGAAGGGAGTAGTGCCGCTTGCCGAGAAACCCAGCACGAAATCCAGCTTTGAGATATGTTTATCGCAGAGCTGGTGCCAGCCATTCTCCAGGTCGTCTTCTCTTGATTCCCTGGTTTGCGTAAGGCAGCCGATGCCTCCGGGGAAGATGGCTTGTATCTGTGAACCGTCGATGCCATAGGTGTTCTGCACTTCGATGGTATCGAGCGTAGCCAGTCTTCCGCCCGTTCCGCAACCGGCATAGAAGAGTCTACCACCCTTCTTCAGCTGCCCTTCGATGGCGGAAATCAGTTGGTTGATGGCGGGTAATGCTTGTTCTATTGCCACAGCCACCTTCTTGTTTTCTGCATTGATATGAGCGGTGAGTTCTTCCACGCTCATCTTTTCCAGATGTTCGTAGAGCGAACTCTGCTCTGTTATTCTCTTTTCTTCTTTATTTGGCATATTACTTTATCTTTAGGGTGTAGATTTAATGTAATGAAGCCTAGATGGTCGCGGAGGCTATGGCTTGCAGTCATCTAGAGAGTTCTATCATGATGAGACCTATCATCGGATGGGATCCTATTCTTCAGCCAGGAAATAAACCGGCGCATTCCGGGAACCTTCTTTTATCAGAAATCCGGATTTTTCCAGTTTCTTCAGCCAGTTGAGTGCTGTTTGTTTACGGATATGAAATTCCGCTTCCAGTACTTTTCTGTTAATGGAACGGTTATGCTTCAGATACTCTCTTATTTTCTCCTTCAATGCATCTTCAGAGAAAGGGTAGGAGCGGGAAGTATATTGTGATTTCTCGAAATGGGTATTATATTTCACCTGTTTCAGCAGGTCTGTATTGGGGCGAAACTTGATGCCTCTTACGCTTACATATTCAGCTCTCACTTTATTGTCGGGTTTCAGGTCATCCATATCCAGATCTACTGAGAGCGAGAGATAACCTATTTCCGGAATGTTGACACGTCTTCCATCCTGCAGGTCTTCTTCTATGATATCACGCAGTTTCATGAGAACGGACGAAACTTCTCCTTCTCCCAGACAGCTATGTCTGGCGATTCGGCTGATCATCTCCTTGTCAGTCATAGCTGTTTGCTCAAAGATATGGGCGAATCGGCGAGTCTCTTCATTTCCTCCTGCATTAGGAAGATAATGGATTTCATATTTAATAGCCATCGTTTTCTTCATTCTGTTTAGCGATACAAAGGTAATCTTTTATTCTTAAACTACCAAATAAAAATGGCACTAATATGGATGAGCGGTTTGATTGATACGAATGAGCGGTGTTATTGATGTGGGTTAGAACTGCTTATCAATAGGAATAAGCATCGTAAGAAGCCTTTATAAGTTGTCGGAAGAAGTAGGATAAGTTGTTGGAACAGTAAGTATATGTTGCCGGGAAAGTCTCTTCCGTCAGTCGCACAACAGCTGTTGTGCGCTTGCATATCAGCTGTTATGCGCTCGCACAACACGTGTTGTGCACTTGTAATCCAGCTGTTGTGCAGTAAGTAATGATTAAGCGTCTTTTACGGTTAATTATCTGTAAATAAACAATCCAATAGAATTGTAATCAAATAAAAATATGTATTTTTGTATCCGAATAGCGTATTTAAAAAGAGATCCGATGGCTTGCTGAATCGGAGAACAGATAGAAAGAGTAATATTCAGAATAGCTTATGAATAAAGAAAAAGACGATTTCTTCCTCCATTCCAATGAGGTGAATCATATCAACAGAGAAGATTACGAGAAGATTGAATTATTGGTGAATGCGGCAAAAGCTTTTGCCCGCAGCACCTACCAGTGCGTCTATATCATCGATTATTTTCATCAGGACTTCATCTATACATCAGATAACCTCGCTTATCTCTGCGGATTGGAACCCGAGCAATTGATGGAGGCTGGCTATCAGATGTATATAGACCATGTTCCGGATGCCGACCTGCAGATGCTGCTCGAAGTGAACAAGAAAGGTTTTGATCTTTTCAATGAATTGCCTGTGGGCGACCGTCTGGACTATACCATCTCGTACGACTTTCATCTTACCAATGGCAGACATAGCCGATTGATTCATCATCACCTCACTCCGATACTTCTTTCTGATGATGGAAGAATCTGGCTTGCCCTCTGCACTGTATCATTGGCAGCAACCGATGAACCGGGACACATCATCATGCAGAAGAATGGTGAGCGTAGCTATTTTGAATATTCCGCATTGCGCCACAAGTGGGAAAAGAAAGAAGGCATAACCTTGAGCGAGACTGAGAGAGATGTTTTGAGATTGTCTGCCCAAGGTTACACGATGAATGATATTGCCGACCGACTATGCAAGTCGGTGGATACGATAAAGGCATGCAAGCGCAACCTTTTCGCCAAGATAGGCGTGAAGAACATTGCCGAAGCGCTGTTTCATGCCACGAACTATCAGATGATATAATCGCAATCATATCTCTTCCAACAATGGCGAGAGATAGAACTTGGGGAAGTATTTCACCTCCTTGCCTTCCGCAAGGTTTGTGAGAATGTTGGCACAGTAGCCGGCGGCAATATATGCCCCGATGCCCAGTTGCGGGAAAGACTCCTCAGAATAATGTCTGATGGCATCTATCCAAGGCAAGGGCATCTGCCAGAACATACCGTACTGCGAGATATACTTGCCCAGTGAGCACCGGAAATCATCCGTTCCTTTTTTCACTACTTCGCTGAATGGATAGCCTTTCGGTTTCTCTACAGCGAGAAAGGCAGCCTTGCCAAGATTGACGGCATGGATAACTTCGTATTTGGACAAGCAAACCATGCTATTCTTAAAAGCCCAAAACTTCATAATCAATATCGCCGCCAGGATAATCGCCGTACATCCCATCTGTCATTGCATCCCAAGTGTCTTCAGCAGTCCATTCGTATGGTTCTTGATCTTCGTAGCGTCTCTTTCTAATAGCTTTTTCTTTTTCTATTTCAGCGTCGCTCCTTATTAAGTAAGACATGTCTTTTCCACTTTGGTAGTTGATAATATCTATTAGAGAAATCCAATTACTTTTGAACCGATCTCCTATTCGCCAGTGGTTTTGAAAATGTCCTTTACTAAATTGCATGGACTTACATTCGAATGTATAGGGAAACATCTTTTCGTTATTCTGATTAATAAGAATACATTCTTCACTATATTTCCCATTGTCTAATTGCGCAGTAACTAAATCATGTCTAAAGACGTTGCACCATGAATCCGCCCAACGTTCTTTTTTATACATGAACGGAATAATTATATTCTCCTCAATATCTATGAAACCAAATTTATCTCCGTCAATAGATGCTGCAATTAACCCTTCACTGAATCTTCCCAAATAACGATACTTGTCTTTAGGGATTATTATGTCGTTGTTACCATTTACCAAATAAGAATACTCTTCATGATTTACAAAAGACTTTTTTATCTCTAAACCTTGCCAATACTGATCATTATACAGTTTGACGTTTTTGAAGTGAACGGATTTTCCTTGATGATTTAGCAACACTTCTCCATCATTTCCCATAAACGAAAAAGCTACAGCATGAGCATAACCATGTGAAAAATCTGAAACACTTTCATATTCAAATGGAATTCTACATCTGTTGAACAAATCAACGAATCCCCATTTGCCACCCTTTTTAACAGCCCACAAACCTTCTCTAATGACACTGGCATCTTCGTATTGAGGTTCTATTACGAACACTTTCTTTCTTGAATAATATAGCCCCCACTTACCTTCATATTTTACTGGATAAATTTCTTCTGTTGGTGTGTTAATATCGTCAAAAATGAAAGGCAGGATTTCTTTTTCTTTATCCCAAAAGACTCTCTTTTTGGGGATTCCCCATTTAAAGTTATCGTTAAGGGCCATGAATTCAATCCCATTATTTCCACCTACATCCATTGGTATTAATTGAAGGTACTCAATGGGACGATGAATAGACAAGTCTGTCCCTGCAAATATTCCAAACCTTGTCCCTTTCTGAACCAAATGCATAAGAGTTTGTCGCTTACCTATAACAAGTGCATGAGAAATTAAATCAAATTCTTCAAATTTCTTTCCCAAATCTTTATAAAACTTCTCACGTGGCTGAACAAAGCACAAATTATGACCACCTTTGATGTATTCGTCTTTTATTTCATCAATTATTTCTTGATTACCTCTTACGGAATACATTGGAACATTTAATATATTCTTACTCATAGAGCAATCCTCCTATTTGTCTAATCTTTTCTTGCCACTCTGAATAATAGTTCACGAACAAATTGTTTTCTCTCACAATCTGTTCCCAAATGTTCATTCAAAGGGCTATAGTCTGGAATTAAATTTGGATCAAGGTGATGGCAGATTCGATTCATCATTCTTTCTGACGAATCAGAGTAAGAATTCCAACTTCTGGACTGAGCATAAATCTCAGATGAAACAATCTGCCCATTGGCATCAAACTCAGGGTTCTTTAGCTCGTATAGGAGCCCATCTACATATTTTTCTTTTCTCATAAAACAAATTTAAATTAATAATTAGAAAACTATCATCTCCGGCTCTAAGGCTCCATTTGGAGATTCGTTGGCAAAGATACTACAAATATTTGAAATAGCATCAAAGATTACGTAAAATCTGAAATGTATAACCAAAATTGTCAGGCACATATCTATATTCCTACAAAAACTATTTAAATATCCTTAAACCATCGGAAATCTCATAATAAAAGCCGTTAATTCTTTTAATTGCTTCTTTGCCATTTCTGACACTAAATCTATTAGTTCCTTAGCTGGCTCGACCAATGGAAGCACCTCTGTTTCCATATCAAGAATATGACGGTCTTCATAGTCGCCAGTTAATCGTAAGGAGAAAAGCTGATTGAAAGTCTTGCCATACTTTTTGTCAATGATGTTGTTCCTCAAAAAGACTTTTCCAAACATTTGGATTACGCCATTATGAGTGCTAGCTTCATACTTATAAGAAATGAGTAAAGCAGAAACAGCATAGTAAGCAGCATAGTATAAACGATTGGCTGCAGTTTCGACATAACCATTTTCTATAGAACCGACAGCTTCTTGGTAAGTACGGTAGGCTTTTTCTATTCTGTACTTTACAATCTCGGTTCTGTCAGTGTCAGAAAGTAGTCCCTTTATCATATTGCAATTCCTTCCTTATTTACGTTATGATTGAATAAGGTATAATGGTTCTCCTCCCATTCTTTTTGGGAGAAGAGTACAGGGTTGATGATTTCATCAATATCCCAGCCTAATTCTCTTAGTGGATAAGAATACTTATCGTAATCTTGAAGCGTAACTTTTGGTTTGTCTAGAAGAATCAATACATCCCAATCACTTCCTTCATGTTCTGTACCTCTAGCGCGGGAACCAAACAAGATAGCTTTTGCATGAGGATCAATCTCATGCAATCTATTGTGCATTGCTTCTATGATTTGTTTCTTCTCCATATCTATCAATATTAATATATGTGTTGCAAAAATACAATAATAATACGAAACAGCAAGGACTTTTTATAACTTTTTACGGTTAATTTTCTGTAATTATATAATGTGGCATTATCGTAATTGCAAAAAAAGATGTATTTTTGTAGGCAAGAATCGTATAAAAACAAGACCCGATAGCTTGACGAATCAGAGGCTACCGGGAATCAACGCTACAAAGATAGTGCTTTTTCTTGTTATAACCAAGTAAATGAACGATTTTTTATGAATTTACCTTATTCTTTTCATTACCAAATCAGCGAGCACGATGGCGGATTCCTTCTCATCCCTCGGTGCATCCTTTGACTTCCATGCCACGATGAAGCGGATTCGGGCAGCGGTTACCTTGTAGCCTTTCAACTCCCATTTGCCTAGTTTCTCTTTCATCTTGATGGAGAGCTGGGCTATGTCTCTGCCTGTTGATGGGAGACAGAGGCAATGGTCGTGGTAGGTTAGCGGCATACCACTTCTCAGGCAAAGGATAGCGTCCTTGTGAGGCTTGGAGAAGCCCAGGTTTACATCCTTGTGTGAGAGCTGAAGCACTATTTCGTTGGGCTCATCGTAGGCTTGGGCATCATAGAGATGCTGGGCACTGTTCAGGCTGTCGAAGAGATTGCCGTTGGTGTGGATGGTTAGTGTACGCTTGGCACGGGTCATGCCCACATAGTATCGGCGCAGTATGTCATCGGTAGGATGTTCGGGATGGGTAATGAGCATCAGTACATAGTCGAACTCATGGCCTTTTGCCTTGTGGATGGTGCTGACCACGATGTCTGATTTCGATATATCGCAGAAGTCTTCTACTGATGATTCGAACACGAACTCCCTCAGGTCGCTGTAGTACTTGGCACGATTGGTCTGTTCAAATATCTGGAGACTGCGGCGCAGATATGGCAATGCCTGGCTGCTGGCATATTTTTGGAATGTCTGCTGCTTGGCTGCTTCCCAAATATCATCAGGAATGATAGGGGATTTCGTCTCCTTGATACCTTGATCTATCTTCTTCAAGAAGTATCTTACCTCTGCCAGATTCCAGAAGCGCAAGCCGTCCATTGATTGCACCAGCTTGGCCTTGATGTTATGGTTGTGAAGAAGAGCCAGCATGATGACAGCCTCCTCATTGGTCTGCGTGAGGATGCTGATGGTTTCGTTCTTCTTGCGGGAAGAAGCATCGGCTTCTTTTGAAGCGTTACTTCTTAGTAATCGCGTAACATCTTCTAGGATAGGCTGATACATATAAACCTTTTTCTCCTGAATCTCGTATGGATGCTTCACGATTCTTACCTCTCCATCTTCTTGACTCATGGAGAGGATAGGGGTAGATTTGATTCGCTGACGGATGTTGCGGGCAAAGTCGTTGGCTGCATCCACGATATGGCGAAGACTGCGGTAATTCTCGGTCATCTCGATGAAACGGCTGTGCTCTGTCTGGGTCAGTTCATAGAGATACCGCGAGTTGGAACCTCTAAACTCATAGATGTTCTGGTCATCATCTCCTACGGCTATCACCCTCATCTCTTCGTTGGCTTTCATCAGAGCAGAGACAAGGGCATAGTCATCCTTGCTCATGTCTTGCGCTTCGTCGATAACGAGCACGGTCTTGCTGATGCGATTGGGCTCCACTTCTCCATTGTTGATCATTTCGGCGGCTTGCTTAACCACATCTCCAGCCTCATCCAGATTGCCAACTCTGCCCAGCAGGTCGAAGCAGTAGGAATGGAAGGTCTTGATTTCTACGAAATGGGCGGCATTGCCGATGAGTTGCATCAGTCGCTGCTTGAACTCGGTAGCGGCTGCACGAGAGAAAGTGAGCATCAGGAGTTGTTCGTGCTTTACATCTTCCAGCAGCAGGAGAGAGGCAAGCTTATGTACGAGCACACGTGTCTTGCCGCTGCCAGGACCGGCAGCGACTACGATGCAGCGGGACTCGTGGTCGTCGATGATTTCCTTCTGTCGCTTGGAGAGTATTCCGAAGAGTTTCTTATATTTCGAAGGTGTTACGTTGCGCTCTATCTCAGTCTCCCGGTTGCCCTTGAAGTATTTTGAGATGAAGCAATGGTAGTCCATCTGGAAGTAATCCTGCACATATTGCAGAGCGGCGTCGTAATCCCTTACCATCAGGTTGGCATATTCGCCCACGATGTGAATCTGCTGAATCTTCTGCTTGTAGAATTCATTGAGCATGCGGTAATCCTCCTGCTTATAGTGGAGGCGAGGTTCCTTGATGCGTTTAATAGCCATCGCATTGTAAAGCACCAGGAATCCTCCTTCCAGCTTCATGGCTCCTATCTTGGAGAGATAGAGCAAGGCTTCCTCCACGTCTTCCAACTGTAGGGAAGAGAAGTCGGAGAAGAGTGACTGGTTGCTGGATTTCAGATCGTTCAGAAGTTCGACTACCGAGAATTGAAGAGGCTTCTCTTTTCTATTGTCTGTTGCGCCAGAGGCTTTTCCTAAACCTTTTTCTTCGGAAGGATTCTTTTCTACAGAAGAGCTGTCGTTGCTCTCTTCTGTTATAGTTTTACTGTTTTCTTCAGCCAGGCTGTATAGTCTTTCGATGATGAATCGGCAAACCTCAATTCGTCTTTCGAATCGTTTGATGATGGTCTCTATATCCTTGTCTCTTGTCACGATAAGATTGCGGACGCCGTCTTCCTTCTTGTGCGCATAGCCCTTCACTGCCAGGAAGTATAGCAGTGTGCGGATTTTCTTTTCTGTAGAAGTGTTGATGCCGTCGTGTACGGCATTGTCATTGAGTTGTTTGTATGTGATATGCAGCGATTCATCCGGGATATGTTCCAGAATGTATCTTTCCAGTTTGGCGAAGTTCTCCAGCATCTGCTGAGGCTTGCGTTGCTTGTCGCTGATGTCTTGCAGATAGGCAGAGATGTCACGGGTATCGGCAAGGATGCCTTCCTGCCGCATTCGGTCAACGGAGGAGATGACGTCTCGCTTACTGAGTCCTAGGATGTCGGCGAGGTAATCGATGCGGGATTCAGCCTCGCTATCCTGTGCCTTGGCTATATGCTTCTGGGTGATGAGCGACTTGATGATGCGGATGGCATTCTGCATCTCATCTTCAGAGAACAGGGGTGATTCGGTGAGGCGCAGTCTTGCCTCGTCCATGTTCTTGACAGTGATACCTGTGGCATAGACGTGCGGAATATTGTTGCCACGCTCTATGTATCCGCTCTGTTCTAGAGCAGATAGGGCGGTGCGAACACGGGTTTCTATGTCGGATACCGAGTCATCCCAACCGGCTTGGCGGGCTATCTCCAGTGCCGAACAACTTACATGTGGACGCTGCTTGGTAAAATCCTTAATGGCTTTCCATACCTGTTGTATCTCGCTGATGCTCAGTTTGGTTTGGTTGAGCAGAATGAAGTGCTTATCTAAGTCCTCGTCGCTATAGAGTACATAGCATTTGGCATTGAGGTGTGGGTCTCTTCCTGCACGTCCTGCCTCCTGTACATAGTTCTCCAGAGAGTCGGAGATGTCGTAGTGGATAACCAGCCCCACATCGCTCTTATCTACTCCCATGCCGAAGGCGGAGGTGGCAACGATGATTCTAACCTTATCGCTCATGAAGGCATCCTGATTGTGTATCTTCTCATCGGCATCCATCTTGCCATTATAGGGCAGGGCGGATATGCCGTCACGTGTCAGTTTTTGGGCGAGTTCCCGGGTTCGCTTGGTGCGGGATACGTAGATGATGGTAGGGCAATCTGTCTGCTCTACCAGTGAACGCAGTAGATTGTATTTGTTGCCGTCACTATCTACGTGGATAACGGAATAGTGCAGGTTGGTACGTGAGGCTGATGAGGCGAAGAGCTGGAGGTCGGTGCCCAGCCAATGCTTGAAATAGTCGCAGATGTCCTGCACCACCTTCTGTTTTGCAGTGGCGGTGAAGCAAGATACGGGTATCAGGGTTTGACCATGGTTGCGGGCCATAGCGTCCTTGCCAAACTTACGTTCCTGGTATTCCTTGATAAACTTGCCGATATATAGGTAATCCACACGGAAGTCTTGTCCCCATGCAGAGAAGCAGTGGGCTTCGTCAATGACGAATCTCACCACATGCCGTGCCATCAGGATGCGCTCGATGGTTTTGGAGCGCAACATCTCTGGTGCTATATATAATAAGGTGGCATCTCCGCTCTGTACTCGTTCGATGGCTAGGGAGCGGGAGATAGGGTCGAGGAGACCGTTGATGGTTACGGCATCGGTGAAGCCGCGGTCTGCGAGGTTATCTACCTGGTCTTTCATCAATGATTGAAGAGGCGAGATAACCACAGTGAGTCCATGTATGGTTCTGCCATCCATCAGGGCTGGCAACTGAAAGGTGAGCGACTTGCCGCCACCCGTAGGAAATATCGCCAATAATGACTTGCCATCTACTGCTGCCTGCGATGCCTGTTCCTGCAGCGGTTCGCCGTCATAGGTACGGAAGGCATCATAGCCAAAGAGTTGTTTCAGGTTGTGATGAATGTCGAGCATGCGGTTGCAATACTCGCAGCCATCGGTGCATTGAGTATGGCAGAGCATATAGATGATATGTTCTACTTCGGGATAATGGAAGAGTACCCAACCTGGGGTTACAGATTGGTAATCGTCTGTGCCTATGAGGGCCAAGGCGTATGCCAAGCCGCAAGGAGACTGGGCTGCAAGAGCCGGAATGTCGGCATGGGCGCAAATATGATTCTTGTATTCAGAAAGAATGAATTCTGAAACTTCTATGATTGCATCATCCTTTTCGATGGCTCCCACATACATCAGAAATCCTCTGAATTCCTCTTCATTCTGGAGCAGCAAGGTGAAGATTTTCCTCTTTCTTTCTGATAATTGATTCCATGCAGCGATTTCATCCATCAAAAGCTCCTTGGCTTTCTCGCAGTCGTTGACAGGATTGTTCATCTGCTCGCTCATCAGTTTGTCGTCCTTTACCAGATGATGGTAAGGGCGCTTGGGGAAGAGGAGCGGGGAGAGATAGAGGGTATCTATCAGTATGCCGTTGAGTTGGAGATAGCGGGCAT
>OLQN01002991.1_pt1 | contig 10740 bp, 8 predicted proteins | sample 1673181 | NCBI WGS metagenome assembly OLQN01 (sample SAMEA3136763, study PRJEB25190) | human gut metagenome | biome: human gut; feature: human-associated habitat; material: faeces | place: Austria | collected 2013
ATATGAAGGAGTACTGGGGCGAAGGCTCCAACCGTGCCCGCAACTGGCAGCGCTACGATCTGGGCGGTTCCAGCAAGCTGAGTTTTGAGGAAGGCGTGGACAGCTACGTGCCCTATGCCGGCCCTCTGGCTGACGGTGTGCAGACCACTCTGTACAAGGTCAAGAGCACCATGTGCAACTGCGGCGCTCTGTCCATCCCGGAGCTGCAGCAGAAAGCAAAGCTGACCGTGGTTTCCTCTACCTCCATCGTTGAGGGCGGCAGCCACGACGTTGTGCTGAAGAATGCTACCCCCAATATCATCAACGGTTAACACGTTTGTTCTGAAAGCCGCCCATGCTGTTTGTGTATGGGCGGCTTTTTCTTACCGGAAATTGACCGGGATTTTCCAAAAATGCTTGCACCGCTCTGCGTTTGGTGATATCATGATAGAAACGCACTGTCAAGACAGGCAGGCGCGCAAACCTTCCCACAGGTCAGAACGGCAGGGGACAGCAAGGAGCCTTTGCCGGGTGTAAAGAAGAGAGGATACTATTCATGGACGAAATCAAGGTTGTGCCTTATATTCCAGATGAGGACTACGACAACCCCGCAATGGTCGTGGATTTTTATGAATTTACAATGGCAAACTGCCTGTTCCTGCACGGATTCAAGGACACCACGCTGGTGTTTGATATGTTCTTCCGCAAGAACCCGGATAATCAGGGTTACTCCATCAGTGCCGGCCAGCGCAAGCTGACCCGTTTTCTGCTGAATTATCATTTCAATGCACAGGATATCTGGTGGCTGCGCACCAAGGGCATGAGTGAGGAATTCTGCGAGTATCTGCGCACCTATCAGTGGAAGGGCGACATGTACGCTCTGCCCGAGGGCACGGTGGCATACCCGCATGTGCAGATGGTGCGCATCGAGTGCGACCTCGTGGGCGCAATTCTGATCGAGACCTACCTGCTGCAGACCATGAACTTCCACAGTCTGATCGCCACCAAGGCTACCCGCGTCACCGGCCTGAACACCCACACGCCCCGCAGCGTGATGGAATTCGGCACCCGCCGTGCGCAGGGCGAAAGCGCTGGCAACGATGGTGCATATGCTGCTGTTCTGGGCGGCTGCGTGGGCACTGCCAACTGTTTGGCCGAGATGAAGTTCGGCGCGGAGGTCAAGGCTGTGGGCACTGTAGCGCACAGCTTCATCGAGTTCTTCCCCACGGAGTTTGATGCCTTCAAGGCCTTTGCCGATACCTACCCGGATTCGGTCAGTCTGCTGCTGGACACCTATAATATCATGGAGAGCGGTCTGCCCAACCTCATTAAACTGGACGATTACCTCATCGAAAAATACCCCAACGACCCGAACCGCCGCGTCAAGAGCGCCCGTATCGACTCCGGCGACCTGGCCCGCGGCTCCAAGCGCCTGCGCAAGGCACTGGATGCGGCCGGTAAACCTTACATCAAGCTGGTGGCTTCCAATGGTCTGGACGAAAAGAAGATCGCCAACATGGAGCTGTATGAGCACGCTCATTTTGACTCCTACGGCGTGGGCGAAAACCTGATCACTTCTGCTTCCGACCCCGTGTTCGGCGGTGTGTACAAGCTGGTGGCGGTCAAGCAGCCGGACGGCAGCTACACTCCCAAGATGAAGTGCTCGGATTCCGCCAGCAAGGCCATCATTCCGGGCAAGAAGATGCCGTGGCGTCTCTACGATGAAAATGGTCAGGCCCAGTGTGACCTGATCGCCATGGATGATGAAGTCATCGAGGCGGGCAAGCCCGTCACGATGGTCAATCTGGACTCCGATGCCATCGAGCGCACCGTCACCATTACCCCCACCAAGGTCAAAAAGCTGCTGGTGCCGCATGTGCTGAATGGTCAGCTGGCCATTGAGCTGCCTTCGATCGCAGAGAAGAAGGCCTACATTGCAAAGCAGCTCACCGAGGAGACCTGGGAGAGCGAGCTGCGTCTGGAGTGCCCGCATAAGCACTATGTGAACATGACCCCGGCTGTGGCCGAGTGCCGTTCCAAGATGTATGCAGAGCTGCACGGCGGCAAGGTGTAAAATAAGCAAAATAAAAAGCCCCTCAAGCGTAAGCTTGGGGGGTCTTTTTATGCCGCCGACGGGGGTCGAACCCGTACTCTGTCTCCAGAAAGGGATTTTAAGTCCCTCGTGTCTGCCAATTTCACCACAGCGGCATACAACGCTAATAATAATAATACAATAGAATGGCTTCTTTGTCAAGAAAAAGCACGGAGCCCGTCTCTTCATCCTCCATTCACGATTCATTTGTAAAAAGTGCTTTTTCTTTCCGTGGTTTCATGGTATAATAACCTTCAGATACGGTTTTCCGGGCCGTAGCCGCATGCTTTGGCAGCGCGGCAGAAGAGGGCAGAGCGGGCAGCGTGCCGCTCTGCTGGGGCAGTGCCCGCAAGATAGGGCGGGCGGGAAATACAAAAAGAGAGGCGAATCGAGATGTTGGATATGATCAAGTGCAGCACCGGCGGCGCATACTATGCCCGCGGTGAATGGGTGCCTGCAGACGGCGAAGCAAGCGCCGCACTGGCAGCAAAGGGCTTTGATGCCGCAGCCATCGAGAACGCAAAGACCGGCACCATGGCCTACAGCATTCTGCAGGCCCACAACACCAGCGGCGATGCCGAAAACCTGAAGATCAAGTTCGATGCCATGGCCAGCCATGACATCACCTTTGTGGGCATCATCCAGACGGCCCGTGCGTCCGGTCTGGAGAAATTCCCCATTCCGTATGTGCTCACCAACTGCCACAACAGCCTTTGCGCCGTGGGCGGCACCATCAATGAGGACGACCACCGCTTCGGCCTGTCCGCCGCCAAAAAATACGGCGGCATTTTTGTGCCCCCGCATCTGGCGGTCATCCACCAGTACATGCGCGAAAAGTTTGCGGGCTGCGGCAAGATGATCCTTGGCTCGGACTCCCACACCCGCTACGGTGCTCTGGGCACCATGGCCATTGGTGAGGGCGGCGGCGAGCTGGCAAAGCAGCTGCTGGGCCGCACCTACGATGTGGCCCGTCCGGGTGTTGTTGCAATTTATCTCACCGGCTCTCTGCCTGCAGGCTGCGGCCCGCACGATGTGGCCATTGCGCTGGTGGGTAAGCTGTTCAAGAGCGGCTATGTCAAAAATAAGGTGATGGAGTTTGTCGGCCCCGGCGTTGCGTCTCTGCGTCAGGATACCCGCAACGCCATCGATGCCATGACCACCGAGACCACCTGCCTGTCCTCCATCTGGGAAACTGACGAAACGACGCAGAAATTCCTTGCGGTGCATGGCCGTGCCGCCGACTATAAGAAGCTGGCTCCGGCCGACCTTGCTTATTACGACGGTGTGGTAGAGGTAGACCTTTCTGCCATCCGCCCCATGATCGCACTGCCCATGCATCCCTCCAATGCATTTACCATTGAAGAGCTGAACGCAAACCTTGAGGATATTCTCCATGCCTGCGAGCAGGATGTGCAGAAGCTGATCGGCCGCAAGGATGTCAGCCTTGACCTGTGCAGCAAGATCGAGAACGGTAAACTGCGTGTGGATCAGGGCGTGATCGCAGGCTGCGCAGGCGGTCTGTACGACAGCATTTATGAAGCTGCCTCCATCCTCAAGGGCCACACCGGCGGTTGCGGTGACTACGCCCTGAGCGTGTATCCCGGCAGCCAGCCCATCATGATGGAACTGGTGCGCACCGGAGTCATCCACGACCTGATGGCCAGCGGTGCCACCGTCCGCACTGCGTTCTGCGGCCCCTGCTTCGGCGCAGGCGACGTGCCCGCCAACGGCGCGCTGTCTATCCGCCATACCACCCGCAACTTCCCCAGCCGCGAAGGCTCCAAGCCCGGCAACGGCCAGCTTTCCGGTGTGGCACTGATGGATGCCCGCAGCATTGCGGCCACCACGGCCAACGGCGGCATTCTGACCCCGGCTACCGATATCGACTATGATCCCACCGTGCCGGAGTATCAGTACGATCCTTCCAGCTACGATACTCGCGTGTATCAGGGCTTTGGCAAGGGCGATTACGATGCCCTGCTCAAGCTTGGCCCCAACATCAAGGACTGGCCCGAAATTGCACCGCTGGGCGATAACCTGCTGCTGAAGGTGGCATCTTACATCACCGACCCTGTCACCACCACCGATGAGCTGATCCCCTCCGGTGAGACTTCGTCTTACCGTTCCAATCCTCTGGGTCTGGCCGAGTTCACCCTCAGCCGCAAGGACCCGGAGTATGTGGGCCGTGCCAAGGCCGTGCAGGCCGAAGAAAAGGCCCGCCGTGCAGGCGAGGGCAGCGCCGAGGTACTGGCCCAGCTGCACAAGGTGCCCGGCTGCGAAAACCTGACTTGGAACGATGTGCAGATCGCATCCACCATCTTTGCCGTCAAGCCCGGCGATGGTTCTGCCCGTGAGCAGGCGGCCAGCTGCCAGCGTGTGCTGGGGGCCGGTGCCAACATCGTTACCGAGTACGCCACCAAGCGCTACCGCTCCAACCTCATCAACTGGGGCATGCTGCCGTTGCAGCTGGTGGGCGCAACGCCGTTCGGTCTGGGCGACTATGTCTTTATCCCGAATGTCCGCGAGGCCCTCAAGGGCGACCTGCAGGACATCAAGGCCTATGTGCTGGGCGACACCGCAAAGGAGTTCAGCCTGTACATGGCCCCGCTGACCGCCGACGAGCGCAAGATCCTGGCCGACGGCTGCCTGATCAATTTCTATAAGCACTGATATGATAGAAGGCTTCCTCTTTGGGGGAAGCCTTTCTCTGGCTTTCTTGGGAGGTTCATTTTCCATGCCCGGCGATCTTCACAACCATTCCACCTGTTCCGATGGCTCTGTGCCCATCCACCGCCTGCCGCTCATGGCGGCGCGTGCGGGGCTGGACACCATGGCCATTTCCGACCACGACACCCTGCTCAGCGTAAACTACTGCTATGAGCACCCTGTGCAGGACGGCGTGCGCCTGCTTCCGGCCACCGAGCTGACCGGCTATGACCATGAGCATAAGCATCGCGTGCACCTGCTGTGCTACTTCCCGGACCCGGAAAGCCGGGAACTGAAGGAGCACTGCGACATCCTGCGACAGCGCCGCAACGAGTGCGGCCTGCAAAGCGCAAAGGAGATCGAAGCGCTGTACCCGCAGTTCCGCACGGAACAGGCGCTGGAATACGCAAAGGACAGCGGTGTGCTGTTCAAAAGCGGCATTATGGAAGCGCTGCACCAGCTGGGGCTGTGCGATGCTGTGTACGGCAAGCTATACAGTTATCTCTTTGGCTGGGAGCCGCGCGGCGTGGTGCTGCATCAGGTAAAATATCCCTCGGTGCAGGAAGTGATCGCCACGGCGAAAGCTGCCGGTGCGGTGCTGGTATTTGCGCACCCGACCGTTTACAAGAGCATGCCGCTGGTGCGTCAGCTTGCCAAAGAGGGCATCATCGATGGCATTGAGGTGGAGCACCCCCGCAACAGCCCGGAGGACAGGGCCGAGTGTGCTGCTCTGTGTGAGCAGTATGGGCTGATCCATACCGGCGGTACGGACTTCCACGGTGCAAACCACAAGGTGCCGCACCCGGTGGGTACCTGTACCACGGCAGACGATCAGGTGGCACGCATTCTGGAGCTGGCCCACAAGCGCCGCGGTATTGATGTGTGACCCGGTCACATTGACATTCCGGCACGCTGCTCTATAATAGAAGCAGACGATCTTCGTCGGGATTTCTGTCGAAAAGAGAGGATTTTGAACTATGAGCAAGGAATTCAGCTTCCCGAACAGCGGCACCTGTTCCAAGCAGACCAACTTTGTGCTGAACGATGACCACACCATTGCGTCCATGGAGGTCATTGGCGGCTGCAACGGCAACCTGAAGGGCATCTGCCGTCTGGTCAAGGGCATGAAGGCTGAAGATGTGATCGACCGCATGGAGGGCACGCTCTGCGGTTTCCGCAATACCAGCTGCCCGGATCAGATCGCCAAGAACCTGAAAAAGGCTCTGGCCGAAATGGACTGAAAAATCAAACAGCAAAGGGGAGATGCCTGCGGGTATCTCCTTTTTGTTTTCCCATCCCGACAGAAAGAGATGTTTTTTTCTGTGCTTCGGGGCTATACTTCTTGTGAAAACGAATTTCATCAGCAAGGAGCGGGCAAATGAGTATTTGGGAAAAACTTGGCTTTGGCGGGTACAAGGGCTTTTCGCACGAGTCGGATCAGCTGCTGCGCAGTGCGGTGGAGCTTGCCGGGAACCTTGGCTGCGAAAAAGCCGATACCGGCCACCTGCTGCTGGCGATCCTGCAGCAGGATCATGGGGCGGCAGCACGGTTTCTGGAGGGCAAGCAGATCAGGGAACCGGAGGTGCGCCGTCAGCTGGCCGAGAGCCGCCGCGCACCGGCTTTGCATCTGGATCGCTACGCTCTTGCGCCGGACCTCAAGCGCACCATGGATTACGCCATCATCGGGGCACAGAACGCGCACCTGAACCGGGCCGAGCCGGAACATCTGCTCTGTGCCATGCTGGAGGATGACGGCTGCACAGCAGGCATCCTGCTGGCATCCATGGGCGTGAGCTCACAGATGCCGTGCGGGAGTGCCGCCAGCTGTCTGGGCAGTTCGTACTGCCGTATCAGATGCGGACCACGGTCAGTGCGCCGCGCGGCAGCCGCGCCAGTGATAAGTACTGCCGGGATCTGACCCGCCGTGCTGCGGAACGGGAACTGGACCCGGTGTTCTGCCGGGAAGCAGAGCTGGACCGCATGGTGGAGATCTTATGCCGCCGTCAGAAGAACAACCCCTGCCTTGTGGGGGAGCCGGGCGTGGGCAAGACCGCCCTTGCCGAAGGGCTGGCCCAGCGCATTGCCACGGATCGTGTGCCCCGTGCGCTCAAGGGCCGCCGTCTGCTGGCACTGGATATGGCCAGCCTTGTGGCGGGCACCAAATACCGCGGCGACTTTGAGGAGCGGTTCAAGAACCTGCTGGAAGAGCTGGTGCGGGACGGCAGCTCCATCCTGTTCGTGGACGAGTTCCACACCATCGTGGGTGCCGGTGCAGCGGAAGGTGCCATCGATGCAGCCAGCATCTTAAAACCGGTACTGGCCCGGGGCGAGATACAAATTATCGGCGCTACCACTACCGAAGAGTTCCGCACCCACATCCAGAAGGATGCCGCACTGGAACGCCGTTTCGGCAAGGTGCAGGTAGAGGAGCCTACGCCTGCGCAGGCTCTGGATATCCTCAACGGGCTTGCGCCGCGCTATGAGTGCTACCACAATGTCTGCCTTCCGCCGGAAGCGCTGCAGGCTGCGGTGGAGCTTTCGGTGCGGTATCTGCCGGGGCGCTTTCTGCCGGATAAGGCCATCGACCTTGTGGACGAAGCCTGTGCGGCGGCACGCATCCGGGCCGAGCAGGCAAAGCAGTCAAAGCCCACGCTGATGCCGGACGATATCGCCCATGTGGTGGCGCAGGCCAGCGGTGTGCCGGTGGAGCGGGTAGGTGAGCAGGAGCGGGAACGGCTGGACAAGCTGGAAGAACGTCTCAACGCCGAGATCGTGGGCCAGAGCCGGGCTGTGGCTGCGGTGGCAGGTGCCATCCGGCGCAGCCGCACCGGTCTTGGCGAGCCGGGCCGGCCCATGGGTGCCATGCTGTTTCTTGGCCCCACGGGAGTGGGCAAAACGGCTCTTGCCCGGGCGCTGGCGGTCAGCTGGTTCGGCAGCGAAAAAGCCCTGCTCAAATTTGATATGTCGGAGTATCAGGAGCAGCACACCGCTGCCCGGCTGCTGGGTGCGCCGCCGGGCTATCTGGGCCATGACGAGGGCGGACAGCTGACCGAAGCAGTGCGCCGCCGCCCTTACAGTGTGGTGCTGTTTGACGAGATCGAAAAGGCACACCCGGACATTCAGAACATCCTTTTGCAGATACTGGAAGATGGCCAGCTGACCGATGCCATGGGCCGCAAAGCGGATTTCCGCAACACCATTGTACTGCTCACCTCAAACCTCGGCGCACGTTTTTTGGCGGGTCAGAGCACGCCGCTGGGCTTTGCGGCGGGCAGCGAAGCCGTGTTTGAAAAGCAGTCTGCGCAGGCCATTGAGGAGGCAAAAAAGTGGTTCCGGCCAGAGCTGGCAGGCCGTCTGGACGAGATGATCGTATTCCGTCCGCTGGCCGACGACAGCCTGTGCGCCATTGCCGAAAAAATGCTGTGCCAGCTGGAGCAGCGTGCCGCCCGCAGCGGCTACCAGCTGCATCACACACCGCGGGTAGGGCAGGCGCTGGCAGCAAAGGCCCGCTCTGCCTACGGGGCCAGAGAACTGCGCCGCGCAGTGGACAGGGCAGTGGAGCAGGCACTTGCGGATCAGATCGCATCCGGCACGGCCTGCGTGGGCCAGCACTGGACAGCGGACTGCTCGGCGGATGGTGCTATCGTCCTGCGGGAGGACGAAACCGCAACACTGTAAAGCATCTGAAGCTCAAAAGGACCGCCCTGAGTTACAAGACCCGGGGCGGTATTTTTTTGTCTGCAGGGGGGGAGCGGAGACATCCGCTCCTTTTTTGTGCGTACGGGGCAGGGACATTGTGAGATTGGCTCTTGCATCCTTTTGGTTTTCTGTTATCATAGAAGCAACAGAATTGCAGGAGGAAGTCCATGCGCACATTATTTCTTTTGAACCCAACTGCCGGTAAGGCCGATTGCACCCGTACGCTGCCGCAGCAGATCAATGTTGCCGCCGCGCGTGCAGGGCTTGCGCCGGAAGAATATGCCATTCAGGTCACAAATCACGCCGGTCATGCCCGGGAGCTGGCCAATGCCGCTGCGCAGCAGGCCCGGCAGAGCGGGGAAGAACTGCGGGTCTTCACTGCCGGCGGCGACGGCACCTTCAACGAAGCACTCACCGGGATCTATGGCTATGCAAATGCAGCCGTGGGCTGTCTGCCCTTTGGCAGCGGCAACGATTTTCTGCGCACCTTTGGTACAAAGGAAGAGTTTCTGGATCTGGATGCCCAGCTGGCCGGTGGGCCGGTGAGCATCGATCTGATGCAGACCAGCCTTGGCCTTTCGGCCACCATCTGCGCTGCCGGTCTGGATGCGCAGGTTGCCTACGGCATCCCGAAGTTCCGGCGCATCCCGCTGTGCGGCGGCGAGATGGCCTATGTGCTTTCCATTGTGGAACAGCTGTGCGGACACATCGGCCGCAGGGTGGAGTACACCATCGATGGTGAAACGCTGGATGTGGACTGCCTGATGTGTGCCATCTGCAATGGCCGCACCTATGGCGGCGGTTTCTGTGCAGCGCCGGAAGCACAGCCCGACGACGGCTGGCTGGATGTATATATCATCCGCAAGGTGAGCCGCGTGACCATTGCAAAGCTGCTGGGAATGTACAAGAGCGGCAAGCACTTCCAGAACGGTCAGCTCGTCAGGGCTGCAGAGCCGTACTTCATTTACCGCCGCGCAAAACAGGTGAGCCTGCGCGCTGCGGATGGCCGCGGGCCGATCGTTGCCACGGCAGACGGTGAATGCGCACCCAAGGAGCAGATCACTGTACAGGTACAGCCGCTGGCAGGGCGCATCCTTCTGCCAAAGCCTGCTTTTGAGCGCTTTGCAGCGCAGAGGACGGCACAGAGTGCAGACCGAACATGAAAAACCAGAAGAAGAGACAGCTTTTTTGTCCAAGAAGAAAGCTGTCTCTTTTTCGCTGTACGGCTGATTTTTTCATCTGTCATAAATTCTTAACAAAAAGAAGCAAAAAAGGTCTTGATTTTTTGGGTCAAGATGAGTACAATACACTTAGCACTCAGAGAAATGGAGTGCTAAAGACCCAAAGGGCCGACATGAGGCCCTTTGGACACATCAAAGTTTTAAATTATATTTTTACTATAGGAGGGCAAGAACTATGAAGATCATTCCTCTTGCAGACCGTGTTGTCATTAAGGCTGTTGAGGTTGAGGAGACCACCAAGGGCGGTCTGATCCTGACCGGCAGTGCTAAGGAAAAGCCCCAGGTGGCTGAGGTCATCGCTGTCGGCCCCGGCGGCGTTGTGGACGGCAAGGAAGTCAAGATGACTGTGAAGGTCGGCGACAAGGTCCTCACCAGCAAGTACTCCGGTACCGAGGTCAAAGTAGACGGCGAAGAGTGCACCATCGTCCGTCAGGGCGATATCCTGGCAGTCGTTGAGGACTGAGCGGTTTCCCCTCTGATATTTGAAAATTGAGCTTTAAAGGAGCGATTTGATTATGGCTAAGCAGATCAAGCAGGGCGAGGATGCCCGCAAGGCACTGTGTGCTGGTATCGATACCCTGGCAAACACCGTTAAGATCACCCTGGGCCCCAAGGGCCGCAATGTGGTGCTGAGCAAAAAGTTCGGTGCACCGGTCATCACCAACGATGGCGTGACCATTGCCAAGGAGATCGAGCTGAAGGACGAGTTCGAGAACATGGGCGCACAGCTGGTGCGTGAGGTCGCAACCAAGACCAACGATGCCGCAGGCGACGGCACCACCACCGCAACCGTTCTGGCACAGGCCATGGTCACCGAGGGCATGAAGAATGTCACCGCCGGTGCAAACCCCATGGATATCCGCCGCGGCATGAGCAAGGCTGTTGCCAAGGCTGTTGAGACCATCAAGGCTCACAGCCAGAAGGTGAAGGACAGCAACGATATCGCCCGCGTCGGCACTATTTCTGCAGGCGACCCCGAGATCGGCCGTCTGATCGCCGAGGCTATGGAGAAGGTCACCTCCG
>OLQN01002992.1_pt1 | contig 10735 bp, 9 predicted proteins | sample 1673181 | NCBI WGS metagenome assembly OLQN01 (sample SAMEA3136763, study PRJEB25190) | human gut metagenome | biome: human gut; feature: human-associated habitat; material: faeces | place: Austria | collected 2013
TTTATTATGTTTTTTTCGATAAAATACAATAAAAATAATATAACAGATAAAAACTGTTGTATTACTAAATTATAGAATTAAGAAAAATATTTATATTTTAAATATCATAATTTTAATATAATATTTAAGTATAGTGCCTAAAGTTTTATCTTTTAAATTTATAACGGATTTCTTTATATAAACAAAATATATTTTATAAAGGAGAAGTGTATTCATGGAAAAATTCACTCAAATATTACAGCCGGTGGCTGATAATTTATATATTTCTGCACTAATTGCATTGATTCCTATCGTGTTTTATTTAGTGGCACTTGCTGGATTCAAAGTTAAAGGTTGGCTAACGGGGTTACTTACTCTTGTGGTAGCTATTGTTATAGCCTGTCTGTTCTTTAAAATGCCATTCCATTTTGCTGCATTCTCAACTATTCACGGTATGGTATACGGTATTTTACCGATTGGTTGGATTATTTTAGCATCTGTATTCTTATATAAAATGACTGTTAAGAGTGGTCACTTTGATATTATCAGAGATAGTATCACTTCATTAACAGATGACAGACGTATTCAAGCATTAATTATTGCGTTCTCATTTGGTGCGTTTTTAGAAGGTGCTGCCGGATTTGGTGCACCCGTTGCTATCACAGCTGCATTGTTGGTTGGTTTAGGGTTTAAACCGTTATATGCCGCTGGTGTGTGTATGGTAGCTAATACAGCACCGGTTGCGTTCGGAGCGGTAGGTGCGCCGGTTACTGCGATGGATGGGTTAGCTACTTATGCAAATGGTTCTCCAATACCTGCGGTAGAAATTGCAGCAATGATTGGGCGACAATTACCATTGGTGTCTATTTTCATTCCATTCTACTTAGTATTAATTATGGCAGGATTTAAAAAAGCATTAGAAGTTTGGCCTGCATTATTAGTTTCTGGTGGGACATTCGCTTTAGCACAATTCGTAAGTTCTAACTTCTTGGGTGAACAATTACCGGATATTCTTTCTTCATTAATATCACTTGTATCTATAGTTATCTTGCTTCAATTCTGGAAACCTAAAACTACTTGGAGATTTGCTGACGAAAAAGATTCTGATATGAAAACAAACGAAACTCCTAAACATTCACTAAAAGATATTTTAGTGGCATGGTCACCATTCGTAGTTCTAACAGTATTTATTTTCTTATGGACTATGAAACCTGCTAAAGCATTCTTTAAAACAATTGCACTTAATCCTAAAGTTCCGTTTATTGATGGAAACATTATAAGTTCAGTTTCAGGAAAACCGATTGCAGCCGTATTCAAGTTAGACATTATAGGTTCTATCGGTACGGGTATTTTGGTGGCTGCATTGGTATCTAAATTTATTATTAAACTTAGTTGGAAAGATACAGCTAAAACATTTATTGAAACATTTAACGAAGTAAAAATTGCATTATTGACAATCTGTTTTGTAGTTGGATTTGCTTATATTATGAACGCATCTGGTATGTCTAATACATTAGGTAATGCCTTAGCAGCTACAGGAACAGTATTCAAATTCTTGTCTCCTGCACTTGGTTGGATTGGGGTATTTATTACAGGGTCTGATACATCAGCTAACCTACTGTTTGCGAAACTGCAACAAGTTACAGCAAGCCAAGTTGGTATGGATCCACTATTAGCAGTTGCAGCTAACGCATCTGGTGGTGTTGTCGGTAAAATGATTTCTCCACAATCTATTGCAGTTGCAGCAGCGGCGGTTGGATTAGTTGGTAGAGAATCTGAGTTACTTAAATTTACAGTAAAACACAGCTTTATACTACTGATTATTGTGTGTGCTATTGTTTCACTTCAAGCGATCGGAGTTCTCGGTTGGATGATACCGGTTCACCCATAAAATATTTATAGTTAATTATTTCGAAAAGGTTGAAATTTTGGTTTGAAATTTCGACCTTTTTTTTATTTTTTCTAGTATTTCAATTTACAACCTAGGAAAATAGTGGTATTATTGATAAGTTAGATTAATTATTTAGAATACTATATACAAATATTTATTGATTTGAATATGGTTTAATAAGGAGAAAGAAATGTCTATTAAATTAAGAGATACGGTAAGAAATATTGCGATTATTGCTCACGTCGATCATGGGAAAACTACATTAGTTGACGAGCTTTTAAAACAATCCGGAATATTTCGTTCAAATGAACACGTTGAAGAAAGAGCAATGGACTCTAATGACTTGGAAAGAGAACGTGGCATAACTATTTTAGCTAAGAATACAGCTATTGATTATAAAGGAAGAAGAATTAATATTTTAGATACACCGGGACATGCTGATTTTGGCGGAGAAGTGGAACGTATTATGAAAATGGTTGATGGGGTGCTTCTTGTTGTTGATGCTTATGAAGGAACAATGCCACAAACACGTTTTGTACTAAAAAAAGCCTTAGAACAAAATTTAAAACCTATTGTTGTGGTTAATAAAATTGATAAGGATTCAGCCCGCCCTGAAGAAGTTGTTGATGAAGTTATTGATTTATTTATTGAGCTTGGAGCAAATGATGACCAGTTGGAATTCCCGGTTGTTTATGCTTCGGCGATTAACGGTACTGCATCACTTAAAAGTGATCCGAGTGAACAAGGTGAAAATATGCAATGTCTATATGATACCATTATTGACTATGTACCTGCACCTGTTGATAATAGTGATGAACCGTTACAATTTCAAGTAGCGTTGTTAGATTATAATGATTATGTTGGACGTATTGGGATTGGACGTGTTTTTCGCGGTAGTATGAAGGTAGGAGAATCTGTTTCTCTTATGAAATTGGACGGTACTGTCAAAAACTTTCGTGTAACAAAAATATTTGGTTATTTTGGACTGAAACGAGATGAAATAACAGAGGCTTATGCCGGTGATATAGTTGCAGTAAGCGGTATGGATGATATTAATGTTGGAGAAACAGTTTGTCCAACTGAACAGCAAGAAGCTTTACCGATATTACATATAGATGAGCCTACTTTACAGATGACTTTCTTAGTAAATAATTCTCCATTTGCAGGTAAAGAAGGAAAATTTGTTACAGCACGCAAGTTAGAAGATCGACTAATGCAACAATTAGAAACTGATGTATCATTACGGGTAGAACCTAATACCAATGATTCTTGGATAGTAAGCGGTCGTGGTGAATTACATCTATCAATTTTAATTGAAAACTTACGTCGTGAAGGGTATGAATTGCAAGTATCAAAACCGGAAGTTATTATTCGTAATATCGACGGAATTGATTGCGAACCTGTGGAACGTGTTCAAGTGGATGTTCCGGATGAATCGGTAGGAGCCGTTATTGAATCTTTAGGACAACGTAAAGGTGATATGCTTGACATGCAGGCTGACGGTAATGGGCAAACTCGACTTATATTTAATGTTCCTGCACGTGGTCTTATCGGTTATACAACTGAGTTCATGTCTATGACAAAAGGATATGGAATTATTAATCATACATTTGATTCTTACCAACCTATGCAAAAAGGTAAAGTTGGTGGACGTAGAAATGGCGTATTAGTTGCTTTAGAAAACGGACAAGCTACTGCATATTCTATTTCAAGTATAGAAGAACGTGGAACAGTTTTTGTAGAGCCGGGGACAGAAGTATATGGCGGAATGATTGTAGGCGAAAACAGTCGTGAGAATGATATTACCGTAAATATTACAAAAGCAAAAGCTCAAACAAATGTACGTTCATCAACTAAAGATCAGACAGTTACGTTGAAGAAAGCACGTATTATGACGCTTGAAGAAAGTTTAGAGTATTTAAGTGATGATGAGTATTTAGAAGTAACGCCGGAATCAATACGACTACGCAAAAAAGAACTGGATAAATCGGTACGAGAAAAAGCGGCACGTAAAGCAAAATATTCTGAAGAGTAAAAATTATTTAAAAATCGTATAAGGTTATATGCTTTATACGATTTTTTTATCAAACTGCAAATATAGTAACCAATACAGTAAAAATAATGAAAATTAAATATTTTTACTGAAAACGCAGTCAATATAATGGTTATAGGTAAATTCATATATTTTAATAATAGGGAAAATTATTTTATATAAAAAATTATGAATAGCAATTTTATTGGCAATATAAAATAAATATATTTTTATAAATAATATATTTTAAGTTATAATAAAATAATAGATTTTTGTTAATAATTGACATTGTATTTAAAACAATGTTATACTTGTATTGTAATAGTTATATAAAAAAATATAAATTATTTTAATAAAATTATCTATAAAAGGAGGAGCTAATTATGGCTAATAAATATGATGTAGTAATAAAATCAACAGGTATGGGACAAGGGGAACAGGTTCTTGTTGATAATTTAATGAAAGGATTTATCCATACATTAAATCAAAAAGAACACTTACCACAACATATTATATTTTATGGTGAGGGTGTAAAACTGGCAACTAAAGGATCAGATTCTTTAGAGGATTTGACTGAATTAGAACAAAAAGGTGTTAAAATATTATCGTGTGGTATTTGTTTAGATTATTATGACCTAGACGACTTTGTAGAAGTTGGAGGAACTACTACTATGAGTGAAGTAGTTGATATTATTTCGCATAGTGAGTTGGTTATTGAGCCATAATAAAATATGAAGCATTGGGGTAAATAATAGGCGAAAAATACCGGTTGACGAATTTTTATAGTTTAAAAATAATTAAGTCATCGTTTTTCCTTATAGTTTACCTCTTTTTATTATTTATTAAGGAGATTAAAGTATGAAACAATTTAAGCCGTTTACCACAACGCTGATAGGTAGTTTACCACGTTCAAAAAAACTATTGGCGTTGAAAGAACAAACATTATTAACGACAAAGTATAATGAAGCGTATAAAGAACAACTTGAAAAGGAAACAGAGCAAGCAATTAAAATGCAAATTGCTGCCGGAATCGATGTTGTAGTCAGCGGAGAGTTAAATCGTGATAACTATATGAGTTATATTGCGGAGAAAGTGGATGGTGTTGCATTGCTTACTATGGAAGAATTGCGTGAATTAGCTGCCAACGTTGGAGAGTTTGACAAGAGTTTGGAAGAAATGGATGCGGCGGATAATACAATGTGCAGTCCTGTTTGTTTTGATAAAATAGATACGGATGTCCCACTTAATTCGGAAGAATTGGAACGTTTGGAACGAATGACAGATAAGATGTTCAAAATGACAATACCGAGTCCATATTTATTAACTCGTTCAATGTGGATGAAGAAAGTTTCAAGCAGAGCCTATTCTAGTCGTAAAGAATTAGGGAAAGATGTAGTAAAATTACTTATAAATGAAGTTCGCAGATTAGTGAGCAAGGGTGTTAAAATTATCCAAATTGATGAACCTATACTATCAGAAGTAGTGTTCACAAGAGATAAAGGGGAGCAGTCATTTTATTGAGGGGCATTATCAGCGAAAGTCAAGGTTGACAAAGAATTAAATTTTGCTCGTGAATTAATACAAGAAGTATTAAACGAAATAAAAAAACATGATGTATTAAGTGCTATACATGTTTGTCGCGGTAACTGGACGTGTGATGAGAGTGTCTTACTGGAGGGTGCATATGATAAATTAGGTAAGTTTTTTGACTCACTGAATGTTGATATGTTAGCTTTAGAGTTTTCTACCCCTCGTGCCGGAGAAGTTGAAAAATTGTTTGCTAATAATTTTTTAGATACAAAAATTATTCTTGGGTATGGTTGTATTAACCCACGTAATGAACGTGTAGAAACACCGGAAGAAATTGTTAGTGCGGTTGAAAAAGTGTTACAATATTTGCCGCCGGAAAATGTTTGGCTTAATCCTGATTGCGGGTTCGCTACATTTTCCAAACGCCCACTTAATCCTTATCCGATTATTGAGGAAAAATTACGTAATATGGTAAAAGCTGCTGAAATATTGCGTGAAAAATATTGTAAATAATAAACATTGTTATATCTAAGAAATATAATTTTTATTATTTTAAATTTTATTATAAATTAATTGATTTTTCTTGACTAAAGGTGCAGGACTTGATATAATGCTTTTTATACAACTTACAGTAGTTGAGCATTAAGTTACAACTCGAGTATAGATTAGGAGGAATCTAATATGTCAATTGGATATTATGGGATGTCGGGGACTTATATACTATACTTCCTACTGATTATGCTTATTCCTTTATGGGCACAGTATAAGGTAACCAGTACGTATAATAGATATAAAAAAGTAAGAACAAAATCAGGTTTAACAGGCAAAGATGTTGCGGAAATTATTATGCAGGCTAACGGTATTACTGATGTTGAAGTAGTACGTGGAGAAGCTGAATTGTCAGATCATTATGATCCAACAAAGAATATTGTTGTGTTATCGCCGGTAGTTTATGCACAACCGACGGTTGCATCTGTCGCTATAGCAGCGCATGAAGTAGGCCATGTTATTCAAGATAAGGTCGCAGATTATAAACCTATGAGATGGCGACACAGCTTAGTTCCATTAGCAAATTTAGGAGGAAATTTATCAGCAATTCTAATTCTTGTTGGATTTTTACTAACAGGGTTAATAGGACAGTTCGGGTACACTATCGCATGGATAGGTGTAGGGTTTATGATGTTTGCGGTGTTGTTCCAAGTGGTAACACTGCCGGTTGAATTCGATGCATCTAAACGTGCTTTAGAACAGGTAGTAGATTTAAATATAGTTGATGACCAAGAACACAGACATTGCCGTAAAGTATTGACAGCAGCAGCCTTAACTTATGTAGCAGCGGCAGTTGTTGCACTGATGGAAATGTTAAGATTTATCTTTATTCTATTAAATAGTAGAGATTAGTATTTAGACGGCTTCGCAATGAAGTCGTTTTTTATGTAATTAAACTAAGATGTATAGTATCAAGTATGAGAATAAACATTAATAAATGAATTATAGATTTTCATTGCTATAAAGAAAATATTGAGATACAATATTAATATATGTAAATTGAAAGGAATAGGGAATATGGCTAAAGTGGAAGTAAAAAAAATAGTAATGGATATGGTTGCTGAAAATTGTTATATTATTTATAAAAATGGACGTGGTTTAATTGTTGATCCCGGTGCCGGATTTGAAAAAATACAAAAGGCGGTGGAAGAATTAGATGTAAAAATAGAGGCAATTATTTTAACACACGCACATTTTGATCATATTGTATCACTTGAGGAATGTCGTAAATATTATAATGTTCCTGTTTATATTTCAAAAGAAGAAAAAGATTGGTTGGAGAATCCTGATTTTAACGGTTCTAATCAGTTTAGACTAAGGGTACCGGTGGTGGCAAAACCTGCGGAACATGAGTTTGAAGAAAATAAAAAATATGAGTTGGCTGGTATGAGTTTTACGGTATTACCAACTCCTGGACATTCACCGGGTGGAGTATCATTTGATTTTGGTAAATTTATTGTCGTTGGCGATGCACTGTTTAGAAATGGCTTTGGGCGTTATGATTTGTATGGTTCTGATTACTACGCACTAAAAAATTCTATAGGTAATGTTTTGTTTAAACTAGATGGGGAGAAAATCGTTTATCCGGGGCATGGAGATGATACGACTATTGCAAGAGAACGAGATTTGAATTTAATAAGATATTAATTGATTTAAAAGGTGAGTGTGGTTAAATGAAATAATAATGTATTGTAAAATAAAAATAACATATAAAAACATTTTAAGAAATAAGTTTAAATAATTCAGAATATAAAGAGGGATGACCTCTTTTTTTTTCTTTAATAAATAACATATAAATGTTATAATAGATAAGTGCAGAAATCGATATAGATATAGTTTTTATTAAAATGCTAATTCTGTGGGAATATAGCAAGTTAGTAATACAAAAGTATCGATTATATTTTTCTTTAAGGAGTATATAATGATTTATGGTATTGGTTGCGATATTGTCGATATAATCAGATTTGAAAAATATATTGATAATGAACAACGTCTAAATAAATTATACACAAAAAAAGAATTGGAAGATTTTTCTAAAATAACAAACTTTCGAAGAAAGTTAGAATTTTTGGCATCTAGGTTTGCAGTAAAAGAAGCAACTTCTAAAGCGCTTGGTGTCGGAATTTCTAAAACTTTTTCATTTCATGATGTTGAGGTACTAAAGGATAATTTTGGGAAACCATATATAAATTATAAAGATTTTATAACGCATGTTACGATAAGTCATACAGAAACAACTGCAATAGCTTTTGTTGTTTTGGAAAAAGAAGTGTAAGATGTTGTAATATGGATAAAAAATCAAGATTAGATGTTCTATTATTTTGAGAATATAATGTTAATAAGATGTTATTAGATAATTTTGTCGAATATTGAGGTGCAAATATGTTATGGAATATTTTTTCATAAATTAAAAAGTACCGGAAATATACTAAAAAATAATATGGAGTTGTAAAATGTACGAAACTATAACAAAAAATTTAGCTGTTAAGTTGGGAATAAAAGATAAATATATTATCAATGTTTTAAACTTATTAGAAGAAGGAAATACAATAGCTTTTATTGCCAGATATAGAAAAGAATTGACAAATTCTTTAGATGAGGTAGCTATAAAACAAATTCAAGATGAATTTAATTATTTAAAATCTTTACAGGAAAGAAAAGAGGAGGTAATTCGTTTAATTGATGAGAAAGGTTTGTTAACTTCTCAATTAAAAGATGATATATTAGCCCAAGAAAAACTTCAAAGAGTTGAAGATTTATATAGACCGTTTAAAGAAAAAAAGAGAACCAAAGCGACGATTGCAAAAGAGAAGGGCTTAGAGCCATTAGCAGAGTATATTATTAAATTACCGAAAGATGATAAAGTTTTAGAAAAAGCGGCGGAAAAATATATTAATGTAGAAAAAGAAGTAAATTCAAAAGAAGAAGCTATTTCTTATGCTTTAGATATTATTGCCGAAAATATTTCGGATAATGCGAAGTATCGTGAATATGTATTGGAAAATACAAAAAAATATGGCAGTGTTGTTTCAACGTTAAAAAAAGACGGAGCTGAAAAAGATGAAAATACAACCTATAAAAATTATTATGATTACAGCGAAAGAGTATCAAAAATAGCTTCTCATAGAATATTAGCATTAAATAGAGCTGAAAAAGAGGGAATTATCAGAGTTGGTATTGAAAATGATAAAGAACGTCTATGCCAATATATTTTAAAAGGAATAGTAAGAAATCGTGAAACTGTTGTTCGCGAATTATTGTTTTATTGTATAGAAGATAGCATGAAAAGGTTAATTTATCCATCTATCGAAAGAGAAATTCGCAGTGAATTAACAAAAATTGCTGAAGAAGATTCCGTAGGTATTTTTTCTGAGAATTTAAAACAACTACTTATGCAAACTCCTTTAAAAAATAAAAAAGTATTGGGTGTGGATCCGGCGTTTAGAACAGGTTGCAAAATGGCAGTTGTTGATGAATATGGAAATTATATTGATAAAATGGTAATTTATCCACATAAGCCTGCAAGCAAAGAAAAACAGGAGCAGGCAAAAAAAGATATAATTAAGTTTATTAACAAACATAATATTAATTTAATAGCTATAGGTAACGGTACAGCTTCAAGGGAAACAGAAAGTTTCGTGGTAGAAACATTAAAAAATAATAACCTAAAAATTGACTATGTAATAGTAAATGAAGCGGGGGCTAGTGTTTATTCAGCCAGCGAAATAGCACGTGAAGAATTTCCGGATTTTAATGTTGAAGAAAGAAGTGCAGTATCAATTGCAAGACGTATTCAAGATCCGTTAAGTGAACTTGTAAAAATAGATCCGAAATCTATTGGGGTAGGACAGTATCAACATGATATTACTCAAAAATATTTGGAAAAAGAATTAGGTTTTGTGGTAGAAACGGCGGTAAATAAAGTTGGTGTTAACGTAAACACCGCTTCGGTATCTTTGTTGTCTTATGTTTCGGGAATAAATAAACAGATTGCGAAAAATATAGTTGAATATCGTAAGGAAAATGGTAAAATAGAAACAATAAAAGAAATTTCTAAAGTACCACGTCTTGGTAAAAAAACTTTTGAACAATGTGTTGGATTTTTCAGAATACCGGACGGTGATAATGTTTTTGATAGAACAGGAATTCACCCGGAAAGTTACAAAATAGCAGAGGATTTGTTAAAAGAACTGGGTGTTAAAACTGATGAAATAGGGACTAAAGAATTTAAAGAAAAAGTAGATAATATTAATATAAAAGTTCTTGCTGAAAAACTAAATGCAGGAGTGGAAACTTTAAAAGATATAATACAGGATCTGAAACGACCGGCACGTGATGAAAGAGAATTATTTGATAAACCACTTTTAAAATCAGATATATTGACAATAGAAGATTTAAAAGTTGGTGTTAAATTAGCAGGTACAATTAGAAATATTACGCAATTTGGTGCTTTTGTCGATGTCGGTTTAAAACAAGATGCTTTAATTCATATTTCAAAAATAAGTAAAAGTTATATAAAAAATCCGTTAGATGTCCTTCACGTTGGGCAAATAGTAGATGTTTTCGTAATAGAAATAGATGCAAAACGTGGACGAGTATCCTTGGCGATGTTTAACGATTAGGAGGGAATGTGTAGCCAATGAATAAACATAAATATTTACCAAGTATAGATAGTTTGAGAGCAATTGCAGTGCTTGCGGTAATTATTTATCATATTGATGTTAACTATTTGCCAGGTGGTTTTTTAGGAGTAG
>OLQN01002994.1_pt1 | contig 10728 bp, 9 predicted proteins | sample 1673181 | NCBI WGS metagenome assembly OLQN01 (sample SAMEA3136763, study PRJEB25190) | human gut metagenome | biome: human gut; feature: human-associated habitat; material: faeces | place: Austria | collected 2013
CCTATCTCTATCCCGACGCGAGACGCGTCGCCCCCATTAGAGCTAGCGTTTGGTGATAGAATCCATTCGCCTGTTTACGTTTCACCTAACAACCTATCTCCAATTATTACTGCCCGGTAAATCATTTTCCGTATTTTGTCTGCACTCTGCACTTTTGTCTACACTCGTGCTGATTATCAATGAGTTACGGCGTGTAGACAGCGTGAAATTTTGTCTGCACTGTTATCTACACTCATAGCAAGCGGCAGTGTGCACTTGCAGCATCAAGGGAGCGTTTGTCGGGCATAGGGAGGGCGGTAATCCGATTGCTCCGACAAGTTTAACGCCCTCCCTATACCGCAAAACCCTGCAGACACGACGCGTGTGATGCTTGCGTATGTAAGCTTGTGCAGATAGTGCAGACAGTGTAGATAAAAAGTGCAGCGTGCAGACGGTAGTGCATACAAAAAACAGACTTGTCTACACGCCATAACTCATTGATAATCAGTGCGAGTGTAGGCAAAAGTGCAGAGTGCAGACAGTTTGCCAAAAAAGTGCTGTGAGGGGCGTGCAGGGTGTTTGTTACGGGGGCGTTAGCTTTGCCGCTTACGTGTTCAAGTCAGTTACTTGGGTGTCGGGTAACATTTAACCAGACGGCAATCATGCCAAATCAGTGTAATCGGGAATATCTTGCAAGTATTCCACTTTCATGCTTTGATAGTTAACATGGCAGCAATAGTGTTTGATGCCATTGCTCACAATTAAATAGTCAGCCCTTAACACACTGTTGTAAGCATATATTTGCTGAAATACATGCTGCGTGATGGCAATGTGTGGTGCTTTATATTCAATAATAACGCGAGGCACCCCCCCCGTGCGGTGATACAGCACACTGTCGCAGCGGCGTGCCACGCCCCCCACGTTGATGGTCACCTCGTTGGCCAACAATGCGGCCGGGTAGCCCTTATGCTCCACCAGGTAATGCGTAAAGTGCTGCCGCACCCACTCCTCGGGCGTGAGCCGCAAGTAGCAGTGGCGCAAAAAATCATATATGGCAGGTTGCCCGTTGCGGTTGCTGAGTTTCACCTCATAGGCGGGCAGGTTGAGTGATTGCATGATTATAATAAGAGACGTTTAATGGAAAGGCAAAATTACAATTATATTGTGATAGCAAGCAGTTTGCTTGCATATAATGTTGTGCACCATGTTGATGTTTGCCGATGTTTGCCGATGTCTGTCGCCAAAAGAGATAAATTAGATTTTTGAACGCCCTGACAAGCACTATCTTAGTTTCTTTGTGTATTTTTGTGCATGATATTTAGCTCCGCCGCTATATATGTGGCCATGTTGTCTAAAAAATATTATCAAGGTTGTTAACCTTTTGACACTTTCCGTCATAAAGAGAAGAACATCATTATTAAAACTATATTTATTATGAAAAAGTTGCTACAAAATTCTGGGCTCGCACTGATGCTGGCCCTTGGCATGAGTTCATGTTCAATATCGTCAGAATGGTACTATCAAGTCTGCAATATGCAGGCCGACCAGTCGTGGGTGGAACCTGGCACGGAAAATGACACCGATCAACCATTCTCGGGTGCCAATGCCGACTGCCGTGTAGAGTACGATTTGTGGGGTGAAGGTGGTAACCTCAATTCTGACATTACGAATAACACCGAACGCAACATTTACGTGTATCTGCCAGAGTGCTTTGTGATAACAAACGGTTATTCGAATGATTATTACAGAGACGAAGAGGTGCAAGAGGGCGCTAAACGTGTGCGCAGCCCCAAAGTGGTGTGCATTCCTCCCCATACTACTAAGAGCCTACAATGCAAGTATGCAATAAACAATGACTTGTTGCTTGATTGCAATTTCGACATGTTCCCCAAAAAGCAGTCTGCGCCTGTAAAATTTTACGAAACGAATTCGCCGCTTGTTGTAGAGAATCTTATTGCTTACAGCTATACACCCGACTGCAAGGAATTGATACGCTTGAACCATAAATTCTGGCTTGCAGGTATTACCAACTATTCGGAGAACGCATTGTCGAAGAAGTACGAATACGAGGACTGCCTGCACAAAGACTCTTTTGGAGGGTATGCCACTGGAAAGTGGACCTTTAGGACAAAGATTTCACCGCGTGTATTCTATAATACTTACGAAAAGAAGAACACCCACTTGTGGCGTCTGAAGGTGAAGAATACTGATAAGGACAAGACCGCAACGGGAAAAAAGAGAAAGACAGAACGCGAAGATTGGCATTACGAGGGCGATTGAGCCAAAATGTAATGATAATCGGAACGTCTGAATTGACGCAGGTATTTTAATTATTGGCGTCTGGTAGGACGTAAACAGGCAACGGACTCAAGCATCAGACGCTGCAATCAAGCACTACCACTAAGCGCAACCACTAAGCGCTAGCTCTAATGGCGACGCGTCTCGCGTCGGGAAAAGATGCAGCCATTATTTAGCAGAGTTCGTATTTTCCTCCTATCTCTATCCCGACGCGAGACGCGTCGCTCCCCATTAGAGATAGCGTTTGGTGATAGCGCTTAATGATAGCGTTTGGGGCTGGGTAGCGTTTGGTGCGTGAGCCCGTTCACACGTTTATGTTTTACCAGACAACAATAGTTTAATATACACAATACAGAAAATCCGCGATGCCGAACTTTAGGCATCGCGGATTTTCTGTATATACAGTTAGCTCTTAGTCCATTGCTACAAATGCTGCCCAATAATAGGGGTCGGTAGCTCCTTGCTCAATGAGGTAGGTTCGGGCGCGTTTAAGTGCTTGACGTGTGTTGAGGCCATTGGCAAGCTGACGGTAAAATTCGGTCATGAACATACAAGTTGTTTCGTCTGATACCTTCCAAAGCGTCATGACAATGGTGCCGGCACCGGCTTGCTTGAATGCCCGTTGCAGTCCCCACACGCCATCGGTGTTGTCAATGTGGCCGCGTGCCGTTTCGCAGGCTGAGAGAACCACGAGCCGGGTGTGCGACAGGGCGAGACGCGAAATTTCGTCTGCTGTCAGTATGCCATCTTCCACCCCCTTTGGCAAAGGTTTGCACTGCCAAGCATTATTGCCACCGGCAAGCACAAGGCCGCTCCACATCATATAGTTGCCATTGGGCGTAAATGCCGTGCGCGATTGTGCAAATGGCGAATTGTCGTATTGCTGCATGGTGCTTATGGCAAATCCGTGCGTGGCAATGTGCAGTGCGTCAGGTGCATGCCCGTCCAGGGCCTTGAAAGCCTCCTCGGTGGCTTGGGCGTCGGTAAATGTGCAAACTTTGGCGCCATGGGCCCGGGCTATGGCCGCAATGTTGGCCACTTCGTTGCGTGTGGCAGGAATGGCGTGCCAGTTTCCGCGTGTGTCGTCGCCCCGCATAGCCAATTTGCTGCTGATGTCCTCGTGTTGAATGACATGGTGGGGAGAGGGTGCTTTGGCCATTTGCTGGGGCGTCATGTCGTAGTCGGGGCAGCCCATGGCCACAACATTCTTGATGGGGGTGACGTTGGTGGCACTTTTTATTTTAAGCGGAGATGAAAGCAGTGTGAGTTCTGTTACATCGCCTAACCGCTTGTTGTTGTGCTGCATGAGTGCATCGAAGTTAAGCGTGGCTAAATTGCCTGTGGTGGAGTAGTAAATGCGCTTGGCTCCCTTTAGGTGTGGCATAAGCGGAGCCCACAATTTGTCGTATAAAAGCTGCGCATTGCCGGCGGCATAAGTTTCGGCGGCATACTCTGCTGTGGGCGTGGCGGTAAAAAACAGACTGTCGATGTCCTCGTGTAGCCCCAAGTCTACCATGGTTGGGCCATCATTTTGTTGGAAACGTACAATATAGGCAGCATAGTGGAGCGTTTTTGCCAGCTCGCCGTCCTCAACATCAAATGTTGGCAAATTGCAATAAAGCACGTATGCCTCGTCGGCCTTCAGCATCTGTTTGGTGCTTTCGTATGTGGCGGTTTGTGCTTTCAGTGTCAGCTCAAATTGATTGTCGGCACGCAGCAAGTTCTGTTCTATATCAATGATAGCATGGTGAATGGAGTCGTATTGCGCAGTCGAAATGTGTCCTTTGGCAAGCATCTGCCTGAGGTGTGCCAGCTCGTTGCATTTGCTGCTTTTGTTGGCAAAGTCTTTAACCATACGGTTTACCGACAGTGAAGCAGAGCGCATGAGCAGATTGATGTCGAACGCCTCTACCGCAGCCTGCGGCACATATCTGACCACAAAATTGTTGCAATCGGACATCTCCTGCGACAGCTTCTTCAGCATGGCCTCGCGGTCTATTTCAGAGAACTTTGAAATAATGGCAAGTGCCTGTTCATAGCCTTCGGCATTAAATTGTCTGAGATTTTCGAGTGCCTTTTTATTGTTTCCTGTCAGTGCATAGTCCACGGACAGGTTTTGGCTTACGGTGTAGGCCAGGGTGGGCGTGGCTTTTTTAACGGTCTCAAGCAGGGGGATGGCTTTGTCGAGTTGGTTCATTATGAAATAGCAGGTTGACAGATTGTTGGCTGCCAGATAATAGACCGAAGCCAAAGTGTCGGGCGAGGCGTTGTCTACAATGTCCTTAAAGCATTCAATGGCCTTTTCGTACATACCAAAGGTTAGGTACACATATCCGCGCTGGTTTTGAATAGGGTAGTAGCCCCTGTATTTTGACAGGTAGAACTGGGCGGAGAGCTTTTGTTGGCAGTTAAATGCCTCGTCAATATATTGTGTGGCGTGTTGTTCATCGTCTTGCTCAACATACGCCAGGCTGGTGTTGCAACACAATATGCAGTAGTCAATGCCATGGTCGCCGACAGCATTGTACATGTTGAGTGCCTTCTTGGCATAACCGATAAGGGCATCGTAGTTTTTCTTGTCAAACTGCACGCGTGTCTGCATAGTGTGTAGTGCGCGTGTTTGCGGATTGTTGGTTATGCTGTCGCGTGTGTTGTACAAGGCTATGGCGTGGTTGAGCAGTTCTTCCTCGTCGGTGTAGCGCTTTTGCATGCTGTAATATTCAAGCAGCGACTGAATGGCGAATAAGTAGTTTTGCCTTATTTCTTCGGTCCATGCTTTTGAGGCTTCTACTTGTGCTTTGTATGTAAGGCATATTTTGGCACCCTCGTTGTGCCCTTGTTGAATGTTGTAGGCCGCTTGGGTCAGTTCAGCCTTTGTATACGTTTGGGCATGTACTCTGCCTTCGTTTATTTGGTCGTAAAGCACGATGAAGGCATCTTGAAACACATCTTGGCAATCCTCGCGCGGCAGATTGAACGTTCGGCCTAAATAATTCAGCACCTTGTGCCATTGCTCCTCGGCAAATGTGCTTAGTTCTACATAGTCGGTGTCGCTAATGGTATGGTTCATCGGTCAGTTTCAATTACGGGATTTTGCTTAATCAGTCGTTTGTCGTGCTGCATGGCTTCTACCACCTTATGCACCCACTGCAGGTTGTGGGTGAGGGGAGTGTGTTGCAGAGCCTGGCTAATGTAGAACGATAGCGGACCATAGTATTGCCCTTGTTCGTAAATCTCGGTGTTGGTTTGGTAGGCACGGCATGACTCCATGTAGCACACGCCAGCCATTCGGGGTGAGGCTTTAACCGTGAAGTGGCCGCGGCGGTCGATGCGTGGTATGTATGTGCGGCCGTTGGGCGAGAACCCCACGTTGGTGCCGCGCGCACAGGCCGCGGAGTCGGTTTCGCTTTCGTCGCGACTTGCTCCTCCCATGTGGCAGGCATCGAGCACCACGTATACAAAGCCACGGGGGCCAACCGTGGTGCGCAGACTGTTGATGTAGCGCTCGAGTTCGTCGTCAATGATGTGGCATTGTCCGGTGTATGTACGGCTGTAGCATTTCTTCGCATCGTAGGGTACAATGGCTTCGTCCCAACCATCGGCTTCATCGCCCGAGAGGTCCTCAAATGGTTGGCCGTGTCCTGAAAAGTGTATAACTACCATGTCGCCTTTGGCTGCTTGCTGGCAGAGCCGCTTGAGTGCGCGTCTTATGTGTGAGGCGGTGGCTTGGGCATTGGTAAGGGTGGTGATGCGGAAACCTTGCTTTTGCAGTGTGCCTCGTAGCAGACGTACATCGTTGCTGCCATGGATATTGGTCCAGGTGCATGGATTGTTTCTCGTTGTCTGTGGGTAGTGGGAGATGCCGATGAGCAAAGCCCGTTTCTTGGCCATTGACGCCAGTGGTCATGAAAGGCAAAGAACTGATAGTATGACGAAGAGGATTGTGCAGACTCTTCTTACACAGTAAGTGGCTTTGGCTATATTCATATATATATTGTTAGTAGTATTGAAGTTGTATCGGAGCGCGTCGGCCGAATGGGTTGGCAGAAACCCGCGAGGGGGTAACGTAGATACGTTGTTGCTTACATATTGTTGTGGCATAATATTTTGTAAGGCAAAAGGTAGGCTTGTGTGACTATTCGTTATTCCGCAATCCGCTATCTCGCTATTCCACTATCCCGTTATTCCGCTATCTCGCTATTCCGTTATTTCTACAGACTGTCAACGGATAGTTGATAGAGTGCTATTCTTATATGTGGGGACGGCGATTGCTAATTTCGGCATTTCTTGAGATATGGGCAAGTGTTTGTGCTAAAATAGTGGGCAGAGTTGGTTGACAGATTTGCTGACAAGTTAACGGACAGACGGGGTAACTAATTCCGTCAACGGGTTAGCTAAGAGCAAAATATTACTTACCTTTGTGTGCTCCAATATGGGGCAGAAAAGTCGATTCAATGTGAAAATGACACTTACTGATTGTATAAAATAACTTTGAACACATACTTAAAATGGCTGGAGGATACACCGGATTTAAGAAGAAGGCAACAGGCCCGACCTACGAGCAAATTGTGCGCGATGTGCAGGCTGGCAACCTTAAACCCATTTATTACTTGATGGGGCAGGAAAGCTATTACATTGACCATGTGGCAGACTTCATAGTTAATGCTGTGCTGAAACCTGAAGAGCGTGATTTCAACTTGATGACTTTCTTCGGGGCTGAGGCTGATATTGATAATATCATTACCGCAGCACAGGCATTTCCCATGGTAGCGCAGCATCTCGTGATAGTGGTGAAGGAGGCGCAAAACTTGAAGCATATTGAGCATTTGGAGTATTATTTGCGTAAAATTCAACCCAGTACGATACTCGTATTTTGTCATAAAAATGGAACGATCGACCGCCGTAAAAAGGTGGCAACCCTTATAAATAAAGAGGGGGTGCTGTTTGAATCGGCCAAATTGCGCGACGCACAGTTGCCGCCATTTGTTCGTGCGTATTTGCAGCGTAAAAGGGTGGTGCCACAGGCGGGGGTTCCCGAACTGATGAGCGAGTATGTGGGGGCTGATCTTAACCGCATGGCTTCGGAGCTTGACAAACTGGTGTTGTCGCTGCCCGAGGGTGAAAAGCAGATAAGCATAGAATTGGTGCAAAGGCATATCGGCATATCTAAGAATTATAACATCTTTGAACTGCAGGACGCCATAGGCTGCAAGGACGTGCTAAAGGTGAACAGAATTGTGAAATATTTTGACGAAAATGAGAAAGATAATCCCATTCAACGCACACTGGCTTCGTTGTTCAAATATTTTGCAAATTTGATGGTGGCCTTTTATGCTCCAACCAAAACGAAGCAAGGTATTGCCACTTGGCTTGGCTTAACCGAGTGGCAGGTTGAGAAAAATGTGTTGCCTGCCATGCGTAGCTATTCGGGAGTGAAGGTGATGCAAATCCTGGCCGAAATACGACGGACTGATGCGCGGTCGAAAGGGGCAGAAGGATCGCATACGTCGAATGGTGACTTGATGAAGGAGTTAATATATTTTATACTACACTAACAAGCAGTAGTTCTTGAAATGAAAGTTTGTCAGGGCGGCAGTTGTGGGATTAAATGTTCCATGGCTGCCGCTCTGTTTTGTATGTATGCAGCAGGGGGGAGGGTAGGCACGTGTTTGCTAAAGCGTGGGCATGTGTGCTTGGCGGTAGGGGAAGAGGGGAGGGGACTTCTGTAAGTATGGGAGATTTTTCTTGTCAGTAGGGCCTCGGGGGCAGCTGGAAACATGAGAAGTAGGAATGAGTCCTATAATTGTTCTGTTTTTCAATATGCCTGATTTTCCAGATTGTGCCCGATTTGCGCACGTGGTGTAGAGTGGGCTATGGTGATGATGCTTTTCAATATTTTTGAAGGAGTATAATCATGTTCAGCGCACCAGAAAAACAAATACCCAACTATGCCAAATTGGGCATTCAAACGGCTTGTTAATGGCATGGTGTGCGGGCGTGTTGCGTAGAAAATGTAAATTTTGACCATTTGAGCGAAAGAAAAGGCTTGTTTGGTGCTCAAAAAACGCACTAATAGCACAATTTGTAATATGTGTATAGCAATATGCGTTATCTGTAAATCTAAATGGAATGATGCGTTGTGTAGACAGAAATACGTGTAACTCATTGTAAATCAAGTGTTTATATTGAAATTAACTCGCTGTGGTTGCGTCAAAACTGCGAAAATGGTCATTGGTGCGGATATGGGAATATGGTGGATTTCTCGGCTTTGCTCGTGCTCGATAATTTACATTAAACCAAAATTAGTATTTATTTGTGTAGATGTAATTTGTAAACATTTGTAATGTAAACCGCAAAGCAAAATATTTAGTTTTGTAAGTGTGTTTGATTTTTCGTTTATTACAATCATAAATATATACGTCTATAAACATTGGAATGTAAAGTAGTTTTGTAGATTTATAAAAATGCAAGTCTTTACTTTAAGTGTAACATGCTGAAAACCAACGAAAACGCGCGTATGCTTTCGAAAAGCTTGATTAAATAGAAGTGATTTGTTGCATGTATAGTATATTGCCAGTTATATTGTGGGTGAATTTGCGTAAAAGTTATTGTAAGTCAATAAGTTATGAAAAAATACGATAGAATTACTTTAGATTGTCAAATAGCGTGTAGTGCGTTTAGAATATCATAATGTAAAATATGATATCAAGATGTAAATTTGTAGATATTGTAATGTGAATAAAGAATTATATAATGTAAATTGACGATTGTGCACCAGATCTGTTGCTTAATTGACCCTTATTTTTTATCTTTGTAAATGAATTAGTTGAAGCGAGTGTGATGCCAACGCTTCTGCACACCATGTTAGATAAGCCATTTCGGGCCTCAAGGCTTGATGACGGGTGCCGATTTGTTAAGTATGAATTTTGGACTACAAGTAGGCTTGCTAAGTCATTGTGCTTGTGCCTTCTCCTCCACCTGGCTTTGAGTCCTTGCTCGGAGGTGTGTCTTGCAACGCATAAAAAATGTGGCGCAATATTGTTCAATTTTTCAGACACCGAAATGGTTAATTGTGCAGCTAAAGTCTAAAACATCGGGGTAGATAAACCGAGACCTCGCTCCATGTAATGATTAAACACATTATATATATGAACGAAACAATGATTGAACGCATAAGATCTATTATGGATTATGCCAAATTGTCGCAACAGGATTTTGCCGCTCGGCTTGGTATTTCACCTGCATCATTGTCAAGCATACTGACAGGGCGCACCAATCCAACGAACAAACACGTAATGGGAGTGCATGTAGCATTTCCAGAAATAAATGTTAATTGGTTGATGTTTGGCGAGGGCGAGATGTTGGTAAATGGCGCCCCGAGTCATACCCTATCTGGCGATGAGGATGGGGCATTGGACACAGCGAGCGAAATTGTTCAGCTCGAGTCTGCTACCTCTAATGTCGAAGGGGGATCAAGTACTGATGCACCCTTTGCGATGGCTCCTGATGTGGTTGACGTGCATAATCGTGCAGTAGTAGAACCTCGTGCGGGTATCGTTTCTCCTCGTCGCGAGCAGCGCATCTCCTCGCGCGGTAATGGTAATATGGCTACAATGGGCATAAATATTGACAAAGATGAGCGTAAAATAAAAGAGATACGTGTGTTTTACAGCAATGGCACTTATGAATCGTTTGTACCGTCAAACAAATAATGGGTATGTGACCTGTTGGGTACTGCTTACGTGTGCGGAGAAATGGATAGCGGTGTAAGGAATATGACAGGTGATATTATGCAGAAAAGAAAGATGAACACCTATATACAAATGTGTCGTGCGTGTGGCTTTTTTACAGGTGCGTGTCTGCTTGCCACAGCCCTCTCGGCCATGGCGTGTAAACAAGCAAATAAGTCAGACGAGGAGACTTGTCGTGTTGCAAAAGTAATTGTTCGCACTCCGTGTGATTTGTCAATAGAAAGTCAAATAAAACTGTTGCGCCAATGGCGTGCTGGCTGCGAGGTAAGTGAGGCGGCAGTGCAGGCCTATGGTTTGCAGAAATGCTTTGAGGCGTGTGTGGTTGACAGCGTGGTGGCCAAGCGTATGTCGGGGTTGTCGTATAAGGCCGATTGCCCCATTCCATTGTCGAGTTTGCGCTACCTGCGTTTGTTGCATTATAACGGCAATGGCAAGCCGCAAATTGGTGAGATGGTTTGCCATCAGTCTGTGGCAAATGATTTAGTTTCTATTTTCAAACAGTTGTATGAAGCGCACTATCCTATAGAACGCATGGTGCTGATTGACAATTATGGAGCCGACGATGAGCGGTCTATGTCGGCCAACAATACGGCCTGCTTCAATTACCGCCGTGTGGCAGGCTCGTCAAAACTGTCGAACCATAGTTGGGGGCATTCTATGTTATTGACCAAATTTTTGGCAAGTTTTTTTGTTAAAGGAT
>OLQN01003003.1_pt1 | contig 10681 bp, 7 predicted proteins | sample 1673181 | NCBI WGS metagenome assembly OLQN01 (sample SAMEA3136763, study PRJEB25190) | human gut metagenome | biome: human gut; feature: human-associated habitat; material: faeces | place: Austria | collected 2013
ACAGAATAGAAAGTTTGCGTACAAACGGGCTGGTGTAGCTACCGACGAGTTTCATTATGTTTCCTTTTTGTTAACAAAATATGAGTATGACCCAAGGTTACAAAAAAGCAGGTGATATTGATATGAGTGTGATGACAAACGCAAGATGGCCCGATACGTACGCATATCGGGCCTTGTAGATAAAACGACCTTTCGTGTGAGATTCTAAATATTAGAATGTATAGCGGATATTAGCATTGATCGCATTATCGACGTTGTACCTACCAAATGCTGATTTCTCAATGGTCAGGCCGATACGGGTATTGTCTTTAATGCGTGTATCAATCCCAATATTGGCTAACATACGACCATCTTTACCGTTGTACACGGTGGACTCACCAGCAAAATCACGGTACGTGGTAGCACCAGTATTACGCAGGTCAAATTGATAACTTAAACCAGCCTTCGCTGTAACCTGCCAGTCGCGGCCATCCAGTGTTTTTCCAAACTCCACACCAGTACGGCCAATCAAGGGTTTTGCCTTTTTACGCTCCATGCTGACATCCATACCGTTGTATTGCCAGTTAAAGGTATTGCCTGACAACGTCCCGTAAACCAGTTCGGCCTGCGGTTCAATAAAGACATCAGGCTTCCACTGATAGCGCCAACCCGTTTCTGCGCCTAAATACCATGAGTGAGCAGTATCGTCTGCCTTACCAAGTCCCAATGTTTGCATTGTGTAATCGTCACGATGATGGACATATTTTCCAACCACATCAATATACAATCCTGAGTTAAACAGGGTGGATGCATATAAACCGCCGCCTACAGAGCGTGTTTTCCCCTGGTAACTTTCACCACTGGCTTTGCTGTCAGTAACAGTCATCATGATACCTGTAAAAAGATCGCCTCCATCAAAGTGATGTTTTTTGTCGGCACCAATTTGCAGATGCATATGGCGATCAGTGAATCCCCCCTCACCCGAACCAGAAGTGGTCATAAACCGAGCCCAGGCACCGGCTTCTCCTTGTGTATCGCGTAGATCACCCATACGTCGGTTAAGGTTATTCACCTCAGATAAGAAGTTTCTGTAACGGATATCCATAAAACGTTGACTTTCATTGAGTGCAGCATTATTACGCTGAACATCGAATCCTTTCAGACGCCACTGTGTGGCACCGTCAGTATTTACCACCTCAACATCAGGAGCCATTGAGTGAAAACCCATCTGTTGAGGCACAGTTTTAAACGCCTGAGTATTGTTGGTTCCATTTTTTGCCGTGATCAACGGAATATCACCGACAGACATTTCGTTAAGTGGTCTGGTCGGTTTTACATACAGAATATTGTTCTCTGCGATTAACTTATCGAGAACCGTAATATTGCTGCTGGTTTTACCATCGGTGGTCATCACAAGCTGGCTGTTAGATAGTGCCAGATTTTGCATTTGAGAAGACGAGTTAAGCTTCCACAATGTCTGGTCAATACTAACATTGGCCCCAGGTGCTTTGATATCTCCGGAATAGTAGATGCCTAATGGAGAACCTTGGTTCGTACTAACACCAATATTAATTGTCGCTTTTGAGCCGGCAGTAATATCACCACTCATCATCGTACCGGAACCAACATTCAACGTTGATCCAGAACCTTGCAAATCCCAGGCTGCCGCTGAATAAAACGCTGGCATCGTCGATTGCTCATTCAACAAAGAGAGGGTAGCCCCTGAACCGAGCACAACATTGTCATCCGATAGTAAACCAGCCTTGCTTGTAAGCTGTGCATTATCGGTGACTGTCAGTGCCGAACGGGTCAACGTACTGTACTCACTGATAGTTGCACCAGGGGAAGATATATTTATAGTACTATCTGTACTATTTATTCCACCCGTAAAAAATTCATTAATATTTAAAGTAGAGTTATTGGTCAGAGATACATTTCCATAAAATGTACTTTTATCTGAGTCCTTTGTCGCTTTTGATTGACCTTGTTGCGGAATAACCTGTACTTTCTTTTCATTACTGTCATTCAGATCAATATAGACATCTTCACTGCCAAGGGTGACAGATGAGTTATCTGCACTAATATCAGTAGTGAGCTGCGCATTTCGTCCAAGATAAAACGCGGTGTCTTTCAGAACAAGAGACTTCAAACTGAATTGGCGAGTCTCCCAATCATCCTGTGTAAATGACACTGGTTGTGTTAATACTGAGTCATCTCCTAGTTTTTTGAGAGTATTTGCTACTGACTGACTAGTCACCGCATGAGGAACAGGATGCCCCTGAAAAAACAATTTCCCACCATTTTGCTCAAAATTATCATTTATATTTATACCACCATCAACAATAAAATCACCTGAATTATTGGTGGTGTTATTTGTCACAGACAAATCATTCTTAAAATTCCCATGATAAATAGTTGCTGTTTTTTCATTTAAGGACAGTGTCAGTCTGGCCAATCTGCCATTACTTGTAATAATTGCACCGTCATCAAAAGCATTTAATTTGTGGAAAGTCAGATCATTCCCATTAATATCAAGCGTACCTCCACGATATCCCCAATAAATATTATCTGGGTTAATCTGATTTTCATCAGAAAGAATTACAATAGAGCGACCACTAACAAGAGATACCCTACTAAAAGCCTGAACTTTCCCCTCGCCATCGGGTCTCTGAGCCAGAATAACTGCGCCATCACCAGTATTCAGGCTTCCACCATTAATCCCGGAGCCATCAATTTTCAACGTACCCGTGCCTAATTTATGCAGCGCATCTCCTGACACACCATTGACCTGCCAGTCAACAACGTGCCCATCATTGACAATGACACCCCCCCCAATCCAGGTCTGATCATCCAGAGGTTTCACCACATAGTCATCATTAAAAGTCAGCGCCCCAGCCCCCTGAGTCACCGAATTTTCTAAAACAATTGTACCGCCTCCAGAAAATGTCAGATTTTTCCCATAATTGAGATCTAAGTCCTTCTGACCATGCATGTCCCAGGAATTATCTCCCTGAACTAACTGACCGGTTCCTGTCACACTGTTGAAAGTCCAGAGAATATCACCGCTCCCGGCCTCACTGGTAACAGGTTTATCAGTATCAGCATTTATATTTGCGGTGATTTGCACTGTTGGTATAACAACATACCAGTTGGTACTCCCTGTGGTTCCTGCATATGCTCTGAGTACCCCCACAAGAGCCCATTTATTTAGAGTTGTATCCCATCCAAGTAGCGGTGAACCACTGTCACCGGGAGTTCCATACGACGCAAGAGCACCGTTGCCAGCATTTGTCACAAATGACCAATCTGAAATTGATGGCGTAGGAACAATCCCCCCAGTAAGATAACTGTAAGCACCGTTCAGAGTATAATATCCTTGTTCATTTTTATATATTTGTGTCCCTGTACCTATCCTATAGAAAACAGGAAACTTGGTTACATTTTTATATGTTCCCTGCGCTGTTCCTGCACTGGTAACCTCTACAGGAACCACATCTGTTACCAGTTTATTTAACCTAGGCGTATGGAAATCTCTTGCTGAGTAGTTATTTCTGTCTACTAAAGTATAATTACTCGTACCAAACCGTACTCTACTATAGCCACCATTATGCTTAACACTGACGACATATTGTGGGTTAACAAGTGTGGCAACGCCCAATAGCCTATCCACAGATGAAAAATCAGGCATGGGAGCTTTATTTAACGTAGTCACTAATAATCCTGAGTTATTATACAACTCAAGACTTTCCGTTCCAGGAATAAAGTCGCCCTTATTTTCGGCAAAGTCTCGATATATCTGATATGGAAGCAAGTTATTAACAACAGATGCTGATACGACAGAGATACCAGACAAATTAGATATTGCGGCGGATACAAGGATAGTCAATACTTTTAATTTTCTGTTATTATTCATAATAATAAACCATTATTAATATAACAAATAACCCTGCATAATTATCTATTTTTGCGTTACAAACTGCCCCAAAACAAATTGTAACATCACATTATTTATACAGTTCAGCACACCATTATTTAACCAGAATAATTATAATTACAAGTCAAATATATTTTCTTAAGATAAGTACTATTCACCTCACCCAAGTTAAATTCAGATTTGCATTTTCTACTATTATCACTTCCCCACTGTACATTTAAAGTCCCTTTATTAGGCATACCAGTGAGGTAAACAACCCCATTATCGTCAACGATAAATCCTGATTTTTTCTCCGTTCCATCGATTGAAACAACACTACCAAAAGGAATATGAACTCCTTTTTCATCTTTTATCTCAGCCAATACTTTCATTCCTATATTCGTTTCAAAAATAGTTTTAACTAATGCCCCACGAGTAGGAACAACCGTACTGCCAGATCTTGATACTTCTATATTTCTATCAAGTGAACTAGTATCAATTGACACTTTATTTCTGGAATATGATGTTAAGTTAGGAACGACGGTATAACCACGAAAATCAGTATAGATTCCAATACCGTTTTGAACTTTTATACCATTAGCTCTTTCTACTTTGAGCAAAGCATTGGCACCATTCAATGACAACGGCTGGGACAATGTAATACCCTCATCATGAATAGCAACCCCACCGTTAATACCATAAGAAAAACGCTCTAAATTATCTTGATAAAAATATCCTCCAGACACCCTACCGTAAGTACCTACATAAGATGCATCAACATTCCCAGAATGACTATTGTTTCTGGAATCAAAGGACTGATAGATATTATAATTCAATTGATTATTTAACCCATTACCACTGAAGCCAACCCTCTGTGTATCACTATGTTTAGAACCTGAAACACTGGTATTTAAATAATTATTACGCAATGAATTCGATAACCTATCTAGTGGGATAGATAAAGATATAAAGATCGCTTTATCAACTTCAGAAATAGAAGGATTTTTATTTATAAAAAATGACAGCGAGCTATTTACAAAACCAATGTAATTAGAATAAGATATGTTTACATTATATCCTGAACCATTATTCCAATACTTATCATCAGAAGCCGACAAATAAAAAGCCCCTAATTCATCTCCGAGCGGCTGAGATAATGAAACACTTAATCTTGATTTCTGGTTATAAAAATCAAGCCCATTATTCACATATTGAAAATCATTAAAATCATAATATCCACTACTTTGATACTTATATCCTGCAAGATTAAATGCCGTATCTGTAGGAGAGAAAATTTTGGAGTACATAACCCGATAAGCTTGACCATCTTTTACTGTATTGTTATCCAATTCAGCAGAAGAAAAAGACGAATCAAAGGAGAATGCACCAAAGTTTTCAAAATATTTTCCCAAACCTAAGGTTGATTGCTTGTAATCCTCGGAGAAAATCCCCCCTCCGTATAATGTATAATTATATCCTAACCCATAAGCAAAAGATGATTGTATGAATCTAGGTTCTTTCGTGAATTCCTTATAATCACTCCTATATTCACCCAATGCTATATTATAACGAAACCTTCCTTTTCTTTGTAAGACTGGTAATTCTGCAGCTGACTGAGTAAATTCTCTAACTGTTCCGTTTGACTCAACAATTTCAATTTTTAAATCACCATTATAGACCTGAGTAACATCATTAAATTCAAATTCACCTGCAGGCACATTTTTTTCATATATTATATTGCCATTCTGTTTCACTATTACTCTTGCTGGTGAATTTGCTATTCCACGAATAGTCGGACTGTACTGCGCAAGCATTGGTTTTAACATCCCATCATCTGAGGATATTGTTATCCCCTCAAGAGGAATGCTATCCAGTATGGTACCGTCTGTTGTCGTTTGACCTATCGTCAACCGACCTCCCTGAAAGAAATCAAAACCTCTTTCTAAATAAGAGCTAACAGATTTAAATTTTTTTTGATAACTACTTCTCACATAATTACTAAAATTCTTTAACCGCCATGCGCCATAGTTTATTTGGCTCTCAAAGCTACCATAAGTATTTCCTGTTTTATTCCCATCGTAACTTTGTGATGTCCCTGAAAAGTTATAGTTAACAAGAAAAGAAGTTATTCCATCATCCCATGTTGCTGATGGTTCCCGAAACCAAACTTCATTTCTCATCGACGCCTGAGGGATTTTTATATAAATTGCGTTATCTTTAGCAGAAAACGATGCAGTGCTGCCAGGTATATTTTTATCAATAGGTTCCTTTTCGATATTATATTTATCAACATCGACTCCCCAACTAGCTAAAATGAACTGATTAAAGAATGGAAATGTAACCCCCTCCTGTTTTTTATCTGAAATAAACTCAACAGATTCCTCAGTACTAACTTTTACCCCATTAAGAAATATTGCCACAGTGTATGTACCAGGGCTCATTCCGCCCGGACGCATAAAATACTTTAAATCTAAATGTCTTGCTTCTTCACCGTCAGACATCTTTAAAAAATTAGGATCAAAGGTTGCGTTATCACTTGATGCGGCATAAGAGGAATATGTAACAACAATAAAAGCACAACCTAACAAGTTTTGTTTTTTCATTTTTGTCATAAATTTATTTTTATGGGTGGTGTTGTTCCACCTTTATCATTAACAGTTGAAAACTCGATCCATTTTGGATTTCGTGCATCAATATTAATTTCAGAATATGGTTTTATAACCTCATCAATATCTCTATGTATGGTCTTACCATCAATAGAAATATTGACCAATGTCACAAAAAAAGGCGTTGGATTCTTGATTGCAACCAAATCATTAAATTTATGGACATATAATTTTTTGGTAATATCATAAGGTTCTCCTATTCTTGCTGGCCGGTATATCAATTTTATCCTACTATTTATTGCAAATTGCAGATGACCTTTTATCTCTTTTCCATCTGTTGACAAAAATGTTTTTGGTGGAATAGCCAAAACATTAAGTCTAAATAATGACTCTCTGTCATCCGGTATTTTTTCCTCTCTAATTGCTTTTATCTGTAATTGAATCTCATCATTAGGCTCAATTCTATGAAGTGGTGGTGTCACAATAAAACATTCATTTTTTTGATCATCAAAATAATTTGACACCCATGACCGCAACAGCCAGTAATTTTTTTCTGAAAAATTGGTTGCCTTAACAACTGACATTTCATCAGTTGATTTATATATAACTCGAGTTGAACCTAATGTTACTCCTTCTATTGCTGAATGAGCAAATATTGGCATTATAGATATCGCTAATACTAGTCTTTTAATAAAATTCATAATATATCTTTAATAAGCGTGGCAATTGCCACGCTTAAACATTTTATTGATATGTCGCAGTGTATGTGAACTGAGCCGAAAGTGTACCTGATGTAGCAGAATTCATGGAACTACCACTGGCACGTAATGCTTCTACCTGTACAGGAATAGCAAAACTATCTTGATCGACCGTGAACATTAAGTTCGAACTTTCCTGTCCATCAACACGAACATATTTATTACTAATACCTTCTTTTAAAGCAATACCAACTACAGATTGGTTCGAACCATTCAGAGTTGGAAAAGCCATTATACCGTTAGAAGATTTATTGTTTGGGCTATTAATAACAACCTTTACATTTTGTCCGGTGCAACCATTAAAAGAAATATTACCCGCTGAAACAGAAGCATTTCCAATTAAACCATACTGACTTGCTGAAGCATAATCCGCTGTAGTAATGTTTGGCAGCGTTACATCACTTGGAAAAGAAACAGCACAGGTAGAGCTATTAAGAGAGCCAGTGACATTCTGATTCCCAGTACCAATAACATCTCCTGATGCTGCAAAACCTGATGCAGAGACCGTCAGCATTGCAACAATCATTGCGATCTTCTTCATATGATATAATCCTTATTAACAAAAACAAAAAACAAACTTTCTTTCCAAAGGCATTTCATTGCCTTGCCAAATAATAATCAGAAGAAATGTCGGGCGTAAACACAAAGAATATTTAATTATCGAAAACTTATATTTATTTTATAGTTTTACAACTGCCATGGTCTCCCCTCCTTTTGTTTTACAAAATTTCTGTTCATATTTATTATTTTTACTTGGTTAGATATATTTCATAATTACATCGCCTACAGTTAAAGCTAAGATTCACTAGTATAATGAGTCTGAACCTCTGCATCAGAGCAATCGCGGCACACACAAGTGAGTAAACTAGCGACACGATAAAATCCGTATCGACTATCATAACCTTCCGTACACCGCTGGAGTTGAAAATTATCAGGAAATTCTTAACGTACAGACCCTACCGAAAGGACTGTCTGTATAAACCAGAATTCTATGCTTATAGAAAAAGCTATGACATACTTTGCAAAAGTCTTAAATAAATTATGGCCTAGCATGAAGGTGCCAAGGGAACCATAAAACTTATCAGTGATACGTACCGATCCCCTCCGCATAGCCTCGTCCATACAGCCCCAGACTTTTAGCCTGACTAAGAAAATTATCCGCATTTATCTGAATAATGACATTTACATAGTAGTATGTATGTGAGCCGCTGTTGTTACGCGACCATCTATGCGCAAATGTTTTCCATACACCGAATTTACTACATGAAAAAATAACATTCATCACAACTATTTAGATTGATAAAGTGCGCCTTATGTTTTTCAGGATACAGTATGAACATACTTATCTGACCAGAAAATTCATGTAAATTCAAAAAATTGCAACTCATTACGTAGACTAGATAAGCACAGTACATCAGAAATTTTCGTGTTTTCTGTCAGTTTCAAAGTTACTTTATTTATTGCAGTTTTTTTATCAAATTTTGATATTTTTTATATGGATATTAAAAATAGTTTATTTTATAGTTTTCTCATGTTCATAAAGCTGATATTTCAGGATAGTTATGAGACCAGTCTTTATACTTGCAAGCGATAATAATTTTTTTAATTATGGAATAAAATCAATATCATACACTAACAAAAAAATTCAATGCGTTGATTTTACTAACATTGATAAATTAATACATAAAGACATTGCATCAAAAAAATACTTAGTTTGCGATGATTCTAGTTATTATATTTATAGTATTATATTCGCTGAAATCGAAATAAAATGCATTTGTATTGAGAATATCACATTACATAATGGAACCGTATGCGTTTATGAAAATAATGCATCTACTATTGGATCAATTAACTCATTTAATAGCATTGAGAGAGAGATCTTTTTTTTATATTTTTTCCATCAAAAGAGTGTAAAGGAAATATCCAAAATAACATGTCTTTCAATTGGTAAAATTTACTATAGATTCAATCGTATTAAATCAAAACTAGGAATAGAAACCACCAGAAAGTTACCAGCATCATTAAAGAAAATTTTCAGTCAACGTATAGGCAACCAATATAGCTTCGTTAATCACGCATAATTTCATAACAATAATATTACTATTATCATAATAAAGCTTGATTAACATAGCATAACATATTGTTTTTTTATTAATGTTTATGTTTAGACTTTTTTTTCATACGTTGAAATTTCGAGTTTACACAACGTAAAAACTCATGAAATCATATATACAAAGCATGAGGTAGCTTTATGAATAGTCGAGTTGCTTGTACCACGTTTGACCTCCCTATTAATACTAACTTGGATAACAATCACACACTTGTATTTAAAAAAATACGTTTTTACAATAGTGCAGTGATTTTTATCAGAAATGCACAACTAGTGATTAAGGCAACAGATGGAGATGTTATTGATATCTCTCCCGGCTCTTTGTGTTATATAGAAAAGAACCTTGTCATTGATGTAACATTAAAAGTGCTTGGAAGTGGCGTACCCTATGATATTTATACTATTGATAGCGATATATTAAGTAGTGTTTGTAAGGTCATGGAACCGATTTTGTCAGGGCAACATTTAGTTACCCAGGTAAGAAAAAGAATATTTTTTTATAAACTGGAAGAAACAGATAAAGAAATTTTTAGACGACTTATTAGTGATGATTTACCATCATACAGGCAAGTTTATAAGATTGCTTATTTACTTTCAAGGATTCATGAAATTGAGCCACTTACGTATTCCTTGTCTGTATCAACAGATATTACCTTTACTGAGAAACTCAAAAAAATCATCGAAGCAGATTTATCAAGAGGATGGAAACTGAGCGATCTGAGAGATATCTTACATATGTCAGAAGTTTCAATTAGGAAAAAACTCGAAAGAGAAAATAATAACTTCAACGCGTTAGTTTTAGATATCAGAATGCAGCATGCGACGAAAATGATTACATCCACTGAAAAACATATAAATAGAATTTCGTATGATGTTGGATATACAAGCACATCTTATTTCATTCGAAACTTTAAAAATTACTTTGGTATTACACCGAAACAGTTTTCTCTGAAGGTTAAACGAAAAGTCTAATATCTAAATTCTACAGAATGGTTTTTTATCCTGTGTATTAATAGTAAGTGCATCAAATGACATGAGATTAGCTACCAGTTCTGGCAATAGCCAGTAAGCCAGAACTGTGCCAATAGCGCCTGTACCTCCAAGCCCCTTCCCCCTCAATGATCCAAATACAAATAATGCATCCAACTGGTCATTCTCAGCAGCACTTTTCGCATCACCGAAACATGGCTGAAATGGTCGGAGTAAACTGCCACCTGGGCGTAGATGCCGTCGGGTAAAGCATCGATATCATCGTTGGGGTCCAGTTCAATGGTTCCCAGCACACCGTCCGTGCCGGGCACGACCGTTAATG
>OLQN01003010.1_pt1 | contig 10672 bp, 5 predicted proteins | sample 1673181 | NCBI WGS metagenome assembly OLQN01 (sample SAMEA3136763, study PRJEB25190) | human gut metagenome | biome: human gut; feature: human-associated habitat; material: faeces | place: Austria | collected 2013
TCAACAGCATGGCTGCGTCGCTTTCCGCATTCCATCCGTCCAACTCGGCAAATTTCTCTTCCAACTCGGATACTTTCAGTCCGTCTTCATCTGTGAAATCTTCTTTCGCATACAATTCTTCGCGTTGCTTCATGATGTCCCACAACACAGTATGCCCCATCATCACAGTATCCATAACGGTATAAGAGTCCCACTTAAAGTGGTCCTGGCTCAACACCGAAAGGCGTTCGCCCGGTCCGAGCGCAATGGTACCCGTTGTCGGGTCCAAATCTCCGTAAATCGTACGAAGGAAGGTAGATTTTCCCGCACCGTTAGCACCAATAATACCATAACAATTACCACTCGTAAACTTCAAGTTTACGTCATTAAACAACACTCTTTTACCAAACTGTACCGAAACGTTCGAAACTGTAATCATCTTCTTTATTTACTATTTTACTAGTTACTATTTTACTATTTTGCTAGCTACTATTTTACTATTTCGTTAGTTACTATTTTAGTATTAACTATTTTAGCGTGCAAAGTTAGACATTTAAAATGAATTATGAGCTATCTGATATGTGCCAATCTGACATAAAAGTGTTACCTTTGCTGCGTTTTTTGGCAAAACAGCCAACTTGGCAAAGTTTTTGCAGACAAAATCAATGACATCCGGTCAGCCCGGTATGTTTATTGGCGTTATTCTACCAAGTAAGATAACGTGTGTGTTAAATAGTAAATAGTAACTAGTAAAATAGTAAATACCAAGATGGATCCGAAAGAAAAAAAAGTGAAGGAAGAAGAACTGAACGTTGAGGAAACTCAAAACCATGCGGAAGAACAACCGCAAAACGAACAAGCGGAGGACGCCACTCCCCTGACTCATGAAGAAGAGTTGGAAAAAGAACTGGAAAAGGCCCAAGAGGAGATTGAAGAGCAGAAGGATAAATACCTGCGCTTGTCTGCCGAATTTGACAACTACCGGAAACGCACCATGAAGGAGAAGGCCGAACTGATTCTGAACGGTGGCGAAAAGAGCCTTAGCAGTATTCTTCCGGTGGTGGACGACTTCGAACGTGCCATCAAAACAATGGAAACGGCAACAGATGTCAATGCCGTAAAAGAAGGAGTAGAACTGATTTACAATAAATTTATGGCTGTCCTGGCACAAAACGGTGTGAAAGTCATCGAAACAAAAGACCAACCACTGGACACTGATTACCATGAAGCCATCGCGGTAATCCCCGCACCGTCGGAAGCACAGAAAGGTAAGATTCTGGACTGTGTGCAAACGGGATATACACTGAACGACAAAGTGCTCCGCCACGCTAAAGTGGTAGTAGGAGAATGAGGAGATTTATGAATTATGATTTATGATTTATGGCTGCGCTATTGGTCTGCAGAGTAAATCATAAATCATAAATCAGAATTCATAAATCATAAATCTTTTCAATCATAAATCAATAAATGGGCATGGCAGAAAAAAGAGACTATTACGAAATATTGGAGGTGACGAAGACAGCCACAGTAGAAGAAATAAAGAAAGCATACCGTAAGAAAGCAATTCAGTATCACCCCGACAAGAATCCGGGCGACAAGGAGGCTGAAGAGAAATTTAAGGAGGCGGCCGAGGCATACGACGTGTTGAGCAATCCGGAGAAGCGTTCGCGTTACGATCAGTTCGGTCATGCGGGAGTGAGCGGTGCGGCAGGCAATGGCGGTCCGTTCGGTGGTTTCGGTGGCGAGGGAATGTCGATGGATGACATCTTCTCTATGTTTGGCGACATCTTCGGTGGCCGCGGCGGCGGTTTCGGGGGAGGCTTCGGAGGATTCAGCGGATTTGGCGGCGGTGGCGGTTCACAGCAACGCCGGTATCGCGGCAGTGACCTCCGTGTGAAAGTGAAGCTGACGTTGAAGGAAATCTCTACCGGAGTAGAAAAGAAATTTAAACTCAAAAAATATGTGCCGTGCGACCAGTGTCATGGCACGGGTGCCGAGGGTGACGGCGGATCGGAGACTTGTCCTACTTGTAAGGGTAGCGGCTCGGTGATCCGTAACCAGCAGACCATTCTGGGCACGATGCAGACTCGCGTCACTTGTTCTACGTGTGGCGGCGAGGGAAAGATTATCAAGAATAAATGTAAGAAGTGTGGTGGCGACGGAATCATTTACGGTGAGGAAGTGGTAACCGTAAAAATCCCTGCCGGAGTGGCAGAAGGTATGCAGCTCTCTATGGGCGGCAAAGGAAATGCCGGCAAGCACAACGGTGTGGCAGGCGACTTATTGATCCTCGTTGAGGAAGAACCGCATCAGGACTTGATTCGCGACGAAAATGATTTGATTTATAATCTGTTGCTTAGTTTCCCGACGGCTGCGCTAGGCGGTGCTGTGGAAATTCCGACAATCGACGGCAAAGTGAAAGTGAAGATTGATTCGGGTACTCAACCGGGCAAAGTGCTTCGTTTGCGTGGCAAGGGATTGCCGAATGTAAATGGGTACGGTACGGGAGATTTGCTGGTCAATATTAGTATCTATGTGCCGGAAGCTCTCAACAAGGAGGAAAAGAACACGCTCGAAAAGATGGAAGCTTCAGACAATTTCAAACCTAACACGTCGGTAAAAGAGAAGATTTTCAAGAAATTCAAGAGTTTCTTCGATTAGTCTTTTTGCTATCATATTATTATATATAAGGTATAAGTGGGCTGCAATCTTTTTTTGTGGCCCACTTTTTTTATGATATTCTCTAAATAGACTCCCTCTCGCACAATCTTTTCATATAGTTTACCTAAATAAGGCGCGATATAGGGCTATCCTAAAAAAAATGGCATATATTTGTATAACAAACAAATAGATCGGCATAAAATAATTATCAACACTTTAAAATTCAAATTATAAAAAACGAATTTATCAAAGAAACATTATTTAGTCGCTCCATAAAAAAACAATAACTGTTTAACTAAACTATATATTTAAAGAATGGCAGAACCTTTTAAAAACATGTTTAACGAGCAATTTTTCGATCTGTTTACGAAAGATTTGAAACTTGTTATCAACGATTTTGATGCTCGCGAGTTTGTATCTCAAGTGATGGACGATGAATGGGAAGGCAGGGAACTTAAACAACGCTGCATGCACATCACAACGGTGCTAAGAAAGTTTTTACCGGCAGATTACAAAGAGGCGATTGCTAAGATACTTGAATTGTTGGATCATATAAAAAAGACACGGCCTGATTTCTCGGTGATAGACGACACGAAGTTTGGCTTGACTTTAGAGTATGGGGGGATTCTGGATAATTATGTCGAACAATATGGGCTGGACGATTACGAAACTTCTGTCAAAGCGATAGAGAAAATCACGCAATTCACAAGTTGCGAGTTTGTGGCTCATTCTTTTATTATCAAATATCCGGATCAGATGATGAAACAGATGTTGGTTTGGTCGAAACACGAACATTGGGGAGTCAGGCGGCTTGCGTCAGAAGGCTGTCGTCCGCGTCTTCCCTGGGCGATGGCGTTGCCGAACCTGAAAGAGAATCCTGCGCCTATCATTCCTATTCTGGAAAATCTAAAAAATGATCCGGCAAGATTTGTGCGGTTGAGCGTTGCCAATAATTTGAATGATATTGCGAAAGATAATCCCGAAATCGTCATTGATTTAGTGAAGAAATGGAAGGGAGAATCGAAAGAGGTGGATTGGATTATTAAACACGGTTGCCGGACGCTCTTAAAACAAGGCAATCCGGAGGTGATGGAGTTGTTTGGCTTCAACTCTACTATCAGCAATATCTGTGTGGAGGATTTCCAAATTTCAAGCCCGGAAGTGAAAGTCGGGGATTCGTTGGAGGTTAGTTTTAAACTGTTGAACAAGAACGATCAAACGACCAAGATACGACTCGAATATGGAATCTATTACCAAAAAGCAAATGGAACGTTGACGAAGAAAGTGCATAAAATCAGCGAGAAAGAATATGCCGGGAACTCAACCACGCGAATCACCCGAAAACATTCTTTCCGGGTGGTTACAACGAGGAAGCTCCATCTCGGACTTCACCAAATTGCTATGATTATCAACGGGAATGAATTTGAAAAATATAGTTTTGAGTTGATTGAATAATAACTGCTGTTAATACCCCGGATTCTGCTTCAACTTCGTATTCATCACCCGTATTTTCTCCGGTATAGGGAACACGGTAGTATATCCGTTTTCCTCATCCGGCAATTGCGGACGGCTACTGTAAGCTCTTGTAAACTTCCCGAAGCGAACCAAATCTTGACGTCTCCAACCTTCCCAAGCCAGTTCCAGTTGACGTTCGGCAAGGATATTCTCTAAAGTGGCAGGACGGGAGGAGGCATTGACGCGGCTACGGACTTCATTCAGTTCTTCATCTCCACTGGCTCCATTGCGCACTTTCGCTTCACTCTTCATCAACAGAGCATCCGCGTAGCGGAACAGTACAATGTCATTCTCCATCAATTTACCGTCTTTTGTGGCAGTCGGGTCGACTTCGTACTTCTTCATACGGGCTCCTGCTGTTTGTTCATACGGGGTATCTGTAATATCCAGAGCTACTTTCCAAGGCAGATACTCCAATACGGTGCCATCATCCAGCTTGATGATGTTTCCTTTCAGGTCGCGCACCACTCCCGCAAAATAGCAAATATCAAAGCGGGGATCTTGTTCGGCTGTTTCATAACCGAAGGTTTTGAGAGCTTCAATGGTTGCGCTGGGGCCGTTCTCACCACTTAGGCCGTACGCCTTGGCATGATTGTAATGGCGGGAGCGGAATAGATATTGCATTTGATTGGTGTACAAGGTTTTATTCATCGGAATGGTAAAAATATTCTCTATCGATGGTTCGTTGAATATGGAGAAATTGGTTTCGTATTCCGGTTCCAGTTTGTAGCCCAGCGCCTTTAGCTGGTCACAGTAGTAGATGACTGTTTCCCACGCATTGAGTTCGTTGCCGTTCACTGTAAACTTTATGTTTTTTCCGTCCGGACGTTGTCCGTCTGTCCAATCATTGTCCGTATAGACTTCGGAATTCAGAGCCAGTTTAGCCAATAGAAAAGTGACTACCGGACGGGTGATACGACCATAATAAGGACCGGACTGGTTGCTGTGCGCATCGCTCAACAGAGGAGCCGCTTCCTGCAATTCCTTGAATACAAACTCAAAAACCGTTTTCCGTTCACTCTGGACAACCTCTTTCATTGCCACTGAAGAGGATTGAACCAACGGGATGCGTCCGAACAAATCCATCAGATAATAATAATACATGGCTCGCATGGCCTGCACTTCCGCCCGGTATGCCGGAAGTGCAGCATCGGAATGGGTTTCGGCAAACTTGTCTATCCGTTCGAGCGATTTGTTGCTTAGCATGACGACTTTGTAAAGATATTCCCATATAGCTTGAATAGCGTCATTCTCTACACCCCAATCGTGCAGGTAAAGTCCTTGCCAAAAGCCGCCATCGTACCAGTCGCCTCCACGGGTGGGGATAATGGCTTCGTCGGAAGTGAAAGTGTTCAGGTCGTAGACTCCCCTACCCGTTCCCTGCAATCCCTGACTGTCGCTATAACCGCCTATGTAAGTATAAAGTGAAGCTACCGCATTGAGATATACTTCCGAGATCGTATTGTAGACATCCTCTTCCGGTAGTTTGTCTTTCAGATTTTCCTGTAAGAACTTATCACAGGAAAATAAGGTTAGACTCGTCACCAGAAAAAATAATAATATTCTTGAAGGGTAGATTATTTGCTTTGAGATCTGCAAAAACTGATTTCTATTTTTCATATATCGTTTCATCCTCTCCTCCTCCATTAAAAGTTAATACTCAATCCTAAGGTGTACGTCCGTGCCAACGGATACCCCCGTTTATCGTCCACGCCCAACGTTGAGTTCACCGTGGAACTGTTAATCATGGGCGAAAGTCCCGAATAACCGGAGATGGTTGCCAGATTGTTGACAGTAAATGCCAAGCGCAGGGAACGGACGTATTTCTTTAGTTTCTGCACCTTCTCAATCGGCACGTTCCAGCCCAGCGTCACATAGTCGAAGTTGACGTAATCTCCCTTTTCCAGCCAATAGTCGGTGGCAGTCTGATCCTTGATGTTCTGTTGCGGAGCTTTCTTCATTACATTGTAGTCGGGGAAGATATTCATGTTCATATAGGTCAGGGAAGTTCCGTTGTAGATTTTATGTCCGAAAGCTCCGTTTATCTGCAAAGACAGGTCGAAACGCTTGTAACGGAAACTGATGTTAGATCCTAGAATCGTTTTGGGTACGGCTTGCCCTGCCACGTAGCGGTCTTCACCATCTTCCAGACTGACGCCTCCGCCATTCAGGTCGGCGATGCCATAGGTATATCCACCGTTTCCGTCGGACTCCAGTCCGGTGCTGTGAGGAAGATAGAACACGCCCAACGGTTGCCCCACCATCTGATAAACGATGTGGTTGTAGCCGCCGTGGAAGCCGGCTCCATCAAGGCTGGCAAGACTTTTATATTCGGAAGCAGAAAGCATTTCGCCGTTATACATACCGCTCAATGAAAGCAGTTTGTTGCGCTGGAAGGTGATGTTGGCATTGATATTCAGTTCCATGTCCTTCGTTTTCAAAGGGGTGATACCGATGGCGATTTCCGTACCCCAGTTGCGCATGGAGCCGATGTTGGCAAGCAAGGTGTTATAGGTGAAAGGGGGCACGCTTACGTTATAAAGGTAAAGCATATCCGTAGTGCGGGAGTTGTAATAGTTGGCGGAAAGCAACAGGCGGTTGCCGAATAAAGCGATGTCGAAACCGGTATTAAAGGTATGTTTCACTTCCCATTTCAGGTCAGGATTCGTATTCCGAATATCTCCCAAAGATACGATGGCGGAGTTTCCGACGGGGACGACACCGTTCGGCTTGACGAGATTCAGCGTTGTGTATGAGTCAATCCCGCTCTGGTTACCTGCCAGACCGTAACCGATACGGAATTTCAGATTGTCTATCACGGGGAATTGCTTCATAAATTCTTCTTCACTAATCACCCATGCCGCGGACGCAGAGGGGAAAAAGCCCCATTTATGGTTGGCTCCGAATTTGGAGGAAGCATCTGTACGGGCATTCAACGTCAGTACGTAGCGGTCGGCGTATGTATAATTGAAGCGTCCCATGAAAGATGCTAGGCGCGGTTGCTCGTAGTAGGAATTAGTGCCTTCCCACAAACGGAGCGCTCCTGCCTGAAGGTTATTATACCCGAACTTATCGGTGCTGAAATTGCTGACTGTGGTATAATAGCCGGTATAAGTCTCTTTCTGAAGTTCGGCAAGTGCGAGTACGTCAAAGAAATGCTTTTTCCAGTTTTTCTTATAGGTCAGCATCATGTTTCCCAATAAAGATTCGCGTTTTTTGGTTCCTTTGTATGCCTGACCGTTCGCCCAGACGGAAGTGGGGAGGTATTGCGAATTTTCTACGATATTGTAAGTATAAGCTCCGAACAGGCTTAGTTTCAGTCCTTCCATCAAATTGAAAGTGAGACGGGCGTGCGTACTGATGTGCGAAGTGGCATCATCGTCCTGCACTTCCATCCATGCCAATGGATTGGTAATTTGGCTGGCGGTTGTTATTCCGTCCCACGAATTGGTGACGGGGTCTTTATGATTGGGATAGGTAGGATTGAACGTAGCTGCCGAATAGAACGTTTTCTGATAATCTACCAGGTTATGATTCTTCTGAATGGAGCCGAACATTCCCAACTCGCAGTTCAGGAAGCCGTCGAACATTTTCTGATTCATGTTCATATTTGAAGTGAAGTTCTTCATGTCTTCATTCAGAATCACTCCCTGACGATCCATAAAACCGAGGGAAACACGATAACTGGACTCACTGGAACCGCCATAAAAGGCGATGTGATGATTCTGTTGCAGTCCTGTCTGCTCAATCTCTTTCTGGAAATCGGTATTGTTCCCTTTATCCAGAATGGAAATGCCTCGTTCCGATGCTACACGACGGAATTCATCACCGGACAGCATTTTCAAATTCTTGTAGACGGTGGAAATCCCGAAGCTACCGTTGTAAGCTACCTGTGTCCTGCCGCTCATCCCTTTTTTGGTGGTGACTTCTATCACACCGGATGCACCTCGCGAACCGTACTGTGCGGTTTCGGAAGCGTCTTTCAGAATGGTAAAACTCTCAATATCCGTAGGGTAAATGGAGGTAAGCATACTCAAGTCGCCAAATACTCCGTCGACGATAATCAAAGGGTCGTTGCCGCTGGTCAGTGAGGTAGTTCCCCGCAGGCGCACCGCATCCAGAGCCGCCGGTCCGTTGGAGCCCCGTTGGATGGTCAATCCCGGCACACGTCCACGGATTGCTTCCAAAGGGTTCGTTATCTGGTCTTTGTTCATCTGTGTCTCCGTGATTTTCTCTACGGAACCGGACAGGGTTTTCAAACTTCCGGTGGCATATCCAACAGTTATCAATGAGTCTATGGGCGTGACGGGAATCTTCTGCGCCAAGGTGCTCTCGCACGGGATTACCAGAAGAAGAAGGCTGTAGAAAATGAGTCTAGCGTGTTGTACCATATTCTTAGTTTTTAAGGTAATAATACAAATATAACAAAAAAAGAGGGAATCTGGTTGAGTAGATTCCCTCTTTTATTTAAATGATATTGACAGGTTGAAATCAGCAAGTCCGGATGATACGGATTACACGGTTGCTTTAGGCCGGAATAATCCTAAAAAAACGCATCATACGTATTATCCTTATGCCTGCAATATTTATTTCACAATAATCTCATCCGTAAATATCCAGCCTCCGAATTCACTTCCGGCCTGTGCCTGATAGCGTACGTATCTTCCTTTGGCTTCGCCCTGCCATGAAATATCCGTAAAGCGGATGGGTGTTTCTTTGCTCACTTCAAAGTGTTGTTTGCGCAACTCGGTGAAATGGGTTCCGTCATCGGAAATGGAAATCACCACAGTCTCCGGCAGGAATACTTCCGCGCCTACCACCTGCATAAAGGCGGCAGTGACGGAATGGATGGAAGTTTCTTTTTCCATATCAATCGTCACATCGAGGCGGTTGTCCGAGATGAATCCTTGCCACGAGCCATCACCATAGGTCCAATCGCCACGTATGCCGTCCGTCAGAGCGGTGTTTCCCTGTGCCGGATAATGGGAGCTGTAAGGTGAATTATAAATCACCTTTTTACCCAATGCCAGATGGCTGACCGATTGAAGCGACTCGGGACGGCTGCCGATTTCTTTTTTCAAATCGAAAGGATGGTATCCTTTTGCCTGCAAATCGGCCACTGCCGACAATGCACGGGTATGGAAATCCGGCCATGACTTACGTTCCGGAGCCGACCAGGCTGTTTCCGCCAATGCCAGGATTCGGGGGTAAATCATATACTCCACGTGTTCGGGAGTGGGAATGTATTCCACCCATAGGTTGCCCTGCACACCGTAGACCAACTTCGCCTGTTCCGCAGTTAAAGAAGCGGGAACGGGATTGTAAGAATATACTTTCTTCAACGGCAGGTATCCACCGATGGCTTCCGGCTGCGAATATGGGGCATCCTGATAACTGTCCAGATAGCAGTAGGCACCCGGCGTCATGATGGCACGATGGCCGGAGGTTACGGCAGCGATGCCACCCTCTTCTCCACGCCATGACATGACGGTTGCGTTGGGGGCAATGCCTCCCTGCAGAATCTCGTCCCACCCCAGCAGATGACGTCCATGATTGTTCAGGAACTTCTCAATGCGGTGTATCAGGTAGCTTTGCAGCTCGTCTACATTGGCAAGATGCTCGTCCGTCATTCTCTTCTGACATTTCGGGCAGGTCTTCCAAGCCGACTTGCCGGCCTCATCGCCACCGATATGAATGTATTCGGAAGGGAAAAGTTCCATGACTTCCGTCAACACATTTTCCAGAAACGTGAAGGTTTCTTCATTGCCGACACAGAAATCGGAGTTCTTGTAAGGTTCGCCCGAACAGGATAACTGCGGGTAGGCTGCCAGCACTTCTTCCGAATGGGAGGGCATCTCAATCTCGGGAATCACCGTGATATAATGCTGACGGGCATATTCCAAGATTTCACGAATATCATCCTGGGTGTAATAACCGCCGTAAGCTCCGGGAGCATCGAAACGGACATATTTACGTCCGCCGTTCCACCATTGCTTCCAGGTGGGATCTGTACGCCAGGCCGCAAATTCGGTCAGCAAAGGGTATTTCTTGATTTCTAACCGCCAGCCTGCCGCATCGGTCAGATGCAGGTGCAGACGGTTGATTTTGTAATACGCCAGTGCGTCTATCTGTTTCTTTATAAACTCTTTGGTAGAAAAGTGGCGGGACACATCCAGCATCAATCCCCGGTAAGCGAAACGGGGAGTATCTTCTATCTCGACAGAGGCTATGGAATAGCTGCCTGCCCCCGAAGGTTGTGCCAACTGCAACAGGGTTTGCATACCATAGAATAATCCGGCTCCCGAAGTGGCGCATATCAGGATTTGTTGCGGAGTAACGGAAAGGGTATAGCTTTCCGGCGATGGCAACTGGTGGTTCTTGGGGGTTATCAATAAGAGAAGCATCTGTTTCCTGTCTTTCTTTCTCGCTTCCTTTAATTGAACGGGTAATGCCTTCAGGTAATTCTCCCAGAGCTTCGCTTCTCCACCTTGTAGGTTTGTATAAAGTCTTGTCTTTT
>OLQN01003026.1_pt1 | contig 10630 bp, 8 predicted proteins | sample 1673181 | NCBI WGS metagenome assembly OLQN01 (sample SAMEA3136763, study PRJEB25190) | human gut metagenome | biome: human gut; feature: human-associated habitat; material: faeces | place: Austria | collected 2013
ACGCTCAGCTGTCTGACAACTTCGACCGCTACCCTGTGGGCGATGAATATCAATATGTGTTCGGCATCGGAAACGGTCTTTACGACGAGCAGAAAAACGTCATCTCGCGCATCGGCTGGTTCAACAAGGACTGCTCGGTCGACCATTTTGTTAGTTTCAACATCGGACAGGACGGCGAAAACTTCACGCCGCTTGTAAACGGCTCTGTCCTCAACCCTTATCTTTTCAACACCGACAACCTGCACGAATACCTGTTCCTTGCAAAAATCAAGAATCAGGAAACGGGAATCATCGCAAATGAGTTGTGGGTGGCAAACGAAAATGGAGAGGTGCTGCGAAAATTCAAGGGCGACGACACGAAGGGCGACATGAGCGTATGCGATGTGCTCGACAACCGCTTGGTTGTCAGCTTCGCAAACCAGGCTAAGGGAACATACTCGGTCGACTTCTACAACCTGCCGTTCGAGAAGTTTGAAAAAGGCGGCGAGGGTACAGCCGCTTCGCCTTACAAGGTTTCAACCGTGGGCGACTTGATGATGATTGCTCAAAATCCGTCGGCATACTACGAGCTCGTGAACGACATCGATATGTCGAACGTTGAGTGGTCGCCGATTGCTACATTCTCTGGCCATTTCGATGGCAAAAACCACAAACTGCTTAACCTTGAACCGGTCAGCAGTGCTGCGCATATCGGTCTGTTCGGACAAATCATCGGAACTGGCGAGACCGACCGCGCTGAGGTGAAAAACTTGTCCTTTGTCAAGCCGTCTATCACAGTTTCGGCAAAAACACGCAATGCCGGGGTTTTGGCGGGAAGCGCTATGGCTGTGGCTATCGACAATGTGCACGTCTACGGCGCCGATATTTACGGCAACTCTGTTGATGCTCCTTTTGGCGGAATCGTGGGAGAGGCTTCGCTCTACTCGTCAATCACGTCGACCGACATCGACAAGCTCTATCTTGACGCTGAGCAAGCAAGCAATGTGGGCGGTCTTGTCGGCAACCTGTCTACTTCGTCTACAATCAATGCGTCAAGCGTTGTCAACGGCACAATCCGCGGTCTTTCCGCTGTTGGAGGCATCGCCGGAACCACCGACTCCAATACGAGCAACATCACCAACGCTTACTACAACGGCTCGGTTGGCGGAAAAAACACCGTTGGTGGTATTGTTGGAAGCGCAGGACGCAGCTTGATTACGAATTGCTATGTGAACAACGCTGAGCTTTCAGTATCGGAACCGAACCAGTGGACAAATCTCGTTTCGCTCGGTGCCATAGCCGGATATTTGGAACCAGACTGGGCTAATGCCAACAAAGTGATTATATCGGGTAACGTTGCCGGAAATGACTGCTCGTTCATCTTCCTTGACAAAGCTGAAAACTCTCACAAAGGCGCACACCGCATCATCGGATCAACCATAGCCGACGATGCTGAGGCTGCTGGCAAGACTGAGACTGGGCTGGCAAGCAACTATGCTGCCTTCCCTCTTGTCAATGCGGCGGAGACCTCCGGCGCCACCACTGTCAATGGCGAAACCGTAACCGCCGATGCGCTGACCGAGGCATTCCTGTCGGGTATCGGATTCAAATTCGGTGCAAACGCTGCCTCTCCATGGGTTGCACAGACTGAAGGTCTTCCGAAACTTTACTTCCAGAATTCAGAGTGCGTCGTATCGCTCGACTCGCATGAAATCCTTATGGGTGTCGACGACGAATATGTCACCCTTGAAGTTGAAGTGTTCGGCGCTGACGACATAACCGGCATTACGTTTACTTCGTCCGACCCTGAGACCGTAAGCGTAAGCGTGCCTGAAATCGAGGACAACTATGCGGAAATCGAACTGACTGCGTTGAAACCGGGCAAGGCTACCATCACTGTGGCTTTCGGTGGTCAGACTGCAACCTGCCAGGTGATTGTAACCGGCGACGCCTCGGTTGGAAGCATTGACGCCGACGCGTTGGCTATCCGCTACGCCGACGGTGTTGTGACGGCTGAAGGCGCTGCGCGCATCGACGCATTCTCTACTACGGGCGCGCTCGTTGGCTCGGCTCGTGCCGACCGTCTGAGCGTCGACGCAAAAGGTCTGCTCATCGTTGTGGCTACAGGTGCCGACGGCAACCGCACAATCAGCAAGATTATTGCAAAATAGCATTCTGACACTCACGTCAATACACAGCGAAGGCTGCCCCGCCAGGAGCAGCCTTCGCTTTTTGTTTTATTGGTTACTGCCGGGCTGCGACGTCTTTCTCTATCCAGCGCGCCACGCAGTCGTCATCGTTGCTTTGCGTCACCTCGTCGGCTACATGGCGAACCTCCTCGACCGCGTTCGACGGAGCGATAAACAAGTCGGCAACCTTGCGCATCGACAAATCGTTGGGACTGTCGCCGAACACGACGACCCGGTCGGCGCCGACCTGCTGCTTCAACAGCTCTACAGCGCGTGCCTTCGACACGCCTTCTGCCATCACCTCAAGAAATCCCACCTTAGAGTTGAAGATATCGCGATAATAAGTCATCTCGCATTTCAGCCGGCTTTTGGCTTCGTTGTACACATTTCCCATCTTCTCATAGTCGCCGGCTACAAAAACGAGCATCGTATGCTCCTTTTTGGCTACAGGCATTGAGTTCTGAAAAAGGAAACGCTTGTATGGAGAGTTGCGGCGCTGGCTCACAAAACGTCGCTCATAGTCGTCCATCATCGGCAGATGGTAGGATTCTATCACCCTGCCGTTATACGTGTAGAAAAACGGACGGATACCATACTTCCGGCTCAACTCCGACAGGCATTCAACATCCTCCGGACACAGATAAGTCTGGTTGATAAGCCCATCCTGCCACATGGCGGCTCCGGTCATCACGATATACGGCAGACGGCTGTCGATGCCGTGCATCAGCTGCACCACGGTGGCAGGGGTGCGCGCGGTGGCGATTGAGAAATTGATGCCATTGTCGGCGATGAGACGGTTGAGCATGTCGCGGCTTGCTGCCGACACTTGCGACTGGCTGTTGAGCAGTGTCCCGTCAAGGTCTGATATATATAGTGTCTTTTTTGTCATAATTCTATTTCTTTACAATCAGCGCGCTGACCTCAAACAGCAGATACAGAGGCAAGAACACTATCATCAGCGTGAACGGGTCGCCGGTTGGCGTTATCACGGCGGCAAGCACAAGCAGCACCACGACGGCGTGGCGGCGGTAGCGGCTGAAAAATTTACGACGAAGGATGCCGATGGCCGACAGGGTCCATGCCAGCAGCGGTAGCTCAAAAACAAGTCCCATGACAAGGTTGAGCATCAAGAAATTGTCCATATAAGAGTCGAGCGACAGCTGATTGTGGATCGTGCTGCTCAACTGATATGTGAAGAGGAAGCGCATCGTGATGGGAAACACGAGGAAATAGCCCACCGCAACACCAAGATAAAACATCACCGTGCCAAGCGCGAACGCGATTCGCGCTCCGCGCACCTCCTTCTCGTAAAGTGCCGGTCGGACAAACGTCCACAGCAGATAAAGCAGCACGGGAAACGCAAAAACAACGGCAAGCCACAACGACAGATTGATGTGTGTGAAAAACTGAGCCGTCAGATTATAGTTGATGATTTCAACGTTGAAATCGTTGGTCGAAAACGCCTCAAGTCCGGGAATGCTGCCCGTAATGTCGGCAAACAGACGATAAAGGGCAAAATCGCCGTGGCATGGCGCCATTATGACGTTGTCAAAAAGCCACGGCATAAAATAGAAGAAGCCGGCCATAAAAACGGCAAGCACTCCAGCCATCTTGAACAGCACCTTACGCAGGTCGTCAAGATGTCCCCAAAAACTTTTGTCAGTCTCCGCCATAGGCGAGCCTGTTATTTCTTCTTATCGGTATTATTGTCGACTGGCTTGTCGATTTCTTCTTTCACTTCGTTCATTCCATCCTTGAAGGAACGGATACCTTTTCCGATGCCGCGCATCAGTTCTGGAATCTTACGTCCTCCGAACAAAAGAAGAACTACCAACGCGATGATTATAATCTCACCGCTGCCAATACCTCCCAAAAGACCTAACAATTCGTTATTCATATTTCTTGTTTTTTCAAGTACAAAGATAGTGCAAGGTTCGGAAAAACATTCAAACTTGTTTGAAAATGTTTTCCCGAACCGCCGCCATTCTTATCATTTAGGCGGAATATGCCGTATTTTGCGCTTTGAAACAATGGCAACGTTGGCTATCGCCGCGGAGCGATGACTCTTTGTCGTAACCCGGCGCACTCGCGGTCAAAATCAACCACAAAAAAACAGTCAAAATTTCAGTTTTTGCCACTATTTTCCATCAAAATGCAAACACCTGATTATCAATCATAAACCAACCGCGTTTCCTCAGTTGGCGCGTTTTCGTTTCCTCAGTTGGCAAAAACGCCAGCCGTAGGCATAAAAAAATCGGGCAGACAGGCATCCTGTCCACCCGGGAAAAAGTTATGTCTTTATTTTTTAGAATTTATATCCTACGTTGAAAAACAAGGCAATGTTGTAAGCCTTTGTGTTGTCTGCAATATGCAGGAAGCCGTAGCGGGTGTCAAGTCCTACGAGGAAACGGTCGAACTCCAGACCGAGACCGATGCCCATACCCATATCAAATCGGTTCAAACCGTCGTCGCCGAATGTTTTTTCCGACACACTTTCACCACGATAAGACGCTTTTGTCTTGCCGCCTACACCGACTGCGAGATACGGACCGGCATTAAACACCACATCGGCGTTCTTCAAACCGAAACGCATTGTTCCCATCAATGGCACCTCAAGATACATTTGGTTTACGTGTGTGTCAAGATCTTTGGCAATGTCCTTTGTATCAACATTTGTTCCTATCTGTTCGAAGTTCACACCTGTGCGGAAGCCGAAGCGTCCCTGAATCGGCATATCCACGCCAAGGCCAACACGATAGGCGAAACGTGGAGATGTGCCTGATGAGTGGTCGCCAACCCATGTTGATGTGCCTACTCCGGCATTTATACTCAACGCAACATCCTGCGCGTTCATTCCAATCACTGCACTTACGATTAAAATCGCTGATAAGATAAATTTTTTCATAAAATTTTGTTTTAGTTTGGTCTTATGTCCAAAGAACATCCCACTGGCTTTTTTGTTCAGCACCAAAAGACCAATATACCAAGAAATACGACTAATCGACTATTTTGCGGCCAGCATCTTGTGTCCGGCGAGGCAATAGAGGCATTTGTGGGGCAGACAATAGGCGTTGCGCAGCTGTATCACCGCCTGCGACACCATGGCATTGTCAATCTTCATGCCGGCGTTGCCAAACATTGTGGTGATATGGTTGTGTTCTGGTTTTAGATTCTCAAGCAAGGCAACGGCTCGTTCCGTCCAATCGTAGTCGTCGGCGGTTTCGGCATACGTGTAGTAGAGCGGTGCGACGGTGTTGATTAGCACGATGTCGACGCTGCTGCGCCCAAGGGCTGCCTGCGTCTCCTGACTCTCACGACCGAACGTGTAATGGTTGCTCCAATAGCCTGTGAGCGTCACGCTGAAGAGCTCGCGTAGGCGCTGCTCGTCGCCTTTGGCATCGAGCAGATCCGCCATCAGGCGGAAGCCGTTGTGCACAAAATGGGCAAGCAGGGCGATGCGGCGCCACGGGAAGTTCTGCGGACGCATACGGAATGCCTTCCACACAAGTCCTTCAGGGCGGCGCAGTGAGAATTTGGTGCTGAGAAACGCATATTCGCGCTGCAATTGCTCTTGATAGCGGTCGGTGGCTGGACGGTCGAGCAGTCCTGCCTGCCCGAAAAACAGCGCTTCAAGCTGCAGCAATGAGTCGGCGTGCTTGTGCAGCAGGTTGAGCGGAAGGCTTTTGGCAAGCAGTTCGAAGGCATCGCTGTTGGTGCCGAATCCGATGGTGCGTGCGAGCGTGACGTAGCAGGTGTCTTCCCAACTGCCGTGGAAACGGTCCAGCAAGCCCTTCACGCGGCGGCTCTTGTCGGCAAGCCGCTCGAAGATGAGCGACTGCACCCATTCCGCCACATCGAGACTTGTCATTTCGCGTATCACCTGGCGGCATGGCAGTTCCACGGTGGAATTCACGAGCGCGGCATAGCGGTCGGCGATTTCTGCGGTGCATTCCATCACCATTTGCGGGATGCGCTCGCCGTTGGCGCGCACCACCGGAGCGTCGTCTTTTGCCACGACGTGCAGCACAACGGTATCGTATGCCGGATCGTCGTCGTGCCCATGGCGGTGCCAGTCGGAGGCGCGATAGTGGATTTCCACGTTTCCCGCCCACAGACAGCCGTCAATCTCCACCTTGGCATTGAAGAAGTCGGGACCGGCGTCTGTGTTGCGCCTGCCAGGGTCGATGACACGCACACGGCGTCCGTCGTTGGTGGCGAGCTCGCGCGCGCCCCACAGACGGTGTTCCCACATATATTGCATCAGCATTTCCATGGCAAAAGTCGATTGAGTGTCTACAGCCAGCCGTTGTCGCGATACCAGCGTATGGTTTCTTCCAGACCATGACGCAGGTCGTAGCGCGGATGGTAGCCGAAGTCGTTGACAGCGGGCGTGATGTCGCACGTCCAGTTGCGCTGGCGCAGGATTTTATATTTGTCGCGATTGAGTGTGCTTGCCTTGCCCTTTGCAGCGGCAATGCGTTCGGCAATGGCGCATACTATCCCGACGATCCACAACGGGGCTTTCACGGGGACCACAAAACGCTTGCCAAGCAGATGCTTGACGATGCTGCGGAATTCGCTCTGGGTGTATGTTTTGCCGTCGGTGAGCAGATACGACTTGCGGCGCACGCCGGATTCCAGCGCGTCAAACACCGCCGACGCAAGATCCTTGACATAGACAAACGTGAGCAGTTGGCGACGGTAGCCTACGCTGAAGTCAAAGCCTTGCGCTATCGACTTAACCATCAGATAATAATCACGCTCGTGCGGACCGTAGACTCCCGTAGGGCGCATGGCTATATACGGAAAGCCGGCTATCGACTGCAGATAGGTCTCGGCTTTGAGTTTCGACAAGCCGTATTTTGTATTTGCCATCGGTATGCTGTCAGCCGTGAAAGGCGTGTAGCCTTTCTCATCGCCCACACCGAGCACTCCCATCGAACTCATCATAACGAATCCGTCGGGCACGGCATCGAGCGAGCGCAACGTGTCGACAAGCAGCCGCAGACAACCGTAGTTCACACGGTTGAAGTCGTTGAAATTGACACATTTGGTAGCGCCGAGATTGTGCACCACATAGTCCCACGCGCCATGCTGCCGCAATTGGGCTTCGATGGTGGATTTGAATTTATCCCCGTCGGTAAAGTCGAGTTCCACGAAATTGATGCGGCTGTCTTTCAGAAACTCACGCGATGTGGTGGCTCTGACCGCCGCCCACACGTCGTAGCCGCGCCTCAACGCCTCCTCGACAATAAATCCGCCGATAAATCCGCCGGCGCCTGTGACCAATACCTTTTTTGTCATTCTATGTTGTTTGCCGCCGCGCCATTGATTAGGCGAGGCTTAGTTGATATTTCTTTATAAACTCGAGCACTTTGGGATTGCGTTCCGCAGCCTCTTTCATAAGCTCTGTCTGATTCCAGATTTTTTCGCCAGGCTGACGCTCTCTCACCTTCACCGAGAGCATGACGCTGTCATTGCTCACGAAGTTGCGGAGCGACTGGAGAATGTCGGGCATAAACGACTCGATTTTATCCTTCTGCGCCGGATTGTCGACAACAAACTCATAATGGAAAGGCTCGCCTGTGGCACTCGGAAATCCCTTGATCATAGCGTTGTAGAGCATCGCCTCTTTTTCATGCTGACGCACAAACTCGCGCCATCCTTCCCGAAAAGCGTCGTCGGTATAAGCCTCACTGCGCGGAGAATTCAGCGGCCGGATGTCATTTTTTTTTTCAGTCTCGGCGGCATTGCTGCCTGCCGGCTGCTGACTTTGTGGCACGGCAGTGCCGGAAATAGGTGCCTTTATCGACACCGACGACAAGCCTGCCACCTTGCCGCCGGGCGTTGCCTGAGGGCGTGGTACCGGTGCTGGCCGCACCGGACGCACGGTCTGCGCTACAGGCGCCTGCGGTTGCGGAGCCGACTGAACCGGTTGCGGCGCTGGCGCGGGAGCTGCCTGGCGCTGCGGTGCCGGTGCAGCATGGGCTGCCGGAGCAACCTTTCTCAGCGGTTGCGGAGCGGTCGGAGCGGCGGTCTCTCCGCCAAAGAGTTGGCATATCTTGATAAGCGTAAGTTCGACAATGAAACGCTTGTTGGTTGCATTGATATAGTTAAGGTCGCACGTGTTGCAGAGATCCATCGCCTGATACAGCTTGCCGAGCGGACAGCGTGCCGCCTGCTGCTTGTAGCGTTCCGCTATCTCGCCTGTCACTTCCATCAGCGGCACCAGTTCCGGCGAGTGGGCCACGACAAGTTCGCGCAGATGCGCCGCGACACCGTTGATAAACACCCTCGAGTCAAAACCGTGGTCGCGCACGTCTTTGTAGACGAGGAGCGACTGCTCGACATTGTTGTCGGCAAAAGCGTCGACAAGACGGAAATAATAGTCGTAGTCAAGGACGTTGAGATTGTCGATGGCGGCACGATAGGTGATGTTGCCCATCGATGCGGCTGCCACCTGGTCGAATATCGACAGGGCGTCGCGCATAGCGCCGTCGGCCTTCTGCGCTATCACGTTAAGAGCCTCCGGCTCGGTTGTGTAACCCTCATGGTCGGCAACATATTTCAGCTGCTCGGCGATGTCGGAGGGCGTGATGCGCTGGAAGTCATATTTCTGGCATCGAGAAAGAATCGTTGGCAGAATTTTCTGCCGTTCCGTGGTGGCAAGAATGAAAATCACGTATTTAGGCGGCTCCTCAAGCGTCTTCAAAAAGGCGTTGAACGCCGCAGCGGAAAGCATGTGGACCTCATCGACGATAAACACGCGGTAGCGGCCCGTGACTGGCGGCACCAACACTTGGTCGGTCAGCTGGCGGATGTCGTCGACACTGTTGTTTGACGCGGCGTCGAGCTCAATGATATTGAGCGACCGCTGCTCGTTGAACGCGCGACACGACTCGCACTCGTTGCAAGGCTCGCCGTCGGCCGTCAGATGCTCACAGTTGATGGCTTTCGCAAAGATGCGTGCCATCGTTGTCTTGCCCACACCGCGCTGCCCGCAGAACAGGTAGGAATGCGCCAGACGTCCCGACTTAACGGCGTTTTTCAGCGTGTTGACGAGAGCGTGTTGACCCACCACCGATTTGAACGTCGAAGGGCGGTATTTTCTTGCCGATACTATATAACTTTCCATATGACAAAGATAACTTTTTTTTCGCTTTCCACAGTCAAAATCAATTTAAAAACGACACGGCATTGCAGACAGTTGCGGAAAAATCGTTATTTTTGCACTTATGATACTGTCGAAACTGTCGATATTGAACTATAAGAACATCGCCGAGGCAACACTCAATTTTTCCCCGAAGGTGAATTGCCTGCTGGGCAACAACGGTATGGGCAAAACCAACGTGCTCGACGCGATTTTTTATCTCAGTTTCTGTCAAAGCAGCCTCGCGCGAACCGACGCGACAACCGTGCGCTACGGCGAAGAGTTCATGCTGCTGCAGGGCGAGTATGTGCGGAGCGGAAAAACGGAGCAGATTTCGTGCGCGCTGCAGCGCGGAAAGAAGAAATCCGTGAAACGCAACGGGAAGGAATACCGCCGGCAGAGCGAACACATCGGGCTGCTCCCGCTTGTGATGGTCACTCCGAGCGACTGGAATCTTATCGCCGGCGGCAGCGAGGAGCGGCGACGACTGATCGACCGGATAATATCGCAGGGAAACCACGAATATCTGGAGCAGCTGATTGGCTACAACCGTGCGCTCGAACAGCGCAACGCGATGCTGAAACAGGGCATCGCCGACCCTCTGTTGCTCGAAACCGTCGACACTTTCCTTTGCCATGCAGCGGCAGCCATCCACAAGGCTCGCCAGCAATGGATTGAAAGGTTCACTCCAATCTTCATGCGCTACTACAACACAATCTCCGACAGCAACGAGCAGGTGAGGCTCGACTACCGCAGCGTGCTCAACACTCAGACAATGGCGGAAGTGCTGCGTCAGAATCTGGAACGCGACCGCGTGCTTGGACACACGTCGATGGGCGTGCACCGCGACGACATCGAGCTGATGCTCGGCGACGAGCTGATGCGCCGCACGGGCTCGCAGGGACAGTGCAAGACCTACACAATCGCGCTGCGCCTCGCCCAGTTCGACTTTCTGAAAACGGAATGCGGACAGACTCCGATTCTGCTGCTTGACGATATTTTTGACAAACTTGACGCAAACCGCGTGGCAAACATTATGCGCATCGTGTCGGAACCGGCTTTCGGGCAGATTTTTGTGTCAGACACCAACCGCCAGCACCTCGACGAGACTGTGGAGGCGGTGGGTAGCGATTACCGCATTTTCACGGTCGACAACGGTGTGTGCCGACAGGAAGGAGGCATGCAATGAAACGCCGCGACCCCGTGCTCTTAGGCGACGTGATGCGCCAGTTTCTCGACCCTGCGGCTCTCGACGACAATGCCAACCAGCAACGCCTTGTGGCCTTCTGGCCCGACGTGGGGGGCGAATACA
>OLQN01003045.1_pt1 | contig 10582 bp, 10 predicted proteins | sample 1673181 | NCBI WGS metagenome assembly OLQN01 (sample SAMEA3136763, study PRJEB25190) | human gut metagenome | biome: human gut; feature: human-associated habitat; material: faeces | place: Austria | collected 2013
GCGAGTTCATGTCGGGGGAGCGGTGCGCCAGCGCGGGGAAGCCGACCGTGTGGATCGGACGCCCGCAGTAGAACATCACCGGCGTGATGAGAATGGCCTGCAGCCACGGGTTCACCATCCAATGCGGCGCCAGCGCGGGATTGGCCATATGCAGCATGGTGACGGCGAATACCGGCAACGTCAGTACCGCGCCCACAATCACCAGCTTCGTCAGCGCCTTGATCTCATTGGCGCGTTCAGCCGCCTCTCGCCGCTCGGCCTCCGCCGCATCCACAACCGGAGCTCCAACCCGCAAGTCTGAGGGAGAGACCCCCTCGGCTTCGGCCGAGCCGTCAGCACGCGGGCGAAGCCCGTCCTTATCCGCACCGTCCTTACTCTCCTCTCCCTCAACCCTCAACAACCCATGCACCATATTCATGCCGCATGCAAACGGATATTCGCCCGCCGGCAACGCCGGTAGTTCCACGTCGGTGGTGGCGTTGCCCGGCAGCATGGCGTCAAGCCCCAGATCCGCGAACACCACATGCGAAGTGCATTCGCCGGTCTCCTGTCGATCGAAAGTCAGCGTGATCGGCGTACCCGTGCGCATGCTGATCACGGCGGGGGAGTACCCGCCCTTGACGGTGATTGTTGCGGATTGGCGTTCGCCGGAGGCGTCCATGGCCCCGGCCGTGGCTTTCTGCGTTCCGAAGAAGAACCGCAGTACCAGCCATGTCAATGCGGCCGCCGCTATCAGCGCCGTGGCGGCCGAGAAGATGCTGAGCTCCATAACCGTTCCTTCCCCTTGTTTGTTGTACTGAACAACAGTGTATACCCTATACCCCTAGAGGGTATATAATGGGGTGTGTTCAGCTGACGGATAAGTATCAGGGGGTTTGCGATGCATGGTTATGACGAAGACAAGGCCAAGGTCATCGCACGATTGCGCCGTATCGAAGGACAGGTGCGTGCCATCACGCAGATGGTGGAGGATGACAAATACTGCATCGATATCCTGACGCAGATTTCGGCGTCGAATTCGGCGCTGAAATCCGTGGCGTTATTGCTGCTGGACGATCATCTCAACCATTGCGTGCGGCAGGCGTCGATTCAGGGCGGCGAGGTGGCCGATGAAAAACTTGCGGAGGCTTCCGCGGCCATTGCGCGTCTCGTCAAATCGTGACGAGTTTTACCGTCATTCACCATCGATGACATACTGGGTACCATGTTTGAGCAAATAGGAACCGTGATTATCGTCATCGTCGTGCTAGTGGTTGGTGCAGGGCTTGGCCTCTTCGCCGGCTTCGTGCTAGGCCGTCATAAGGGTCAGGAGATGGCTCGAGGCGTCAAAAGCGAGGAGCTGGAGGAGGCCAAGACCTCGCTGGAGAATGCGCGATTCGAGAACGCTGAGCTCAGTGCTCGCAATGCTGCCGCACAGGCTCAGATTGAAGGCGTGAACCAGCAATTGGCTTTCGCCAAGTCACAACTTGCCCAGGCGCAGCAGGCTGAGCAGATTCGCATTCAGCAGGAACGTGAGCGTGCAGCTGCGGAGGCAGAACGGAAGCGTCAGGCGGATGCTCAGGCCGCCGAGGCCAAGCGTGCTGAACAGGAAGCACGTTTGAAAGAACAGAGCAAGGTGCTCGAGGCGCTTGCACCAGTGGCCAAGAATCTTGATACCTTGCAGAACAAGGTCACGCAGATCGAAGAGGGCCGCAAGAGGGAAATGGGCGCATTGGGAGCCCAACTCAAGGGGCTCAACGATCAGCAGGCCCGTTTGGACAAGGAAACCAGTTCCTTGTCCGCCGCGTTGCGCAACAACAAGGTGCGTGGCGCGTGGGGCGAGGCCCAGCTCAAGAACATTGTCGAGTCCGCCGGATTGCTGGAACATGTCGATTTCGACACCCAGGTGGTGGTCACGGATGCCGATGGGCGTACGTTGCGCCCGGATATGATCGTGCATCTGCCGGGAGGCAAGACCATTCCGATTGATGCCAAAGTGCCTTATGCCGATTACCAGCGTGCCTGCGAAATCCCGGACACCGCCGGCCCCGAGGATATTGCCCGCCGCGATGATTTGCTGCGGTCCCATGCCAAGGCGTTGCGCGAGCATGTACGTGCTCTCGGCGAAAAGGCCTATTGGAATGCCTTTGATGTAGCACCTGATTTTGTGGTGGCCTTCATCCCCAATGAGGCACTACTGCAGGCCGCGCTCGAAGCCGATCCCACACTGATGGATGATGCGTTCTCTCGCAAAGTGGCGCTCACCTCGCCGGTCACGCTCTGGGCCGTGCTGAAATCCGTGGCCTATGCCTGGCAGCAGCAGTCGCTCACCGATGACGCCAAGCAGCTGTTCGATTTGTCCCGAGAACTGTACGAACGGTTCTCCACGCTGGGTGATTATGCCATCAAATTGGGCACCCAGATTACTAAGACGGTCAGCGCCTACAACAAGTTCGCGTCCAGTTTGGAACGCCGTGTGTTGCCCACCGCTCGCAAGCTGCAAAAAATCGAACCGACCAAGATCATCGAGGAAGTACCGATCATCGAATCAGATAAAGGCAATGTGAGCGAACTGTCCGCCCCTGAAGTGGTGCCGGCCGATGAAGGTGATACTCATCTGACTGCCTCAGGCGATAGTCTGGAGTCATGACTGAATCTGGATTCCGCCCCACTGGTACCCCGGACCTTGCCGTCGCGAAGAGCCATAATGACTTTGCCATGCTGGAGCCGCGTGAACAGCTAGCCACCTTGCTGAAGGAGCATGTGGTGGGTCGTCCGTTCTCCGAACTTGCCGCGGTGACTTTCGACCACCGTGCCGCCACTGTCATGGGCCATGTACTGATTGACGCTTTGGAAGATGCGGGCTATTCGATTGATGACTTCGATGCTGTTGGTGCCTTGACCGCAGCATCTGTGCCCATGGTGTCTGCCATGATCCAGGCCGCCGCCTCTCGTGGCGAGGACCTAGATGGATTCGTGATGGACTTCGTCTACCCGTCCATCAAGGGCCCCTCCATCGAAGGCCGCCGTGTGGTGCTGTTGGATGCTTGGCTGTCCGAAAAGTCGTACGTGCAGACAAGCTCGCTGGTCACCCTGCGCAACGGCAATGAGCTGAGCCTCGACTTTGGCATAGTGGAGCAGCTGGGTGCCAAGGTCGTGGCCATCGCCTCGCTGGTCGGTGGCGGTGCCAAAGACATCAATGTGGTCAACCCCTCCACCGGCGACGAGCAAACGCTCCCCTTCATCCAGGTCTTCGACGAATCCGAACTGCGGTAAATCCACCTTTGACGTCCCTCGCATAAAGTCAGCCGGGCTGAGCAGCGAAGCTGACTAAGAGGAACCGGTGAATAGCGTTATCGAGGAGAAAGATTGCACGCACCCAACCAGATTTCTTTGGCTGCCAAGGCTTCAGGTGAACCGGAATTCCGTGAAATCGGCCTTGGGCCGTGGTCTGAGACCCATCCCGGTGAGCCTCGTCCCGATGATCCGACTTCTTCGAATTATGACGGTCGTTTCGACTCGGTGCTGTTGAACGACGGAGACCGCCGCAACGTATTGGACCGTTACCGCTACTGGACCGTTGCTGCCATTAAGGCCGATCTTGACGCTCGAGGGCGTCACGACTTCGAAGTTGCGGTGGAAAACTGGACCCACGATTTTAACATCGGTTCCATGGTCCGCACCGCTAATGCCTTCCAGGCCAAGCGCGTACACATTGTCGGTCCACATAAGTGGAATCGCAAGGGCGCGTTGATGACCGAACTGTACCAGCACGTCGAACACCACCCCTCCATCGCCGAACTGGTGGAAAGCTGGCATCATCGCATCGCCGGTGAAATCGCCTATGAACGAGCCAAGGCCGGTGCCGCCGCCATCCATGCGCATGATGTGGCTGTGGATGGAGACAACAAGCACCTTCATGAGCTGCTGGCCGAAATCGATGCTTGTGATGCACGCATCAAGGAGCTTCAAGCCGCCCGCGTCATCGCCCTCGACATTATTCCCGGCGCAGTGCCGATGGAAGCCTATGCCTTCCCCAAGCGGTGCCTGCTGCTCTTCGGTGCAGAAGGCCCCGGATTGAGCGAGAAGGCCCTCGCATTGGCCGACGATGTGGTCTACATCTCTCAATTCGGTTCCGTGCGCTCCATTAATGCAGGCGCTGCGGCGGCCGTGGCCATGCACGCATGGATTGCCCAACACGCCGTATCAGGCGTGTAGCCATGCGCCGACAATCCTGCCGCATGGATCGGCGGTCTCATCGTCACCAGAAAAGCGGATATCAAATAATGACCCGAGTGCCTGCCCTGCTGAAATGGTCTCAAAGGGTAGGAAAATGCGGTTTCCCGACAACTGCGTGTCACATACGGCTCATATAGTTATGGCCATGCCAACATTTTCACGCGAAGAAATCGTGCATTTGGGCGATCTGGCCCGAATCGCGCTCACCGATGAGGAAATCACCCGTCTGCAGGGCGAACTGAACGTCATCGCAGACTCCATCAACAAGGTCCAGGAAGTCGCCTCCGACGATGTGCCGCCGACCGCCAACCCGGTTCCGCTGGAAGCCTACCTGCGCCCGGACGTCGCCGAAACCCCGCTCACGCAGGAAGAGGCGCTCGCCGGTGGCCCGAAGACCGAGGCCGGCATGTTCGTGGCACCGCGAATCCTGGGAAGCGAGGAGTAATCGATGAGCAACGAAACCGCAACTCTCGTCAAACTGTCTGCTGCCGAGCAGGCCGCTGCCGTCAAGAAGGGCGACGTCACCTCTCGCGAGCTCGTCGAAGCCCACCTCAAGGTGATCGAGGCTGCCGAGCCGTCCATCAAGGCCTTCCTGAAGGTTTCCGGCGATGTGGCTCTCGAGCAGGCCGACGCCTTCGACGCCAAGTCCGCCGAAGACAAGGCCGCCCTGCCTGAGCTGGCTGGTGTGCCGATCGCCATCAAGGACATGATCGTCACCAAGGGCATCGAAACCACCGCCGCCTCCAAGATCCTCGAAGGCTGGGTGCCGCCGTACGACGCCACCGTCATCGAAAAGCTCAAGGCCGCCGGCATGCCGATTCTCGGCAAGACCAACCTCGACGAATTCGCCCAGGGCTCCTCCACCGAGCACTCCGCCTACCAGACCACCCACAACCCGTGGGATACCGAGCGCGTGCCCGGCGGTTCCGGTGGTGGCTCCGCCTCCGCAGTCGCCGCATTCGAGGCACCGATCGCCCTCGGCACCGACACTGGTGGCTCGATTCGCCAGCCCGGCGCCCTGACCGGCACCGTGGGCGTCAAACCCACCTACGGCGGCGTCTCCCGTTTCGGAGCCATCGCCATGGCCTCCTCGCTCGACCAGATCGGCCCGGTCTCCCGCACCGTGCTCGACTCCGCACTGCTGCAGGAGATCATCGGTGGCCACGACAAGCGTGACTCCACCTCCATCCCCGAAGGCCCGCGCCCGATGGTCGCCGCCGCCCGCGAAGGCGCCAAGCGCGATCTGAAGGGTATGAAGGTCGGCCTCATCAAGGAACTCGGCGGCGACGGCTTCCAGCCCGGCGTCGAGGCCCGCTTCAACGAGGCCGTCGACAAGCTCAAGGAGATGGGTGCCGAGGTCGTTGAGGTCTCGGTCCCGCACATCGGCTACTCGCTAGGCGCTTACTACATCATCATGCCGTCCGAGGTCAGCTCCAACCTGGCCCGTTACGATGGCATGCGCTACGGCCTGCGCGTGATGCCGCCGACCGGCGTGCCGCAGACCGCCGCCAACATGATGGCCTACACCCGTGAAGCCGGCTTCGGCGACGAGGTCAAGCGCCGTATCATCCTCGGCACCTACGCCCTGTCCGCCGGCTACTACGACGCCTGGTACGGCTCGGCCCAGAAGGTCCGCACGCTGATTATCGAAGACTTCAAGAAGGCCTTCGAACAGGTCGACGTGCTCGTGGCCCCCACCAGCCCGTCCACCGCCTTCAAGTTCGGCGAGAAGATGGACGACCCGCTGGCCATGTACATGAACGACATCGCCACCATTCCGGCCAACCTCGCCGGCGTGCCTGCCATGTCCATCCCGGCCGGCCTGTCCGACGACGGCCTGCCCGTCGGCTTCCAGTTCATCGCCCCGCAGCAGCGCGACGAAGTCATGTACAAGCCGGCCCTCGAAGCCGCGCTGGAAGACAGCTGGAACGGCCCGATCTGGAACGACCTCAAGACCCCGTGGCTTGACGGTCTGGGCAAGTGAGCATCGGAAGGAAAGAAACAACATCATGGCTGAAAAACTGATGAAGTACGCCGATGCCACCAAGAAGTACGATGTGGTCTTCGGTCTGGAAACCCACGTGGAGCTGTCCACGAACACCAAGCTGTTCTGCCCGGCCCACATCGAGTTCGGTGGCGAGCCGAACTCCACTCCGGCGGCGAGCCGAACACCCAGCTCACCCCGGTGAGCCTCGGCCTGCCGGGCTCCCTGCCGGTGGTCAACAAGACCGCCGTCGATTACGCCATCAAGCTGGGTCTGGCCCTGCACTGCGAAATCGCCGAGTGGAGCCAGTTCGCCCGTAAGAACTACTTCTACCCGGACATGCCGCGCGACTACCAGATCTCGCAGTACGACAAGCCCACCAACGGCAACGGCTACCTGGACGTCGAGCTGGAAGACGGCACCGTGTTCCGCGTGCCGATCGAGCGCGCGCACATCGAGGACGACGCCGGCAAGAACACCCACGTGGGTGGCGCCGACGGCCGTATCGAAGGTGCCGACCACTCGCTGGTCGACTACAACCGTGCCGGTGTGCCGCTGATTGAGATCGTCACCAAGCCGATCGAGGGGGCGGGCGACCGCGCTCCCGAAATCGCCGGTGCCTATGTGCGCGCCATCCGCGACATCGTGCGCGCGTTGAACATCTCCCACGCTCGTATGGAGCAGGGCAACATGCGCGCTGACGTGAACGTCTCGTTGCGCCCGAGCCCGGACGCTCCGTACGGCACCCGTTCCGAGACCAAGAATGTGAACTCGTTCCGCGGCATCGAGAAGACCATCCAGTACGAGATTCGCCGTCAGGCCGCTCGTCTGGACGACGGCAAGGAGATTCTGCAGGAGACCCGCCACTGGGATGAGGCTACGCAGACCACCGCTGGCGGCCGTCTGAAGTCCGATGCCGACGACTACCGCTACTTCCCGGACCCCGACCTCGTCATGCTCCACATCACCAAGGAGCACATCGAGGAGATGAAGGCCCAGATGCCGGAAATGCCGCGCGAGCGCCGCAACCGCCTCAAGTCCGAGTGGGGCCTGAGTGATCTGCAGATGCGCGACATCCTCAACGCCGACGCCCTCGACCTGATTGAGGAAACCGTCAAGGCCGGTGCCAAGGCTGCCGGTGCCCGCAAGTGGTGGCTGGGCGAGCTTTCCCGCGAAGCCAACGCCAAGGGTATGTCCCTCGAAGAGCTGCCGATCACCCCGGCCGATGTGGCCGAGGTCGAGAAGCTCATCGCCTCCGGCAAGCTCAACGACAAGCTCGCCAAGCAGACCGTCGAAGGCGTGCTTAAGGGCGAAGGCACTCCGGATGAAGTCGTCAAGAAGCACGACTACAAGATCGTCGAAGACAACGGTGCCATCGAGGCGGCCGTCGACGCGGCGTTCGAAGCCAACCCGGACGTTGTCGAGAAGCTCAAGAGCGGCAACATGAAGCCGATGGGTGTAATCATCGGTGCCGTGATGAAGGCCACGCGCGGTCAGGCCGACGCCAAGGCCGTCACCAAGGTCGTCATGGGCAAGATCAAGGGCTGATTAGATTCACTGGCTCCCGCTGGTGGGAGCTGTCGAACGGAGTGAGACCGAGGGTGGTCGCCATGTACGGATGACCACCCTCAGTCCGCTTCGCGGACAGCTCCCGCCAGCGGGAGCACTTATTTGTAGGGAAATTCTCCAGTTCAAATCCGTTAGACAGCTCCCGCCAGCGGGAGCCTTTATTGATTCTGTAAGAAAGTCGACTCAGAGCATTTCCAGCGTTCACCCAGTCGAGTAAGATATGTTCGGCACTGGACCGTGAGCCGAAACAAGCCGAACCGGGGGACGTATACCGATGACCGCAACCAACGAGACGCTGAGCATGGCTACCGAAGCGCAACTGAAGCGCGATCTGCCACAGAGCATCGTCATTCCGCCAATCCGTGGCGAAATGGTGCACCTGCGCCCCGCCACCGTCGAGGACCTGGCTCGTTTGGATGAACTTGATGCCTTCTATGGCGCATCCAAGATCACCGGCAAGGATGCGGTCACCGAACGCGCCATCGTACACACATGGGTCCGCCGCTCCCAAGCCTGGGAAGCCGGTCAGGCACCCGCCGAATCCGGCGTGGGCGACCCGGAATCCCGCCGCACCATCGCATGGGCCGTATTGACTGACGCCGACCATGACGATGACGGTCAGCTCGATGCGGCCAGCACCGATAATGTCATCGGCATGATTTTCCTCATCGACATCGACGGCTGGTCCAAGTCCGCCCGCATCCAGATCATCTTGGGCCGTGAGTACCGTGGCCGCGGCTACTCCCGTGACGCCATGCCGCGTGTGATGACTTACGGCTTTGCGCCCGAACCGGCCGGCCTGGGCATGCACCGCATCTGGGTGAGCGTGCCGGAAAAGAACAGCCGTTCGATTTCGGTCTACCAGTCGCTCGGCTTCGTGCCGTCCGGCACCTCGCGCGACGCGTTGTGGGATGTCGAAAACAACAAATACCAGGACCTTATCGTCATGGACACGTTGGTCGACGAGTACGATCCGATTCGTTCGCTTGACGCTTTTGGTATGCACTTGATTGAGGACAACCCGGGTGTCAAGGAAGCGCTGTCCGCGCGTGAGCATTCCATCGCCATCCAGCAGAACAAGCCGGAACCCGAGCCGGCACAGCGTGGTGAGGCAGCCGCCGTCACGACGAGTGACGTGCAGTCCCAGGCCCAGACGCCGGCGGCCGCACAGCCAGTCGAGCCACAGGCTGAGCACCACGACGATACGCAGAAGAACACGCGCCACAGTCTCGAAGAGGAAAGCAACTGGCCGTACGGCCAGGCGGAACGCAAGCCCTCAAAGGAAGCATGGTGGCGTACGCTGGGCCGCGGCCGCAAACGCGATACGGAAAGTGAGTGAGTAAACAAGCATGAGTGCCGAGGATCTCGACAATTACGAAACCGACGCCGAACTCGCGCTGTATAGGGAATATCGTGACGTCATCAAGCTGTTCACCTATGTGGTGGAGACTGAGCGTCGCTTCTACTTGGCGAATAAGGTCGATTTCAACGTGCGTTCCGCTGGTCAGGACGTGTATTTCGATGTGCAGCTGACTGACGCATGGGTATGGGATGTCTACCGTTCCAGCCGTTTCGTCAAGTCCGTGCGCATCGTGACCTTCAAGGACGTGAACGTCGAAGAAGTCCAGAAAACCGATATCGACATTCCCGACGATATTCACTGACAGGCAATCGTCTGATACAGCCTGTATTGACAATGCGCGGCATTCCGTCATCTTACGGCGGGGCGTCGCGCATTGTTCATACAACGCATAGCAAAAGTTCAGATTCGTAACCTTGCCATCGTATGTCTTGTTTGCTTGCGGCTGATAGAAGATGATGCATGAACACACACCATATGCAGCAGGGCCTTAAGGGCTCCATCGCGGGCGTGGTTGCTGCCGCCACATTGCTGGCCGGTGGCATCCTGACCGTTCCGCACGCCATGGCTTTGGAGGCCGATGGCCAGTATTACAGCAGCAAGCCATATGTGGCACCTAGCGAAGCGACCACTGCCAGCTATAGCCAGGCGCCGGAAGGCTACGAAACGGTATACACCGAGTCGATGGCTCGCCACGGTTCACGCGGCCTGTCCAGCTACAAATACGACGCATTGCTTATGAAGATGGCCGAAGCCGCCGAAGCGGATAACGGTTTTAAGTCTGATGCCATCAAGTCCGAATTCATGAAGAATCTCAAAGCCATCACCGCCGCAAATGTGGAGAATGGCTACGGTATGCTCACCGGTCAGGGTGCTGACCAACATCAGGGCATTGGCGCACGTGCCTACGAGCGCAACAAGACGCTGTTCGACAACGCAGCCAAGGACGGTGGCAAGATTGCCTATCAGTCCTCTGGCGAAGCCCGCGCTACTGAATCAGGCGAGAATTTTGCTCGCGGTTTCAACGCGGCCTCGAACAATAAACTGGCGAACAGCACTGTGACGCCCGCCGATCCGGCCGGCACCGGCGAGGCGGCGGCTTTCGACAAGACGCCGAACACGCTGTACTTCCACAAGTCCGAAAACCCGGACGGCACTGAGAAAACCGGTGAGGCCAAGCAGCGTGCCGACGATTACCAGAACTTCGTGGAAAACGATGCGATTATCGCAGGCGCTGAGCAAACCATCGCCGAAAACGAGGACGTGAAAACGGCCTCTCACGATTTGCTTTCACAAATCTTCACCGATGACTTCCTCGCCAAACTGGCCGACGGCACGTACGCCTGGTACAACACTGTCGATGGCACCAAGGGCGGCGAGGCCAACTGCGCGCCGGGAGCCGACCGCTACAATTTCCAGTTGCAGCGCGTCTGTATCAGCGAGCCTTACGA
>OLQN01003062.1_pt1 | contig 10533 bp, 10 predicted proteins | sample 1673181 | NCBI WGS metagenome assembly OLQN01 (sample SAMEA3136763, study PRJEB25190) | human gut metagenome | biome: human gut; feature: human-associated habitat; material: faeces | place: Austria | collected 2013
TTCGTTTGGCTATTGTGTTTATTTTGCAAATATGCTATATATAAGACAAGCAATTCATACGTATGCAAAGAGGTGAAAACAGTTGAAAACGATTACTTCCGTCGAACTTGCCAAATTAGCTGGTGTATCGCAATCAACGGTTTCCCGTTGCCTGAATGACAGTCCGCTGGTTTCAGAAGAAACCAAGGCAAGAGTCAAAAAGCTGGCGGAAGAATACTCCTTTCAGTTTAACACTAACGCACGGGGGTTAAAAACCAACCGCACCGGTGTGATCGGATATGTATTCTCAGAGGATTTTACCGGCTTTGCAAACCATTATATTCAAAGTGACATTTACTATCGCATACGTATGCAGCTCGTAAAGGAAGGGCTGGATCTTGTGCCGGTGTTCGATGAAGGGAAATACGGTGAGTCTTTTTCCGTCGAAAAGAGTATCAGCAATCGACGGTTTGATGCCCTGATCTTTAACCGACCGCAGGTGGATGAGCGTGTCAAAAGCCTACTGCATGAAACAAAAATTCCTTTTATCTATATTTACGATACGAATGAATCACTGGATGAGTCGTATATGATCGCACCGAGCCATTCACAGATTGGCGGTTTGGTCGGTAAGGCGTTTTGCGAAGCTGGCTATACACGATTTGTGGAAATTATCGGACCGCAGGATCGAATCGACGTGATACATAAACATGAAGCTTTTGCACGTGTTTTGCATCAGCATGGGCATAAGCTGTCAGATACGCACATTCTGCATGCAGATTACAACCTGAAGCAGGCTACGCAGCAGGTTTTGGAGCATATTGAACTGTTCCAGCCGGGTACAGCGTGTTTTGCGCAGAACGATATGATGGCATTAGGTGCGCTGGAAGCACTGCGCGAGCAGGGCATTCAGGTGCCGGATGATGTGGCTCTGATTGGTTCGGATAATATCCCGATGGGCAGCTGGTTTACGCCGCATTTAACCACTGTGGCAGTAGATTATGACAGGATTATCAATTTAACAGTAGAATGGGTCATGGCAATGGCATCGAACAAACTGCCGGATACCTACCGATATATACTGGACAGCAAATTGATCATCCGAGACACATTCTGTCCCTCAGCAGGAGAATAATTCTTTTATTCTTCGCAAATGAATACGTATGCAAACGCGAAAAAGCGTTTCAATTATAGAAAGAAAGAAGGAAAAGAAAATGAAGGGAAAAAATTGATGGCTATGCTGATGGCGGGATCCATGCTGCTGGCAGGTCTGACGGGCTGCGGCGGTGGCACTGCAAAGGGGAGCGATGCTGCGGCAGGTGCGGCTGATTACCCGAATGGTCCGGTAACAATCATTTGTCCGTGGGGCGTCGGCGGCGGTGCCGATGTCATCTCCCGCAAGATCTCGGAGGTGGCCAAGAATTATTTTGATCAGCCGATCATTGTAGAAAATCACACAGGCGCTTCCGGCACCATCGGCATGATGGATGCCATGGATGCGGATGCGGACGGTTATACTATGGTCCTCGCCAACGGTCCGTTGTTTTCGTTGACTCCGAAGTTCATCGATGTATCCTATGATCTTTCTGATTTCACTATGCTGCGCGGTATGCGTCAGGTTTCGCTGATGATCCTCACCAATCCGCAGAAATCCGGCATGAAGACGTTTGATGATCTGATCAACTACGGCAAAACGCATAAGATCACGTATGCAACTTCTTCCGGCCCGGGCGGTGACCAGTACGTTGTTTCTTCTGCAATGTTCAAGTCGCTTGGTATCGAGGCGGAGCCGGTCGTTATGGGCAGCGAGGCAGAATCGATCAATGCAGTGGTTTCCGGTCAGGTAGACTGCGGTCTGGGTACGCCTCCGGCATACTACTCGCATCAGGAAGAGGGTACGGTCCAGGCAGTCGCAACTTTCTATCCGGAAGCGGTTCAGACTCCGTACGGTGAAGTAAAGTCCATCAAGGACTGGGATATTGATGTTGAATTTGCCGGCATGGACTGTCTGGCTGTTCGCTCGGACGTTCCGCAGGAGATCGTAGACAAACTGAATGCAATGCTCGATGACGTATATGCCGATTCCAAGTTCACCGGTTTTATGGACGAGATGGGTTATCCGCTGTGGGATGCCAAGGGTGACGAAGTGACGAAGTTTATCGAGGATCAGATGGACAGCATGGACAAATACGTGGAGCTGATCAAGTAACAGGCTGGTCTGTTTAAGGCAACACCGCATAATTAAAGCCGCGGCTCCTTGCGCAGGCTCCGGTCGCGCTGCCGCGGCTCCTTGTGCAGGCTCCGGTCGCACTGCCGCGGTGCTTTGCGGAAATTATGCGGTATTGCCTTTTAATCTGGTATGAGAGGTGACAAGATTGAAAGTAAAGCTAAATTCGAATATGATAACAGGCGTTCTGTTTCTGATCGTTTCTGTTGCCCTGCATATTCTGATACCATCGCAGATCCGGACGTTGGAAACCAGCGCGGTGACTGCTGCAACAGTTCCGACGCTTCTGATCCGCGGCATGATACTTTGCAGCGTGATCCTGCTGGTGCAGGGTATCCTGTCCAAGGAAAAGACCGAATACACGATTTCAGGAGCCATTTTCACTAAAGAAAATCTGCTGCGGCTGAAACCGGTAATCTATATTGCCATGCTGATCGCATACGCGCTGCTGCTTGCCAATGGCATTCTGCTGTATTTCGGTACGAGAAAATGGTGGTTCTATGCGATTGCCAGTGCAAATGTAATCGTTGCGTACTTTGCATTTCAGGCAATGAGCGTGACTCTGCCATAAGAAGGAGGAAGCGCATATGTTAGACAACTTGATGACCGGTTTGGCGCTGATGGCCTCGTTAGAGAGCTTCATTGCAATTTTCATCGGTCTGCTGGCAGGTATCATTATCGGTGCCATTCCGGGTTTGACTGCGGATATTGCGATCATCCTGTGCCTGCCGATTACATACAGTATGGAACCGATCCCGGCGATGCTTCTGCTGCTTGGCTTGTATTGCGGCGGCACATACGGCGGCTCCATTACTGCAATTTTGATCAATACACCGGGTACGCCCTCGAGCGCAGCGACTGTGCTGGATGGTTATCCGCTGACGCAGCAGGGCAAGCCGCTGAAGGCTCTGACGATGGCGCTGTATGCCTCGTTTTTCGGTGGCCTGTTCAGTGCGCTGGTATTGCTGTTTGCTGCACCGAGCATTGCACATTTCACACAGATGTTTGGCCCTCCGGAGTATTTCTGCATCGCAGTGTTTGGCTTGTCTATTATTGCAAGCATCTCGAACGGCAATATCGTCAAGGGTCTGCTCGGCGGCCTGATCGGTATTTTCCTTGCACTGCTGGGACAGGATTCGGTCAGCGGTACACTTCGGTTTACCTTTGGTATCCGTCGACTGGGCGCCGGTATCCCGCTGATCGTTACGCTGGTCGGTCTGTTCGCAATTGCCGAATTGCTCAGCCGCTCGGATTATAATCCGCGTACAGATGTGACGCGCAGTCAGCATTTGAAGCTGGACCATGAGAAGCTGTCATGGGCAGAGATCAAGCGCTGCCTCAAAACAATGACGATCTCTTCGGTGATTGGTACGATTGTAGGTGCTATCCCGGGTACAGGCGGCGGCATTGCAGCTTTTATCAGCTACGATCAGGCGAAAAAGACCTCCAAATACCGTGATCATTTCGGTCACGGCGAGATCGAAGGCGTTTCCGCAACCGAGTCCGCCAATAATGCAACGACCGGTTCTACATTGATTCCGCTTACAACACTGGGCGTGCCCGGTGACGGCTGCACGGCAATTCTTCTGGGTGCATTTATGCTGCAAGGCATGGTGCCCGGTCCCTCCATGTTCAAGGAGCACAGCGATGTTCTATACGGCATTATGATCGGTCTTGTCGTTGTCAATATCCTGATGCTGATTATCGGTCGTGTGTTTACCCCGCTGTATGTCAATATCACACGCATTCCTTATGAGCTGATGAGCGCAATCATCATTGTTTACTGCATTACCGGTGTCTATTCGAGCGAAGCCAGCACATTCCATGTACTTCTGGCGGTCATCATCGGCGCATTTTCGTTCCTGCTGCGCAAGCTTGGATTCGGTGTTGTACCGATCATCCTCGGCGTAGTTCTTGGTGATCTGGTGGAAACGAATTTCCGCAACTCGATGGTAATGTCCAGCAATTCTCTGTCCATCTTCGTAACACGGCCGTTCAGCCTGTTGTTCCTGGCGCTGGCTGTGCTTTCGATTGGAATGTTCTTCTACAAGGCAGCAAAGGACAGAAAAAGCAATAAACAGAATTAAATGAAAAAGGAGTTTCAGATGAAGTATTATACTGAACCGAGCCGGGAGATCCCGGTTGCGGCAGAAACGGAAGTCCTTGTTGTAGGTGGCGGCCCCGCAGGTTTCGGCGCCGCCCTGCACGCAGCACGCATGGGACGAAAAACGATACTGATCGAGCAATACGGCGCGGTCGGCGGTGTGGCAACCACGGGCATTATGAGTCATTGGACCGGCAGACAGGACGGCGGCTGCTTTGAAGAGCTGCGCGAAAAGGCACGCGACTGTGAAGCGGAGCAGGTCATCAATCCGGAAAAACTGCGTATTTTGATGCTGGATATGCTGATGGAGGCCGGCGTTAATGTACAGCTGTACACAGGCTTCAGCGATGTCATTATGGAGGGAAACCGCGTTGCGGGTGTAATCACAGAGAGCAAATCCGGCCGGGAAGCGATCCTGAGCAAAATGGTGATCGATTCGACCGGCGACGGCGACGTGGCCGCACGTGCGGGCGTTCCGTTTGAAAAGGGACGTTCGACGGACGGCGGTATGCAGCCGATGACGATCATGTTCAAGGTTGCCGGCGTAGATATGGATCGCGCCATGTTCTTCTGGGGCTTTGAGGATACGGTCCAGCTGCCGGAAGGCGATCTGCAAACACTCGGTCGTCAGGAATTACCCTCTCCGTCAGGTCATATCCTGCTGTATCCTTCGTCGCTCCCCGGCGTTGTCACAGTCAACATGAGCAATATGACCGATGTGGACGGCACAAATACAAGAGATCTGAATCGTGCTGAATACGTATGCAGAAAGCAGCTTCCCGAGATTGTTGCATTTCTGCGCCGCCATGTGCCGGGATATGAAGGCTGTTATCTGATCGACAGCGCCGATGTGATCGGTGTGCGTGAAACCCGCCGGTTTGAGGCGAATTATCAGCTGAACGAGCAGGATATTGCACAGGCTCGTACCTTTGAGGACTGGGTAGTTACCAAGTCGAATTTCTTCTTTGATCTGCACAATGTAGAAGGCGCCGGACTGGATGCCAATGGTGAATACAAGGCGTTCAAGCAGCCGAAGCCCTATACGATCCCGCTGCGCTGCTTTGTGCCAAAGACGGTGGAAGGTATTCTGCTGAACGGACGCAATATTTCGGGTACGCATAAGGCACACTCCAGCTATCGCGTAATGCCGATTGTAATGAATATGGGGCATGCTATGGGTATTGTTGCCGCGATGTGTGTCGCGCAGAACAAAAAGCCGCTGGAATTAGATATTCACGAAGTGCAGGATGAACTGCGCAGAACGAATGTAGAACCGTAAACTCAGGAAAGGAGACACAGTTAATATTATGCTGAAACGAATGCCCCGCACGATGACAGCAGAGCAGTCGCTGAAAAGCGGACTGTTCAAGCTGAGAGATATTGCCGCCTGTGCTTATGGCAATGGAAAGTGGATTCAATACCGGGATGCCGCAGGCACCTGTAAGCTTACGATGTCCATGGGAGAGATCGTAAAAAACGCCAGTGTGGAAGATGTTGAAGTGTCAAAGGCGCTTGCAGTGCTGTCCGCAACCGCGCTGCCGGAGAACGGCGTAAAAACCATGGTGATTCTGCTGGCAGCTCTGCTGGAAAAGGCTGAACAGCTCGGCTGCACGGAAGCGGATGTAAACGCAGTTTATGCGCTTTTGGAATATGCGGCAGAATATCTGCCGTCTATCGCCAAAGAGAATGGCGGTGAGCTGCTCGGCAGCGTGCTGCCGTACATGACACTGATCAAGCCATTGAACAAACGGGCGCGTGAACTGGGCAATGAACGTGCAGCAGCAACGATGGAATATGCCCTGACAACGCTGCTCCTGACGTTTACCGAAGCCAACGGTGCAAATGGATACGGTGTATATGAACGCATGAAAGCACTGGCGCCCAATCAGTTTTTCAGCCTGAATCAGGTTGGCATTGAGAGATCCATTTCCGTGGATAGTCCTTATACTGACATCTGGACGATGGGATTTGATCCCATCGACGGAACGATTAAGGATTGTCGCGACATGGCATATCGCGATAAAGAGGAGGACATCCGAAACGTATTACTCGCGGTGAAGAATGCCCTGCAGGTTATTTGGAATATTGCCGCAAGCCTGTGATACGTGAATACACTGTCTGAGACAGCAGGTATGAAACCGCTCCAGCGATCGGCGTGTATTTACCCAATCTTCATGACCGGATAAACAAATATCCGACTCCTCCTGTTTGTTTTTCAGATCTCAGTTGTTGAAAATCATATCACCCTACTTTACCCAAAAGGAGTTTCCACGCATGGCGATGGAGGCTCCTTTACTTTTCCGGCTCGCCGAACTGACAGCGCCATTTACTGGATCGTAGGTTACTACAGTCGGATCACTGATTGTCCATTCTACCTCATCGTTCGGAATTCGATCTCCGACTGCGTCAAGTAATGTTCGCAAAAAAGCTCCTGAAAAATGAAGTTAGGCTGCGGTGGTCAGTGTGGCCGCAATGGATTCCTGACCGAGATAAGCTCTGGAAACAGACCAGTCCTCAGCGTATTCCATGAGATACGCTGTCACCAGGCGAACATAGGAACTTTCATTCGGAAAGATTCCAACCACGCTGGTACGAGGCGCCGGGAAAGGACTCACGAATTGCCGAAACCAACCCAGCGTGAGCATCTGAAATGATAAGCTTGGGCGTAGACAGACCACGGTCCTTCAGATTCTGAAACAGCACTCCATAGGAGCTCCTAGATTCCTCGGACATAGGTTCAACGGCGATGATGTTTCGATGTCCATTTTCGTCCACACTGCACACGATAAGCACCGCTATGCTGACAATTCTGGCATCAACACGAACTTTTTCGTACAGTGCGTCCACACACAAAACCGGGTACACCGTACCGGCAAGAGAGCGATTACGGAACTCCTCGACTCCGGTCGGGGAGTTCTTATATTGGCAGCAACGCGCAGTCCTTAGCCGAGCGCGGAGCTTCTGCTATCCGGGTTTGGACGCCAGCCGTCCATGAGCCTGTCGTTCTCCATGATAAAGGGACTCGCCGTATCCTGTCCCCATGAGGTGTCATATTTCCCCATAAGGTAATCGCTCAGTGCCGTTCGGTCGGCAAAGCGCAGCATCGGCTGCGCCGCAGCCTGCAAGTATGGCGGCAATAAGCACAATGCATAAAACGAGAATGCTATCCCGTCGTAATCTCATAGTCCTAATCTATCCCTTCTTTGGCGATCGCCCGGTTTGCTGAGGTTATTATAGCACCGAGCCATAAATCTTATGTTAAGATACAGGTGTTGGGCCTGTTGAAGCAAGCAGTTTTCTTCACTTCTCCGGGTGTTCTGACATGAGAAGTATTATCTGGAGTCGGCGGCGTATAGGAGTATCGAAGCAAAGAACCAAAAGTAAACGCTCATGAGTGCTTACAATAAAGGGCGGCTAAGGAGATGTTCTTCTCCTCAGCCGCGTTACGGTTTGTCAGTGTTTGAGCAGCACCTTCAGATCCTCCTCCGGCGTGGTGATTGGAGCAATATTGAAGTTCTCCACAAGGTAGTTCAGCACATTGGGCGAAACGAACGCCGGCAGCGTGGGGCCAAGGCGAATATTCTTGATCCCCAGATGCAGCAGCGTCAGCAAAATGCACACTGCCTTCTGCTCATACCACGAAAGAACCATGGACAAGGGCAAATCGTTCACGCCGCAGCCGAACGCCTCCGCCAAGGCCAGCGCGATTTTGACAGCCCCGTAGGCGTCGTTGCACTGGCCTACATCCATGAGTCGAGGCAGGCCGCCAATGGTTCCGAGATCAAGGTCGTTGAAGCGGTATTTTCCGCAGGCCAGCGTCAGCACCACGGTATCGGCGGGCGTCTGCTTGACAAACTCAGTATAGTAGTTCCGTCCGGGACGGGCTCCGTCACAGCCGCCGACCAGGAAAAAGTGCCGGATAGCGCCGCTCTTTACCGCCTCGATCACCTGATCCGCCACGCCAAGCACCGCACCGTGACCGAAGCCGGTCATGACCGTGCCGCCGCCGTTGATACCGGTGAACGGCTTGTCCTCGTTGTAGCCGCCAAGCTCCAATGCCTTTTCGATGACAGGGGTGAAGTCCTTATCCTCGCCGATGTGCGTCATTTCCGGGTAGGATACCACCGCTGTGGTGAACACGCGGTCGGCGTAGCTTGCTTTCGGCGGCATCAGGCAGTTGGTGGTAAACAGCACCGGCGCGGGGATGTCGGCAAACTCCTTCTGCTGGTTCTGCCACGCCGTGCCGAAGTTGCCCTTGAGGTGCGGGTATTTCTTCAGCTCCGGATAGCCGTGGGCTGGCAGCATTTCACCGTGGGTGTAGATGTTGACGCCTTTACCCTCGGTCTGCTCCAGCAACAGCTTCAGGTCGTGGAGGTCGTGGCCTGTGATGACGATGAACGGCCCCTTCTCCACCGTCAGCGGGACGGTGGCAGGCGCGGGCGTACCGTAGCTTTCGGTGTTGGCCTTATCCAGCAGCGCCATACACTTGAGGTTTTTCTCGCCCACCTCCATGACGATGGGCAGCAGCTCGTCCATGCCCCAATCCTCGCCTACAGCAAAGAGTGCCTTGGCGAAAAAGCGGTTCACTTCCTCATCGGTATAGCCCAGTACCATGGCGTGATGGGCATACGCCGACATACCACGCACACCGAAAAGGATCAGAGATTTGAGGCTGCGAATATCCTCCTGCGCGTTCCAGAGCAGGTTCATATCATAATCATCATTCCGCCCACAGCGAGAGCCGAAGCCGGAGCCTTTTGGTGCCAGTCGTTCCTTTTCCGCGTGCACCTGTTCGATCAACTCGCGAATGGTCTTTTCGTTGAAGCTCACATTGGTTACGGTGGTGAACAGTCCCTCGATCATCAGCCGCCATGTATCGGCATTGACCGGAGTATCGCCGTCCGTAGCTCTGGCCAGCCCAATGAGCGCGCCCGTCAGCTCGTCCTGAAGCTCCGCCACTTCGGCGGTTTTGCCGCAGACACCGGCTTTTCCGGTACAACCGGCGCAGCCTGCCGTCTGCTCACACTGAAAGCAAAACATTTTGTGATCCATTATCGTTTTCCTCCTATTCGGTTCAAATCATGTCCTTTTTATCAGAAGCTCATGCCTCTTCGAAGGAATCCTTGCCCACATTGCACAGGGGGCACTCAAAATCCTCCGGCACCTCGCTCCACGGCGTACCGGGGGCGATGCCACCTTCCGGGTAACCTGCGCTCTCGTCGTATTCCCAACCACAAAGACTGCATACATACTTCATTGTGCTTTTTCCTTTCTTTTTCTAATGATTTTGTTATTCTTCCACCAACCGGCCGTCCACCATGGCAATGGCGCCCTCATGACAGGCGGCAGCGCAGGCGCCGCAGCCGTTGCATTTATTTTCGTCGATCTCGATGATCCGTCGTTTCATTGCAATGCCTCCTTGCTTTTGTGGCTTGATTATACTAAAATTAAATCAGCAAATCGGTTGAATTTTCAACGAAAGAGGATTATTTATGAAAGAATTTTTCCCAGTGCTCCATACGGCGGCGCTTTTCTCCGGCATTTCCGACGAGGAGCTTGCCGCCATGCTCTCCTGCCTTGGCGCGAGGATCGACACCTTCCCCAAAGGCTCCCGCCTGCTCCGCGCCGGGGAGGCGGTGGAGGAGGTGGGTCTTGTGCTGGCGGGCAGCACCCTCATCGTGCAGGAGGACATCTGGGGAAACCGCAACATCCTCTCCAAGACCGGGCCGGGGCAGACCTTCGCGGAGGTGTTCGCCTGCGCGCCGGGAGCGGTTCTCAATGTGAGCGTGGAAGCGGAGAGCGCGGTGATGGTGATGTTTTTGCATATAAAGCGCGTTTTGAGCATGTGCCCCTCCGCCTGCTCCCATCATAACCGAATCATCCGCAACCTGATAAGCGAACTGGCAGAGAAGAACCTGCGGCTCAACGAAAAGCTCACCCACATGGGCCAACGCACAACGCGGGCAAAGCTGATGTCCTATTTTTCCGCCGAGGCGCAGCGCCGGGACAGCTATGAGTTCGACATTCCGTTCTCCCGCCAGCAGCTTGCGGATTATCTCGGCGTGGAGCGCAGTGGACTGTCCATGGAGCTTGGAAAAATGCGGGATGAGGGCCTGCTTGACTTTCATAAAAGCCACTTCCTTCTCAAGGCGCCAGAGACGGACGGCCTTCCTCCTTCTGCGCGTTAAGAATCTCCCCTTCAAGCCCCCTTTGGGCGTATTGG
>OLQN01003064.1_pt1 | contig 10529 bp, 4 predicted proteins | sample 1673181 | NCBI WGS metagenome assembly OLQN01 (sample SAMEA3136763, study PRJEB25190) | human gut metagenome | biome: human gut; feature: human-associated habitat; material: faeces | place: Austria | collected 2013
CCATTTTTCCATCTGCGTCTACATAGTACCAAGTATTTCCTGATCCTACCCATTGTGCTTCGATAGCTCCACTAGATGTTGCATAGTAATCTGCTCCATTGATCTTGAACCATCCTTTTTGCATTAATCCACTACTTGCAAAGTAGTATTTAGCTCCTGCAATTGTTTGGAATCCTGTTACCATTTTTCCATCTGCATCTACATAGTACCAGTTATTTCCTGATCCTACCCATTGTGCATTGATAGCTCCACTAGATGTTGCATAGTAATCAGCATTGTCAATCTTGAACCATCCTGTTTGCATTACTCCGTTAGCATCGAAGTAATATTTCTTTCCTTCGATTGTTTGATATCCCGTTACTTTTTGGTTATTATCATAGTAATACCATTTATTACCTGATTGTACCCATCCTGATTTTACTTCAGGAGTTTCTACATTTAATTCACCATTTTCATTAAATGTATAATCTTTTCCATCAACGTTTACAGTTCCTGTAACCATTTTTCCTTCTTTATCAAAGTAATATTTTTTACCACTTAATGTTAACCAACCAGTTGTTTTTTGACCATCTTTATCTAAATAATACCAAGTTTTTTCTTCTTCTAACCATCCAGTTGTCATTTTACCATCAGCATCAAAATGATATTTAGTTCCATCTACTTCTTGCCATCCTGTACATGGTTCATAATATCTGTCATATAAATATTTATTACCTATAAATTCTGTAAGTTTTCTTGATGTTAATACTGTAGTTTCTTTAACGATACCATTTTTATCATAGGCAACTAAAAGCATTTTCCCTTTTTCATAAGCAGTTGTAACTTCTATATTATTTCCAGATGCTGTTAATAATTCTCCCCATGAGAAAATATATTTAACACCATTTATAGTTTCTATACCTTCTGCTTCATTCAAGTTTTTATCATAGTAATACCATTTTCCTCTAAGTTGAATCCATGTATTAGCTACTGCTTTTTTCTTTTCAACAACAACACCTTCGCTATTATATGCAATGACATAAGTTACTATTTTATCATTTTCATCTCTATATGATGAAACAACAGATATTCCATTAGAAGATTTTATTAATCTACCATTTTCAAAATAATATTCTTTTCCATTAACAGTATAAATACCATCTACAAAATTCATTTCACTTGAAACATAGTACCAATCATTTCCAATTTCATTCCATCCAGCTACTCTCTTAACCTTATCTACAATTTCACCTTTATTATTATAAGCATAAAGATAATCATTTCGATAATCAGTTAATATTTCATCACTGTCACTTGTTTGAAGCATACCATAAATAAAATACAAAGATTTTCCATCTACAGTATATTCTCCATCATATGGATAATAATAACCTGCATCATTTAAATAATAGTAATAACAATTACCATTTAAATAAATCAATTCATTATCTTTAAATTTAGCTTTTTCAATAACTTTTCCATCTCTTACATAAGCAAGTGTATCTCCTGATGTAACAACTTCATCCAAATATTCAGCTAATTGCCCATAATTAAAGTAATATTCTACACCATCAATTGTTTGAATTCCTGAATATGGAGTTAATTCAGAATCAAAATAATATTTTCCACCATTAAATTCAATCCATTTATTTCCTACAATATCTACTTGTTCTACAACTTTTCCAGTATAATCATAGGCATAATATTTATTTCCTTCTCTAACTGTTGTAATATTTCCTTCAAAACCTGAAGTTGCAAGTTGTCCATTACTCAAAAAATAATAAGTTGCATCTCCAATTGTATGAATTCCTTGATATGGATATAAATCTTGATCATAGTAATACCAATTATTATTAAACTTGATCCATTTATTTCCTTCAATTTTTACTTTTTCTATAACAATACCATTTTTATTATAACTAACTAAATAATTATTAGAAGTTGCTGTAGAAATACCATCATAATCATATGTTGCTAATTGTCCATCACTCCAAAAGAAGTATTCCACACCATCAACTTTTTGAACTCCTTGATATGGATTTAAATTTTTATCAAAATAATACCATTTATTATTAACTTTAATCCATTTATTTCCTACAATATCTTGTTGATCAGTAACAACACCATTTTGATTATAAGCAATAAGTTGTCTATCAAATGTAATTACCCATATTCCTTCATAAGTACGTGTTGCTAATCTGCCTTCCCATTCAAAATAATATTTAACACCATTAATTGTTTTAACTCCTATATAAGGATTCATATCAGCATCATAGTAATACCATCTATCCCCATAATGTGTCCAATCTCCAGCAACAATATTTGCATGATTCGTTACAATACCACTTTTATCAACAGTGACAATCAACCCATTATCTGTAATTGTATCTTCATCATACCAAGAAGAATATGCCATATGACCATCATAGCTATAAAAATAATACGTATTCCCATCAATTTCTTGAAGCCCTTTAAGTAATTCACCATTATCATCATAATAATATTTGTATCCATACTCTTCATACCAGCCACGTCTTTCACTACTTAAAGTGACAGGTGTATTAGAATCATTTTTCACATTTGTTTCTAATGCACTAACCATCGTAGTTGGTAATGTTGTTGCTGCAACAAGAGCTGATGCTACAGCAATCTTTTTAAAATTCCTACTCATGTTTTATCCTCCCCATAAATATTTCATAGACTTATTATATCATAACTGAATGCAATACTTCTTATCTAAAACCAAACGACATTTTTTCATTCTAAAAAGCAAAAGAGGTAACTGTGTTACCCCTTTTCAACTGAAATATTGATTTTATTAATGTAAGGTTCAATAAGTTTAAAGAACCAATGTGAACATAAATGATATATTTTATAAACAATGTACGAAATAAGATAAATAATTAATGCTGATCCTAATTGATGTACAATTAAAATCAAAATACCTCTATTAACAAATTGTTCAATTCTAACATGTCTTAATAAGAATTCATGAAATAAAAAACATGTAAAAGCAGCTTTAGCTAATTCATTGATTATTTTACTTTCAAAATGAATATCCATAAAGAATAAAAGAATATAAGCAGACATTAAGATAATAATTGGATTATTATAATACCATGTTGCTGTATATTGTAAATGTAAAACATGTTCCATCATTGAAAAAGCATATAAAAATGCTAAACATCTTATAATCCACATACCTGCTTTTTTCTTAGATAATGTTATTTTATTTACACGAAGATATGCTCCTACAAAATATACCAAAACAAAGTTAATAATTGTATAACCATATTGACTTCCATACATTCCAATAGTACTTAATCCTAAATATGTATTTCCTGTTATATTTTCAGCAACATCTATAACAATTGTCCAAACTGAAAAAATAAGCATGAGTATAATTAATAAGCGTTTAAATTGTTCTTTATTAAGTTGTTTAATAATTAAATTAAGATATGGACTAATAATATATAATACAGAATAAAGTATTAAAAAGTAATTAGTGGGTAATAAACTACTAATCAATGAACTTACTGTAAATACTTTATGACCTCTTAATACTCCAAAAACATAAAAAACTAAATTAAATACGATAACTTGTACAAATAATTCTAGTATCTTAATTAATTTTCTATTTTGATTACAAGCTAGAAAATACGCTGAAATCATTACAAAAACATTAACTTCACAAACAAATAAACTTTCTATTAAATATAAATAATATTGATTAGGACTGCCATCTAAAACCATTCCTAATGCACCACCCATACTTGCATTATTATAATGTAAAATAACGACACCAATCATTGAAATAATTCTTAATAATTCAATAGACGAATTTCTTTTCGTTTTCTCTTTCATATATATTCCCTTCCAAACAAAAACCGATTTTTACTCAAAACAATGAGTAAGATCGGTTTTTAATTTATTTAATTCATCCAAAGACCTTGGTTATCAAAATGATTGACCTTTCCGTCAATTATATAATCTCCAGTAACCATCTTTCCATCAGTATCTACATAATACCAGTTTCTTCCTGATTTGACCCATTGTGCTTGGATAGTTCCTGATGAAGCTGCATAATAGTCTTCACCATTGATCTTAAACCAATCTTTTTGCATTAATCCACTACTTGCAAAATAATACTTCGCACCATTAATTGTTTGATAACCAGTAACCATTTTTCCATCAACATCTACATAATACCAATTACTTAATGATTTGACCCATTGTGCTTGAATAGCTCCAGATGAAGCTGCATAATAATCTTCACCATTGATTTTAAACCATCCTGTTTTCATTAATCCACTTTCATCAAAATAATAAGTACTATTTCCTACTTTATAATATCCAGTAACCATATAATCATCATTTGCTATATAGTACCATCTATTTCCTAATGGTAACCATCCTGTTACCTTTTCACCATCTACAAATGTTTTTCCATAGATTTTTAATGTTCCTTGACTATAATATTTCCATTGATTTCCTACTTGCATCCATCCTGTGTACATAATACCATCTTCATTGAAATAATATTGTCTTCCATTAATAACTTGATCTCCTGTAAGAATCAATCCTTCATCATTTACATAATACCAATTACTTAATGATTTGACCCATTGTGCTCTTAATTCACCATCAGAAGAAATATAATACCAAGTATCATCTACTTTAAACCATCCAGTTTTCATAGAACCATCTTCCATAAAAAGATATTTTCTATTTCCAACTTTATAAATACCAGTAACCATAGAACCATCTTCAGCTATATAATACCATTTATCATTTATTGGTAACCAACCTGTTACCTTTTCACCTTCTACAAATGTTCTTCCATAGACTGACATTTTCTTAGGACTATAATATTTCCATTTATCATTTTCCTTATGCCATCCTCTGACCATTACACCTTCACTAGTAAAATAGTATTCTTTATTGTTTATAGTTTGTGCACCAGTAACCATATCACCATTACTTGTTAAATAATACCATTCACCATTTAAACTGATCCAACCAGTGGCCATAATTCCATTAGTATTAAAATAATACCATTTTCCATTAATCTTTTCCCAACCGATTTGTAGAATATTTTTACTACTTCCATAATACCAATGATCATAATAATATTTCCATCCTACATAATCATATTTAGAAACACCTTGATCATACCAAACACTCATATCTACATAACCACTAATACCATCAACAAATGCTCCATTGCTATATTGCCATCCTTTAGGACCTCTATACCAATTATTACTAAATCCTAATGATGATGTATAAGCAGCTACCCAATCTACATGTTGATAAATAGTTGGACTATTTAATTTTGTTTGTAAAAGTGAACGATAGCTATAAACCTTCGTATTATAATTACTATTTGCTAATTTATTAACAAATGCATCAACAACTAATTCATTCGTTGTTGTTGATAATTCAGGTCTTTCCATATCTAAATAAACAGGATATGAAAGTTCTGAAGGTGAAATTTTATATATTGATAAATAATTTAAAATCATTTTTGCTTCATTATCAGCATCTGTTACATTATTTGAATAATCATAAATATAGATTCCAAAAGGAATATTATATTTTCTACAACCATTTAAATTATTTTCAAATTGTTTATCAATATGATAATATCCACCCTTATGAGAAACAATTCTAATAATAACACCATCTACATCTGTTTTACTTACTTTACTCCAATCAATATGACCATTGTATTGTGAAACATCAATAACCTTTTTAACATTTTCACCAATAACATGACCATCATTATCACGAAAACATTTTTTATTTCCTTGATAAAACCAACCATTTTGAATCATAGTTCGTAAACTATAAGAATTTTCTTCCTTTGCATCTTCTATTTTATTTTCATCTTGATCAATATGACTACTTTGTCCCATAATTGCATCATCATAACTTCCATCTAATGCATTTACAGAACTATTTTGAAAATAACTCAATGCAAAAGCCATTCCAAAAACAAAAAACAAATAACCAAAAAACTTTTTCAAAATCTTTCCTCCCCCTAAAAATATTATTACTGCATAACACCACTGCTATTAAAATAATATGTCTTATTTCCAACTTTATAATAACCTGTTACCATCGAACCATCACTTTTTAAATAATACCACTTATTCTCTAATTGAAGCCATCCAGTAACCATATAACCTTCATAATAAGTTTTCCCATATATTTCCATAACACCTGTACTTAAATAGTACCACTTACCATTAATTCTTTGCCAACCTGTTAACATTTGATATTGGTTATTAAAATAAAACCATGTATTCCCTAGTTTCTTCCAGCCACTTTGTCCATAGCCGGAATCATCAAAATAGTACCATTTATTGCTGACTTTTTGCCAACCTGTTTGCATTTTACCACTATCATTAAAATAAAACAAATTGTTTCCTACTTTTTGTAATCCTGTAAGTCTTTTACCTGTATTATCAAAATAATACCAATCACTACCTAAAGTTAACCAACCAGTAACCATATAGCCTTCATAATAAGTTTTTCCATAGATGTTCATAACACCTGTACTAAAGAAATAAGTATTTCCAGAGATTTCTTGAAATCCTGTTGCCATTTGATAACTATCTAAAAAATAATACGTATTTCCTGCAATCATTTGCCAACTTTTTTGTCCATAACCACCATTATCAAAATAATACCATTTGTTATTGATTCCTTGCCAACCGGTTTGCATCTTTCCACTTGCATTAAAATAATAGAAATTATTTCCTACAGTTTGTAATCCTGTTACCATTGATCCATCACTATTTAAATAATACCAATCACTACCTAAAGTTAACCAACCAGTAACCATATAGCCTTCATAATAAGTTTTTCCATAGATGTTCATAACACCAGTACTTAAATAATACCATTTTCCATTTATTTCTTGCCAACCGGTTTGCATTTGATAGCTGCTATTAAAATAAAACCAATTATTTCCTATTAATTTCCAATCTTTTTGACCATAACCCAATTCATCAAAGTAGTACCATTTATTATTAACTTCTTGCCAACCCGTTTGCATTTGTCCACTTGTATTAAAATAATAGAGATTATTTTCTATAGTTTGTAAACCAGTTGCTTTTGACCCATTTGAAAAATAATAATACCAATAATTATTTTCTTTTTTCCATCCTTGTGGATGAGAAGTATTATTTAATAAAGTAACATATTGATTACTTACATATCCTGTATTATCAAAGCTATAAGTTCCATCACTACTAGCAACTTCACTTTGTATCTTATAAAAATCATTAATTGCAGAGGCATCTTTTATAATAAATGAATAAGCTGGATTTTTTATCGTTGTATATAAAACACTAGAATTTGTATTTGAACTACTTCTTACATTAAGGGCAGTATGTGTTGTTAAATAAATATCTTTGATTCCTAAAGTATAATAATCATTATCTTTAGAAGAGATACTAGCATCCATATTTTTAGCAATGCTTGCACATTTTTCTCCTTCATAGGGATCTGAAGAATATTTTCCAAATATTCCACTTCCCTTGTCTCCAAAATAACCTCCTCTAAATAAAGAAGTATATGTAGGATTTAAATATCTTTTAGACATCCAACTCGATGTAAAATTCATAATACAATCATCTACTGTACTAAAGGTATCTGCATTTCCACCTGGATTATTATCTGTAGCATTTAATCCAAATAAGTTATTTTTATTTAATGCAATTTTGCTTTTTCCCCATCCAGATTCTAAGGCAGCAAAACTTGCTGCCATTAAAGCATTGACCCCATATTTATTTTGATACTTAATAAAAATATCACCTGTATTATATAATTTAGAAGTACTTCCTGCTTTATTATTTAAATAATTTGATATTTGTGAACCAGTGTAAGTTGTTTGACTTCTCATTGGTAAGTATTGAAAATAACTATAATAAGGATTATTAGGATTAACAGCATTATTTCTAACATTATTTTTATAATCTGTAATCATTGTATTATAGTTATCATAAAAATAATGTCCATCATAGCTATAATACTCTTTATTCTTTGTTAAATAACTAGGCCCTGTCCCTATATAATTCTTATTCCCTTGATTTCCTGTCGCATTAACATTATTAGAAATATAATGATACAAATCACCTGATGAATTAACTTCATAGTTACTTGCATAATAAGTCCCTTGGCTAAGAACTTCAACATATTGAGGATCTACTAAACCAACAATTCCTGAAATCATAAACTTCACTTTTCCATTTTCATACCCTAAAAAAGCTGCATCCGCTGCATTTGATTTAGATAAATATCCCTCTTGTCCTGTATAATAATCTGTAAAATTTGTCGTTGTCTTTGCTTTAGAACAATTAAAATTAACCATATTCGCTGTAGAAACTGTTCGTGCATAAGGATTATACTCTTCATTCGTTGTTCCATCATAAACATCTACAGTATTAATATTTCCATCTTTATCTACAAACTTTGTTTGTCCAATAACGTCATTTGTTCCTTCATATGCTTTTATATTAGAGATATTAAAAATCATTCCCAATAATATAACAAGAAACAGACTTATGTACTTTTTTTTCATTTCCAACCTCCTACAATATTTTAAATCTATAGAATATTTTAACTTACTAATCCTATTTGCTTTTAATAATGTGATAACATCACATAAAATAATATACTTACAAATATCAACTAAAATAATCATCTTCATAAATACTATTTTTTATTATAATGATATACATTTTCAATTCAACAAAAAGGATATAGAATTTTCTATTCTATATCCCTGTTATTTTCTTTCTTTTCTTGTAAATATTTATTTGCATCTTTAAAGAAACTAATGACAATCAACAGTATAATAAATCCTATTGGAAAAGCAGCGATAATAGCCACTGACTGTAAACTATACATTGAATTTTCAGCAAAAATCAACGCTATTGGAAATAAGATAAAGATAATTGCCCAGAAAACTCTAATCTTTTTATCTGGTTCTTCATCTACATCTAATTTTTTATAGGAATAAGATGAAACAACCATGGTTAAAGCATCAAATGTTGTTGAATAAAAAGCAATCATAGTAATAACTAATAATAATAAACCTAGACTTGCTAGTGGTAGAGTATCAAATATCTTTAAAATAACTGTAGAATAATCTCCACTTTTAGCAATCATTCCCGAAATATCAATTCCATGTTTCATTTGTTGTGCCAAACCATAATTTCCAAGAATAATGAATGAAGTAAAAGTTCCTGCTAGACCCCATCCATATCCTCCTAGAATCGTATTTTTAATTGTTCTTCCCTTACTGATTTTTCCAATAAAGAAAGGAGTTGCAACACACCATACCATCCAATAGGCCCAATAATAAATCGTCCAATCTTGTGGAAAATTACTCGTACGTTCCGGATCCGTAAATGTACTCAGCTCTATAAAATTCTGTAACATTTTTCCAAGACTTTGGAAACCATTTTCAATGATAAATTTCCCCTGACCACCTATAAGTAAAACTATTATTAATAGACCAAAGAAAAGATATATGCACAGCTTCGCTAAAAAACTTATTCCTTTAAATCCATGCAACACAGCATATGTATATACTGCACATGTAATAAGAAGAATAATAATAGTAACTGCTGTTCTACCAATTGTAATACCAAATAATTTTACAATAATTGCCGCCAAAAGTGGTGTTGCAACACTGAAAGTCGTAGCTGTTCCAGCAAGAAGTGCAAACAAAGCAAATAAATCAATAATTCTTCCCCAAAGTCCATCTGCATAGTTTCCAATAACCGGACGACATGCCTCACTATACCTTTGCCGTGTACGTTTTCTTACATGCAACATAAAACCAAATGCAACAGCAAGTACAAGATAGAATGCCCATGGAATAAAACTCCAATGAAACAGGGGGAAAGCGCCTGCCCATTCAGCCACTGAACCTAGTTCTTCAATATGTGGATTAGTTGCATACATAACCCATTCAGCAAATGAATAAAACAAAATATCTGCCGCTAATCCGCATGTAAACATCATGCTTCCCCACACAAAAAAGGTATATTTTGGTTTTTCATTTGGCTCGCCAAGAACTACATTTCCATATTTGGAAAAGGATAGGAAAATGGAAATCACTAATACACCTATACCAATAATTAAATAATAGATTCCCATTGTGTTCCCAAAGAAATATCGGACTTTGCTGATAATATCATTTGATGCGTCTGGGAAGGCAAAGAGTACACCTGCCAATGCCATAATTATAATAAATGGCGCTAAGGTGATTAACCAGTCTATTCTACTGCTTTTTAATTTGTTCATTTAAATTTCCTCCAATTTCTGAGTGGCATAATAATATTTGTAGTTCTGTCCAGCATGAAAGGTAAAACCCGCTGCTGCGTTATTTTTATCTTTAAAAGCTCCAATACAAACCTTGTATAAAACATCACTTGCAACAGCTTCTAATCCAAATAAATCTATTAAATTATCCCTAATTACTAGAGCTACCGCTTTAATATTACTACTAACATTTAAATCTCTTTCCGCAT
>OLQN01003067.1_pt1 | contig 10525 bp, 9 predicted proteins | sample 1673181 | NCBI WGS metagenome assembly OLQN01 (sample SAMEA3136763, study PRJEB25190) | human gut metagenome | biome: human gut; feature: human-associated habitat; material: faeces | place: Austria | collected 2013
CTTTGTGGAAACAGGCGACGTGTCGAGCCACGACGTCGCGACAGGCGACAAGGTGGCAGGCGACGTGTATTGGTATCAGGTGGCCTCGTTGAAGCGGTTGTCGTCAGGGTCGGAACTCGATGATTCTAACTACAGCGACCTCGTTGAGGTGAAGCAGGAAGGCGCAGTGTGCGCATTGAAGGCCTCTGCGGCGCGCGCTTATGCCACAGCTGACGGCGTGGTGGTTGAAAATCCGGAAGGCGCCGATGTGGCGGTCTACGATGTCGGCGGAAGAGTGGTTTATGCAAGCCGCGACGGAGCGGAGAAGCAGATGGTTGTCCTGCCTTCGGGGGTCTACGTAGTGAAGGTGGGCTATAAGGTGATGAAAGTGATGAAATAACTTAATAAAAAAAGAACTATGAAGAAAATTCTAATGAGTGCTGCCGCTTTGTTGTTGTCGGCAGTTGGAGCGTATGCCGCTCAACAAAAGTATTATTTCCTTTATGAGGAGGGACATGAGGATCAGCCTGAAACCAGTTGGTTTATCCTTGACCGTGAGGCTAAAAAATACATTCCTGACTCTTGTGGAGATGATGAGCTGACAGTGAAAAACTATAAGAAGTCGGGAAATACGGAAACGTTTGACTGCTATGATAATTCGTATTTTACTCACAGTGTGGTAATGAAGAAGAACGACAAGGGACAGACCGTAGTGCAGATTTCTTACGAGAAAGGTAAAACAAACGGACGTAAAATCGTTTGTGGAACCGAGGCTGAATATGATAAATACTGGGAAGAGTATAGAGCCAAAAACGGCGGCGACGGCGGATCGACGTCGACATCGAGCAACCCTGTGGACAAAGCCACAAAAAAGGTTAAGTCAGGATTAAAAAGCGGCTTGAACAAGCTTAAAAAGAAAAAATAATACAAAAAAATAGTGGCGGGAGGCGGTATGCCTCCCTTTTTTTTGTGCCTCGCCGTGTTTGCTGTGCGTCTGAGTATAAGAGATTTAGGAAATTTATTGGTAAAAAGCCAATAAAATATTTGCAAATCGCCATTTTGTGTATTATCTTCGCATCAGATTTCCAAGAAAAACACACAAATCAAAACCGAGAATTATGTTTGAGCACAAAATCATGAGAAACCAAGAACTGATGGCAAACTGGCAACGCAGCCTGAAGAAAGCCATCGAAACCAACCGCTACGACGTGAGTTACGACTACGCGTTGCGAATGATGTATCAGATGGTGCGCGACGGCAAGCCATGCTCCCGCCGGAGTAAACTGAAGCGTCAGATGTGGGAGGAGATAAGCCTCCACGTCAGGCGCGTCATGCACAGGCGCAAATGCACGATTGCCGAAGCCGTGGCGACAGTGCTTGCCGAGCAAAAAGCGTCACGCTACTTCCTGTCGAAAAAACAAGCTTCAAAAATCATCTACCATGAAATACACAACCGCAGCAATCATCGTAGACTCACTGTTTAGCCTATCCTCGTGCCACAGCCATAGGGCAGTGGAGAGCACTGCGGGATTGCAGACACACACGGAAACGGCCGACAGCGTCGCCGCCACACGCCGCACCACGGCATCGGCGAAAGAGGCATCGGAAACCGTTGAGATAAACTTCTTTGCCCCCGACTCGACAGGCCGTCAAGCCGTGAGAAGCATAAGCCGGCACCGCCGGCTTGCAGCCGAGAAGCGCACCGACACAGTGACGGTGGCAGCCACAGGCGTGAGCATCGGGACGACAGAGCAGACCACATCGACGCGCCGGCTGCCTACGCGCTACCGACTTTCGCTTGCCGCATTGCTTGCGGCTGCAACAACACTAATCTTGATAACCTTTACAATTAAAAAAAGACAATGAACAACACACGAAAAATCACAATTTCAATCGACATTGAGCAAGTGCTTAAAACAGTTTATGCCGAGAGTGCGTGCCTCGCCTTGATGAGCGGCCGCGACAGCCGTCCGGCAGTAATCTCGTCCGACAACCGCCGATTGCTCGGCGTTTATTGCCTCAACGCCTGGCTATGTCTTGCCGGCGAACTCGCGAGCATCGTAGACAGCCAATCGTTTTCGATTCCCTCCGACAGCGACACCACCTACACGCTGTCGCTGACCGTTGACGGCGTCGGCACCGCCCAGAGCCTGTTTCCATTGAAATTCTGGCATACAATCCTGCCCGGACGCCCAGAGCCTGCGCCGCTATGCAGAGCGCTACGTCGCACAGTCGGTGCTTGCCAGCTGCTATGCCGCCCGCGAGAGTCTTGCCATGCAATTCCGCGACAACGCCGCCCGGACGCTATCCGGTTTGCGCCTTGCCGCCACGCTCTCCGACAGGGTCGATTGTTGGCTGTAAAGCGTTGACAGACTGCCTCGTTGTCAAATTTTCACAAAATGATAGGTATGCCGCAGCGGTCAAATTACGCTGATTTAGGTATTGCGGAAGGCAATGCGCCGACGTAATTTTACGACCAGAAAAACAACAATGAACAATTAAACTACACGAAGATGAAAATTGGTATTTTTTATGGCTCAACAACAGGCGTTACCGAGGCTGTTGCAGAGCGAATAGCGAAGAAACTCGGCGTAGCCTCCGCCGACGTGCACAATGTAGGGTCGGCCACAGCCGCCGATGCCGTGGGCTACGACGCGTTGCTGCTCGGCACCTCCACATGGGGCGCCGGCGAGCTACAAGACGACTGGTACGACTTTCTCGACCAGCTGAAGAGTCAGGACTTGACAGGCAAGAAAGTGGCATTGTTCGGCTGCGGCGACTCCTCGTCGTTCAGCGACACGTTTTGCAGCGCCATGGGCGAAATCCACGACGGTCTGGCAGCCACCGGCTGCACGTTTGTCGGACAGGTCGACGCTTCCGGCTATACCTACGATGATTCGGCGGCAGTGAGCGGCGGTAAGTTTGTCGGATTGGCACTCGACGAAGTCAACGAAGACGACAAGACCGACGGACGCATCGACGCCTGGGCCGCACAGCTGAAGAGCGAGGGCGTGGAATAACCGCGAGACAGAAACAAACGTCAATAACAAAATAAAAACGACCAACGACAATGATGGAAATAGCCAACACGATGCTGTCGAGCGAGCTTCAGGTGTTTCTCAACTATGTGTACGAATACAAGAAAGGCGTGCGCAACATGGTGCTATGCACGCTGAACCGTCGCTATCTGGCGGCAGCCGTGGCACGACTCGACGACCAGGGCATCTGCCACTTCGAGCAGTCGGCCAACGAGAACAACGTCAATCTGTATTTCGGCAAGCCGGAATGCATCGCGGCAGTAAGGCAGTTTATCGTGCGCCCGCTCCATCAGCTGTCGCCCGAGGAGGATTTCATCCTCGGGGCACTGCTTGGCTACGACATCTGCCTGCAGTGCGAGCGGTTTTGCACGCGCAAGAAGCGTGCCGACGCCATGGCGCAGTGCGCCGGATGAAAGAATTAACGAAGTGTCTTTTCAAGCCGTCCCGGCGAGGGCGGCGAAAAAGAAAGGCGAGTCCCGAAAGAGACTCGCCTTTTCTGATTTATTGAAGTGAAATGTTATTTCACGAGAACCTTAGTAGCCTTGCCGTCGACAACAACTACATATACACCGCTTGCAACGAAGAACTGAGCGTCCTTGCTGTTTACAGCGACAGCCTGTCCGGCAGCGTTGAAGATAGAAACAGCGTTAGCCTCACCGATGATGCGGATTTCGCCGATACCAGCAACAACCTTAGCCGCTTCAACGGCAGCGTCGTTGACGTTGTCGCCCAGACGGACAGCATAGATAGTGTTGAGACCGAGGTCTACAGTGATGCTGTATGCACCGCTCTTGATCTTGTAAGAAGTGTCGCCGTTCAAGCCGATAGCAGACATAGTCTTGTCGGCAAGCTCAGTATCCTTTTCAGCAGGACCGTAGCGATGAGCGTTGACATCGTCCCAAGTGCCAGGAGTTGAAGTGAATGCGAAGTAGCCATAGTCGTTTTCATCGGCAGCGAGAATCGAGACGTTATCAATCTGATAGATGCCCTCAGATATTTGGTTGGCAACGTGAGTCTCGTCGGCAGGATCCCAAGCGTTAGGCTCTACAGTGCCAAGGAGGTAAAGCTTCTCAGGATAAACCACCGGAGCTTCGCCAGCAACGAGGACAGTCATGTTCTTAAGGTCGACAGTGAGTTCGAATACGCCTTCCTCAGCCACGCGGATAGCGCCGGCAGCCTTCACGAGAGGCATAGCCGTGTTGAGAGTAACGGCAGTGTTGTCGACCTCAAAACCGTAGCGGTTTGCATTGACAACATCCCAGTCAGCGCTAAGCACTGTAGTGATACCGAAGTTGCAAGGACCAGTCACAGTGCCAGTGTAGACACCGTTCTCACCCTTAGTCAATTTCACGCCATTCTCAGGATCCCATCCAGTTTCCTGTCCGATTACGTAGACAGAAGCAGGATACTCGTCGCTTGAGATGTTGATGTCGTAGCTGCTTGGAGCGGCAACAACCACTTCACCGCTTTCGCGAGGAAGTGCAACCGACTTGAACAACTCACCGCTGTTGCTGACAATGTAGAGGTTGTTTGCGCAGTCCCAAGCGATGTCGTTGAGGTTGCGTCCGATAGTCGTAGCGAATTTGTATTTCTCAGTCAAAACAGGAGCGCCATTGTCGTCCTTAGAAACCTCGAATACTGTGAGAGTCTTGTCAGAAGTACCGATAGCGAGGAGAGTGAAGTCGGCGTTGAAGCGGATACCGCCACCACCGTAGAAGCCACCCTTGTCGTTAGAGTCGACCTTGTAGTCCTCTACGCCCTCAGCGTTGATGTGAACCAAAGTAGGTTCCGCTTCCGTAGCTTTAGAGCGAGAGTTTGCATACCATATACCGCCCTCGTTGTCGTAGATAGCAGTAGAGTTTGTGTGAGTGATTGTGTATTGACCAGTCAACGCGTCGATAGCCTTTGAAGGAGAACTGTCCCAAGTAGAGGCCTTGCCGAGGAGGTACTCGTCAGTGCGGTAGCCAGAGTAAGAGAAGCCAGTGCCGCTTGCGTTTGTAGAAAGCATCAACAGCTTGAGACCATAGCCAGAGCCTTGGAGGTCCATACTTACGTTAGGCGCAGCGATAAATTCGCCAGCCTCGTTAGTGATTTCGTAAGTGTCAGGGTTTGCAGTGCCCTTGATTACCGGCTTGAACGCAGCGTTGAGGTCGGTTGGGTCAACCTGCCAGAGCGCGATGCCGTTAGAGTTCTGACCGCTCAGGAAGATACGGCCGTCGGCAGCGATGCGCACTTTTCGAGGGTCGTAAGAAGTTTTTCCGTTAGGGAATGTAGTCTGGAAAGTCTGACCGCCCTTGAACGCATATTTGCCTTCCGAATTCTTGATAGGGTTCATAGTCGGGTCGAAAGCATACAGTCCGTTGTTTTCGCCAGAAGAGTGGTAGCCGGTAGGTTTCGCCGCCATAGCCTCGGCAACAAGGATTCGTCCGAAGTTAGGGCTGTCGGTGTTGTTGTCTACGTCCACGCTTGACGGGTGGTAGAAGCTGTATTTCTTAGTGTTTACAGTAGGCTCGGCAACAGTGGCGCTTGTAACGGCAACCTTGAATTGCACCAATGCGTCTTTAGGAACGTCGGCACCCGGGACTTCAACAGAGTTGAGGTTTTTGAGGGTCGTCATTTCATAGTCTCCGTAGGTAGCGACAGTAGTACCTTCGTATTCCTTTGTCATTTCGCCGTCGACAAACATCTGAACCTTTACAGATTCAGCAGGAGCGTTCAAGCGATAAGAAACAGTGTAGTTTTCAGCGGCAGGTTCCACCTTGATGTCGTAAGCGTAAGCGTTGCGGGCCTCAAGAGCAGGAAGCGGCTTAGGAATAGAGAATGTGTACTTTGCAGCGAACTGACCGCAGTGGTATTGGTAGATTGTGGCGTTGAATTCGTCTACCTTCTCTGCATTGAGCGAAGTGCCGAAACTTGTGCCGTTGGCAGCGCCCTCAGCAGCGTGTGTTGCTACTACGGTGTTTGTGCTTCTGTCCACAATCTGGAAACCGTCGGTGAAATCAACACCGGTAGGTTCGATTGTGTATTGAGTACCGTTGAGGGTAACTGCGTCGATGCCTGTAGAACCGTTTACACCAGCATTCTCAAGAGTTGTCCAGTTTGTTCCATCAAAAACATAAACCTCTTTTACTCCCTTGTCCTTAAGGATGATGGCATCGCTTTCCGGATCGTTTGTCAAAGGTTGTGCGATACAAGTGGTTTGGAAGTTGGCAAAAGCGGTTTCAATGACCTTGCTCTTTTCAACAACCTGGGCACTGTTTGCAAAGAACAATTTTACAATCTTATTGCCATTGGACGGGCAGAAGAAAACGGCGCCGCCAGTCTCGCTTGTGATGTCGCCGACAACTTTGCCGAACACGTCCATACGGCTTGTGCTTGTCACGCTTTCCGGGATTGTCACCTCAAATTCGGAAATGACACCGGTTGTCTTGTTCCAAATTTTCAACGAAGTCATTTTGCCGCCCCATTTCCAGAGGTTGGCAACGAGAAGGTTGCCTTTGGAATCGACAGAAGTACATACGCCGGCCGCACCAACTTCAAGAGTGTTCTTGTTTGTGCCGTCGAACGATGCGATTTTTTGCGCTGTCATGTCATTGACAAAGACTTTTCCGTCGAAACCAATGCCCCAACGGGCATCGGTGGCTGCAGGCAGACCCTCGGTCACCTTCCAGTCCTGCGTCAAAGTCTGTGCATTCATAGCCATGGCTGTCGATGCAATGGTCAAGCCAGCCAACAGAATGTGTTTAAAAGACTTTCTCATAAAAAAGATTTTAAGTTAATAAATGATGTGTATTCTGTATTTTTCTTTGTTCTTTTTCGGTTAGGTTATTACTAAACTGCGTAAAGATATGAAATTTCTTTGAGAAACAAGCATCGGGAACAAGTTTTTAACTTATTTAACTCACAGAATGAGCGGCAACTGCCGCGGTAACGGAACAGGCATCCCAGGCGAACGTCAAAAAAGTGCGTTGAGGATGCTAAAAAAACGTATAATTTGCTTGGCAGTGTTAAATATCGCTAATTATAAGACAGTTTTTGAGCCGTTGAAACCAAATGTTTGTGCATTTGTCTATTAATAAGTATATTTGCAGACGGAAATGGAGGGGGCGGAAGTCTTCTCCATTGTTTTATTAATGCATCAACAATTGAAGAATGATTGACAAAAGCGCGCTGACAGCAGTCTTGGAGCGAGGAATGGAAGGCACCGACCTTTTTCTCGTCGACGTCAGAATCAGCAAGGACAACAACATCGTGGTGGAAATCGACAGTGACACAAGTGTGGACATAGATGAGTGTATCCGCCTTAACCGACTTGTTGAGAGTGAGTTTGACCGCGACGAGGAAGATTATGAACTTGAAATCGGCTCAGCCGGACTGACATCGCCACTGCGCGTAGAGCGCCAGTACCACAAGAACGAAGGCAACGAGGTTGAAGTGCTTACCGCCGACGGTCGCAAGCTCAAAGGCATCCTCAAGAGTGCCGATGCCGACGGCTTCGTGCTTACGGTGGTCAAGAAAGTGAAACCCGAAGGCGCCAAGCGTCCGGTGGAGCAGGAGGAAGACCTCCGCTTCGGTTATAACGAAATAAAATATACAAAATACGTAATCCAGTTTTAAGACATTATGGCAAAGAAAGAGGAAACCATAAGCATGGTAGACAGCTTTTCGGAGTTTAAAGAGCTGAAGAATATCGACAAGACCACAATGATCAGCGTGTTGGAGGAATCGTTCCGCAATGTGCTGGCAAAGATGTTTGGATCGGACGAGAATTTCGTCGTAATCATGAACCCAGACAAGGGCGACTGCGAGATTTATCAAAACCTCACAGTAGTGGCCGACGGCGCTGTAGAGAATCCGAGCATGCAGATCGGTCTTACCGACGCCCGCGAGATTGACCCGGAATGCGAGATCGGCGAGGACGTTACGAAAGAAATCGTTTTTGAGAAGTTCGGCCGCCGCGCCATCCTGACACTCCGTCAGACGCTCGCATCCAAGATACTCGATCTTCAGAAAGACGCCATCTATACCAAGTTCAAGGCAATGGAAGGCGAGATTGTAGTAGGCGAGGTCTACCAAATCTGGAAACGCGAAGTGCTTGTTCTTGACGAGGAGCACAACGAGCTCATCCTCCCGAAGGAAGAGCAGATTCCGAGCGACCGTTACCGCAAGGGCGAAACCATCCGCGCCGTCATCAAGGAAGTGCAGAACGCCAACAACAATCCGAAGGTGATAATTTCGCGCACAAGCCCTGAATTCCTCCGCCGTCTGTTTGAAATTGAGGTGCCGGAGATTCACGACGGACTCATCCTACTTAAAGGCATCGCCCGCATCCCTGGCGAGCGCGCCAAGATAGCCGTAGAGTCGTATGACGACCGCATCGACCCGGTCGGCGCATGCGTCGGCGTGAAAGGCTCTCGTATCCACGGCATTGTGCGCGAGTTGCGCAACGAGAACATCGACGTGATCAACTACACAACGAATCCCGAACTCTACATCCGCCGCGCCCTCAGCCCCGCCAAGGTGTCGTCAATCCGCATCAACGAGGAAGAGAAGTGCGCCGAGGTGATGCTGCTTCCGGAAGAGGTGTCGCTTGCCATCGGAAAAGGCGGTTTGAACATCAAGCTTGCCACAATGCTGACCGGCTATCAGATCGACGTTTACCGCTTCACAGAGGACAGCGACGACATTTATCTTGATGAATTCAGCGACGAAATCGACAGCTGGGTTATCGACGCCCTCAAAGGCATCGGCTGCACCACGGCAAAAGCCGTCCTCAACATGCCACGCGAGCAGATAATCGACAAAGCCGACCTTGAGGAAAGCACCGTCGACCAAGTGCTCGATATATTGAAAGCGGAATTTGAGGATTAACAACAGGAAACTTAACAAGCAATATGCCAATAAAGATAAGCAAAGTAGCAAACGATTTGAATGTGGGGATTCCTACGCTGGTGGAATTTCTGCAGAAACACAATCAGGAGGTCGGCGATCCCGGCAACCTGAACCTTCGCATCTCCGACGAGCAGCACGAAATGCTGGTGCGCGCGTTTAAAAACGACAAAGACTTGAAGTCGAAGTCGGAGCGCTATGCCTCGGAGCGTCAGAAGGACAAAGTGAAAAACAAGGCATCGCAAGAGCCTAAAAAGCCGGAGCAGATAAAGACTGTTGTGGAAACCGTGCAGAAGCCGAAGATTCTCGGCAAAATCGAACTCGACAAGCACAACAACCCTGTCGTTGAAGAGAAGAAGCCAGAGCCCAAGCCAGCACCTGCGCCCGCACTCGCGCCGAAACCTGCGCCGAAACCTGCGCCGAAGCCGGAACCTAAACCAGAAAGAGGTAAAGGAAGAGGTTAAGAAGGCGGAGGTGAAAGTGGAGGCAAAGCCAGCTCCGCAGCCTGCGCCACAGCCACAGAGCGCGCCGAAAGCCGCAGCGCCTGAGGTTTCGGAATCCAACGAAATCAAGACTGTCGTGGCAACAATCGCCGCTCCTAAGATTCTCGGTAAAATCGACCTTGACGCCATCAACCAGTCGACCCGTCCGAAGAAGAAGTCGAAGGAGGAAAAGCGTAAAGAGCGCATCGCCAAGGAAAAACAAGCCAACGGAGGCGCAAACGCCGACAGCGAGAAGCGCAAGCGCAAACGCATTGGCAAGGAGAAAGTCGACATTGAGCATCCGGGCGGACAGCAAGCCGGCGGACAGAAGCAAGGTGGAGGCAACAACGACAGCCGCCGCAACAAGAACAAGAACGCTGACCGTCCGAACAACAAGGCCAAGCGCCACATAAAGGCAGAGGTCAGCGAAGAAGACGTGCAGAAGCAGGTTAAGGAAACACTTGCGCGCCTCACCAACAAGCCTCAGAAGAAGAGTGCTAAATGGAGAAAAGAGAAGCGCGAGGCTTTTGAAGAGCGCGAGCGCGAGGAAGCCGCATTGGAGGCAAAGGAAAGCAAGACGCTGCGCATCACAGAATTCGTGACAGCCAACGACTTGGCACTGATGATGGATGTGCCGGTCAACAAGGTTATCGCCACATGTATGAATATCGGCGTGATGGTTTCCATCAACCAGCGACTCGATGCTGAGACCATCAACCTTGTAGCAGAAGAATTCGGTTTCAAGACAGAATATATCAGTGCGGAAGTGTCGGAGGCAATCAACGAGGAGGCCGACTCCGAGGAAGATTTGCTGCCGCGTCCGCCGATTGTGACCGTGATGGGACACGTAGACCACGGTAAGACATCGCTGCTCGACTACATCCGCAACGCCAACGTTATTGCCGGCGAGGCTGGTGGCATCACGCAGCATATCGGAGCCTACAACGTGAAGCTTGAGGACGGCCGCCGCATCACGTTCCTCGACACCCCGGGCCACGAGGCATTTACGGCAATGCGTGCCCGCGGAGCCAAGGTGACGGATATCGCCATCATCATCGTTGCCGCCGACGACAACGTGATGCCGCAGACCATCGAGGCAATTGCTTTCTCTGCCTTCAACATTAAAAGAGTTGATTA
>OLQN01003071.1_pt1 | contig 10521 bp, 6 predicted proteins | sample 1673181 | NCBI WGS metagenome assembly OLQN01 (sample SAMEA3136763, study PRJEB25190) | human gut metagenome | biome: human gut; feature: human-associated habitat; material: faeces | place: Austria | collected 2013
ATAACTGTTGGTGCCATCAGATTCCTCTGCCATATTCAAGGCATAGGAACACGCATTTCCGTTGGCGTCATGTACCGTATGAATGGCATCAATATTTGCAAAAATGTCACTGCGTTGAGAAGGCGCAGGGTCTGAATCGCGCATTTGGAGCGCCTGTATTCCCAAATCTGCAACACGCAGCATAGATGCGATTACACGCCGGTAGTCGTCATTTTTCAACTGCTCTGCTTCAATTCCATAGGCATCCGCCACGGAATTCTTCGTGATGATTTGACAGGAGGCAAACCACTCCAGGACAGGGATCACTTTGGCGTAACTCCAGTTTGATGCAACTGACAAGTAGAGCTTGTTTGCAGAGGTGCGCTCCTTGAGTGTGTTTTGCTCATCAACATCGACCGTAAAACGAAAATCTTTGGTATTTTTTCTCTCAAAAATAAGCGCCTGTCTGCCGTTGGGATAGTAGTATAGGTATTCCTCCGTGACAGCCTTATCTGTTACAGAAAAGCCATACGCATATCGAACGCCTTCTGTGGTAAAGATGACCTCAAAACTACTGGGGCGAGCAGGTGTTTCAGGATCGAACTTAAATGGTGAACGCGCAATCGTTTTATGGAGCTGCTGGTTATGAGAAGTCAGCACATAGTTTACCATAAACCAGAATGCGTTCAAGACATTAGACTTCCCAGAAGCATTGGCTCCATAGATAACAGCGGATTTCAGATAGTTTTTGTTTCCATCTGCGATGAGATGCTCTGGATGCTCATTGTCCCTACTGGACAGCAGGGATAAGACAACTTTATCTTTGATAGACAGATAGTTCTCTACACTAAATTGAATCAGCATAAACAACCTCCTAATCCAGTGTTTTTATATATTATATCCCGTATTTTGTGAAAAATCAACGCAAACGGAAAATAAAATTAAAAATAGAGAGGGTTGGAAGGATGTATATGCGTTAGGATTGAAATAATAAAATAACCGCCCGAGAAGCAGTTATTTGATACTTCCCAGGCGGTTTTCGGTTTACAGATTCTGCCGGATGATCCGGGTGATGATTCCAAGAGCGATGCCGCGCTCCACATCCAAATGGGTGACGGCAAAGGATACATCATCCTTCTTTCCGGGCATCCGGTAGTCATAACAGGAATGAGCTACCGCATTGACGCCATTGGCAAGCCGGACATAAACCACACCCTTGTGTACATCGGTCACTTTTCCGGCGTATTTACCCTGGATTCGGCACTTCTGGAGATTGTCCCGGTCGGTATTTTCAGATGTGCTCTTGATGTCAGCACGGATTCCGAGGTCTTCAAGGCTGTTGCGCCGCACATTGAGAATGCGGACCAGCACTTCATCGCCCACGGAGAAACGCTCGTGGGCATCGCCGATCCAGTCCCAAGCCAAATCACGGGCCAGAATTGAGGTTTCAACGCCGAATACCTCGACGCGGATGACCTTCTCCGCAACAGCGATGACCCGGGCCTGAACAATACGCCCCTCGTAGATGCGGTACTTCCCCTCGGCGTCCAAATCGAAATAAAAGGTCTGGCGCTTCCGCATCATAGCTTCACGGCGGCTTGCGACAACGCTGCGGGTCTTGGAGTCGATGCCGCGTACCACAAAGTCAATGTCCGCCCCCAGCATATTCCCCAAAATCTTGTTTTGACGCAGCATCAGGTCAGCGTACTCCTGACCGGAAGGGCTGCGGCCCAGATTGATCATCATCTCCTTGATGGGGATAATGATGCGGAAGCCCTTGTAATCCACTACGGCCACAGTTTTGCGGTTGTCCAGCTGCTCAATGCCGCCCAGCTGACCTGTGAGGATGCGGCGGGTGCGGTAGGCGTTGTGGATCTCGTGCCAAATGACATCCTCGCGGTCTTCCTGTGTTTCCACCTCTTCACGACTACGGATGGTCAGGATAGAGGCGTCACTGCGGTGTGTTACGGCGGTCCGGCGCAGAGCAGACGCAGTATCTACCGGCGCCTCCTCTTGGGGAGCGGTATCCTCTGAAATGGGTGTTTCTCCCTCATCAGGCGGCGCCGTATTCTCAACAGAGGCGGAAGATTCCACAGCCTGCTCTTCAGCAGCCGGAGCCTCCGCAGAGTCCTCATTCTCGCCATGTACGGGATCTTCCACAGGCGCCGCCTTTTTCCGCCGGGGGGCCCGCTTGGTCTTGGAGGGAGCCGGCTCCACAGCAGTTTCGGAAACCATCTCCGCTGGGGTGCCATCTGCACCTTCAGCAGACAAATTGGAAGGAGTCTCTTCCTCACCGGCCGCCGATCCGGCAGGCTCATCCGAATCGGAAGGGGCGCCAGAGGCCGTGCCGTCACCCTCGGGGGCAGCTTCATCAGACGCCTCCGTTTCCATAAACTCAAGGGGAGGGTCAGAGCCTTCCAAAGTGGCGTCGCCATCAGGTTGATCCGTAGAGGCGCTGTCATTGGTCTGACCCATAGAGGCCAGCAGCGCACTCAAATCGTCACTGTCAGGCGGCGCCGCCGCATCAGCCGGGGGGCCGGCGGAAGAAATGGTACCGTCCGCGGGGGCGGTGTTTTCAGGAACAGGAGTTTCCTGCTCCAGCAATACTTTTTTCTTGGTTGCCATAAAATTAACCTCCTATGTTTTGTATTAAGAAAGGATCGAGTCCTTATCTGTCGTGATGATGCCATTCGGAGCCTCTGCGGTAGGAACGGCTGCGGTCTGCTTGGTGTTGGTAGATGTGCTGGCCGCCTTCGGCTTTTTCTTCACTGGCTTTTTAGGCGCGGGAGCCTGCGGCTTTGGCTGCGCCGCAGAGGGTTTCGGTTGCTCCTGTTCCAGCCTGCGCCATTCGGGGATGTGGGCGGATGCCTTGCAGGAACGGAGCTTGGATGACTCCGGATGCTTGGAATAGTCCAGTTTGTTTACCTTGAGTACCTTTTGTCCCCGGATGATGACCAACGCCTGTGTGATGGGCAGCCGCAGAACTTCGTCCGGGGTGAGGACAGGCCGCTTGCCGACGCCGGAGGTTTCCCGGTATTCCGGCGTGTAGTTGGAGATACGCCAGGTACCCAACTGCTTGGATTTGCTGGATACCGACACGGAAGCCAGTCCCGTGCGGGAAGAAATAAACTCCGCCGTCAATTCATCCGTGCAGCCCAGGAACAACTGCGCGTCGCAGTTGCCCAGAATTTCCTGCCAGAGATTGAGAGGATACCGATTCTGCAAGCCCGCCAAGTTCTGAAACACACAGCTCATAGAGATATTTCTTGAACGAATGACGCTTAACCGGCGGGAGAGGTCTGGAATGGTGCCGCAGGCTGTTAATTCTTCACCCAGGACATGCACCGGTACCGGCAGTTTGCCTCCTTCGCAGTTCTTGTCTGCATACCGCACCAGCTTGATGAAGCAGAAGGACAGGAACAGGCTTGCCAGAAAGTCAAAGGTGCTGTCCTGGTCGCTGGTAACAAGGAAGTAGGCGCACCGCTCTTGGCCGGGCAGCTCCAAGTCAATTTCATCCCGGGTGGTGATTTTCTTGATGAGTTCCGACTGGAACACCTGCAGACGGGAGCCGAGGCCGATGATGACGCCGCTACGAACTGTATCGCTGGCCTGCTTATACAAGCTGTATGGCGCTTTGGCCGGATGGGTGGGCGGCAAGTTCTCAAACAGGCTGTCCAAATCGGACTCGCCGCTTAAAGTCAGCAGCCGGTACACCTCTCCGATATTGCGGTTTTGTTCAGCATAACTCTGGTCCACATAGAGGACGAGGGCCTTCAGCAAGTTCATCTCACAGGAATCCCAGAAATGGTCACCCTTGCCGTTGTTGATGGTGTTCTTAATGATGACATCTACAAAAAGCTGCGCCATCAGTTCCTGCCCCTCCACTTCGGAAAGGCAGTTCCAACTGTCCGAGTTTTCCGGATTGACCAAATTGAACACCTTGACACAGTACCCCTGATCCCGCAGATACTCGCTGGATTTTTCGTAGAGCTCACTTTTCGGATCTGAAATAATCAGGGATTCTCCGCGGACCGCCGCCTGAAGGATACGATTCATGCAAAAGGACCGGGTTTTCATGCTGCCGCTGGAGCCATACACAGCCAGATTGCCGTTGATATGGGGATTTTCGGGAATACAGACAGCCTTGTTGTCCAGCATTCCCAGTACAACGCCTTTATGCTTGCGCAGGTCAGGCACCAGATCCAACACACCGGCCATCTCCTTGCGGCTCATCCAGCCGGAAGTACCGTAAGTGCCCTTGGCCGAGTAAATGAAATTCCGGTCAGTATCATATTCGCCGGTATCGCTGTAGCCCATGCGCATGACCATGAGCAGCAAAATTGCCAACAGGCCGATGCAGATCAGGACACCGTACACTCCATAGGGTGGATGAAACACGGAGGCCAGACAGGTAAAAAAATCAGGCGACGCCATCGCCGGAGAAGTTCCGTCTCCGGGGATGCCGCCGCCCTGTTTCCACGCCGCGTAATTGCCAAACAGCTGTGCCAGGAAACCGCCTGCGTATAGAATCGCAAATACGGCGGCCGGCGCTGCTGCCAGGCCTATGATTAGTTTCTTTTTGTTTATGGGAACAACCTCCCCTCGAATTTTGTAAAGTCAATGGTTTGCAGGTGTACCCGGTCACTGCAATAGCGGCGCAGCACATCTGCTTGAAAATCAAAGCAGATCAGCGTACCGGGGCGTTCCATCAGTTCGAGGGCGGTGTTGAAACGCACGATCCGCGGCAGATCGCAGAAGTAACCGAACAGCACCGGCGTTCCATCCGGCTCTGCGGCATCCTGCTCCATGGCCCTGCCGGGATTGCCGGCGTAGAGGCCCTGTGACAGAATGCGGTCAAGTTCCGCGGTTTTCACAGGGTCACACAGTAACGCCAGTATCACCTCTCCCTGATGGTCATTGGTTAGGAAATAAAAGTGGTCGTAGCTGCCGTCCAGCATGAAGTAGTCATGCTTGGCCCCACCGGTACTGGTGAGTATCTGGTAGGCCAGGTCCATGCTGTCCCCCAATACCAGTCCATGTACCTGCTCGACACGGTACTGCTGGGCCAGACGCTGCTGGCATAGAATGTTCCAGAGGAGTGTTTTTACCCGCAGTTCGGATTTGTAGCGCCACTTCATCAGAGCGCTCCCGCTATTGTAGGTCACAAAGATGCCGGTGGGGACCAGCAGCACCCCTGCGAAGCGGGAGCTTCGGATCTGGGTGGCATCAGCCCCCAACTCCTTGACTTCGCGTGAACTGTAAAACGCGGGATATGTTACAGTTTCGCCGCCAAAACCGGTCTGGGCAAAGACCTTCGGCTTTTCATCCGGGTAGAGCAATACCCCGGCATTGCCCATAGTAATATAGGTTTCCGCGAGGCGGTGGAGCCGAAACCTCCGGTTTGCTTCGCTTTTGAGCCGGTTGGTTTCTGCGTCTCCTGTAAGGCAGAATGTAAAACGCTCGGGCCATCCGTCCAGCAGAGCTGACTTGGCTTTGATCCCCAGCCGATAGCCCCGGAGCCGATCCCGGTAGTAGGTGCGCAGCAGTCCGGCCTTTTTGAGCGCAGTCACGACCGCCTCCAAGTAGTAAGGACTGGCGGGAAGGCGGTTGAGCTGGCTGGTGGGGAACTCTCCCGAAATAGCGGTCAGCGATAAAAGCCGGAACGGAAGCGTATCCGGCTGTGGAAAATAGTTGGTGCTTTTCCCAAGTAGTCACCTCCCTTGAAAGCACAGGATTTTTACCGTAATGACTGAGGACTTCGGTAAAAACGGCCCTTCCCATGAGTGAAAAAAGCCCGAAAAAACGGGCGTTTCAGCCGCTTCGCTGAATGTCGGGCCGGAGAAGGCCTCAAATGGTCAAAAATCCGAGATGGATTTTAGACTCGTTTTATGCTCTGTCAGCCATTGCGGAAAACGCTGCTTCTCCATGATATAGATTTTTGTGCAATCCTGGTCGCCCAGTTCGGCCGTGTTATAGGCATCGCACAACAGGCCGGTATCATCAGCCATCACAAAGGAAGAGAGAAGATCCAGTAATTGCTTTTCCGATAAATTATCGTAATCGCGTATCCGCCTGTCGGGAAGTGCCCGGTCATAGACCTGGGCGAAACAGACAACGCAATCGCGGTAATACGGAAGTGGGTGTTCTCTTGCGTATTGATCAAGGACAAAATAGAGCGGGTCCAACAGGAACTCATCGCTTTGCCGCTGTTTGCGCTTTGGCAGCAAACAGGGCAGCGTCACCTCCAGCACCCTGTCCTCGCAGTTGACAGTGATGCCGTGCGTTGCACCGGCGGATTTGAGATAGTCACCTTTGCGGATGGTTGTGCTGGAATAAATCAGATGCCGCAGCCGGCAGGCAATCCGCTCTGCCCGTAAAGCGGCATCTATGGAAAGTGTTTCATAGTTGTCGGGGTAACGCTGGATGTCAGTGGTGTCCAGCGCGTACAGCGCATTACTCAGACGGGATATATCGTCGAGAATGCTTCCAATGCGGTGGGATATTAGTTTTCGATCCAATCATGTGCCTCCTGCTTTCTTGAAATAATTTGTCTGGCCTTCCTCGTCTACAGTACAAAATCCGGATATGCCCGGACAGTCGATTTGGGCGATTTGCGCCGGAGTATCGACCAGCATGATACGGCGGCTTCCCCCTTTGTTGCCCCGCAGAGCATGGCAGACAAGTGCCTCCTGCCCGGCGGCAATATAAGCAATCTCATATAATTCACCGTCGGCAAAAAACACGAGTTTAACGGGAAAATCAGCCGGAGCGTGGTAATCTACCTGCCGGATGAAGTCCAGCAGGACCCACACTGCCCGGACAAGCGCATGGTCAGTTTTTGGTGTTTGCCCTGCCAGGAAATAACCACCGCCGTCTGTTTGAAAAATGCGGCCCTGCCTCTCCAAATGAGAGAGCAGGGCCTTTGCAGTATCTTCTTTGCCAGGGTGAAAACAAAGAAGCTGGTGTTCACAGAGGCCGGGGTACATCGTCACGATCCGTAGCAAGTCCGTAGCCTCGTTCCCATAGATTTCAGCCCTGGTCTTCATGGGGCTCACCTCCTTTATTAAAGGCGCCAATCAGACGCCTTCAAAGCGCATTGTTAAATAGGAATTGTGGAAAGACGCCATTAGAGCGTCAATCCGGCGTTTTTCGAGAATAGTAGGAAAAAAAGGCGTCTTATAGGCGTATTGGAACTGTCAATGATGCGTTTTCCGGAGATTACAGCAATCCTCTTTATTGGGATTTACAAAATCCCTCCAGAATTGATAGTGTTCCGTTACATCTTCACAGATTGTCTTCTGCGGAATATGGATTTTTTCCACGATCCGCTGCTTTTCTTTCAAAGGAAGATGATAGTAGCCTCCCTGCCGCACGGTATATTTAGAGAAATCAACACCCCGAAACCACTGCTTAATCCACGAATTGACGCGCAGAAATTCAACCACACACCGCTCAATTCCCAAATCATTCAGCTTGTCGAAATCCATGTATTCCTCAACGATGGGGCTTAATCGGATTGCCACATCATACCCTTCCGCTTGCAGAGCCTGAATTGCGCGGATGCGCTGGCTGGGAGGACTGGCCTTTTCAAATTGGGCGGTTTGTGTATCGTCCAGACAGGTCACGGTAATTTGAATATGGGCCAGTTCCTTGTCCAAGATCTCTAAATACTCCGGGGCAGCGGGAAGTGCAGACTTCGTGACGATGAGATAGCTTACCCTGCATAGATTCATCTCCTGGATGGTCTGGTAGGTAGTGCGGTACTGGAGTTCACAGGGCTGAAAACAGTCTGTCATGCCTCCAAGCCTGATGATGCTGCCGGATGGGAGACTGCGGATTTTCCGCCGGACCTTTTCAATATCTGCAACACGAGGATGCGCCGAATCCCATAATCCACGAAAATGAAGCAATGAACGGGCATAGCAGTAGTTACAGTTGTGTTGACAGCCGCAGCCGTAAGTATCTAAACGGGTGTTATATTTGCATTTGTCGCCTTCATTGCCTCCAACTTGCTTAAAGAAACTCTTAAACTCGCTTTATATCACCTCTAAATTCATTGTTTGATTACTTTATTGTCGGATACATTGGACTCACCTCATATAAAATTCTAAATGGTTGCGGAGGACGGTACTGCCCCGCCGTCTGTTGGTAAAGCATCCAACCATGTTCTTTACACTACTCCGCGCAATAAAGGGAGGCGCTTCCGCACCTCCCAGAGAAAATGCCTTTTAAGCGGAATCAGCTTGTTCTTGGCGCTTGCGCTCCAAAAGCTCCCGCAGTTCCCTGCGGTCTGTGGTTATGAGATCTTTTTCCAATGGACTGGCCTTGAACTCCACCATGATATTGTTGTTATTGGTGGAGATCAGACCGCTGCCGCGCTCAAAGTGTGTGACCTCCATCGTTTCTGCGTCAGAGAGATGGAGGGTTTCCTGGACACGCTCCGCTTCGTCATCCTCCAGATTGAGAATGATCTTAGTCTTGCTGTTGTTGATGATGCCTTTCCCGAAACGGCCTTCGTCCAGATTGAAAAAGTCGTTAAGGTCCTGGCTGGCGCAGATCGCTGATCCACCGAAGCCGCGAATCGTCTTGAAAATTTCCAAAACGAAATCACCGGCCAGCCGGGTGCCCGTGGCGCCGGCGCCGGAAAGAAGCTGCCAGCACTCGTCAATAAAAATGGCTTTTTCCTCGGTGCGGTCAGCTTTGGCGCGGTCCCAAACGAAATCAAGGGCCACGAACATCCCCACAGTCAGCAAATCACCAGTAAGCGAGGAAATATCCAGTACGGTGTACTTATTATCCAGCCGCACATTGGTCTGCTTGTTAAAGGTACTGGCGGAGCCATTCACCAGACGGTTGAGGATATGGGCCATGCGAGTGGTTTCCGGGGCGGCCTTCAAAATCTCATACAAGTCGCCCAGCACCGGCATTTCCCGGTAGCAGCCCGGATTGGCCGGGTCTTCCAATGAGGCGTTGTCATGAGTGATACCTTTGGAATTGTAGGTGCGGATCAGAGCCTCATCCAACAGCTGTCGTTCCTCGTGAGACATATCAGGGATCAACAGACTGAAAAATATGTGGAGTTGCTGGATTTTGGCGGCCAGTTCGGAGAGCTGGATTCCCGGCCCGTCCAGAAGCTCACTGACAGACCGATCCACCTTGCGGATCTCCATCACATTGATGCAGTGCGGGCTGGCCGGGGAAATCTGGATAAACTCCCCGCCTACATTGGCACAGGCACGGTGGAATTCGTGCCCTTTCAGCGGCGCAATGATGAAAACGGGAATGTTTTTCCGCCTCATTCTTAACGCCATGAGCTGCATCGTAAAGGTCTTGCCTGCGCCGCTGGTACCCAGGATCGCCATATTGGCGTTCTTGTAAATCGCAGAGTTGAAAATATCCACGATGATGAGGGAACTGTTATATTTGTTGACCCCCAGAAGGATTCCATTGTCATCGCACATCTCAAACGAAGTGAACGGATAGCAGCTGGCCGCGCCTCCAGTCAACAGGTTGCGCTTACCACGCTCGAACAGTCCCTTTTCCATGGAAACCAGCGGGAGGGCAGAACAAAATGCCTGCTCCTCCCGAAAATGGCAGTTGCAGACATCCATATCCTGCGAAAGCAGGAGCTTTTTTATTTCGCTGGCCTTCCACTCCAGGTCCTCCACAGAAGGGGCAGTCACAGTAATCAACAAGTTGAGATAATAGAAATCTTCGTTATTCGCAAGGCCCTCCTTCAGAAAATAGCCGCTCCGAATAGCGCCGTCTATATCATCGAAGTCCGTGTTCGTGTCGCTGGCATCCTTGATTTTTGACCGGTTGATGCGGAGCTGCTGGCCGACCCGCTGAATAATGCGCTCTTTGGGTTGGCGTGAAAGAAACATATCGAGGTCAATGCCATCACCGGCATTGACGATCAAACTCAGCCAGCCCGCGGGCACCTGTGTTTTGTAACCATCTGATGGGACGAGCAGATAAGTATAGTACAGCCCGTCTATGCAGAGATACCGTCCATGGGTGAAGTCGATGCTTTTGGGAGCAGCAAATTCAGCCGCCGGGATGCGGTCAATCTCGCCCTCCCGCCCCTTGTCGAGATACTGTGCCACAATTTCCTGTGCCCGTACCGACAGGGGCTTGACCGCACTTTCATTTCGGCACAACAAATTATAGAAAACATCTACGGTAAATTCGTCCTCGTTTTCGTGGACAACGACCTCGTTGCCGCATTGACGCAGGTAATTGGATGCCGTGTGGACAGCACTTTGGAGAGATTGGATTGCCTCATCTTCCTGTTCGGAGCGCCGGGTATTGGCCCAGGGCTCATACTCGAAAATCAGGAAAAACCGCCGGGTCACAGCTTCCCGGGAGCCGACCTGCTGCACAAAGTTCAGGTAATCCTCCTGCATCAAGCGGCACTGCTCGTTTTCCTCATGGGCCATCTCCTGGCGCACCGTGTCCAGGTGGCGGTTGATGTCCGCACGGCGGGTCAGGACCTTGATTTGCAGCTTGACGGGCGAGATTTTCAAGTACGAAACGAAGGAG
>OLQN01003083.1_pt1 | contig 10495 bp, 9 predicted proteins | sample 1673181 | NCBI WGS metagenome assembly OLQN01 (sample SAMEA3136763, study PRJEB25190) | human gut metagenome | biome: human gut; feature: human-associated habitat; material: faeces | place: Austria | collected 2013
CCGGGCTTCTTAAAGCGTGAAACATTCGCAAAAGGCCGTGTAGAGATTGTCGAGCTGCGCGTTTTGGAGCGCAGCCCGCTCGAAAACGTCATTTTAAATCACCTGCCGCATGTGCTGGGCTGCAAGGTGCTCGTCTGCGCCGTCATCCGTGACGGCCACGCACTCATTCCGTCCGGCGATACCATGCTGCGCCGCGGCGACCACATCTACGTCACCGCGCCGGTTACGGTGCTTTCCTACCTCATGAAGCGCCTCGGCATCACGCAGAAAAAGATCCGCCACGCCATGCTCATCGGCGGCGGCCGCGTCAGCTATTACCTCGCGCAAATGCTCATCGGCGCGGACGTCCATGTCAAGATCATCGAAAACAACCCCCAGCGCAGTGAACAGCTCGCACAGATGCTGCCGGAGGCGGCGGTCATCTGCGCAGACGGCGCCAATCAGGAGATTCTGGAGGCGGAGGGCCTCAACGAAACGGACGCTCTTGTCACGCTCACCGGCATCGATGAGCAGAACATCATCACCTCCATGGTCGGCAACGCAAAAGGCGTGCCGCACATTGTCACAAAGGTCAATCGCATCATGACGACCGGCATGGTGGAAACGCTCCCCATCGGCAGCGTCGTCAGCCCGAAGGAGCTGTGCAGCGCGAACATCGTGCAGTATGTGCGCGCCATGCAGCACCAAACGGGTGCCGCCGTCACGCTGCACCGCATTGCAGACGGCCGTGCCGAAGCGCTGGAGTTCATCGTCAATAAGCAGTCGAAGTATATCGGCGAGCCGCTGAAGAACCTGCGCCTGCGCTTAAAGAAAAATATTCTGATCTCCTGCATCACACACCACGGCAACACGGTCATTCCGGACGGCGAATCGTACTATCAGCTCGGCGATACCGTCATCGTCGTCACCACGCGTGAGCAGCCGGTTTTGCAGTTCAACGACATTTTTGTGTAAAGGAGCGGCTGCACAATGAATGTTAAAAGTATCAGCCGCACCGTCGGCTTGATTTTGCTCATCACGGGCATTTTTCAGCTTTTCCCGCTGCTCATCGCCGTCATCGATCACGAGCCGAGAAATATACTCGCCTACATCGAGTCGCTGTGTCTCATTCTGCTCGTCGGCAGTGCGCTTTTGCTGTTCAGCCGCGGCGGCAACCGCATGTTCTCCGCGCAGGAGGGCTTTGCCGCAACGGGTCTTTCGTGGATTTTCATGTCCGCGTTCGGTGCACTGCCGTTCTTTTTAAGCGGCCAGATCCCGAGCTACGTCGATGCGTTTTTTGAGATGGTCTCCGGCTTTACAACGACCGGCGCGTCTATCCTGACGGATGTCGAAGCGCTCTCGCGCTGCAACCTTTTCTGGCGCAGCTTCAGCCATTGGCTCGGCGGTATGGGCGTGCTCGTGTTCCTCTTGGCAGTCGTGCCCGGCGCGCGCAAAAACGGCGGCACCGGCATCTACCTCATGCGTGCGGAAAGCCCCGGACCGAGCGTCGATAAATTAACGCCGCACCTGCGCCAAACCGCTATGATTTTATACGGAATCTACATTTTGCTTACCGCGCTGTGCATTGGGTGTCTTTTGCTCGGCGGCATGCCCGTGTTCGACAGCTTCTGCATCGCGTTCGGCACGGCCGGCACCGGCGGCTTTGCCATTAAAAACAGCAGCATGGGCGGGTACAGCTGCTTTCTGCAAACCGTCGTCACCGTGTTCATGTTCCTCTTCGGCGTGAACTTCAGCCTTTATTACATGCTTTTGCTCCGCAAGTTCAAAGCGGTGTTCAAAAACGAGGAGCTTCGCCTGTATTTCGGCATCGCCGCAGGCTCCATCGTTCTCATCGCCATCAATATCAGCCGCATGTACAATACGGTCTACGAGGCCGTGCACCACGCGGCGTTTCAGGTCGTCAGCATCATGACCACAACGGGCTACGGCACGGTCGATTTCGAGCAGTGGCCGGCGTTTTCCAAAGCAATCCTGCTTTCGCTCATGTTCATCGGTGCCAGCGCAGGCAGCACGGGCGGCGGTCTCAAGGTCTCTCGTGTTTTGCTCCTGATGAAGAGCATTCGCCGCACCATCCGCAAGGCGCTCCACCCGCGCCGCGTGCAGCCCGTTTATATGGACGGCCGCGCCGTCAGCGAAGAGGTCTGCGACAACGTCAACGCCTATCTCGCCATTTACTGCGTTATCCTCGTGCTCAGCTTCGCCATCATCTCGGTGGACGGCTTTTCCATCGGTACCAATTTCTCCGCCGTCGCGTCCTGCTTCAACAACATCGGCCCCGGCTTTGAGCTTGTCGGCGCCACACAAAATTTCAGCATTTACAGCGATCTCTCGAAGATTATCCTTTCGCTCGATATGCTTCTCGGCAGACTCGAGATTTTCCCTCTCCTGCTCCTCCTCAGCCCCGACACCTGGAGCCGCAGAAGATAACTTTTTGCAATAAATTTGCACGGATAAATTGCATCAAACGCTAAAATGCGTTATAATCAAATCAGCTTGTAAAGATCTGCATTTAAAACAGATCGAACTCAGGGTTTTTAAGGATAGGTGAAAACAAATGCAATACAGAAAACGTATGATCCGAAAGGTACGGCGCTGTTACTTTCCGCGTTGCTGCTCGCTTCGGCAATGCCGTTTGCGGTCTCTGCGGAGGAGGTCTCCGCCAAAACGACGGAATATGTCAATTTCCGCACCGGCCCCGGTACAAATTACAGCTCTAAGGGCGTCATTCCGTCCGGCACCGGCATCACCGTAACGGATACGAGCAATTCCCAGTGGTACGCCGTGCGCCTCTCTGACGGTTCCACCGGCTATATTTACGCCGAGTACGTTTCCGTTTCCGGCAGCAATACTACCGAAGACGGGGAGGTAAATGCTAAAACCACTGCGGATGTAAACTTCCGCTCCGGCCCCGGCACGAATTATAATTCCAAAGCCGTTATCGGCTCCGGCACCGGCATCATCGTCACGGATACCGGCAATTCCCAGTGGTATGCCGTGCGCCTTACAAACGGCTCCACCGGCTATATCTATGCGGAATATATCCGCATCACGGGCGATGTCGGCACGCCGTCCGCACCGGCAGAACCAACACCTGCACCTTCTAACCCCGAAGCGGAGCAGACTGCGAAAACGACGGAGTACGTCAATTTCCGCACCGGCCCCGGTACAAATTACAGCTCCAAGGGTGTCATTTCCCTCGGCACCACCGTCACCGTAACGGATACGAGCAACTCCCAGTGGTATGCCGTCCGCCTTGCTAACGGCTCCACCGGCTATATTTTCGCGCAGTACATCAAAATCACGAGTACACCGTCCGCAACGGCAACGCCTGCGCCCACACCGACCCCCGCGCCGTCCGATCCGTCTAAAGAACAGACCGCAAAAACGACGGAATACGTCAACTTCCGCACGGGCCCGGGCACAAATTACAGCTCTAAGGGCGTCATTCCGTCCGGCACTGCGATTACCGTAACGGATACAAGCAACTCCCAGTGGTACGCCGTCCGCCTTGCTAACGGCTCCACGGGCTACATTTACGCACAGTACATCAAGATTACTTCCGCTACCGCAACGCCCGCGCCTACCGAGACCCCGGCAGACGGCACCGTCCGCGCCAAGACCACGGCAGACGTCAACCTGCGCAAGGGTGCAGGCACAAATTACGGCGTTATCCGCGTTGTCGGCAATAACACCGCCGTCACGGTCACGGAAGCCACCAACACCTGGTATAAAGTAAAACTTTCCGATGGCACAGAGGGTTACCTCTATGCCCAGTATGTCACCGTCACCTCCGGCGACATCAACAGCGTCAAGAAAGAGGAGGCCACCGATCCCTCCACGCTCACCGAAGCCGAACAGAAAGCAAAAGCCGTCCTCGTTACGATCGGCTGGGATCTGCGCGCGGCCTACAACTGGTCCGCACACGCACTTCCGTATTACACGCTCGGCCCGGAGGTCACCGGCAACAGCGTTCATTCCGAGTGGTACGCAAACTTCGGCTTTGACAATCACAAGGGCAACTGCTACGTCATGGCAGCTACATTCCAGAAAATGGCAAAACTGCTCGGCTACGATGCACACCTTGTTGAGGGCTACATCCGCACGTATAACGGCCGCGGCCGCCACGGGTGGGTTGAGATTGACATGAACGGCACCACCTACGTGTTCGACCCGAACTTCGAGTACGGCGGTTACGGCAACGGCTACCAGATCAACTACGGTATGTCCGGTACGTTCAAGTATATCGACTACGCCCGTGTAGATTAACGGCAAACCCTAAATCGGAAAGGAAATTTACCCTATGTACAATAAAATGAAAACGGGCGCGTTGGCGTTTGTCTGCGCGGCGCTCGTGTTTTGCGCCGGCTGCTCCGCTGCGGAGAATTCGTCTTCCGCAGAGGCCACACCGTCTCCCATCGCAGCCCCCACGGCTACGGCAGAGCCCACCGCCACACCTGTTCCGGAGCTGAAAGTCGTCGGCGAAAAGTCCGACAGCAAAGATACCTTCTGCGTCACACTTGAAAACGGTACAAAGCAGGAGATCACCGCCGTGTCCGTTAAGACCGGCAGCGAGGAAAAGTTCCCGGAGAGCATGATGAAAAAGGGCGAGACCCTCGCAAAGGACGAAAAGTTCGAGCTTTACTACACGCCCAAGACGGAAGAGGAATCCTCCGGCTCCGGCGACGAATATTTTGTCTCCCCGCGCTATGATGTGCAGCTCACCCTGAAGGACGGCAAGACCTACGTTTTGCACGGCTTCCCGTTTGAAGACATCAAAGAAGGCACTGTTCTTTTAGAGGATGACATTGCCTACATCACTTACACCTCCGTTTCCACGAAGGAAAAGATCGATACCAAAGAAGCGGAGCGCGCCACAAAGGAAGCGGAAAATGGCGAAGTTTCCGTACAGACCGAAGAAAAACCCGCATCTGCGGCAGAGGTCGTTACGGAAGAGCCCACCTACGAAGAACCGTCGTATGAAGAGCCCTCTTATGAGGAGCCTTCCTACGAGGAACCGAGCTATGAAGAACCCGCTGCCCCGGAAAACCCGGATAACGGCGGGCAGGAAGGCTGCGTGAACGGCGCGCTGTTCAACTGATGAGCCGCCACATGAGAGCGGAAGCAGGGATTTCCGCAAACACCTTTCGCGTCCATTCGTTCTCTTATCTGCGCGCTGCGGCGTGCCTTTCCATCGTGCTTCTGCACACGGTGTTCTGTGCCGTGTCCCTTTTCCCGGAGGAAGCATCTGCCACGCAAGCCCTCCTCTCCAACATCGTCGTCAACAACATGATGTGGGCGGTGCCGTGCTTTTTAATGGTTTCGGGTGCGCTGCTTTTAAATCCGGAGCGCCCCGTCACGGTGAAAAAATGCCTTACAAAGTACATTCCGCGCATGCTCATCGCGCTCGTCGTGTTCTGTCTTCTGTTCCGCGCATTGGAGATCCTCGTCAATCACGAGCCTGTCAATGCCGAAACGCTGCTTTCGGGCTTTTATGAGATTTTCTCCGGCACCTCGTGGTCGCACGTCTGGTATCTCTACCTCATGATCGGCATCTATCTTCTTTTGCCGTTCTATCACAAAATCGCGTCGAACAGCACGGCAGGGGAACTGCGCTACCTCATGATTGTCTACGTCATCTTCCTGTCGCTTGTGCCCGTTTTAAAAACGTTCGGCATCTCCGTCGGGTTTTATATCTGCGTTTCCGCCATTTACCCGTTCTACCTCTTCTGCGGCTACGCATTGCGGCAGGGCGTGTGGCGCGTGAATCGCGGGCTTGGTCTGCTGTTTCTTCTCATCGGCACAGCGGCGGTCGTCCTGTTCACCGTGCTGAAAGAAAACGGCACCGTAAAGGCCGCAGGCGTGTTCTACGGCTATTCTTCCATTTTTGTCATTCTCCAGTCCATCGGCGTGTTCACGCTGTTTGGCTGCGCGGCAGACAAAACCGGCGCACCGCGAAAAGAAAAATCTCCCGGCGTTTTCGGCAAGTTCGTTTTGGAGATTGATAAATGTTCGTTCGGCATTTATCTCATCCACATGATCTTTGTGCGCGGTATTTTAAAGCACACGAAGCTCCACCCTTACGGCGCAGGCAGTCCGTTTGTTTTGATCGGCCTGACCCTCGGCATCTTCCTTGTCTCGTTCATCCTAACGTGGATTCTGAAGAAGATCCCCGGGGTTAAGAAAATCCTGTAAACGAATTTGGAGGCACACTTTCTTGTGAAGTGTGCCTCCATTATCATATCGGTTGAAGACGGCTATATTAATTTCCCCAAAATGGAAGTATCATGCCGCATACATACGCGGTATATCACAGTTTCACCCTAAAAAGGAAGAAACTGCAAAAGAATACGCGCTTTTTGCTTGACATTTTTGTGCTTTTTCCGCTACAATCAAAGAAAAAGGGGAGGCGCTGCCATGTTCATCAAGTCCCGTATTCTGACTGTCCTCGATTGCATGCCCGTCGTCCTCGCCGATATCGAAACCGAGCGCGAGCTCATGGAGCTTGCTGCCGAAAAACACCGAAAGGAACCTTGATATGTCCGCACTCCACATGGAAAAGATCACGGAGCACTCTAAAGATTTTCACCGCACCGAAAACCTCTACGTCCGCGCGTTCCCCGCAAACGAGCGTACGCCCATCTGCGGTCTCATGCGGCACGACGGTCACGATTTCGTCGGCTTCTACGACAAAGACGAAAACTTCTGCGGCTTTGCAAGCTTGCTCACCTACGGCGACATCACGCACATTCTGTATTTCGCCATCGATGAGCAATATCGCGAGCACGGCTACGGCAGTGAAGCGCTAAAGCTCATGCACACGCTGTACCCGAAAAACCGCTTCATCGCCGACTTGGAGCTCGACATCCCTACCGCCGAAAACGAGCCCCAGCGCCACCTGCGCCGCGCATTCTACCTGCGCAACGGCTACACCCCGTCCGAGGTACGTTACGACTGGCAGGGCGAGCAGTACGAAATTTTAGTCAGCAGCGGCACCATCACAAACACAGAATTTGAAAACTTTTGGGATCACTTTCCAAATGATGAAGATCGGTGATCTTCATCATTTGTGATCACGGACAACTGATAAAAACATACAGACTTCAACAAAACGGTCCGGATCGTTTTTGATGCAGACCGATAAAAAGGAGCCCACCATGACCCAAAGAACCCCCGAAGAAATGATGAATCTCATCCTCTCACGTGCCGAAAACGACGCGCACATCCGCGTCGTCGGCATGGAAGGCTCGCGCACAAATCAAAACATCCCGAAAGACCGTTTTCAGGATTTCGATGTCACCTATTTTGTCGATGACCCCGCGCTCTACACCAAAGACGACACATGGGTAAATGTCTTCGGCGAGCGCCTCATCATGCAAAAGCCCGAGGATATGGAACTTTTCCCCGCCGTCGAGGAGGGGTACAGCTTCTTGATGTTCTTCACGGATTACAACAAGATCGACCTCACGATTTTGCCCCTCACCGCGCTCGAAGACTATTTAAACGGCGACGGCCTGCGCGAGATTTTGCTCGATAAAGACGGTCGCGTCGAAGAAAAGCCTACCCCTACCGACAAAGAATATCACATTCAAAAGCCCGGCGCCCGCAGCTTTGACGACTGCTGCAACGAGTTCTGGAACATCACGCCCTATGTCGTCAAGGGCCTCTGTCGCCGCGAATTGTTATTCGCCATTGACTTGCTCGCAATGATGCGCAATGAACTTCTTCGCATGCTCTCGTGGCAGGTCGGCAGCGTATACGGCTTCACGTTCAGCGTCGGCAAAAACTATAAATTCATCGATCAATATCTCCCCGCAGAGCAGTGGCAAGCGCTTCTTTCCACGTATCGCACGGATTCTGTGGAAAACACATGGCGGTCGCTTTTCACCTGCCACGAACTCTTTCGAGATGCCGCTAAAAATTTTGCTGCAAAATACGGCTACACCTATCCCGATTACGACGAAAACGTCTCCCGCTACGTCCGCGATATGTACGCGGAATACGAAGCAAAATAACGCCTCTCCCCAAAAGAGTCTGCAAAATTCCCCGAAAATCGCCCGCCGCAACTCAAAATTGCGGAAATTCCAAGTTGACATGGTAGCTTTTCCCACGGTTTTCGTATAAAATGAGCCCAGCAAAAGGAGGTCTTCCGTATGACCATAGGAGCCAAAATCGCCGCTTGCCGCAAACGCGCCGGCATGTCGCAAGAAAAGCTCGCAAACGAACTCAACATCTCGCGCCAGGCGGTCTCCCGCTGGGAAACGGGTGAAGCCGTGCCGGATACCGAAAAGGTTATTCAGCTAAGCCGCATTTTCCATGTCACGACCGATTATTTATTATTGGATATTGACGAAGCCCCGCAAAGCGCAGCCCCCGCCGAAAACAACAGAGAAACGGAACAGCGCGCCGCAGAAAAGCGAATGAAGCGTCAAAGCATGCGCATGCATTTCGGCTGGTTCCTGCTCATTTTCGGCATCATCGCGCTCAGTGCAACGCTGAGTGGTGCGGGTCTTTACGCACAGACGCTCACGGAATGGTGGACAAACCTCGGCCGCTACGGCACCGCGCTGTTCGATTCCTGGATCTTAGCACTGTTCATCGTCAGTGCCGCCCTCACCCTCTGCGGCATCCTCATCCTCATCCGCGAATACATCTTTATCGGCAAAGAGTAATAGTTAGGGCAAAATAAAAGCACGCAGGCTTAAATTCCTGCGTGCTTTTTCATTTTGTCACTACGGAGAAAGCCCGCTAAGCCGCAGCAAAGCCTGCCACGTCAGCGGCCCTACGATGCCGTTCACGTCTAACCCTTCGTGCGCCTGCACGGCCTTCACGGCATTCTCCGTTGCCTCGCCGAAGATCCCGTCTTCCGCGACCTGCGGGATAAATGCGTTTTGTGCCGCTGCGCGGTTAATGAGCGATTGTAAATCTTCCACATCCGCGCCTGTGCGTCCCCTAAGGATTGCCCGCCCGGGGTAGATAAGACGACTTACGGATTTCCCGTTTTCCGTCGCCATCGCCCGCGTGTCGCGGTAAACGGAAAGCAGCATATTCGCGCTTTGCCGGTTGAGTACGCCCGTCGGCTCCAGTCCGTACTGCGTTTGGAAGGCCATGAGCGAATTTTTCGTCCGTGCGTCAAATACGCCGTTCATCGCGGGCAGGGGAATGGAATTGTCAAAATACGCAATGATCGTCAGTAAGTTCTGCATCTGTTCCACCGCCTTGCCGCTGTCGCCCTCTTTCAGCTCCGGCGGGTAGAATCGCTCGGCATCCTCGGGCGTGATGCCCTCGCTCATCAGTTCGTTTAATTGCTTGATGCCGCTGTATATGAGCTTGATTTTGTACCATGTCGCCTTACCAACCACGCCGTCGGGCGTTAAATTGAAAATTTTCTGGAACGCTCGCACCGCATTTTCGGTCGGCAGGTCGTAATACACGCTGATCTGCGGAATGCGCGGAATCGCCGGGTAATTGTCGCCGATGCGGTTCAGCTCCCTTTGCAGCACGCGCACACTTTCGACGATGCTCCCAAGTCTTAACGCCACACCGGGGTATGATTCCTCGTTGTTCCCAACAGGCGCGTTGAACACAATGTTGATGTCATCGCCGTAGAAACGTTGTAAAATCTCATACGGCACAAGCCCCTGCCGCGCTAATCCCACCGTGCCCCACTGCGAAAGCCCCGGGCATGTCGAGGTCGTGCCGTTGCAGTACTGCGTAAAATACGGCTGCACCGTGCCTTGCTTTACGACATAATCGTTGAAAATATTATCGACGATCTGCGAGATGTTTTCAAAAATATCGCGGTTCAAAATAAACTTCTGATCGTACTGCGTTGTCGAGGTGATGTCAAAGTCATACCCGCGGCTGCGGTAATACTCCGTGTAAATGCGGTTCATTGCGTAAGAAATCTGCGCCAGAATATTCGCATGTATCGCGCTTTCCGGCCAGTTCGGGTAGATCTCGCTCGAAGCAACGTTTTTAATGTACGCCACAAACGGTACGCGCACATTCTCGGCCGGTTGGTCCGGCAGCCCAAGGTGCACCGTGATGTATTCCGGCACAACGGGCGTGTCTATATTGTTCGGCATAGCATCACCTCTCACCGACCGCCAAAAACTGCACCGGCTGTATCGACGTCACACCGGGGAAAACAGGCACCGCGCGGTAAATTTCCGTGCGGCATCCCGGGTGGCTCACGCGTATATCGTAAAGCGCATACGGCATCTCGCCCGTCGGCGACTGCGCCAACGCGTTATTCGGCGCGGGCAGCAAAATGTCGCCGAAAACACCGCTCTCGTCCGTCACCCCGGCAGAAAACCGCCGCGTGCCGTCCGCAAAGTCGTGCGTCACAAGTACCGAAGCGCCGGGGACGGGGAATGTCCGCTGTCCCGCATACGCCTGCACGCGCAGCGTGCCCGTTTTGGAGTTTAGCTGTTGAAACACCTCAAACGTGCACGCCTCGGGTGAGAGATCCTGCAAAGGATCGCGCCCCGCGCCG
>OLQN01003085.1_pt1 | contig 10492 bp, 5 predicted proteins | sample 1673181 | NCBI WGS metagenome assembly OLQN01 (sample SAMEA3136763, study PRJEB25190) | human gut metagenome | biome: human gut; feature: human-associated habitat; material: faeces | place: Austria | collected 2013
CAGAAGACAATGGAGAATATTTCACCAATGGCATTCACGACATCTTCGATGCCGTACCAAACAATGTTTTGGTTGGTGATGATTGCAACTTCTACTTCATCGACACCATCATCTTCAAATCAGATACGGATGGATTAGATACCTACAAGAAATACTCTCCGAACTATTCAAAAAAAGAGTGAAGCTCATGCCTCACTCATTGTCTCTTCTACGTAAGTTATCAAAACTTTGCTCAACTAATTGCAGAGCAAGTTATTCGGGAACTAATGCAGATGTTGGAATTATCATATTAAAAGCTTCACCCTCTATATGAACAACAGCATTTCCCCGTATAATTTTAATAAATCTTGCCCGACGTCCAGCAGGAATCATTTTTGCCCTACCATCAAGTAACATCTGGGTAACGCCCATATCATTCTGATCCACAGAATATTGTGTTAAAAGCGCATTGTTTTCCTTATCATAAGTAGCTATTGTGTTCTGTTGTATGACATATTCTTTGTTGGGAATTAATTCATCCATACAACCTATTGCATCAAGACTCGGTTTACTTGAAAACTTTATCAACAGTCCCAAGACAATACATAGTAAAACTATCACATAAAACTTTTTATTGTTACTTTTGCTTTTACCTTTTGTTGAGTTTTCGTTATCAACTATAGGCTTTATTAATTCTCCTTTTTCTCTATCATTTAACACAAAATCATCCGACGCAGGAGTCTTAACCAGATTTGCTTCCACCAATATAGCTAGTGCTGGAGATTGCACACCACCAACATAAGGCTTGAGAGTCGTTGTATTGATAATAGGTAAATCTATATAGGCATTATATAGTTTTGCCAATTTAATTTGAAAAGAGGTTCCGATTCCTCTTTTGCCGCATATCAAATTATCAATGACATGAATATCATAATATTTCTGACCAGTCACACTTGTCGCACTAGTAACCTTAGATAATGTGCAGACAAATTCGTTATAAGATAAATACATTATTACCAACTATTTTGCCAACTGTTTCCCAGAAGTATAGCGGTTAATAAATAGGAAAAGCGTGGGAACTATTGCTTATATGCCAGGACTGAGGTTGTGGAAGGACCTGCTTGTTGGCAATGAAACAATAGCCCACGCTAGAAGATATATCATGCCCTTTAGAAAAGGGTATAATTATCCTATGCGTGAGCTGAATTGCCATTATCCAAACAAGTATTGAAACTTCCACATTTCAGTCCTTGGATAATATCAAAACGCTCTATATTAAATTGAGTCTTCATCACAACAAGTCTTTTCATGCCGCTCCAACTCGAATGCAAAGGTAGTTATTATTTCTGAAAATCGTATCATTTTAAATAAGTTTTTTCTAAGAAAAATAATGTTTAGGCACACAAGTAAGCTATAAATGGGCAATTCTTTAATATTTTACCCTAAATCATTGGTAATCTCGGGAAATAGTCGTAACTTTGCAAAGTTAAATATCAAGCATTACATCTATGAATAAAGATAATATCAACGAGTTCGCATCCTTCGATGAATATCTACGACAAGGAGAGCCTTCGCAGAAGGAAAGCGCCGAGAACTGGAAGACGGCTATCGGATTGCAGGCTGTAGATGGGCTGCAACCATCGGCGTATCTCATAGATGTGGCTAAACGAAACATCGAAGGAGAAATCACTCTGGATGAAACCAGAAAACTGATTGACTCTTACTATCAGAGCAAGACGGTCCGCACACCTAAAGATGAAGACGAGGAAGAGGCAGATAAGGTTTCAGCCAACATCGCAAAGATTCTCGCCAGCAAGACCTTTGCCTTCAATACCAACGGATATGTTTCCCTGCATCGAAGAATATTCGAGGGAGTATTCAAGCACGCAGGAGAAATCCGCCAATACGATATTTCCAAGAAAGAATGGGTGCTCGAAGGAGATTCCGTAAACTACCTGAATTGGGAAGACTTGCGAAGAGCCTTGGATTGGGATATTGAACAGGAGAAGAACTTCTCATATAAAGGTCTGACGGATGATGAGAAGATTGAGCATATTGCCAAATTCATTTCAGGCATCTGGCAGATCCATGCTTTCAGAGAGGGAAACACCCGAACCACGGCGATTTTCACCATCCAGTATCTCCGTTCGTTAGGATATGAAGTGAACAACGAAATGTTTGCCAAGCACTCTTGGTATTTCCGCAATGCCCTGGTTCGTGCCAACTATCGAAACATTCAGAAAGGCATAGATTATTCTCCTATCTACCTGGTTCGTTTCTTCAGGAACTTACTCCTAAAAGATGGTTGGGTTCTCAAGAACAGATATTTGCATATCCGGCCGACTGATGAATGGAAAGAGCAGCCAAGAATAGGTACCCCACAAGTACCCCGCAAGCTATCCTCAAGTACCCCACAAGTACCCCACAAGTTCAGTCAACATGTGGAGACTCTTATTCTATCCTTTAACGATGAATATATGACATCTGCGGAAATTATGGGTTCAATCGGACTAAAGGACAGAAAAAGTTTTAGTGAACTATATTTAAACGCTGCCCTCTCAGAAAAAGCTATTGAAAGGAAATATCCAAACACCCCAAGACATCCACGCCAGCAATATCGAATGACAGAACAGGCAAAGACTTGGAAAGAATGGTATGAGAAAAAGAATAAATAACATCATAATAAAAATAGAAAACAAAAACAAGTAATGAAGAAAAAAGCAACGGTCCTTATCGCCTCTATCATGGCGTTCTGCGGAATCAATACCGCTCACGCTGACGAGGGAATGTGGACGATTTACAACTTGCCTAACGCTGTATATGAGATGATGCAGCGCGAAGGCTTCAGTATGACTTACGACCAGCTCTACAACGGCGAGAATGCCTTGAAGAATGCTGTGGTTAACTTCTCCGGCTATTGCTCAGGCGTAGTCGTTTCTCCAGACGGTCTGGTATTTACCAACCACCATTGCGGTTTCGAGGCTATCAGAAGCCACTCTACCGTGGAGCACGACTATATGCTCAACGGTTTCTTTGCAAAATCTTACGCAGAGGAATTGCCTAACGAGAATATGTTCGTCAGCTTTATGGTTGAACAGAAGGATGTAACCGATAAGGTGATGAGCCTCGGATACGAGCAGCTCGACAACAAGAAGCGCGATGAACTCATCGATTCTCTGGAGAACGAGATGACTAAAGAGGTGAAGAAGAACGATTCTACCCTTCATATCACCGTTCAGCCTTTCTACGAGGGCAACAAGTGGTACGCTACTACTTACCGCGACTTCACCGACCTACGTCTGGTTTTCACGGTACCAAAATCTATGGGTAAATTTGGTGGCGATACAGACAACTGGATGTGGCCTCGCCAGACCTGCGACTTCTCTGTATTCCGCATCTATGCCGACCCTAAGACCAACGGTCCTGCTGCCTACAGCAAGGACAATGTGCCTTATCATCCTAAGCGTTGGGCTCAGGTTTCTCTCCAGGGTTACAAGGATGGCGACTATGCGATGACCATGGGTTACCCAGGCAGCACAGAGCGCTATCTTTCAAGCTACGGAATCCAGACCATGCGCGATGCGGAGAATGCTCCTCGTGCCCAGGTTCGTGGCGTAAAGCAGGAGGTGATGCAGAAGCACATGCGTGCCGACGAGGCAGTACGCATCAAGTACGACAGCAAGTACGCCCAGAGCTCCAACTATTGGAAGAATGCCATCGGTATGAACAAGTGTATCGATTCTATCGGCATCATTAATCTGAAGCATGAGTACGAGACCCGTCTCCGTGCTTGGCAGGATACAGCCAAGGCAGCCAACGACCTCGCCCACAAGGTAGATTTCGACAAGCTCGCCAAGCTCTACAAGGAGAGCGCAGACGTGAAGTATGCCTGGACCAACTTCGCTGAATCTTTCACAAGAAGAAGCAACATCGAGTTCTCTACCCGTGCCATCAAGCTCCAGACCAACATGGAGGTGAAGGGTCCTGAGAAGAACAAGAAGAAGCAGTATCATGAGTTTGAAGATAACTCTGCAGAATGGGATATGGCGCTCGATAAGGAAGTGCTCGCTACCCTTCTGAAGAACTACAAGGAGCACGTAGATGCCAAGTGGTTGCCTAAGTTCTACAACACCATCGATGCTGAGTTTGGCGGTAACTACGCCAAGTATATGGATTATCTCTGGGAGAAGTCGCTCATCATGAAGAAGGGCGCCAAGCTCTATTTCAACAAGAAGGGATATGAGAAGGATCCAGGCGTAAGCTTCGGTATGGATTTGAACGATGTATTTGCAGATTTCGCTGCTCAGATGGGCAGCATCAACGACAGCATCGCCGAGCAGGAGAAGTATCTCTGCGCTGCCAAGCTCCGTATGGAGGAGGACATGCCTCACTACAGCGACGCCAACTTCACCATGCGATTGAGCTACGGTCAGGTAGGCGGTTTCGACCTCGGTGGCAAGCCATCAGGCTATTATACCACAGCCGAGAGCCTCGTTGAGAAGATGAAGCAGGGCGATAAGTTCATCGATTACTACGCTGAGCCTATCATGCACGAGCTCCTCTCTGAGAAGGATTTCGGCAAGTATCAGGATAAGACGACTGGCAAGATGCAGCTCTGCTTCCTCACCAACAACGATATTACCGGTGGTAACTCTGGTAGCCCTATGTTCAACGGCAAGGGAGAGTTGATTGGTCTTGCCTTCGATGGCAACTGGGACAGCCTCAGCTCTGACATCAACTTCGACAAGCGCCTGGCTCGCTGCATCGGTGTGGACATCCGCTATGTGCTCTACCTGATGGATAAGTGGGGACACGCAGACCGCCTCTTGAAGGAGATCAATGCGAAGTAAATCCTATCTCTGAATCAACAGAGATGATATAAAGGTTTATCCTGGGATAAAGATTAGTCTCAGGATGATATGAAAAGAGCGGAAAATCAGCTGTTAACTGTTAACCTGTTAACTCCTGGCTTTCCGCTCTTGTTTTTTCTTATAGTTTCTCAACTAATATTGCGAGATATTGTTCAGCTCCTTCAATGAAACCTGACGAGGCTTCTCGGCGAGTTTCTTCTTCAATTCATCCACCATTATTTCTGTAGATGGATTGAAATCGGCAGAGCGCATGTAATCAATTACACTCTGATAGAAAGCCTTGCCTTCCGGGTATTTGGCAGCCTTCTCCAAATCGCTCATGCAGACGAGGAACTTTCCGGCTTCCACCTTCCATTCCATCACCAAACCCAACTTATGATTTCGCTCGATATTATCTATCACCTGAACAATCGGGCGATAATCCTTGGCGAAGTTGTCAAGCACCAGCGGATGCGATTCCTTAATAACCGGGAACCATTGCCAGTTGGTGTGCATTTCCGTAGGGAATCCCTTGAATATCGGATGTTCCGGATTCGTCAGAATGCCCAGGGTTCCTGGAGAAACCTTCTTCTTGTTGTTCTCGCAGATGGTCTTGAACATGCGATAGTTCCAGTAATCGGTCTGGAAGAGTCCGCCAACAGTATAAGGCGTGGCATTATCTGCCTGAGAAAGCGTATCATCGGCAGCCACGAAATGACTGGAAGCCGTAGGCATCCAAAGCACCTTTCCGCCCTTTTCCAAGACTTTCACCACTTCATCATTCAAATCCTTGGCTATGATAACGCCCTTCTTTTCTAAAGCCTTCTTAGGATAAACCCAAAGTTCGTAGGAGTTTCTCGCCTCTGTTCCTTCAATGTTTAATGTAAGAAGCAGCTTGGTAGATTTCTGCACGTGGAAAACACCATTCAGTTCACCCACATCCACCAAACCTTCATCGTATGAAAAGATGTTCAATACTCCCTCATCCTCAGCCATCAAGTCGCTCACATTCTTTCTCACTTCACCATCCTTGGTGCTGAAAGTTCCATCATCCATACAGAACAATCCGTTCTCGGCAGCCAGATGCCATTTCAGTTTCTTACCCTTCAGCGAAGAACCACCATAATTGGCTACCTTTACCTTAGCCTGAATATTCTCGCCATCCTCAAAGCAGAACTTCTTCATTTCCAGCAGAGGAACCACAGGCGAGCACCACTGGCGCCATTCCTCGGGCGTAGTGATTCCCTTACTCTCCATAAACGCATCCAGGATGCCTACGAAAGCACTTCCCTGACCGGGATAATCCTGAATATCGAGCAGCTGGAAGCCCGCCATATTCCGGGTTCTCAAATCCATCTCTATATCGGCTTTATAGAGTTTCACACTCCATAAGCCCGAAGCCTTGTGGAAATCATCAGCCTGCGAAAGCATTCCGGCTGCAGCCAGGCGACGGCGGAACACTTCGAAGTTATAAGGATGAAGCACTCCGGTGTATTTCTTTATTTCCCGATAATCAGGATAGGTCTGAAACTGGCCTGTTTCGTGAGAGATGATTGGGATTTCTGCCTTATCGCAAGCCTCATCAAAATTCATCGTAGAATTAGGATGAAAATGATTGATCATTCCTCCATCGTAGGCGTCGGCAAACGAGAAGGAGCCACGGGTATGGGTATTGTATTTGCCCCATCCCTCGCCTCCGATGCGACAAGTGGTGAAGTAATCCATTCCTTCTTTTATTCCCTGATAACCGAGATAGTAATTGCTTCCGAAGGTATAGTATTTATCTGGCGCAATCTTGCGGAAATCATCCACAAACTCCTTCATCTTGTCGATGTCGCCCCAGAGTTCATTACCCAACGCCATCATTCTGAAAGATGGATGATGACCATATTCCCGCAGAATATTCACTCCCTCCTGATGCAGGAACGCCATCAGCCTTTCATCCTTTTTATCAAAAGACCCCCAGAAAGGAAGTTCCGGCTGGAGATAGATTCCCAGGCTGTCCGCTGCCACGAAAGCCGCCTCCGGTGGGCACCAGGAATGAAAGCGCACATGGTTGATTCCATATTCCTTGCAGGTTCCGAGATACTTCATCCAGCCTTCCACGCTCATCTCCACATGCCCCGTCAGCGGCCATACAGCCGCATCGTGCTTGCCACGGAGGAATATCCTATGACCATTGGCGTAGAAGTGGGCGCCCTTGATATGAAAATCCTTGGCGAAATCAGGCATCTGAAGGGCAAAAGGAGAAGCTACAGAACGGCTAGGGATTGCTCCTGTTAGAGTTTCTGCAGATTTGCTCTCTACAGAGCTGGCTAGCTGGAGTTCTATCCTTCCGATAATTCCATTCCAGTTGGTCTGCGTATCTTCTGTATAAGCATGGCTGGAGCCGTAAACCTGCTCAGGCACACCTCTTCCATTATCCACCACGATTTCCAAGAGATGCTTGCCCGGCTTCACCTTCTTTGGCAGAAGATAGCGCTGGGGAGTAGAGATGAAGTTACAGGAATCCACCAGTTCTCCATCCACATACACCCATGTCGGTCGGGTACGCTCCAGGAAGAGTTCTACCGGCTTCTTCTTCCAGTCCTTCGGGATATTGATGGTTCTGGAATATCTTGCAGCTCCTTTATAGGCATAGAGTCTCGTAAGATGCGTTGTTTCCATCGTATCTTTCGGAGCGAATCCCAGACGGTTCGTATCGATGGTACCGGGAAGAATGGCACGCTTCACCTCACCCTGCGAGACACGCTTACTCTTGGCAAAAGCACTACCGCTCTTTCCCAACTCCACATTCCATTCACCAGCGAGCGAAATGCTCTGTGCTTGCAAGCCCAGACTTACCAGTCCCAGACAAGCGATAAGAATAGTTTTCTTCATTAACTTATTACAGAATATCTTTTAGGGTTAAAATTGCGTATAAAGATACAATAAATTTGATGTTTACGGCTGCAAATATACAAAAATTGCGGTAAAAACACCGCAATTTACCAAAGAAATTGCTGTATTTTTACCGCAAAATATGGATATTGCATCAAAACATCCCTTTGATGCAGACTTTCATCTTATTATAAATCGCTGCCTAAATTACTTCTTCTTAGGTCTGCGACGAGCCCAACCTTCTTCCTCGAAGTTTGGCTCCTCACCCTTGAACTTCACGTTGTCGTTGTTCTGGAAGAACTGGCGCCAATCGCCTGTATCCTCCTGAGGGCGAGATTTTCTGCCGCCACGAGATTCACCACGGCTTCCACGTCCTCCCTTTCCACGAGAATCACGAGAATCTCTTGCATCATCAGAAGAACCTCTGCGGCTGCGTCCGCCTCTTTCTGAAGAACGACCGCCTCTGCCCTCAGAACTGCGTCCGCCACGGGCTGCTCTGCCATGACCTTCCTCATCAGCATCGTTACATCTCACGGTTCTGCCCTTGTACTCTGTACCGTTCAAAGCCTTCATCACGCGCTTCGCATCCTCCTCTGGCACCTCGATGTAGGCAAACTTACTCAGCAGGTCGATATGACCCACCTCCTGGCGACCCTTCACGTGCTTGTTCAGATACTGCATGATTTCGCCCGGATAGAAACCATCTGCCTTACCCAGGTTGATGAACAGTCTCTTGAAACCAGCCTCAGTCTCATGCTTTCTGCGACCATTGGAAACCTTGCCACGGCCTTCGCCACGACTTCCACGACCCTCACCGCCACGGGAACCCTTGCCGGTCTCAGGCTTGATAATCTCAGGAGCGTTCTTGTAGTAATCGAGGAACTTACCGAAGGTGATGGTTACCATCTTCTTGATGATGTCCTCCTTGTCGATGTACTCAAACTGACGGTTGATTTCAGCCATGTATGGTTCAATCTGATCCTCATCCACATCGGTCTTCATGATGTCGTCCATGGTCTTGAAGAGCTGCTTCTTGCAGATTTCCTCTGGGGTTGGCAATACGCCATCCACGAACTCCTTGCCAATCTGCTTCTCAATCTGGCGAACCTTGAACTTCTCTCTGGTATGGATGATAGAGATGGATGTTCCCTTCTTTCCGGCACGACCGGTACGACCGCTTCGGTGGGTGTAACTTGCCACATCATCAGGCAAACCGTAGTTGATAACGTGAGTCAGATCCTCTACGTCCAGACCACGGGCAGCCACATCGGTAGCCACCAGGAACTGAACGGTATGGTTGCGGAACTTCTGCATGGTGAGGTCACGCTGCTGCTGACTCAAGTCGCCGTGCAGCGCCTCTGCATTATAACCATCCTTAATCAGCTTATCTGCAATATCCTGAGTCTCCAGCTTGGTGCGGCAGAAGATAATCGCAAAGATGCGTGGATAGAAATCCACCACACGCTTCAGGGCGAGATACTTGTCCTTGGCATTTACCAGATAGTAGATGTGGTTTACATGCTCAGCACCCTCGTTGCGCGAACCCACTACGATTTCCTTGTGGTCGTGCAGATAGTTGAGGGCAATCTTCTCGATGTCCTTGCTCATGGTAGCCGAGAAGAGCAGAGTGTTTCTATCTTCCGGAACGTTCTCGAAGATGGCATTGATGCTCTCTGAGAAGCCCATGTTCAGCATCTCGTCAGCCTCATCAAGCACCACGTTGTTCACGTTCTCCAACTGAGCCACGCCACGATTAATCAAATCGAGCAGACGGCCAGGGGTAGCCACGATAATCTGCACACCATGCTTCAGGGTGCGAATCTGGCTTCCAATGTCGGTACCGCCATAAACTGCGGCAATATGCAAACCATCGATGTACTTGGCAAAGCTGTTCAAATCGTCTGCTATCTGGAGGCAGAGTTCACGTGTAGGACTGAGGATGATAGCCTGTGTCTGCTTGCTGCTGGCATCAGTCTTCTGGATAACCGGAATACCGTAAGATGCAGTCTTACCCGTACCGGTCTGCGCCAACGCAATCACGTCGTTCTTATTACCAAGCAAATATGGGATTACTTCTTCCTGAACTGGCATTGGATTCTCAAATCCAAGCTCTTCAATGGCACGGCGAATCTCCTCGCTCACGCCTAATTCTTCAAATGTCTTCAAATCTTTTTAACCTTAATTCATTATAATCTAAATGGAAGGCCGAATTCACCCTCCCAGCCATGAATTAGGGTGCAAAATCCTTCCGAAACGCTTGCGGCAATCCCACGCATTTATTAAGATTGCCTAAATTCGGGTGCAAAGATACGAAAAAAATGTGAGTTTCTTGCAGATTTCTGCAATATTTTATTACCTTTGCATGAAAGTTACAACAAGCAGATAACCAAGAAAACTTGAAATATATGAAAAAAGTTATTTTCACCCAAGAATGGATTGCTTTGCATCCATACGAAAAAGCAGACGAAACAGATCTGTATTATACAGAACTCGCCAACGAAATATACCACGCTCTTGACGAGGCGTGCTACACCCATAACTTCAAGAATATGGATGAAGCCAAGCAGCTGGCACTCAGCATTGCCGGTTATTTCGAAGATGTGATTTCGGGCACAGGCATCTGGAAGACTTTCACGGAAGAATGCAAGAAGCGCTACGGCACCTACATTCCTTTCTATGAGAAAGAAAGCGAATTCATCAAGAGTACGCTCAACGAAGATGACCCGGCTTACGACCCTGAGGAAATCAACATCGCTGATGTCAAGTTCCTGCTCTGGCACCAT
>OLQN01003088.1_pt1 | contig 10476 bp, 9 predicted proteins | sample 1673181 | NCBI WGS metagenome assembly OLQN01 (sample SAMEA3136763, study PRJEB25190) | human gut metagenome | biome: human gut; feature: human-associated habitat; material: faeces | place: Austria | collected 2013
TTTTCATGCGTAAAATGTAAATTATTTCGCTGTCTACTTGACGGGGTGCACACCACTTTGTCCAGCCAGCAGGCGGCGGAAGGAGACGAAGTATTGAGCAGGAGAGAAATATACCGAAGGACAAAAGGCTATTCCATTTACGGAGTAGTAAATGTCAAAATATTTTCCGCCGCAGGGATTTTGATGGTTGTCGCCCTTGGTCTGAAAAATCCTCAACTTATATTGGACAGTGATATATTATGTGTGTCTGCATTGTGTGGCGCTGTTGCACTGTTTTGGATTTTACGCTATTGGAAACACTGGCTTGACATTTTCAAAAAAGACCTTATTCTTTTTGAAGGCGAAGTTTTTTCAGAAGGCGCGGTGCCGGGATCAAATGCGGAAAGCTCTTGGGAAAATTGGCGGCTTACAGAAAAGGGAACGGACGCGCCGCGGCATTTTGTTATTTGTTTACGGCAGATGAAAAAGCAATATCAAAACAATGCTTTGATCCCGGATATGTGCCGTGGGCCGGTTTCGTTTTTCTATCTAAAGCGGACGAAATGTATTGTAGATATTGTGAGTATTTCCACGCCTGAACAAGATCACCGAAGTAGACACGCACAGAAAAAAGCAAGGCGAAAAGCCCAACATCAGTAAGCTCCTCGCCTCTGGACACTTTGTCCAGCCAGCGGAAGGTGAACAGGAGGAAGAACTTATATGGGATTTTTTGATAAGTTAAAAGGTAGGCAGGTAAGAGATCAGATTAAAAATGAAGCATATTTTAGAAAGTATATTCAACAGCAGGAAAAGCGGATCGACCGTTTTTCCGATATGATAAAGCAAGAACAAGTACCGAAAGAAAGAATTTGCCTGGTTGAAGCGTTTATAGCCGAACTGAAATCTTCGGTACTCACAGCAAAATATAGTATGGGTGCCGAACTGAATGATTTGAGTAAGGAATGGCCTGAAGTTCTTTGCACGATGGCAAAAAATTGGGACACTACCATCGGTCAGGCAGATCTTATAAATACAGTAGCTCTTGCGGTGCTGTATGAGGTGGATGGCACAACATGGGACATTGTTTCAAAAGCTGCCTGTCAATACGGGCGAAAAGATTGGCTGGTTGGATTTCTGCTTTCATCGAGAGAGGGAGGGCCGGACTATCAGACATGGAAAGTTGCTATGAAAAATCCCCACCAAACCTTACGCAATATCATTGAAAACAGCCCCCAAAAAGCCAAGGACATCAAAACATATTTAGAAAAGAAATGGTATAAAGGTCATTATGGTGTTGCATGGTATGATACTCATAAGTCCGACCAAATGACTTATTATGGATATTGGAGCAACGAAACTGCGGCGGCGGTTAAAATATTGGGAATAGACGATAGCTGCCTGAAAAACCAGCAATATTATCCGTATGATCTGGCTCACTTCAAAAAATAATTTTGTGTCTAAATCAAAAATAGCAACATCACACCAAGGCGCGGCAGACAGGCCGCGCCTTTCCCATACCCAAAACTGAACCCCGCCAATTTCCCGTTGTGGAGCTGGCCGTGGCGCCGGGGCGCAGTACGCAGACCTGCAAGCGGGCCTTGCGGGAGCTGGAGGACGCCGGACTGATCCTGCGGGTGCGTCAGGGAATTGGAGCGCCGAACAGGATTTATGTGCTGGTGCCGAAGAAGCGGGATTGAAGAAAATCCTGCGGCACGGTATAATGAAAAGTAAGAAATCCTCGCCGCCATACAGCGAGGAACGCCGGGAGGCGGCGCGAAAGTTTGTGAGGAAACGCAATAGAGCCGAGAGGTTGAAATAGTAAATATGACAGATATAGAGCGGATCATAGCCATAATTAAAGACTATCAAGACAAAAATCTTTCTCTGGAAGATCTTCAGTCATATTTTCAAACACTACCCTTATGCTTATATTTTTCAGCACAGCAAATAGAAGAATTATACAAAATAGCTAAAGGTTCACAACAAAAACCCTTTAGGAACTAAGAGGGTACTTCAATACATAGCCTGACGGCCATGTATTGTGAAATCTGGGCTGATTTCACAGCGGCTTAAAAAAGGAACTAAACGGATGCCCTGGACTAACTGTTTCCGGTCAGTCCAGGGCGAAAAAATACATCAATAGGCGGGCGTACCGTATCCATAGATCTCAGCGTGTCCAATGGCGTACTGACGCTCCCGGCAGGCATTGCCTGAGTTGCCCTCCACGGTGTAGACGATCCCGCCCTCCACCTTTTCCACGATGCCCACATGGTCTGCCGCTCCGTCCTGGCCTTCGTCCTCATCGTCCCAGTCGAAAAAAATCAGGTCGCCGGGGCGCGGCTCATAGCTGCCGTCCTGCCACAGCCCTCTCTCCCGGAACCACTGGATGCCGATGGAGCAGCTTGCGAACTTGGGGATCACACCAGCGTCCAGATAGCCGCACTCATTGGCGCACCAGGAAACAAAGCAGGCGCACCAATCCACCCGACTCTCAAAGCCATACCAGGACCAATAGGGCTGACCGCCTACATTGCCGAGCTGGGAGAGGGCCACCGTTACGATCTCCCCATCACCTGTGCCAATGCCGTATAGAACAGCACTCCACATACCGTTGCTTTCTTCAGCCAGTAACTCCGCAAGCATCTCTCGCTGGTCAGCGGTAAAATTGTAGATGTCCGCCATTTCATCCGCGGTTTTGTGGGTCACGGTAATATAAAGGGTCGTAGCCGTTACCTCTACTTCTTCCACAATGATGTTGCCCTTTCCATCATCAGTTTCCACGGTTTGGGTAGTGGTCGCCGTTTCTGTCCGGTGGCTTATCTCGTTCATGGCCCAAAATATCTCTTTCAGAAGGTCTTTTTTCCTGTCATCCATCGTAGCGACTTCCTGAGGATTGTCCGGGTCAGTGGTAGCTTTCACGGCATAGACGGCCAACACTTCGGGCCAGACAGCACGGGAGCCGGACAGTTCCAGGCGGTCATGGGCGGCGTTGCTCTCGATTTCTTCCAGCTTGCTCTCGTATTCCAAGTTGATCTCCTGGACAACGGTGGGCATGGTCTGGCCCGTGCCGCTGTCCTCACCAGAAAAGAAGATGCCAAAGGGAGAGGCGGCGATCAGGCCAATCAAGCAGATCACCACAATGGCAAGGATGGCAACCCATCCTCCAGCGGCGATAGCGGTCACCAGCGCCTTAATGGACGCAAGCAGGGCCTTTGTCGCAGCGGATGCGCCTTTTGCAGCGGCTTTTGCGGTGGTGGCGGTAGCCTTTCCTGTGACGCGGGCGGCCTGGGCGGTCGCTCTCGCGGCTCTGGCTGTGGCCTGCGCCGTCTTTGCCGTATGGTCCGCTGTCTTGATGGCGGTTTTCGCCGTGCGTGGAGCAGTCTTGGCGGTATGCTGGGCAGTTTTTATCGTTCTCTGGGCGCGTTTGATGGTGTTCTTCGTGCCCGTGCCTGTGTCCTTTGCGGCCTGCCCCATAGCCTGGGCGGGCTGCTTTGCCGTTTTTACGGGAAGTTCTTTCTGCCGGGACGCTTGTGTGGCGTTTGGGGTCTTGATCAGCGATGGCTGGTCAGACTGAACAGCCCGATCTCTAATTTGCCGTTTCCGCTCGGCCTGCTTCTTGGCAAAGGCCCGACCTCTCTCCACATAAGGGCTTGTGGTATCCGTTGGGCGCTCTATGCCGGCCTGGGTGGGTGGGCGCTCCGCCATGCGCTTATGCTGCGGAGTATGCCCATCTGGGGCTATACCCTGGGCCGGTACAGGGGCGTGGGACTGTTCAATGGGGGGCGTATTCTCATGGCGCTTTTCTGCCGCCCATTTCTCCCGCTGGCGCTGAAACAGCTTCCGGCCCTGCCGCACCTCCGTTTTCGCGCCGGACGCGGCCACATTTGCCGCATCGTGGGCAAGGTCATCGGCGGCAAGCTCTGTCTTGTCCACGGCATACTCATTGGGCGTGGCCTGCCGGTCATCCATCAGGGCCTCCGCGTTCTTTTTAGAACGGATGAAGGCGCTTTTCATGCGCTGGCCTACAACAGCGGACTTGTCCAGTACCTTAATGTCTTTACCCTTTTCACGGGTTTTAATTTTGCTTTTGCTCATGGCGTCACACCAATCCGTCTTTTCATCCAACGGTGTTTCCGCTCTGCGGGGGCAACATAGTAGTCCCTGTGGCGCTGGCCCGTCCACACCTGGCCTCCGGCTATGCCGTCAAAAGTAAACCCAGCGGCCAGCAAAGATGCCCCGGTTTCCGATGCCAGCGTATAGGTGATGATACGGTCATAGCCCATATCAAACCCGATACGGCAGCAGGCTCCGTAGAGCTTGGAACAGGCGTTGTCAGTCCCATCCGTGCAGCAGCGCAGGATCTCAAGGGTCAGCCCATCGTCCAGATACCGGGCAACGGGACGGCCACAGATGGCAACGCCGCACAGACGGTCCCCATCATAGCAGGCCACGGCAAATTTACCGCCCACGGGTGGGATGCTGTGCCGGTGATACCGGCCCACATAGTCCCTTGCGGCCCGCAGGTGGCATGGCTTGATGTTCAATGGCATTTTCATCCCTCCAATCAAAAGGGGGACGGGCATTAGGCCCGTCCCCCGGAAAAGCGGCCCTCACCGGGCTTAGTGGTCATCAAGCGGTACAGCTCCGTGTTGTGCGGAAAACGATTGACGAAAGGCACCAGGGCAGAACCGTATTTAATCAGGCCGCACCCGGCGTCTGCATTGGTGATATAGCTCATCTGCTCCTCGGAAATATTCAACAGATGGGCCAGCTTCTCCCGGTCGCCCGCCGCCTGATTGAGCATGACGATGAACTCGGAGTTACTAAGCATGGTGCTGGCCTGTACGGAGTCCAGAAGATACTCCACATTCTGGGTAATGGCGGTGGGATAGGCGTTGCGCTTGCGGAACTGCCGCCACGCGGAGTTGAAAAAGGCGGCGGAAAACTCGTTCTCAAACATCACATGGAACTCGTCGATAAAGACATGGGTGCGCCTGCCCTTCTTCCAGTTTAAGGTGACGCGGTTGAGCATGGTATCGGTGATGACCAGATGGCCGATGGGCTTCAACTGTTCGCCCAGGCCGTGGATGTCGAACACCACCACCCGCTTGTCCAGGTCCACGGTACTGTCGTGGCCGAAGATGTCCAGGGAGCCGGTGGTGAACAGCTCCAGCGCCAGGGCGATCTCCCGCGCTTCCGCCTCCGGCTGTTCCATCAGCTTTTCACGGAGAGCGGCGAGGGTAGGAACTGTACCGTTCTGCTCTGCTTCTTCATACAAGTCCCCCGTACAGCGGTCAATGATGGACTTCTGCTTGGCCCCCACGCCCTTGGGGTCGATGCGCTCCACCAGGGACATGATGAACTGCGACTTCACCACAATGGGGTTGTTTTCGCCGTAGCCGTCCACCATATACATGGCGTTGAGCCGGTCTTTCCCCCCAGCGGCCACCCGGATCACGCTCCCCACACCGTCCATGGCTTCAATGAGGGGGGCGTATTCTCCCTCCGGGTCTGCTATGAGAATGTCATCATCCGTATTGAGAATGAGGAACACAATTTCCTCTTTCACACTGAACGACTTGCCGGAGCCGGGAACGCCCAGCCGGAAGGAGGACTGATTGAGCAGATTGGCCTTGTTGCACATGATAAGGTTGTGGGAGATGGCATTCTCCCCGAAGTAGATGCCGCCCCGGTCCATGATCTCCTGCACCTTGAAGGGCATGAACACGGCCAGCGATTCCGTGGTCAGGGTGCGGAAGGCGTTGATCTTCCGTGTCCCGATGGGCAGGACGGTGTTCAGGCCGTCGATCTGCTGGTATTTCAGCACCGCCAGTTGGCACCGCCCGGACAGGGAGCGTATCTTCTCCGTGTCGGTGTCAAGCTGCTGCTTGGTGTCGGCGGTGATGACAAGGGTGAGAACAGCCTGCATCATCCGCTGGTCGCGGGTGGTCAGGTCGGCCAAAAACTCCTTGCTCTCCCTACGCTGTAATTCCATATCGTAGGGGACGATGGCGGAGAAGTTGTTGTTCTGATTTTGCCGGCGCTGCCAGTTCGTGATATTCGTCTCTACCCCCAGCAGACGGTTCTCCACCTCCCGCACAGCCTCGTCTGTGGGCACATTGAGGATGTCGATGGACAACATCATATTGCGGTCCAGGTCGGTCAGGTTCGTCACGATCTCGTCCTGGATATAGTTGGCGTAGTCCTTCAGGAACAGCACCCGGCAATAGCGGTCGCCCAGCTTCAGATAGTCGCTGTGCTTCTCAATCCCGTCCGGGCAGATGTAGTCCTTGAAGTCGTGGCCCTTCCGGGCCATATCCGCCATATCAAAATGAAAATTGCCCTCGTCTCCGGCCCGGTAGAAATCGTGGAGAATACGGAGCCGGTCCGTGGCGTCCAGCTCCACGCACTTGGAGCCGAGGGCGGCGAAGCGGGCGGTCAAATCGGCTCCGATGCGAGTGAAGTAGGCGCGGGCGTCCTCAATATCCCGCTTGTAGACCGTGATGGTGACATACTTCTCCTGGGTGATGCCATTGGCCCCGGTCGCCTTGTCCATGAGCATTTGATTGTACTCCCTGCGGTACTTGTCCAGGCCGTCCTCCCGCATGGGCATGAGGACAGACTGCTCAAAATCCGCCTGGCTTTGACGGCGGTTGCAGATGGTGAGCTTGGTGGTAGCGGCGCAATCCAGGCTGTTCAGCAGTTCTGAGTAGACCCGAAACATGGTTTCTTTATCCTCCTGACCGGCCACCTTGTAATTGATGTCGGTGAAGCGGTAGGTCTTGGAGAACTTGATGCCTACCTTAAAAATGCCGTCCGGCCAGACGCATTGAATGGGGATCACATCCTGCACCCTGCGGGGGACGCGGTATGGCTCCCGGTCCTGCCGCATGATGGTCTTGATACTTCTAATCATGGCGCTTGTATTCCTCCTTTTCCCACTTGTCTATGCTGGGCTTCAAGAGATCGTAATAGAGGGTGGACGCTTCAAAGCGCAGTTCTCTGGGTTCCAGCACCTCCGAGCGCAGCCACGCCCAGATGAATTGCTCCGCCGCCATGCCGTGGTAGGTGAAAAAGCCCAGGGCGGCGAAGGGGGCCGCGCCCAGAACGCACACCCAGGACACAGTTTCCGTACCGGCATAGGGCTTCATCAGAAAGTACAGCCCCACGGCCACCGCCACCGCCAGGGCAGAAAAAATGAGCTGCCGCAGAGACAGCCCGAAAAACATACTCTCCGTGTAGTTACGGATCTCGCGGTTGATTTTGACTTCCAATGTGTTCCCTCCTGTCATCGCTCCTGGCGTTCATGCTGTTTCCGGCTGCGCCGCCGTTCAGCGGCCAGGGCCTTTTGACGCTCCATCTCTTTTGCGGCGGCGTCCAACTGCTCCGCTGTGACATAGTAGTTCAGGACATAGCAGCCGAAGTCAGGATAAAACCAGGTGAGCCGTTTCTGATCGGGTACTCTCCGGGCGTCCTCCCATTTACCGACAAGCTCTGTCTGTTCCTCAATGCGCTGCCGCAAGGCGGGGGCATCGTGTACTTGGTCATTCATCGGTGGTGTTTCCTCCTTTATCGCTCCATGCCCCTTTTCTGCCTGGGCGGTTTCTGGTGGGAGGGATAGGGGATAATCTCCTCCTCCCCCTCAATGATGCTGAACTCCGCGCGCAGAAAGGAGTGGGTTTCGCGGCTCTGCCACAGGCGGATCATCTCTAACGCTTCCGCCCGTGTTTCCATGCGGCCTTTCTGCACCCCGTCTTTGAATATATAAAACCGTTTCATCCAATGTGCCTCCTATAAGCCCATCATTTCCCGTACCACATGGTCGGACATCTTGACGCTGCCCACCAAAATAAGCATATTAAAGGTAATTTCGCCAATATAGCTCCACACCATCGAGGCCGCCGCAGCGTCCGGGTCAGCAACAGGCGGGGAACTGGCGAACACGGAGAAGATGATACAGGCCAGCACGATGACGGCTCCCTCCAGACAGACGGCGGCGTAGCTTTTGAGAAAGCTCTTGCCCACATTCTGGCTGGGTTCCCCGGCAAAAGTAGACAGGGGGATGGGGGCCAGCGCAGCATACATATACATCTTAAAAAAGCGCCCGTAGACGCTCAGGATCATTACAAAAGACAGGACCCAAATAAGAAGCCCGCCGATCAGCGTCACCGCCCATAGGGGGATGCTCTCAAAAAAGCCGCAATCCTCAACGGCTGTCACGATCTCCGCGGGTAAAACAGTGGACGATGGCGCGCCGAAGCCCGCCGCGTTCATAATGGAGGACACCACACCCTGGATGATGTCCAGAAGGGCCAGCATCAGCTCCATGCCATAGGTGATCAGGGCCTTTGCCAGAACAAAGCGGACAAACAGCTTCAGCGCGTGTTCCGGCTTTTTGACCTCCACAAAGCTGCCGCAGGTCTTGACCACGCCCACCACAAAGAACAACACCAGCAGGGCGTAGCCGATGGCCTGGAGCGCGCCGTGAATGTCCGCTATCACGGCCCAGATCGCGCCGCCCTTGAAGTCCTGGGGGGATTGGGTGATAAGCTGCCAGATCTCGCTCAACTTGCCATTCCAGACCTCCAGCGCATTTTCCAGGTTTTGCACGACCCAATTATCCGACACGCAAAGCACCTCCTTTGGGGGCAGGCTTTTGGGGCCTGCCCCCTGTGTTCGGATAACTTGGCATCATCAGCCGGTGATAAGGGTCAGAATTTCTTTGGAAAAGGTTATAACAATGCCGCCAGCCAGGGTGAGGAAGCCGTTGGACCGCTGGGAGGGGTCATGGCTCTGGAGGGAGAGGCCCACCTGAACGATGCCCCAGCCCAGCAGGATCAGGCCCACCGCCCGGATCAAACCAAAAATGAACTCCGACAAATTGTTGACCACCTCCAGGGGGTCATCGGCGGCAAAGGCCGTCATGGAGCAGCAGCCCAGCAGGGCCGCGGCCATTACCAGCGTGCAGTAGCAGCGAAAGCCCTTTTTTACCTTACCGGGCATGGGGAGCCGCTTATTTTCCTTTTTGTTGTTCAGCATTTTCTTGTTCCTCCAGTTCAATGAATTTTTGTTCCAACTCCTCCTCCGTGAGAAGAATGAAACGATGTTTCGGCGCGTCCTGACCATCCTTTTCTGCTGCCTGCTTCAACAGCTCCTTGTCAAAGCGGATAGACACGATGCTGTGGACATCCTCACCGTGCCGGTATGGTTCCGCCCCGCCGTCTGTGGTGAGTTTGATATTGGGATGTTTAAGGATGTCATACTTGAGGTCCCGCACGGGCCGCTCTCCGCGAATAAAAAGAAGCGCGTACTGGTTATCCAGCATACGCACTTCATCCGGCATGAGCAGTTCCCGGCCCGTGAGCTGCCAGTTGGTGGAGTAGCTGCCGCTCCTTCCTTTGGACTGGCCGTAGGTGTTCGTATCAATGGTTTCCTTGCCCAGCAGCTTGGACACATACTCATGGGTGGATTGCTCGTTGCCGCCCATATACAGAAATTCATCGCAATTTCCCACAAGGCTCTCCCACTGCTTTTCAAAAAGAGCCTTGAGCTGGGCGAGGTTCTGGATAATGATGCTCACGGAGATTTCACGGCTCCGCATGGTGGCAAGCAGTTTGTCAAACTCATCAGGCAGTGCGACATTGGCGAACTCGTCCATGACGAAATGCACATGGACGGGCAGCCTGCCGCCGTGTACCACATCCGCCTGATAGTAGAGCTGTTGGAACAGTTGGGTGTAGAGTAGGCCGACAATGAAGTTAAAACTGGAGTCATTGTCGGGGATCACGGCAAAGATGGCCGTCTTTTTTTCACCTAAGCTCCACAATTCCATCTCGTCCGTCTGCGTCATGCCGGCCAGCGATTCCAGATTGAACTTCTCCAGCCGGGACACCAGCGTGATCTGGATGGACTTCAGGGTCTTGCCGCTGCCGGAGCGGTAATTGCGGTAATATTTCAGGGCGATATGCTCCGGGTCCCGCATTTCCAGGCGGTCAAAGAGTTCATCCAACGGGGATTGGTAGGTGTCATCATCCTCCCGGACCTCGCCAGCCCGGATCATTTCCATGACCATGGAGAAGTTCCGTTCTTCGGGCGGAGCTTCGTAGTGGAGATAGAACACCAGCGCCAGCAAGAGCATCTGCGCTGCCTGATCCCAGAAGGGGTCCTGTGACTGTGCGCCTTTGGGCGTGGTGTTCTTGAACAGGTTGGTCACAAGCCGCTGAATGTCGTTGTCGTTGCGGAGATAGGCAAAAGGGTTGTAGCAGTGGCTTTTCTCCATATTGATTAGGTCAAGCACCTTGATGTCGTAGCCGTTTGCTTCAAGCAGTCCCCCGGTGTCGCGCAAGATTTCACCTTTGCAGTCCAGTATGATAAGGCTGGTATTGGCGTTCATAATGTTGGGCTTGGCGTAGAACCTGGTCTTGCCCGCGCCGCTGCCGCCCACCACCAGGACATTCAGATTGCGCCGGTGTCTGCGGCCATCCAGTCCAATGGCGA
>OLQN01003091.1_pt1 | contig 10470 bp, 7 predicted proteins | sample 1673181 | NCBI WGS metagenome assembly OLQN01 (sample SAMEA3136763, study PRJEB25190) | human gut metagenome | biome: human gut; feature: human-associated habitat; material: faeces | place: Austria | collected 2013
GACCAGTTCCTCACGTATCGGGTCGATGGGAGGGTTGGTCACTTGGGCGAACTGTTGGCGGAAATAGTTGAACAACAGTTGGGGCTTGTCGGAGAGCACGGCCAACGGGGTGTCGTTCCCCATGGAAGCGGTCGGCTCCGCCCCGCCCGTTGCCATCGGGACGAGCGTGCGTTCGATGTCTTCGCGTGTATAACCGAAAGTACGCAGGCGGCGGTCGTAATCCTCCACTATGTTTTCCACCTTTCGTCCGCTCCGCAGGGTGTCCAGTTCGATACGGTTCGTGGAGAGCCACTGCCGGTAAGGTTTGGCGGCAGCCAATTGGGCTTTCAGTTCCCCGTCATAATATATTTTCCCTTCTTGGGTGTCCACCAGCAGTATCTTGCCCGGTTGCAACCGTCCTTTTTCCTTGATGTCTCCCGGCTCGAAGTGGATGGTGCCCGCCTCGCTGGCTACTACCATCATGTCGTTCCGGGTAATCAGGTAGCGGGCGGGGCGTAGGCCGTTGCGGTCGAGCATGCCTCCGGCGTAGCGCCCGTCGCTGAAGAGCAGGGTGGCCGGCCCGTCCCACGGTTCCATCAGGATGGAGTGGTACTCATAGAAAGCCTTCAGGTCTTCGCTGATGGGGTTCTTGTCGTTGAAGGACTCCGGCACCAGCATGGCCATGGCGTGGGGCAGGCTCAGGCCGGACATGACGAAAAACTCCAGTACGTTGTCCAGTGAGGCACTGTCGCTCATGCCGGGTTGGATGATGGGCCTGATTTGCTTCACGTTACCGAGCGTGGGCGTGGAAAGCACGCTTTCCCGTGCCTCCATCCAGGCGCGGTTGCCCCGTATGGTGTTGATTTCACCGTTGTGCGCCAACAGGCGGAAGGGCTGTGCCAGGCTCCATGTCGGGAAGGTGTTGGTGCTGAAACGGGAATGCACGACGGCCAGTCCGCTGGTAAAGTATGGTTGGGTCAGGTCGGGGAAGTATTCCCTCACTTGCATCGACGAGAGCATCCCTTTGTACACGATGTTCTTGCTCGACAGGGATACGATATAGAAATCTTTGTGATGTATGCGGTTCTCAATCCTCTTCCTTATTATATATAGGGTGCGTTCCAAGTTTTCCGTATCGGTAGAACCGGTTATGAATATCTGTTTGATGCTCGGTTCCGTGGCCGATGCGTCTTTTCCGAGGATGGACGAATTGACCGGCACGTTGCGCAAGTGCATCAGGTTCAACCCTTCCCGTTCTATTTCCTCAATCATGACGCTCAGCATGTGCGATTGCTCCTGCTCGTCCTTGGGTAGGAAGACAAGTCCCGTGCCGTATTTTCCTTTTTCCGGTACGGGGATGCCTTGCAAGAGGATGAACTCATGGGGAATCTGGAGCATGATGCCTGCCCCGTCGCCCGTCTTGTTGTCGGCGCCTTCCGCTCCCCGGTGTTTCATGTTTTCCAACACTTTAAGGGCTGAGTCCACCAATTCGTGGGATTTGTTGCCGTGGATGTCCACAATCATGCCTACTCCGCATGCGTCATGTTCGTTCGAGGCGTCGTACAATCCGCTTGTCTTGTGGATGTGCACCTTTGCGTCTTTAATACCGTTATATTTGATAAAAGGATTTTGTTTCTCTTGTTTCATAATCTATATGCAATGATATTTTATTATATAGCGTCATTTTGTTTTGCAAAAATAATAATTGTGTGCCAAAATGCAATGAGGTGTGCTTCGGTTTTTATAGAGAAAATGAAACAGTGCTTTTTAAAACTAACGATTCGAATAAAAAACATATAAAAGAATGACGAATGGAAATATAAATTATGATTTAAGCTTTAAATCATAATTTAATTATCAACACTATAAAAAAATATGCAGGAATCAGCAGGGGGTGTTCTTTTTCCCCGCTGGGTTTCAAGTCATCTTGTGGTGAATACATGGTGAATCCTTTAGACGTGGAAAGTTCACTTTAAGTTGTTGAACTTCAAAAGGTATGAAAGATGCGAAGGCTTTTTGAGACTAAATTTTTCGGCAGGGAGGAAAGCTGTGAGAAGTCGGTTTGAGACCGGATAATCAATTTCAGTAGATTGAAAAATCATTCTGCTGTGATTGATTTTTCAATCTGCTGAAAGAAGAAAAAGGAGAAAAAGAAACATGTGGGAAAAAGAATATCCCGCCTCAAAATCGAGGCGGGATACCAACACAAAAACTAAACTAAACTTTTAACTAAGCTATCTTAAAGTTTCACAACTTTATTTCTTTTACGTTTCAAAGATAGTTATTTCTTCGACTATATCCAAATAGAATCTACGAAAGAACGGTTTTTTTCTACGAATCCGGATATTTTTTCTTCGTTGCAATTACAAATGAGTGGTTTTGTTGAGCAGATAATAATCCAGAATCGTCATGGCCGCCATCGCTTCTACCACAGGTACCGCACGGGGGAGTACACAAGCATCGTGCCGTCCGCGGGCTTTTATGATAGTCGGGGTTCCGTCCAGTGTTACGGTTTCCTGTTCCATCAGGATGGTAGCGACCGGCTTGAAAGCTACCCTGAAATAGATGTCCTGCCCGTTGCTGATTCCGCCTTGTATGCCTCCGCTGTGGTTGGTACGCGTTCCGATGGCTCCGTTTTGGGGGATGAAGACATCATTTGTTCACTTCCCCGTTGGCTTACTCCGGCAAACCCTCGTCCGTACTCGAATCCTTTTACGGCATTGATGCCCAACATGGCACCTCCTAATGCGGCGTGGAGTTTACCATAAACCGGTTCGCCCAGCCCTATGGGGCAATGGCGGATTACCCCCGTGATGATACCTCCGATAGTATCTCCCTTTGCTTTGACTTCCGAAATGAGGCTTTCCATGGAAGCGGCTTTTTCCGCATCCGGGCAACGTACATCGTTCGTTTCGATTTGTGTCGGGTCGTAATGCGTATAATCGTGTTCCAAAGCAATGTTGCCCACTTGTGAGGTATAGGCATAGATTTCCACACCGATTTGTTTGAGGGCCAGTTTTGCCAAGGCACCGCCCACGCAACGTGCTATGGTTTCACGTGCCGAAGAGCGTCCTCCGCCCGTATGGTCGCGCAAGCCGTATTTTTGAGTGTAGGTGAAATCGGCATGTGACGGTCGGTACAGGTTGCGTATGTTGTCGTAGTCATTGGAATGCTGGTTGGTATTGCGTACCAGAAAGCCGATGGGGCATCCGGTCGATTTTCCTTCGAACACTCCAGACAGCAATTCCACCTTGTCCGCTTCTTTGCGGGGAGTCGTGATTCTGCTTTGTCCCGGACGGCGGCGGTCCAGCTCGTGTTGTATGAAGTCCAAGTCGATGTCGATGCCGGCCGGAAACCCGTCGACGACTCCGCCTACTCCCGGCCCGTGGCTTTCTCCGAAAGTCGTCAGCCGGAATATATTACCAAATGTATTGCTCATGTCTCACCCTTTCAATATAAAATATATAGATGCCGCTTTTAATGACAGTGTCCGCATCCGCAACCCTCTTCATGGTGGTGGCCGTCGCAGTCGCAGTCGTCTCCGCACCCCCCGCCGCAACTATCGCAACCGCATCCGCAACCTCCTTCGCCGCTCAGCATGTTGAGCATGCCTTGTATTTCGTCTTTTGTCGCATCGCGGTTTTCAGTGACTTCGCCGATGAAGTTCAACGCTTTTCCGGCCAAGGGATGATTCAGGTCTACGGTTACGGTATCTTCTTTCACATCTGTGATTGTTCCGTTAAAACGTGCTCCGTCTGCATTCATCAAGGGCACCACGCTTCCCGGATAAATATGCTCTTTGTCAAAGTGTCCGTTTACTTTGAATACATCTTTGTTCAGTTCCAGTACGCGTTCCTGTTCATACTCACCGTAAGCTTCTTCTACGGACAGTGTGAAGTTGAATTTCTCTCCTTTCTGTAACGGTTTGATTTGTGCTTCAAAGGCATCCAAAGTTGTGCCCATATCCGAAATAAACTGGAATGGGTGTTCGATAGGAGCTTTTTCCACTAATTCTCTTTTCCCGTCGAAATCCGTATAGAGTTCGTATGCGACGGTGATGTACTTGTTGGGTGTCGTATCCATATATGTTTTCTAATTATTGATATAGGGTCGCAAAGTTACGGCAAATAAATGATAATCGGAAACGTATTTTCCTTTTTGACTATCTTAAACGATTGGTTTCTTCATTTTGAAATTTGTCAGAAGTCGTAGCATGGCTTTTCTCTGCTGTTTTTCCACGATGGTGTAACCTTTGCTTTCGAAGAACGGGCAGGCTGTCAGGCTGACTTCGGACGTGATGTACGAAACGCCTTGCAACCGGGCGTATTTTTCCATGTCTTCCAGAAGCAGGGAGGCGATGCCTTGGCGTTGGAAGTCGTGGTGCACGAACATGGAATGCAAATAGCCGTCCGGGCGGACGGCTGCGAAGCCTACGGTATGTCCGGGGTATTCTTCGGCTATCATAAAATGGTGTGTGACAATCAATTCTTTCCAATGGCCGGGTTTGTCGGCGCACGCAGCCCAGTCTTCCACTTCCTCTTGGGTGTAGTCCTTGCGGTTTGTGCGTAAGACGGTGTCTGTAAAGAGGGTTTTGAGAACCGGAATGTCTTCAGGTGTCGCATGGCGCAGGGAGAACCTTTCCCGTTCCATTTTCAGGATAGGGAAAGGATTGCCTTGTCCGTCGGTTTCCGTACGTTCGAAGGTTCGGAAGCCCAAATGGCGGTAAAAGCCTTCCGCTTGCGGGTTTTGCTCGTTTACATCCACATATCGTATATTGAATTTCCTGAAGGCCATCAGTACCAGTTCTTTCCCGATGCCCATGCCCCAGAAGTCCGGTGCGATGAAAAGCATTTCGATCTTGTTTTTTTCGAGACCGATAAAACCGGCAGGTTCATTCTGCACATACGCCACAAAAAGCCGTTCGATGTGGGCCAATCCGGACTTTACAAAAGGGGTGAGTCGCCGTATGTCGGCCTCCGTCAAGAAATGGTGGCTCCGGCGTACGGAGGCTTCCCACAAACGGACTAACGTGTCGACCGTATCTTTCGTGCGTATGGGAGATGTAATGTGCATGTTTTGAATTTTAAACGTGGTAAAGTTACGAATAAAAAAGAAAGTTGCTCGCAAGATATGGGATGATTTTTTGGGGCGGGTGTGGCGATTTGTCAAATTGTCAATCCATCCCCTGTGAGATTTCGTTATTTTGTATCCAGACCGGATTGGTTTGAAAATACGTGATTCTTACGTGCTGGGAGAATATCCTTTTGACAGCCAATCAGTGGTTTTGCTTTTGATTTGTGCGACAAATAAACTTGGTATGTAGACGTGAGTGAAGAGATGTACGTATATGAGGTAGCAACAGCGTGACATATTGCCATCCGTTTTTTGACTGCAAACGTGGTTCTTTTAGAGAAAAAATAGTTGGCAAAAGCATATTTCGGCTTCGCTTTCAGGTGTTTTTTCCGAGAGGGCGCAGAAGATGGGTACGCAATCTGCGGAGATAAAAAATGTTTTTTGCTCCGAACGAAAAATCATTCGGCTGTGATTGAAACGCATTTTGAGTTAAAGGAAGTGAAAAACAGGGCTTAAATATAAATTTTTGTATTCAAAAATAGGATAATACCTCGTGGAATGCGTCCGGAATCAGAATATTGTCCTTTAGAGAAAGGGGCTTATGACTTACATTTTGTCAGCGAAAAGATATGATTTGTGGAAGTCTCATATCCTGAAAGAACAAAAAGATATATTAGGAATGAGGACAAGACTGTGATTGAGTTGATAGCATTAGGATTTGAATATTTATCAAAATGGCAAATCAATATATTGTATATCAATATCTTCATTCATTACAGATGGGTATAGAGAATCCATTAGTTTTATATCTTTTATTTTAGAACGGTACTTGTGTAAAATTTGGTTGTTTTCGATTTCTTCACGGCGTCGTTTACTGATTTCGAGGAAGTCTTGCTCTTTGTCTATTCCTAAGAAACGTCGTCTAAGTAAATTGGCAGCAATGCCAGTAGTTGAACTGCCACAAAAAGGGTCAAGTATCCATTCGCCTGGTTTTGTGGAAGCCATGATGATGCGTGAAAGCAAGGAGAGAGGTTTTTGGGTCGGGTGCTTGCCACAGGATTTTTCCCATGGGGCAATGGCAGGTAAATGCCACACATCAGTCATTTGTTTACCGGCGTTCAACTGTTTCATCAAATTGTAGTTGAAGAAGTGTGGTTTTTTCTCGTTTTTACGTGCCCAGATAATAAATTCTGTACTATAAGTGAAGTAACGACATGAAATGTTAGGTGGCGGATTGGTTTTAGCCCATGTCACCACATTCAGAATTTTGTATCCTAATTCTGTGAGGCAGTTGGCTATGGAGAAAATATTATGATAAGTGCCTGAAATCCATATTGTACCATTATCTTTTAATTTTTCATGGCAGAGCTTGATCCAATCCATGTTGAACTCCATCATTTCCTGGTGTGTCTTGCCTTTATCCCAATCGCCTTTGTTTACACACACAATCTTGCCGCTCTGTATGCTGATTCCGCCTTTTGACAAGAAATATGGCGGATCTGCAAAGATACAGTTAAATTTAAAGTCGAAATTGCGAAGTAATTTTCTGCAATCTCCGTGAAGGAGCGTGAAATTACGGTCTAAAGACCTAAAGTAGGGTTCAATCATTATTTTTATTGAAGAAGATCTTATTGACGATTTCATCCAACATCCCATGTTTTAACATATAGAAATTGAGTAGAAAATCCAAATGTCTGAATCCTTTTGATAATTGATTGGAAGCCGAAGACCAACATTTCCCGTCTGTGACAAGTGCGAAATCTATGCCCACTGACTTTAAATCATTTTGGCGGTTGATATATGAGTCTATTATTTCCTCCGGCTTGGAACCCGAGCCGTTGTAAAAATTAACTTCGAAGTTGATAGCTTTTTTCTTTTTATAATCCAATAAAATAAAATCAGCCTTTCGATTGGCTATATCTTCAGATATATTAAAGCCAAATGTCCTTAGGGTTTTAAATTGCTTTTGTGTTAGCAGGATTAATTTATATTTATTACTTATTTTCTCAAATAGAGGAAAGGTTGCCAATTCGAAAGCTCTTCCTCCTCTATTCTTACGTCCATTGGAGTCCATGCCTACCAATACTCCTATAATATAATCTAATGTACTTTTTTCAATAACATTTTGATATAAATTCTTTAGTCCCATTCGGACGAAAAAATTATAGAAAATCTCTATTTCATTGTCATCTAAATATTTTGTGTTTTTTGAAAAGCTATATATTAAATGGTCTGCACAGTTCAATTCATCTTGAATTATTGTGAGTTGTGTTTTATTCCTATAAAGTTTTTCTCTTTCATCTTTTGCCAGTCCGAATAAAAATGGAAACAGCAATACAACATGGGGGAGTTTAGAAATAAGAGTGATGAATTTGTCCTTAAAATCGTTGTCGTCCTTGCAACCTATCAGAATGTCCATCGCATGGATCTCTACCATGAACTCATTATAACCGTTAACATTTGTCCAATCAACATAATAATTGAATCCTCTATTGGTCAGGAGGGCATTGTTGATGAATATTTTTGTTCGTTCCTCAATTTGCAGATTTAAGAATTCCATAAGATTTGTATTTATGATTTGTGATTAAAAGATTATTGAATAGGAGAACTTGCTGTGAAATTAATAGTTCCTTACGAGAATTTCAGTTAACTTCCCCCTTTTTGACGGAATGGCATTGACAAAACGGGAAGCATGGACTTTGTCGATGATAAAGTTTCCATAAAGGTTCTCAAAAAAAGTGTCGTTAGGATTTTGTGCACAACAGTCAGAATTGCTAAGCATCATTTTGCAGCCGTATCTTGAGAGTCGGGCAAAAAAATGAGCTAACCGGGTTTGTTCTGTATCATCGAAGTTTTCTTTAGAGTAAGAAGTGAAGCTTGAAGTTGTACTAAGCGGGCGATATGGAGGATCGAAATATATAAAAGTATTATTGTCTACATAACGTTCGATTAGAGTGTAATCACCGCAAAGGATTTCTACGTTTTGTAATATTTTGCTATCTTCTAAGAGTAATTCTTCATCACAAATAGTGGGATTGGTATATTTACCAAACGGTACATTGAAATATCCTTTGGAATTTACACGATACAAGCCGTTGAAACATGTTCTATTTAAAAAGATGAACATTGCTGTGTTTGTTACATCATTGTGAGTATCTTCATTGTATGATTTCCTAATCCTAAGAAAATATTCTTTTCTTGCTTCTTCATTGCTGTTTTGTCTAAATTCCCTTTGAAGCATTTTCAAGTCTGTGATAAGACGTTCTGGGGTATCTCGTATTACTCTATAGGCGGTAATAAGATTCGGATTGATATCATTGATTATAACACGACCTATATTGGTATACTTTTGCAGCATGTGGAATAACATGGCTCCTCCTCCGACGAAAGGTTCTATATATGTGAAATGTTCAGCTTCCTCAAGGTTGTGAGGGAGAATATTTTCAAATTGTGTCAGTAGCTGTGTTTTGCCACCAGCCCATTTTATAAAAGGTTTTGCCATTTTGAATATTAATCAATCGTGCTATATATATTGAATTTACAAAATTAGATATAATATTTGATTTATATGCCGGAGAGATAAGAAAAAATCAAACTTTGCCGAAACAGCAGAAGCTTGTGAGGGTATGGTTTTGATGACTCTATGATATATTTGCAAGGCTTAAGTGATAGTTTGAAATTAAATACAGTGGTGTTTATGTTGATTTTGTTTAATACCGCTCGATTTGATAACTATTGTTTATGTGTATCTCACTTTTATACCCTAAACTTTTGTCTAATATGAAAAAAGGGGCTAAATTTGCAGCACTATAAAGAAAAAGTATAAAAACGCTATAAAGATGAAACATAAGTTGCGCAGTGCGCAGAGCACTGAAGGACGCCGTATGGCGGGAGCCCGTGCATTGTGGGTGGCCAATGGGATGAAACGTGAACAGTTCGGGAAGCCGATCGTGGCCATCGTCAATTCTTTCACCCAGTTCGTGCCGGGGCATACTCATTTGCATGAAATCGGGCAGATGGTGAAAGCCGAAATCGAAAAGATGGGATGTTATGCTGCGGAGTTCAATACGATAGCCATCGACGACGGTATCGCCATGGGGCACGACGGGATGCTGTATTCTCTGCCCTCGCGCGACATCATCGCCGACAGCGTGGAGTATATGGTCAACGCGCATAAGGCGGATGCCATGATTTGCATTTCGAATTGCGACAAGATCACGCCGGGTATGTTGATGGCCAGTATGCGCTTGAATATCCCTACGGTGTTTGTTTCCGGAGGGCCGATGGAGGCACACAAAATCAACGGGGAGAATGCCGATTTGATTACGGCTATGATCAAAGGAGCCGATACGTCGGTGAGCGATGAGGAGATGGCGAAGATTGAGGCTTGTGCTTGTCCCGGTTGCGGTAGTTGTTCGGGGATGTTTACAGCCAACTCCATGAACAGCCTGACGGAGGCTATCGGACTTTCCCTCCCGGGGAACGGGACTATTTTGGCGACGCATGCCAATCGTATCCGTTTGTTTCAGGATGCGGCCAGATTAGTGGTAGAGAATGCGTTCAAATATTATGAGGAAGGAGATGAGAGCGTATTGCCGAAGAGCATCGCCACGCGCCAGGCTTTCCTGAACGCCATGACGTTGGATATTGCCATGGGTGGGTCGTCCAACACCGTGCTGCATCTGTTGGCCGTGGCCAACGAGGCCGGGGTGGACTTCAAGATGGCGGACATCGACGCGCTGAGCCGTAAAGTGCCCTGTCTATGCAAGTTGGCGCCCAACACGCAGAAGTATTCCATCCAGGAATGTAACCGTGCAGGCGGCATCCTTAATATATTAGGTGAATTGGCAAAGGCCGGTTTGTTGGATACGTCGTGCCGCAGGGTGAACGGCCGTACTTTAGGCGAAGATATTGCGAAATATAGTATTACCTCCGGACAGGTGGACGATGAGGCGCAGCGTATTTACAGCAGTGCGCCGGGCGGAGTCTTCAGTAACAAGATGGGTTCGCAGAGCAAGGTGTACGATACGTTGGACACTGACCGTGCTACGGGGTGCATCCGCGATGTGGAACATGCTTACAGCAAGGACGGTGGCCTGGCCGTGTTGTTCGGGAATATTGCCCAAGACGGTTGCGTGGTGAAGACGGCCGGAGTGGACGAAAGCATCTGGCATTTCAGCGGTCCGGCCAAGGTGTTCGATTCTCAGGAAGATGCTTGTGAAGGTATCCTGAACGGCAGTGTGGTAAGTGGCGATGTGGTGGTCATCACTCACGAAGGACCGAAGGGCGGGCCGGGTATGCAGGAGATGCTTTATCCGACATCCTATCTGAAAAGCCGCCATTTGGGAAAAGAGTGCGCCCTGATTACCGACGGGCGTTTTTCCGGAGGAACTTCCGGTTTGAGCATCGGCCATATTT
>OLQN01003094.1_pt1 | contig 10449 bp, 9 predicted proteins | sample 1673181 | NCBI WGS metagenome assembly OLQN01 (sample SAMEA3136763, study PRJEB25190) | human gut metagenome | biome: human gut; feature: human-associated habitat; material: faeces | place: Austria | collected 2013
TCATTATATTAGCCTGTTCAGTGTGCGGATTTCTTAAATATTTTAACCTTGCAGGCGTGTTATAAAATAAGTTTTCAACACTTATGTCAGTTCCTTTTATAGGAGCATACCATTCATCTTTAACAACTTTACCTGACTCCAACGTCATCATCTTCCCTTGCATTTCACCACTACAGCTTTTTATAATGACTTTACTTACAGAAGCTATACTCGCAAGTGCTTCACCTCTAAACCCTAATGTATCTATATGAAACAAGTCATAGTCATTATTAATTTTACTTGTGGCATGTCTTAAAAAAGCTTTTCCTAAATCATCGTTGCTAATACCACTACCGTTATCAATAATTCTTATTTGGCTGCTATGATCCTTGTGATCGGATTTGAATTGGCAAAGACATCGGTACTCAAGCTGATCCATCCGGCATCAATCGAATTTTCCAATAATTCTTTAACAACGGAAGAAGGTCTTTCCACCACTTCTCCGGCTGCTATTTTATTTGATAATTCCGCAGACAGTATATTTATTTTTCCCAATACATTATTCCCCCTTGTTTATTTTTTTTTGTAATTCATATAACAAATTAAACGCTTCAAATGGAGTTGTTTCCATAAAATTTACAGAATTTAATTTTTCCTTAACAAATTTTAATTCTTCACTTTCTTCCCCTAAGTCTAATTGCAATTTAGTATACTCTTTTTTATTTTCTTTAACTCTTTTCTGAATATTTTTGTTCAACTCATTGGCATGATTTAATTGTTTTTCTAATAATTCAATTTTACTTTGTTGAGTTTCAATAATTTTCACTTTATTAGAAATCTCATTAATTTCTTCTGTATTTTTTTCAACAACTTTCCTTACAACATCATTATTATCTAATACGCCCTCTTCTAATTTTGTTAAAATATTATTTGCACAGGTTATTATATCATCCGGTAATTGTGCTAATTTAGCTACATGAATACCATAGCTTTTTTCTATTGGTCCTTCTTTTATTTTATATAAAAATATCAGCTCCCCACGATCCTCTTTTGCCGATACATGAATATTTTTTATCCCTTGTACTTTATCTTCTAATTTTGTAAGCTCGTGGTAATGCGTCGAAAATAATGTTTTACATTTAATAGTATTATTAATATATTCTAAGATAGATTGTGCAAGTGCAATACCGTCATAAGTTGAAGTACCTCTACCTATTTCATCAAAAATTAGCAATGAGTTTTTGGTTGATTCTACCAAAGCGTTCTTTGCTTCCATCATTTCAACCATAAACGTAGATTTCCCCCCTGCTAAATCGTCACTTGCCCCTATTCTTGTAAATATCTTATCGAAAATCGGAAGATTTGCCATCGTAACAGGTACAAAAGAACCTATCTGAGCTAATATTACTATAAGTGCAAGTTGCCTCATATATGTAGATTTCCCCGACATATTTGGACCTGTTATCAATAAAATATTATTATTGGAAGATACCGTACAATCGTTACTTATATAACTATCTGCACTGACATTTCTTTCAACAATAGGATGACGTCCCTCAATTATTTTTATTTCATTATTATCATTAAAAATAGGTTTTACATAATTGTATTCTTCCGCCACATCAGACAACGAAATAAAAACATCAATATCACTTAATGTATTTGCAACTTTTTGAAGCCTTGGTATAAAACTGTAAATCATTGTTTTAATCTCTTGAAATAATTTTAATTCCAATTCTTCAATTTTTGTTTTCGAATTAATAATATGTTCTTCAACCTCTTTTAATTCTTCTGAAATAAACCTCTCACAATTTGACAAAGTTTGTTTTCTATGATAACCGAATTCTGTTGGATCTACACTTTTAAGCCCTACTTTAGATATTTCTATATAATGACCGAAAACTTTATTATACCCTATTTTTAAATTTTTTAAACCTGTTCTTTCTTTCTCACGCTTTTCGATTTCAAGAAGTGTTTTACTCCCATTCTTACTGGCATTTTTATAACTGTCAAGTTCAGCGTTAAAACCTGCTTTTATAACACTGCCTTCTTTTACAGTCTGTCCGGCATCATCATCGATAGTATTTTCCAAATAATCCGCAAGATCTGCTAATTCATCAATTCCGTTCGCTATCTCAACTAATTTTTTTGAATTAAAACTCAACAGTAAATTTTTAATATTTGGAATTTGCTCCAATGTTTTTTTCAAATTCAAAAGTTCTCTGGGGCTAACCATATTATAAGACACTTTTGTTGCTATTCTCTCAAGATCATAAACTTCTTTTAAATACATTTTTACATCAGATTTCTCAAAGTAATGTTTAACAAAATCTTCTACTAATTGTTGACGAATTTTTATTTCGTTGATATTTAATAATGGATTTTCCAACCATTTTTTCAATTTTCTAGAACCTGCTGCTGTTGACGTTTTATCAATTATACTAAGCAATGAACCCTTTTTACTGCCATTTGCCATATTTTGCGTTACTTCAAGATTTTTTATTGAATAGTTAGTCATATACATAAATTTATTTTTAAAATATATTTCAAATTTTTTCAAACTTGATACATCTTTATATTGAGTTTTTTCTATATACTCCAATAAAGTATTACAACACAATCGAAGATTATTATCTTCTATATCGGCAGTAACATTTTTTTCTACAGACGGATTAAACTCTACTTCTGTTATATAAGCACTAATGTTCAGTTTTTGCCCCTTAATACTAACTATTTCTTTAATATTATTTTTAAAAATCTCATCTTGCAATTCCGTCATATTATCAAGAACAGTACAACTACTATCGCCCGTCATAATATCGCAAAATGAAAAATAAATTTTATTATCCTTTACATAAACACAACCTAAAAAATTATTTTCATCATAATTCTTATAATTCATATAAGTACCGGGGGTAACAACTTGAACGACTTTTCTTTCTACTATTTTACCCTGTCCCGGCTCTGATACCTGTTCACAAATAGCCACTTTGTATCCATTATTTACCAAAATATCAATGTAACTTGCTGAAGAATGAAAGGGAACACCGCACATCGGTATTTTCTCAGCTCCTCCTTCACGTGCCGTTAATGTAATTTCTAAAATTTTTGATGCTTTAATCGCATCATCAAAGAACATTTCATAAAAATCACCAAGACGATAAAATAAAAACATGTCTTGATAATCTTTTTTTATTTTTAAATACTGCTCCACCATTGGTGTATATTTCATATATTCCAACCTTTCTTCATATCACTTTATAATCTACTATATCATATCTTTCATAATCTATACCACCTATAAATACGACTTAATTACGTAGAATACTTAAAACATCTTACTATGAATAACCACAAACATTAAAATATTTGTAGTTAAACTCTTTATATATTTTGTTTTTCATTAATTGTTATTATAGCTTTACCATTTTTTCATTATATATTTTTAAAAATACTTTACTAATATACTTTAATTTTTATATTTTCAAGTATTAAACATATATATAAAATTTACAATATCTATTCACTTATTCTATTTATCATAAATCAAAATAACTTCTAATTTATTAATACTTACTATATTATTTTCTGGATTTTAAACTTATTAAAAAATATTTCTACACTTGATTATAACATATATTTTCTTAATTTAAAATTATTAATAATACATCATAACAAACCCTATAAACTATTTTTATTAACTAAAATATCAAAATTTGCCAAAATATTCTTGTTATTGTATAATTACACAAAAGGAGTTGTATTATGCGAAATTTTATAAAAGATAAAATTAATCTATCAATACTTATATTTTATTTTATATTCTCTCTATCAAGTTTAATATTGATAGCCTTAGCTGAATATAATAACAACATCACACCAACTTTATTTTTAAAACAACTGCTGTTTTATATTTTAGGATTTTTTATTATTTATTTTTTACAAAAAATTCCGATTGATTATATAGAACGCTTAACACTGCCATTTTATTTATTTTCTTTAGTTTTACTGGTTGGAATATTTTTAGTTCCTAATAACCTTGCTCCCATCGTTAACGGTGCTCGCAGTTGGTATAATCTTAAAATATTCACATTACAACCATCCGAATTTGCAAAAGTTGCTACAGTTGCAATGATTAGTTTTCTTATTAAAGAAAATAGTTTTAAAGAAAGTAGCGATAAAATCAAACTATTAAAAATATTATTAATTATCGCACTTCCTTTTATTTTAGTTTTAAAAGAAAATGATTTAGGAAACGGTTTGTTTTTTATATTTTTATTCTTAGGATTGGTCTTTTTGGTTAGTACACACAGAAAAACTTTATTAAATATTTACTCAGTTGTTCTTGTTATCCTTGGTATCATTATTTTAGCCGCACTTTATTTCCCGCGACTGCTTTCTTTGGTTGGTCTAAAATCTTATCAACTAAATAGAATATTATCGTGGTTAAATCCTGAAGGCTATAGACAAGACTATTCTTATCAAATAACTCAAGTTATAAGCGAAATTAATCGTGGCGGCGTTACCGGTACATTTGCTAAAAATAAAAACTATATTGACGAACAATTTAATGATTTTATTTTTTCTATTGTTGCTAAAAACTTTGGATATATCGGTGCATCGTTATTTCTTATATTGTTCTTTATTTTTATATTAAGATTATTTAGTATTGTAAAAAAATGCGAACAAGGAAACTACAGTTACTATTTTATTCTTTTAGCAATTTGTAGCTTCTGCTTTTCATTTTTTATAAATATCTTTTCTACTTTGAGTATTATTCCCGTTATTGGAATTAGTATGCCGTTTATAAGTTATGGCGGTAGTTCTCTCATCGCAAATGCACTTCTCTTCGGTATTATTGTAAAAATAAACGCCACCATTTATGAGGAATATTTAGAAGATGAATATTCTGAAGAACAAAAAGATGAATACAATCATCAATACTATGAATAATGGCTGCATAATAAGTACAGAGTGTTTACTATACTCTATACTTATTATGCAGCCAAAAAAAATAGAACCAAAAGTTCTATTTTCATTACGTCCCAGAAGGGATTCGAACCCCTGACCGACGGCTTAGAAGGCCGTTGCTCTATCCTGCTGAGCTACTGAGACAACTCACTTCTTACAAAGCACTATAATAGTATATCAATAATACAATATTATGTCAATACCTTTTTGAAAAATTTGAAGGAGAACAACTCCTTCAAATTTTACTATCGTCTTAAACCTAAAGATTTAATTAACTCACGATATCTTTGAATATCTTTTTTAATTAAATAGTCTAACAAGTGACGACGACGGAAAACTTTTTTTAGCAATCCACGACGACCGGCATGATCTTTTTTATGAGTATTCAAATGCTCAGTTAAAGCATCAATTTCTGCTGTTAACACCGCAATTTGCACTTCCGGAGAACCGGTATCTGATTCATGAGTACGGTATTTAGCAATAATTTCTTGTTTTTTTTCTTGACTAATTGCTGCCATTCTTTATTCCTCCATATATTATTTTTTTCCTTAATCCTAGTAAAGAATCTGGAGTGTTTCCATACCACGACTAAGGCACATTGATTATTCTACATTATTTTTATACTTATTTCAAGTAAAAGATAATAATTTTACAATTTTTTATAAAATCTATATTTCTTTTTGCTCACAAACCATTTTGTCTTTTTGTAATTGTTTTTTTAAATGATTAAAACTTTCAAATTTTTGTTCTTTTCTTAAAAAATCGTAAAAATAAACCTCTATCATTTCTCCATAAATTTCAGCATCAAAATCTAAAATATGAGTTTCTATAAATTTTTTATCTTTAACTTCCGACACTGTCGGGTTATAACCGATATTGGTAATTGATTTATATATTTTATCCCTTACTTTCGTTTTGGTAATATAAACACCATTAGTTTTCGGAAGCAAATACGAAGATTCCATTTTTAAATTTGCTGTCGGAAAATTTATAGTTCTTCCTAGTTGACGTCCCTTCACTACTACTCCGGATATTGAGTAATATCTACCGGTAAAATCATAATACCCGGTAAAATTTGCACTTTCCACAAATTCTCTTAGTACTGTTGTTGATATTTTTCTATCTCCAATCATCTCTTCTTCTAAAATATTTACCTCTATATCACCATAGTCAACCATTAATTTCGGCGTCCCTGCTCCTTTATATCCAAACTTATAATCATAACCGCAAAATATTTTCTCCACGTTTAATTGTTTTAATACTTTATCAATATAGCTTTCTGCACTTAATGTTTGTAGTTGTTTATTAAAACTTAAATAGTACACTTCTTGTACTCCAAGTGCTTCAAATATGTCTGATTTTTTCTCAAGCGGTGTTAAACATTCAACACTTGTATGACCAAAATACTCCTTTGGACTTTTGTCAAGTGTTATTACTATCGGAATTATATCTGTTTCTTTCAGCATTTCCGTTATTATTTTTTTATGTGCTTTATGAACACCATCAAAAAAACCTAACGCTGCCACTCTTCTTTTATTATCTTTTTTTATTTGTCCCAAATTAGAAATATTAAAAATTTCCATAATTTACCTTTCTTAATTACTCTATTATCTTCGGAAATATCGTTTTTACCGATAACAATTCATCTTCACTATGTTTTAAATAGTATACCGCTATCGCTTCTTTGTTATAAGTAAATACCACAGACGTTGAAAAATCATAATCGGGGAATTGCTCTTTTCTAAAACGCAAGCCATTCATTACTTGCTTAGCACGACACATCGGAAGTTCTAAAAATTGATATTCTTCCAATGCATATTCTTTTGGTAATAAATATTTTATTAAATTCCCTTCTTTTATTGCAAGTTCTACTTCTGATAATTTTAAACAATCATCAACACCTATTTTCCCACTCCGTGTCCTTGTTAATTTACTCATTGTACTAGGAATATTTAATAACGCACCGATTTGTGTTGCTATCGTTCTTATATACGTTCCTTTTCCACAACTAATATCAAGTGAAAAATAATATCGTCCATCTTTGTAATACTCACTGCCATCTATAAAATCAATATTGAAAATATTTACCGTTCGGCTTGGTATTTTTACATCAAATTTCCCAATTCGTGCATATTCATATAGTTTCTTTCCTTTGACCTTGACGGCTGAATATATAGGTGGTATTTGCTCTATTTTGCCAACCATAGTCATAAGTTTTTCCTTAATGTCCGCTATATTTACATCGGTTACCTTCTGCTCTTTTACAATTTCACCGGTTAAATCTTCCGTTGTTGTTTGTACTCCTAAACAAATTTCCGCACGGTAACTTTTACCTAAATTCATAGCATAATCACTAACCTTAGTTGCACCGCCTAATAGTAATAAAAGAACTCCATCCACTTCAGGATCTAATGTACCGGCATGACCTATCTTTTTCATCTGCAATATTTTTCTTGCTTTAAAAACCACATCATGGCTTGTCATTCCACGCTCCTTATAGATTGGTAGGATACCATTGTACATTATTTATTCTCCTTTTTTTCAAGGCACTTAGGACACAAGCCGTAAATCTCAAACTTATGACCGTCAATTCTATATCCTTCTAACTCAGGAACTTTTAAATCTGCACAAACATTAATATGAACTGTCTTCGCCTTACCACAATTTAAACAGATATGATGATGGTGATGATGATCAACATTTAAACAACCTATTTTAAAATATTTTTCACCTTTTATTTCTGTTGCTTCTAAAATACCTAACTCTTCATACGTGCTTAAATTTCTATAAATAGTATCAAAACTTAACCCGGGGTATTCTTTTCCTACTGTTTCAGAAACATATCTTGCATTAATATACCTATCTTCACTAACGAACAATTCTACCATTGCCCTACGCTTATCGGTATATTTATACCCTTTTTCTTTTAAATACTTCATTATCTCATCGACTTTTTCTTCTACCGTACTCATAGTCCTTCTCCTCTATGTTTCTTTTTTAAAATCTATATCGAATATTCCACGACGCAACATATCAATTTCATATTTATAAGGAGCAAACTCCTTATTTTCACCATACCACGGAGTTTCTAAAATTTTTGGAATATGCTTAAATTCACTAAGATGAACAATACGATTAATCGCATCAAATCCAATCCCGCCATATCCTATATTCTCATGTCTATCTTTATGAGCCCCTAAAGAATTTTTACTATCATTAATGTGTAATACTTGGATACGCTCAAGCCCTACTATCTTATCAAACTGTGTTAAAACCTCATCAAGATTATTTACAATATCATACCCGCCTTCAAAAACATGACAGGTATCAAATGTAACAGTCAATCTATCATTTAACACCACGCCGTCAATAATTTGAGCAATTTCTTCAAAACTTCGTCCACACTCACTACCTTTACCAGCCATTATCTCAAGTGAAATATTTGGTACCATATCTTCAGTAAGTACCTCGTTTAATCCCTTAATGATACTTTTAATCCCCTTATCTTCACCGGCTTTTACGTGAGAACCGGGATGTAAAACAATATTCTTTGCCCCAATTTTTTCAGTACGCTCTATCTCCAGGCGTAAAAAATCTATCGCAAGTTTATAAATTTCCGGTTTTATTGTATTTGCCAAATTGATGATATACGGTGCATGAACAACAATATCACTAATATTATACTCTTTCATCAAATTTTTCGCCTCAGAAATACGAAGTTCTTCTATAGGTTTTCTTTTTGTATTTTGCGGTGCACCTGTATAAATCATAAATGTATCACTGCCATAGCTCGCTGCTTCTTTAACAGAGCCTAACATCATGTCTTTTCCAGACATTGATACATGAGACCCAATCTTTAAATTTTTCATTATTTACCTCTATTTGCTTTATTACTTCTTTTCGCAAATTTTCTGCGTTCTTTTTGTTTTAATTTATCCATTTTATATTTATATTTTTTCTTATAACCCGGTTTTACTTTCTTTGATACTTTTACTTTTGATTTTAATTTTTCCGTTAAATTATGATCAGCTACTATTTTCTTTCTACTCTGACGTTTGTTTCTATCCTTTGTTTCAATAAATTGTCCGTTTTTAATATCTACATGATTAAATTTTATACCACGATTTTCTAATATTTGCAGTTTTTCTTCATCCTTACTGTTATAAATCGTAATACATTCTCCACTCAACCCTGCACGACCGGTTCTACCTGCTCTGTGAATAAAAAAGTCTAAATCATTAGGAATATTAAAATTAATAACATGACTAATTCCTTCGATATCAATACCTCGGCTCATTAAATCACTAGCAACTACATAAGTAAAATCTAAATTATTAATTCTGCGTTGCATTTGCTTTCTCTCACGTGGTGTTAAATCACCATGCAACACACCAACATTAAGTCCTTGTTTAATTAAATAATTACTAATTTCCTCTACTTCTGTTTTTTTATTGGCAAAAATCAAAGCTAAATATGGATTGAGCACCGTTGTTATTTCATACAATTTCTCAAAACGTGTAGAACTTTTTTCTGGTACTAGTATATAGTTTATTTTCCCAAATTTTGCATTATCCACATCAATATGTTGTGCATTGTTTAAATATTTTTTTAAAAAATAACTCATTTGTGTTGGGATAGTTGCAGAAAAAACTAGAAATTGACAATTTGTTGCTGCACGTTTAGATAATTTATCTATATCTTCCATAAAACCTAAATCAATCATCATATCACATTCATCAATAACCAACGTTTCTACTTCTTTTATCGATAAAGCACTGGCTCTATCCAATTCTAAAACCCTTGTCGGTGTTCCGATAATAATATGCGGTGCATTCGATACACGCTCTATATCACGGTTTAAATCTTGACCCCCGATACACAAAGTAATTTTTATTTCTTTTTCACTAAATGTTGCAATATGCACTGCCATTTCATATAACTGGCGTGATAACTCACGTGTCGGTGCCAAGATAATACTCTGTGTTTTCTTCCTATCTAAATCCAGCTTACTAAAAATCGGCAATAAAAATGAATGACTTTTTCCACTACCTGTTTGTGACCTTGCCACAATATTTTTTTCTTTCAACACCGGAGAAAATACTCTCTCCTGAATTTTTGTCGGATTTTTAAATCCTAAATCAATTATCGCCTTATTTACAAAGTCTTTAAATCCATATTGTTCAAATGATTTTGATAACATTATATCTCCTTTATACTATCAACACTTACTATCCACTCAATACTACTACATATAATAACTATTTTATTTATAATAAACCATTTTTTATTATACTATAAATGCTTATTTTTAGCCATTAAAATTATTTTTTATTAATGTTATATTAAAAATATATTTATTTTTTTTAGCAAAAATTATAAAACTAAAAAAACTTATAATTAAGAAAATTAAAAACCACAAAATACTATAATATATTATTTTTTTTAAATGCTTTCTTTTAGATTTTTGTATATTCTCCATCTTTTATAAAACTCTCTTTC
>OLQN01003098.1_pt1 | contig 10438 bp, 10 predicted proteins | sample 1673181 | NCBI WGS metagenome assembly OLQN01 (sample SAMEA3136763, study PRJEB25190) | human gut metagenome | biome: human gut; feature: human-associated habitat; material: faeces | place: Austria | collected 2013
AAAAAACCTTTCGTAATTCTTCTTTTTCCTCCAAATAAATTAAATGCCATTTCTTTCACCTCATTGATTATTCTAATTTCCTTCTATGAACTGTTCATGTCTAAAAAAGGAAAAAGCTAATTTTCATTAGCTTTTATGAATTACAATCTTCATCTTCTCCTTCACAATATTCAGTTTCATCTTCATCTTCTTCTGAAACAAATGATTGGAAAACTTCTTCAACTAATTCCCATTCTTCAGGAGTTTCAATTGGAAATAGTCCACCTTCATCATCAAAGATTGCTGCTTGTGCTTCTGGTTCATCTTTTTCAGGATCGAAGTAAACAACATATTGATGTCCATTTTCTTCATTTTCAAATGTAAATAAAATTTCATACTCTACTTCGTTTCCTAATTCATCAGTTACAACAATTGTATTTTCATCCATAACTTATCCTCTATCTAAGTAACCTTGTAAAATAGCAACTGCCGCCATTTTATCAATTACCTGTTTTCTTTTCTTTCTTGATACATCCGCAAAAAGAAGTTGATTTTCAGCAACTACCGTTGTTAATCTCTCGTCAACTAAGATCACATTGATTCCTTCAATCATTTCTTCTAATTGTTTTTTAAATTCAATTGAAATTTGTCCTCTTTCACCAATATCACCATTCATATGTTTTGGTAAACCTAAAACAATCGTTTCAATCTCATTTTCTTCAACAATTTCTTTAACATGTTTTGCACATGTCAAATAATCATCAGGTTTAAAACGAAACGTTTCAACACCATGAGCAATCATTCCTAGAATGTCTGACATGGCAATACCACAAGTTCTAGACCCTAAATCAAGACCTAATACTTTTTTCATTATTCTTTCTCCAAATAAGATTTTACTAATTCTTCAATAATTTCATCTCTTTCAACTTGTTGAATAATATTTCTTGCATTTTTATGAGAAGAGATGTATGCAGGATCATTAGATATGAGATAACCCGCGATTTGATGTACAGCATTGTATCCTCTTTCATTTAAAGCATTGATAACTGTTTTAAGATTACTGCGTATCATTTCTCTACGCATATCTTCTGAACTAAATACTCTTGTTTTTGTTAAATCTTCCATCTAACTCACCCTCTTTTCTATAATATATATTATACCTTATACTGTATTAAATTACAAAATATTTTTTAAAGCACCTTTGATTTTAGAAATATTATCATTGATAGCACATCCACCTTGAGCAAAGTCAGGTTTTCCACCACCACGACCGTCAACAACTTCATTGATTGCTTTAATGATATTTCCTGCTTTATATTGACCAACTAAATCTTTTGACACAGAAACAAAGTACGAACATTTTTCTTCATATTTTGAAACTAAAACAACGATTCCACTTTCTAATTGATCTCTAAAATCAAATGTTAATTGTTTTGCTTTGGCATTTTCTAATTGTTCTTCAACATAAAGAACTTTAACTCCATTGATTTCTTCAATATCATTTGCTTTTGAAGCGGCTTGAATTGCATTTAATTTAGCTGATAATTGTTCAACTTCTACTTTAGCTTCTTTTAATTCCTCTTTTAATGCTTCTACTTTGTTTACAACATCTTTTCTATTTTTAAGATTTAATGTTGAAGCAATTGTATCTACTGTTTCTTTTTCATGAACCATTGCATTATAAGCAGCTAAACCGCTTTGTGCCACAATACGTCTAATTCCACTACCTACAGATTCTTCACTAACGATTTTAAATAAACCAATTTCAGAACTGTTTAAAACATGGCAACCACCACATAATTCAATAGAGTAATCTCCAATGTTGACAACACGAACAACATCTCCGTATTTTTCATCAAATAAAGCCATTGCCCCTGATGCTAAAGCTTCTTCTTTTGTCATATTTTTAATAACAACAGGACGTCCTTCAAAAACAATTTGATTAACTTTTTCTTCAATTTCTTTTAATAATTCAGCAGAAATTTTTTCAAAATGAGTAAAGTCAAATCTTAAAACTTTATCATCAACATAAGAACCTGCTTGGCTGATATGATCACCTAAAGTTTCTTGTAAAGCTTTTTGTAAAATATGTGTTGCACTATGGTTTGCTGTAATTTGACGACGTTTTTGTTGATCAATTGATAATGTAAAAGTATCACCTAAATGAATAGCTCCTTCTTTTACTTCAACAAAATGCATATGTTGTTTATTTGGTGCATTTAAAGTATTAACAACATTTGCATGTGTTGTCTCATTATCTAATGATCCAGTATCACCACATTGTCCACCCATTTCTGCGTAGAATGGAGTTGTATCAAAGATAACTTCTCCTTTATCAGTGATTTCATCTGTTTTAACACCATCTTTGAATAATCCAATAACTTTTCCTTGGATTGGTGTAGGATCATAAACAAATGTAGAAGGTTCAACAAAAGCCATTAAATCAGGTTTTTGACTTGCCATTGATTCATTGTTATCACGTGATGCACGAGATCTTTCTTGTTGAATTTTTAATTCTTCTTCAAATTCTTCTTCATTAACTGTTAAATTTGATTCTTCAGCGATTTCTAATGTTAATTCAAATGGGAAACCATATGTATCATAAAGTTTGAAAGCATCTTTTCCACTGATTTCTCCATTTTCATTTTTATCAATTAATGATTTTAATAATTTTTCACCATTTAATAATGTTTTATGGAAAGCTTCTTCTTCTTTTTTTACCATTGTTGAAATAAAATCTTGTTTTTCTGGTAAATAATCATAGAAATCTTTCATCATATCACAAACTAATGGTACTAGATCATACATAAATGCTTTTTCAATACCAATTTGTTTACCATAACGAACAGCACGTCTTAAAATACGTCTTAAAACATACCCTCTACCAGCGTTATCAAACATTGCTCCATCAGCTAAAGCAAAAGTTACAGTACGAATATGGTCAGCAATAACACGGTAAGCCATTTTATTTTCTTCATAAGAAACATTGGCTAATTTTTCAGTAGCATGAATGATTGGTAAGAATAAATCAGTATCAAAGTTTGTTTCTCCACCTTGAATAATACTTACTAATCTTTCAAGTCCCATACCAGTATCAATATTTTTTTGTGGAAGTTCTTTATATTCTTTACGATCAATCGCTGGATTACAATCATATTGAGAGAAAACAACGTTCCATACTTCAATATAACGATCATTTTCCATTTCTTCGAAGAATAATTTTTCTCCTAAACCTTCAGGATCATATTTTTCTCCACGGTCATAGAAAATTTCTGAGTCAGGACCACCTGGACCTTCTCCAATTTCCCAGAAGTTTTCATATGTTTTTAAAATATGACTTGGATCTACATGACATACTTCTGTCCAAATACGATAAGCATCTTCATCATCTGTATAAACAGTAACATATAATTTTTCTTTATCAAAACCAATCCATTCTGGACTTGTTAAAAATTCCCAAGCAAATGGAATCGCTTCTTCTTTGAAATAATCTCCAATTGAGAAGTTTCCTAACATTTCAAAGAAAGTATGATGTCTTGCTGTTTTACCAACATTTTCAATATCGTTTGTACGAATTGATTTTTGTGCATTCGCAATACGATTACATGCTGGTTTTTCACTACCATCAAAATATTTTTTTAGTGCAGCAACTCCTGCATTAATCCATAATAAAGTTGGATCGTTATGAGGAATAAGTGATGCACCTGGTTCGATCATATGTCCTTTAGATTTGAAATAATCCAAGAACATTTGTCTAACTTGATTTCCTGTTAATTGTTTCATTTCTTTTCTCCTTTTTTGACAATATAAAAAGCCGTCCTTATCTAGGAACGACTTTATCGCGGTACCATCCTAGTTCATGTAAAATACATGCCCTTAATTAAACTTTAACGCAGTTCTACGGTAATCATTAATTACTCTCCAAAGTAGCTTTCCTATATATCCTATAAACATTTTCACCCACCATGTTCTCTCTAAAATATTCTATATAGTACTGATCTTTTTCAACGATTTATTTGCATTATACACGAAATACAAAAGTATTTCAATATCTTACATTTTTTCTTTAATTGTTTCCATAACATGGCAACCACATTCAGTTTCACTAAATAGAAGTGCTAATGATGTAAGAGTTAATGCCATAATAATATTATTGCGTTTCATTTTATCACCTCTATTTGAGTATGTCTTTATTTTATAAAATTATACAGTTTCATCATCATTTAAAAAATCTGTAATATTTTGTTTAAGTTCTTGATTATATGAAGATTCTTCATATGTTTCAACATTTTTATTTTGATTGATTTTACTTACTAATGTTGTTTTTCTTTTATTATCAGAAATATTTTTTATACCATAAAGAAAAGCTTGTGGATTACCTAAAATAAATAAAGCTTGTTTAGCTCTTGTTAGACCTGTATAAATCAAATTTCTTTTAAGCATAATATAATAATCATTTAAAACAGGCATAATAACAATTTTAAACTCATTTCCTTGAGCTTTATGAATTGACATACAATAAGCCAATGTAAAAGTCATAAAATCTTTTGATGTATATTCGACTAAATTACCATCATAATCAACAATAAGCGTATCTTCTAAATATTCAAAACCATCTTTACGGTTAATTTCAACTAAAACACCTATATCACCATTATAAATATCATCATCTGGTCTATTCTTTAACTGTAAGATCTTATCTCCTTCTCGATAAACTTTCTGTCCAATACGATATTCTTCTTGATGATTCTTAGGATTAAAAATTTCCTGTAAAGCCAAATTTAAAGCATTGATTCCTGCAACACCTTGATAAATTGGTGCTAAAACTTGTATATCATTTTGATCATAGCCATTTTCTATTGCTTTTTTTACAATTGTTGTCACATTTTTAATAATTTCAAAATTGGTACTATTATAAAAATGAATATCTTTATATTGTTCAAACAATGATAAATCATTCACTTCTTGATGAATTAATTGATGTGCCAATTGCACAATTCCTGAATCTTTTGATTGACGATAAATCTCATCCAATTCAATAACTTTTAATTGACTTTCAATAAAATCTTTTAAAACATTTCCTGGTGCTACTGAAGGAAGTTGATGATAATCACCAATAAACAACACTTTATGAACACGTCTGCTTGCATCAAACAATTTAGATAAAAGTAAGCTATCAACCATCGAAAACTCATCAATAATTAAAACTTGACTACTTAAAGGATTATTTCGATTCATCGCAAATGAATTTTTATGTAAATCCCATTTAAGTTCTCGATGAATCGTACAAGCATCCAAACCTGTTAATTCACTTAATCTTTTCGCTGCTCTTCCTGTAGGTGCTACCAGAGAAATTGCATCTTCTGGATAAAGTGTTCGATAGATTTGAATCAGCGCTTTAACAACCGTTGTTTTCCCCGTTCCTGGTCCTCCGGTTAAAATCATCATTGGATATTTTAAAAAGTATTCAATTGCTTCTTTTTGTTTTGTTGAATAGACAATACCGAATTTATCCTGATAGTTATCAAGCAGTCTTTCTAATTCATTTTCATCATAAAATTCTTCTGGATAATCATTTATTTTGTGTAAAAAATTTGCAATGATTTCTTCACTTTCATAAAGCTCTTCATCATAATAATATTCTCCTTCTTTGATGACTCTTCCTTCTTCTACTAAAGTATTGAGATATTCATCAAAAACCTCATCATCAATATGATAAATAATTTTATGAAAAGCTTTTTTTATTTCCTCATAAAATACATACATACTTCCTGATGAAAAACAACTTTGTTTAATACTATAAATAACCCCTGCTTTTAAACGATCTGGGTTATCTAAAGTTCCTCCTGTTTTTAAAGCAAGTTCATCTGCTGTTTTAAAACCAATACCATCAATGTCTTCTACTAATTGATATGGATGATTTTGTAAAATTTCTAATGTTTTTTCTTTATAAGTTTCTTGAATAATACCAATATGCCTTAAAGAAATACCATGTCCCATAAAGAATTGTGTGACTTCTTGATCATAATCATTAGAAGTCAATACTTCATAAATAAGTTCTCTTTTAGCCACTGTCATTCCTTTAACTAAATCTAAATGATGTTTATCTTCTTTGATTAAAGAAAGTGCATTTTCTCCTAATGCATCAACAATGTATTTTGCTTGTGTAGGACCAATTCCTTTAAATAATGGACTTGATAAATATTTAATGATTTCTTCTTCATCTGTACTCAATACAATTTCATAATGATCTAATTTAAATTGTTGACCATATTTAGGATGAATTTCAAAATCACCATAAAAAGCATATTTATCATAATCATTAAAATTTGACATATAACCATTCATTGTCAAAAGTTCCTGATCTTCCTCTACTTCTAATAATGCAACTATATAATGAGAAGATTCGCTATAATAGCGAATCTTTCTAATATATCCTGTATATTTTAACATTATAGATATTCAATCTCTTTTCCGTCTTTATAGACTTTTTCAATCGTTCCTCCACCTAAACAAACATTTCCATCGTAGAAAACAGCTGCTTGTCCTGGAGTTACAGATTTAACAGGTTGATCAAATTCTAATTTTACAGTATTTTCATCAATAAAAGTGAGAGTTACTGGATTATCTTTTTGACGATATCTAAACTTTGTATTACATTTAATAGCTTCTTGAGGTTTAATACTTGGTATCCAGTTAACATCTGTAATTAAAGCGCCTGTAGACATTAACCAATCATTTTGGTCCCCTTGACAAATATATAAAATATTTTGATCATAGTTTTTCCCAACAACAAACCAGGCATCACCTGAACCACCAATACCTAAACCTTTTCTTTGACCAATCGTATAGTACATAATTCCAATATGATCACCAATCACTTTACCAGTTTGAATATCAACCATCTTTCCAGGTTTTGCTGGAATATAATTTTGTAAGAATTGTTTAAAGTCTCTTTCTCCAATAAAACAAATTCCTGTACTATCTTTTTTATGAGCTACCGGTAAATCTAATTCTTCAGCAATTTTTCTAACTTTTTGTTTTGTAATATTTCCTAAAGGAAATAAAGAAGCTTGTAATTGTTTTTGATTAAGTTGACATAAAAAGTATGTTTGATCTTTATTTTGATCAATTCCTTTTAACATCACTGAATCTTTACCTTCATGATGTTCAACACGCGCATAATGTCCTGTTGCGATAAAATCTGCATTAAGTTCTTCAGCGTATTCTAAAAACGCTTTGAATTTAATATGTTTGTTACATAAAATATCAGGATTTGGTGTTCTTCCTTTAGCATATTCATCAATAAAATACGTAAAAACTTTATCCCAATATTCTTTAATAAAATCGACTCTTCTAATTTCTATTCCAAGATGTTTAGCTACTGCTTTAGCATCATTATAATCTTGTTCTTGAGGACAAATATCGTTATCATTTGTGGGATTACCTAAAATATCATTATTTAATTGGCTATCCCAGTTTCGCATAAATACGCCAATAACTTCATATCCTTGTTGTTTAAGTAAATAAGCTGCTACAGCAGAGTCAACACCTCCACTTAATCCTAAAACGACTCTTTTTTTCATAATCGTCCTCCTTCTCGTGTATTATATCAAAAACAAAATCAAAGTAAAACAATAAGACACAATAATAGCCCCTTAAAGGGGCTATTTCTTATTAATCTAATTGAGACATTGGTAACATGGCAGCACCGATTGCACCACAATCATCAATTTCTTTAAATAATAGAGGAATATGATTTCTCATACCTACATGAATTTTACTATTAAATCTTTTTTCAAGTTCATCCCAGAAATAAGCTTTAGATTTGAAAACTCCTCCACCTAATACAAAACAATGTGGATCTACAGTATGAGCAACATTAGCAAGTAATGTAGAGAAACCATCAATAAATTCTTCAGCAATTTTTTGACAAGCTTCATCTCCTTCAGCAGCTAATTTGAAAACATCACCTGCATGTTTTACTAAATCGCCTTTAGCTTCTTTTCCTTTTCTTGTAAGAGCAGTACCAGAAATTTCTCCTTCAACAGCTCCTGGATTTAAAGCACCTTGTTTATAACCACCTGGTACAAGAATCATGTTTCCAATTTCACCAGCGTGACCCCTACCACCAGATACTAATTTTTTATCAACAACAAATGCTCCACCAACACCAGTTGAACAAGTAATAAAATAATTTGTTTTATAATCTTTTCCTGCACCTAATATAGCTTCCGCTAAACCTGCAACATTGGCATCATTATCAATAAAAGTTGGTAATCCAAATTTTTCTTTTAATTTATGACAAATTGGATAGTTTTCAAATCCTGGTAAGTTACTTGCCATAATCATGATACCAAGTTCTGTATCTACTGGCCCTGGAGCACCAATTCCAATACCTTCAACACCTTGCAAACCACCACATACAGATGTATCTAATGATTCGATTTGTTTTATTATCTTATCACATACATAATCCGGACCATTTTGACATTCAGTAGGTCCTTTAACTTCACTATAAGATTCACCATTTTCATCTACTAATAGTGTTCTTACATTTGTTCCACCTAAATCGATACCGATATAATATTTCATTCTATTTCCTCCTAAAACTATAGCTAAATTATACAATAAAATATGTATTTAGAGAACGCTTTCAAATAAACTTTTTTCAATTTTTTTAAATTGTGTTGGCTTAGGACAAATAATTTTTTTTCCTTTTAGATAACTAAGTGAACCAAACGGATCAACAAAATTAATTTTATAGGCATGTAAAAGTTGATTATTTAATCCAAATTGTTGTTTCATTTGTTTATTTAAAACAAAATCACCATATTTACGATCACCTATAACCGGATGATCAATACTTGATAAATGTATTCTTATTTGATGCATTCTTCCTGTAATAATTTTAACTTCAACTAAAGAAAAATCATTTGTAGTTCTGATTGGCTTTACAATTGTTTTCATCATTAGAGCATCTTTATCATCTTTTTTAACAAAACGTACACGATCTTCATTATCTATCTTTTTAACATATCCTACGAGTTCTTGTTGTTTAGTAAGCTTTCCTTTACAAATCGTCATATATGATTTTTCAATATGATGTCGTTTTTTCATCATTTCATTTAAATCCTGCAAAGCAGCTAAAGTCTTTCCAAAATTAACGATCCCACTTGTATTACGATCTAAACGATGGACTGGTCCTGGAGTAAACGTACTCTCTCTGCCTACATCCAATTCACCTTTTTCTTTTAAATAACTTAAAACTTGATGAGAAAGCGTATTTACATTTTCTTTAGCATCCCCATGAACTAATAAACCTACTGGTTTATCAACAATTAAAATATTTTGATCTTCATATAATACTTTAAATTCTCTTTTTAAATCATAAATATCTTTTTCTTTTGTAAATTCATTAAATTTATCATCATAAAGGAACATTTCTAAAATATCATCTTTTTGTAGAATATATTTTTCATTTACTTTTTTACCATTAATTTTAATATCTTTTTTTCTAAACATCTTATATATAAAATTACTAGGTGCATTACATAATAATTTTTTTAAATATTTATCGATTCTTTGATTTGCATCATTTTCTTTAATTACTATTTTTTTCATTTCTATCACCAACGTCATTATAACATAGACTAAGCTAAAGTTATCTTTTATTTTTATGAAACCCTTTACATTAAAAATAAACGTGTTATAATATATTTGTTAAGTGAAACGCATTCACTCTAACATCCCCCTATTATCATCCTTACGTAAATAATAGATGAAAAAAAAGTATGCACCCCCGCATACTTTTTTATTTTATTCATTTCAAAATAACGTATAATAGAATTATAAAATATAAACGAGGTAAAAAAGATGGAAAAAAAAGTTAAAAGTGAAATAATCTACGATGGAAAAATCATTAAAGTCTATAAAGATCAGGTAGAATGTCCTAACAAAAGGCTCGCAACAAGAGAAATCGTAAGACATCATGGCGGTGTAGGTATTTTAGCAGTCGTCGATGATTGTATCTTGCTCGTCAAACAATTTAGATATGCCTACAATAAAGATACTTTAGAAATTCCTGCTGGTAAATTAGAATTAGGTGAAGAAGCTGGACCTGCCGGTAAAAGAGAATTGGAAGAAGAAACTGGTTATAGTTGTAAATCCATGGAACTTATTAATGAAATATATCCAACAACAGGATATTGTGATGAAGTTATTCATTTATATGAAGCAAAAGGTCTATTTAAAGTTGAAAATCCCCTTGAAGGAGATGAAGATGAATTTATAGACGTTATCTCTATGCCAATAGATGAAGCCTATAAAAAAATCATGAATAATGAAATCCATGATTCTAAAACAATCATCGCTATTATGAAAGCATACAATGATAAATATATAAAATAAAAACTGCTGTATAAGCAGTTTATTTTTTATTTGGCGGTCTGGACGGGAC
>OLQN01003107.1_pt1 | contig 10413 bp, 6 predicted proteins | sample 1673181 | NCBI WGS metagenome assembly OLQN01 (sample SAMEA3136763, study PRJEB25190) | human gut metagenome | biome: human gut; feature: human-associated habitat; material: faeces | place: Austria | collected 2013
GTATTTGTCGAGCCAGCCGAAAAATTCGCGGTTCCAAACCACCGAGTTCTGGGGCTTCATCACCTGGTGGTCTTCGTCTTCGAATTCGACCAGACGGGCGTCGATACCGTGCAGACGTGCTGCTGTGAAGGCTTCGAGCGACTGCGTATAGGGGATGCGGAAGTCGAGTTCGCCGGTGATGATCATAATCGGCGTATCCCACTTATCGACGAACTTGTGGGGCGAGTTAGCATAGGTACGCATGGCCGTCGCGTTCTGCTTGTCCCAGTAGGGGCCTCCGTAGTCGTTGTTCAGGAAGAAAAGCTCCTCGGTCGATCCGTACATGGCTTCGAAGTCGAAGATACCGCAGTGGGAGATGAAAGCCTTGAAGCGTCCGTCGTGGTGTCCGGCCAGGAAATAGACCGAATAACCGCCGTACGAAGCGCCGACGCAGCCCAGGCGGTCCTTGTCCACCCAGGGCTCCTTGGCGACGTCGTCGATAGCCGAGAGGTAGTCGCGGATATTCTGGCCCGAGTAGTCGCCCGAGATCTGGTCGAGCCACTCCTGTCCGAACGAAGGCACGCCCCGGCGGTTGGGGGCGACGACGATGTAGCCGTTGGCGGCCATGAGCTGGAAGTTCCAGCGGTAGCTCCAGAATTGCGATACGACGCTTTGCGGACCGCCTTCGCAGTAGAGCAGCGTCGGGTATTTCTTCGCAGGGTCGAAATCGGGCGGCAGGATTACCCACGTCAGCATCTGTTTGCCGTCGGTGGTTTCCACCCAGCGTTTCTCGACTTTGCCAAGGCGGATCTTGTCGAGGATCGGCTGGTTGATGAACGTGAGCTGCGTGATGGCTCCGTCTTTCAGGTCGATTTCATAGAGCTCCGAGGGCGAAGAGATCGTGCAGATATCGGCTACGGCCTTGCCGTTTGCGATCGATACGGCGTTGATGTCGTGATCGCCCCGGGTCAGTACGGAAACGTTGCCGTTCATGTCCACGCGGCAGAGCTGGTGCGTAGCCTCCATCGGCGCGAGGAACCAAAGCGCTTCGCTGCCGTCCCAGATGACGTTGGTAGCGTTGTAGTCGAAATTCTTCGTGAGTTCCTTCACCAGGCCCGTTTCGGAATTCCAGACCATCAGACGCTCCTTGTCGGCTTCATTGCCCGCACGACGCTGCGAACGGAATGCGATTTTGGTGCCGTCGGGCGAGAATACGGGGTATTTGTCGTAGCCGACGAAAGGCAGTTCGGTTTTGGCTGCCGCATCGTGACCGGAGATGGGGGTGAGTCCCTTGCAGATGTTGGTCGTGGCGCCTGTCTCCGTGTCATAGACGAAAATGTCCGAGTCGGTCGAAACGGCGTATTTCGCACCTGTCAGCGGTTTGCAGGTGTATGCGAGTCGGGTGCCGTCCGGAGCCCACGCGATTTCGGACATATCGAAATAGGGTGCCAGCGGAGTGTCCCACTCCGCACCTTCGCCGATGATGTCCACGCCCTTCCCGATGCCGCCGGAGGTCAGCTCCGCGATGAAGATGTGGCGGTATTCGCCTTCATCCCAGCGGTCCCAGTGGCGGCACATCAGGTCGTCGTAAACGCGGGCTTTCGATTCGGCCATGTCCGGGTGGATGTCGGACGACTTGCGGTCGGCGACCTGTACGCCCTGTACATAAAAGACTTTGTCACCCGCAGGATTTACGCCGAACCCTTCGATGTCCTTGTCGAGTTTCGAAAGCTGGCGGGGATTTTGTCCGTCGGCAGCCATTTCCCAGATTTGCGAACTTCCGCTGCGGTCGGACAGGAAGTAGATCTTGCTGCCGTCGGCATTCCATTTCGGATCGGAGTTGTTCGACGAGAAGTCGGTCAGCTGGGCGACTTCGCCGCTGGCGGCGTCACGAACGTAGATCGCCGTAACGCCCCGGTTCTCCTGCATATTGTACCAGGTGACGGTGTAGAGCAGCCGACTGGCGTCGGGCGAGAGCGAGGCCAGTCCTACGCGGCCCATTTTCCACATCACTTCGGGCGAGAGAACGCCGGCGGCGATCTCCTCCTGGGTGAGCGAGTTGTCGATAGCGAGGGGCTGGGAGCGCTTTTCACTGCATCCGCCGAGTCCCACGAGCGTAATTGCCATAAAGAGGAATAAATTTTTCATTTGAGATCGGGTTTACTTCATATGATTTATACTTAAATTTGCGCTTGTCAATAGCGATTTTTATGCGTATCTATCTATATTTTGCAGATAAAACTCTGATTTTTACCGATGAAACGTCGCCGGCACGTTTTTTTGCCGTCGATCTTCCGCAGGGCGGGCGTATTTCCCGGACGAAGATACTTAATTTTCTGGAAACTCACAATGAGGTTGCGGTTTGTACGCCCGATCCCGAGCAGGCGTTTTCCCTCTTCCGGCAGGAATTCGCTGCTGTCGAGGCTGCGGGCGGCGTGGTAGTGAACGATCGCGGCGAATATTTGATGATTCACCGCAACGGGCGCTGGGATTTGCCCAAAGGACATGTGGAGCCGGGCGAAAGTACGGCGGAATGTGCCGTGCGCGAAGTCGCCGAGGAAACGGGAGCTGTGGGTGCGGAGGTGGTTCGCTTCCTTTGCCGGACGTTGCATGCCTATTATATGCACGGGCGGTGGGAGCTCAAGGCTACGCACTGGTTCGAAATGCGCGTTTCTTCGAGCCGAGCCCTTAAACCTCAGCGGGAAGAGGGAATCGATGTGGCTGCGTGGTGTCCGGCCGCCGAACTGAAAGATCGGCTCGAAGGGATGTTTCCTACGGTGCGCCGGGTGTTCGAATGTTTGGAAAAATAGAGGTCGCTTTTCGTGCCGGATAGATAGAGGACGATTTTTCTGCCGGCCCGATGTCGCGGCCTGTCCGGGACAGGCGGTTCCAGCCTGATAATTTGCCTTGCCGTATCGGTTTCAGACTGCGGTATTGTCCGGAACGAGGGTATCAACGAAAAACCCGGTGCAGATCGCACCGGGTTTTTCGTTGGGTATTTGGTATTACATCGGTATTACATCGCGCTGCCGTTCATGGCTTTGGCCATGGCTTCGGCGATTTGGTCGAGCGCTTTTTGGAGCTTGCCTCCGATCATCATACGCATCATCATATTCAGTTCCGCGTGCAGCACCAGCCGCATGCGGGTATCGTAGGGACCTGCCGGCTGCAACTGGATCCAGAAGGTGAAGTCGATGGGAACGCCGTCTTCGCCGCTCTGTATCTTGACGTATTTGGGAGCTTCCTTGGCCACGATTTGCAGATTGACGGTGAAGCCCTTGACTTTGAATGAACAACTGTTTTCGTCGGCCCGCCACTCTTCGACCTTGTCCTGCACCGCAGGAGTGAGATTGTCGAAGCGGCTGATGACCGTATAAATCTGTTCCGCCGAGCGGAGTATCTGTTGGTGTTTCGATTCGTATTTTTCCATTGTCGTGTGTTTGTCGTCAAAAGCGGCGGTTGTCTTTTTTTGCAAATTTTTCGCTTTTCCCGGGCGACCGTTTTTCGAAGCCCTTATTTTTCGGGGCCAAAGATAGTGAAAACTGGGAGAAAACGGGATCTTGTTCCCGGTTTTCCGAGGCGCATCCTATCTAAGACTATGTCAAAGATAGTGAAAGCCGAGCGCTAATCCAAACTTAACTTTCTGTTTTCCTATTCCTTGCATGGTAGAGTTCACAAGTGTCCTCTGCGTATGCTTCGAATGTCGGTCGTTTGAGCCTGCCCCCCCCCTATTTGCTGCAAGGATGATAAAGTGTAGCGAGCCGAATCTGACCGGCGGGTTCCCGACTCCTTCCCGTTTCACGTTGCGGGGTGGGGAAACTTACTACGCCCGATATTCGTTTCGGCAGTCGGTCGTTCGAGCCGGGCTGGATCACACACTCTCTGTTGCAACCGTGTGCCGGATGATCTCGCCTGCTGGAGCCGGAGGGCGGGAAGTCTGTGTTGAGAAGTACTATACAGGGATATTGGGCCGAATCGGGGTTCAGTCGATTTCGATCGTGCGCTCTTCGTCGCCGCCGACGGCAATCCGCACGGTCATCACCTCTTCGGGCAGCAGCTCTTCGATCTTCTCGGGCCATTCGACCAGACAGAGATCCCCGGAGTAAAAATATTCCTCGTAGCCGAAGTCGTAAGCCTCTTCGAGCCGGTTGATCCGGTAGAAGTCGAAGTGATAGATATTTCTCCCTTCGCGCGTCGTATATTGATTGACGATGGCGAAAGTGGGGCTTGTCACCGTATCGTCGGCTCCGAGCCGGGCGACGATTTCCCGGATCAGGGTGGTTTTGCCCGCCCCCATTTCGCCGCGGAAAACGACGACCGAGCGTCCTTCAAGTGCGTTTATGACGGCGGCCGCTGCGTGCGGCAATTCGTCCAGAGAGTCGATGTGGATGGTCTGCATGATTTATTGTTTGGGTTTTAGTACGATGTAGGGAACGAGCATCTCTTCCATCGAGATTCCTCCGTGCTGGTAAGTATTGCGGTAGTACCGTATGTAACGGTTGGCGTCGTTGTTATAGACCAGGAAGTCGGTGTTGTAGGCGAAGATGTAGCTCGACGACAGGTTGATCGACGGCAGCTGGATGTCCTCCGGACGGGTGATTTCATATACCTCGCGGGAGTTGTAGGCCAGGTTGCGGCCGGTCTTGTAGCGCAGGTTGGCCGAGGTTTCGCGGTCGCCGGTCACCTTCACCGGGTTGTCGATGCGGATCGTGCCGTGGTCCGAGGTGATGATTACCGTGTGTCCGCGTTCCGAGAGCAGGCGCAGCAGTGTCAGCAGGTCGGAGTGTTCGAACCACGAACGGGTGAGCGAGCGGAACGAGGCTTCGTCCTCGGTGAGTTCGCGGATGATGTCCGTTTCGGTGCGGGCGTGCGAGAGGATGTCCAGGAAGTTATAGACGATCACCGAGAAGTCGGCGTCGTAAATCCGCTGGATGTTGTCGATCAGCTTGCGGCCCGCTTCGGGGCGCACCAGTTTGTCGAAGGTGTATTTGTAGTTCTTGCCGCTGGAGGTCATCAGCCGTTGCAGAAACTGTTCTTCGTATTGGTTCTTGCCGCCCTCCTCGTTGTCGTTGAGCCACTTGTTGGGCATCAGCTTGTCGATGGCCAGCGGCATCAGGCCGGCGAAAATGGCATTGCGGGCGTATTGGGTCGCCGTGGGCAGGATCGCGCAGTAGAAGTCGTCGGCCGCGATGTCGTAGTAGCCGCGCAGCAGGGGGCTGATCGAGCGCCACTGGTCGTAGCGGAAGTTGTCGATCAGCAGCAGCGTGGTCTTGGGATTCTCGTCCGCTACCGGGAAGATCTTCGACCGCATGAGCGTATGCGACATGACAGGGGTGGTTTCGTCGCGCTTGTTGATCCAGTCGTAGTAGTTCCGGCGGACGAACTTGCAGAACTCCTGATTGGCCTCGTGCTTCTGGTATTCGATGACCTCCTTGATACTTTGGTCGGTCGAATCGGAGAGCTCGATCTCCCAGTTCGTGATCCGGCGATAGACGTTGCACCAGTCGGCGAAGCTGTCGGCCATCTGGAGTGCCGAGGAGAGGCGTCCGAACTCCGCCCGGTAATCGGCCGTGGTCTGTTCGGTGACCAGCTGCTGGGAGTGGACGTTCTTCTTGATCGAGAGCAGCACCTGGTTGGGATTCACGGGTTTGATGAGGTAGTCGGCGATCTTCGACCCGACGGCTTTGTCCATGATGTTCTCCTCCTCGCTCTTGGTGACCATGATGACCGGAGTAGTGGGGCGTATTTCCTTGATTTTCGGCAGGGTTTCGAGTCCTGTCATACCCGGCATCATCTCGTCCAGGATGATGAGGTCGTAGCTGCCTTCCGTTGCCATGTCGATCGCGTCGTATCCGTTGTTGCAGGTATCGACTTCGTAACCTTTTCCCCGGAGGAAAAGCACGTGGGGTTTCAATAGTTCGATTTCGTCGTCCACCCAAAGTATTTTGACCATATCTGCGGTTTTAATTGAAACAAAGATCGTGAAAGCCGAAAGAAAGCGGGAGCCTGTTCCCGGTTTTCCGAGGCGCATCCTCTCTTCTATTACAAAAATAGTGATTTTACCAATTATACAATGCGAATTTCGGGCAATTTATTGTGCCCGGCGGATGAAACTTTCGGGCGTCGTCGTTCGGTTCCGGCTATCGGGTTGTTTGATAATGCGTTGCCCTTTTTCGGGTATGGCCCGGTCCCGGCCGGCCCGTCGGGTATCGAAGCGCGGTTTTATGGCTCGGTATTTGAGTAAGGGGTTTCGAACTGCGGTGCGACGCAGGGAGGGTGAATTGCAAAAAAATGTTCTACTTTGTTGTGATATAATCAAATAAAACTTATATTTGCAGTCCCGAAATAGAGTTTAACTTAAAAATATAAAGAGTATGACAAAGGCAGATATCGTTAGCGAAATCGCTAAAAGTACCGGTGCTGAAAAAGTACAGGTCCAGGCTATCGTCGAGGCTTTTATGGAGAGCATCAAGGGTTCCCTGGCGCAGAACAACAATGTATATCTCCGTGGTTTCGGCAGCTTCATCGTGAAAAAACGCGCGAAGAAGGTGGCTCGTAACATTTCCAAAAATACGACCATTACGATTCCGGCCCACAACATTCCGGCCTTCAAGCCTGCAAAGAGTTTTGCGGCAAAAGTTAAATAAATAGTAGAAACTTTAAACAATTACAGTTATGCCGAACGGAAAGAAACATAAGCGTCACAAGATGGCGACCCACAAGCGTAAAAAACGTCTTCGTAAGAATCGTCACAAGAAAAAGTAGGTAGCACACCTTAGTGCTAATTAAGGTAGATAAAGCTAAAAGGGTGCAAAACTCTTTTAGCTTTACCTATTTTCCGGTTCCTGTCTCCGCTCGCAGGGCAGGGGCGTGCCGGAGGCTCGGGAAAGAGAGTTTCGATGCGTTCGGACGTATGTCGAATCCGAACCCGAAAAGCCGGAAAAGGCTTTTGCGAAGAAAATACGACGCGATGTCCGTCCTCTACGGACGAGCCGAGCCGAAAACAATGGAAGCCGGGCTGTGCTTCCCGAATGCCGAACAGCCGCAAACCCCATAATGTCAGAATCGTCGCCGCAGTTTGCGGGACGAAAATATATATGAACCGAGAATTAATAGTCAATGTAAACCCGACCGAGATTTCAATCGCCCTGTGCGAAGACAAGGTGCTGGTCGAGCTCAACAAGGAGCAGTGCCAGACGGGATTCGCCGTAGGGGATATTTATCTGGGCAAGGTGCGCAAGATCATGCCGGGGCTGAACGCCGCGTTCGTCAATATCGGTCATGAGAAGGATGCCTTTATCCACTATCTCGACTTGGGCTCGCAGTTCTCTTCGTTGCAGAAGCTGGTGGCCAGTTACCAGCCCGGCAAGCGGGGGATCCGCTTGGACGCGATGAAGCTGGAGCCGCCGATCGAAAAGTCGGGTAAGATCGGCTCCTACCTGCAGGTGGGGCAGACCGTTATGGTGCAGGTGGCCAAGGAGGCGATTTCCACCAAGGGACCGCGCTTGACGGCCGATATTTCGCTGGCCGGACGCAACGTGGTGCTGGTCCCTTTTTCGTCGAAGGTGTTCTTGTCGCAGAAGATCCGCTCGGCGGAGGAGAAGAAGCGGCTCAAGGGCATTGCAGCCGCCGTTTTGCCGAAGAATTTCGGCGTTATTATCCGCACGGCGGCTGTCGAGGCCAAGGACAGCGATATCGAACAGGATATCCGTTCCCTGTTGGACAAATGGCAGAAGACCCTGCAAAATATTCGCAAGAACCCCGCTCCGGCCCAGTTGATGAGCGAGATGAACCGGGCAAACACCATTATCCGGGATTCGTTGGGTGGCGCCTTTTCGCAGATCGTCGTGGACGACGAAGCGATGTACCATGAGATTCAGAACTACATCCGTCAGATTGAACCGCAGAGCGAGAAACTCGTAAAACTTTATAGGGGCAACGTCCCCATCTTCGACAATTTCGACATTTCGAAGCAGATCAAGTCGCTTTTCGCCAAGTATGTGTCGCTGCGCCGGGGCGCTTACCTGATTATCGAGCACACGGAAGCGATGAACGTCATCGACGTCAACTCGGGCAACCGCACCAAAGCGGAGGACGATCAGGAGCAGACGGCTTTCGATGTCAATCTGGCCGCTGCACGCGAAATCGCCCGGCAATTGCGTCTGCGCGATTTGGGCGGTATCGTCATCATCGACTTCATCGATATGCACAAGGCTGCGAACCGTCAGTTGCTCTATGAGGAGATGAACAAGCTGATGGCCACCGACAAGGCCAAGCATACGGTGCTGCCGCTGACCAAGTTCGGCCTGATGCAGATCACCCGCCAGCGGGTGCGTCCGGTCGCCGTACAGGACGTTACGGATGTCTGTCCCACATGCAACGGCACGGGGCGTATCGAGCCGACCGTTCTGCTCGATAAGAAGATCGAGAACAAGATTTCCTATCTGGCCCAGGATGCGGGGCACAAATATATCAAATTGCGCGTCAGCCCTTACGTTTCGACCTATTTGAATCACGGTCTGTGGTCGTTGCGCCGCCGTTGGATGTGGAAGTATAAGATCCAGTTGAAGATCGTGGCGGACCAGAGCGTCGGTATCGTCGATGTCCACTACTACGACAAGGAGGGCAAAGACCTGTATAAGGATTAGATATACCGGACGCCGCAGGGACGGAGGCATGGGCTCGGTCGATGGGCCGGATGGAATTCGGACCCTTTTGCCGGCCGGAAGGCGGACGAAATCCGGAGCCGGACAGAGGCGGAAGGTGGATAGACTTACATGTTCGGTCGCAGGTACGATCTGCGGCCGATACGAATACACGGAGTTGAATAATCGTTTGACCGCCTTGCGGAATCGGTTTCTGCAGGGCATCTTTTAGCTGGTTAGCTGGGCGGAATATGGGTCCCGGAAATAAACCGAATATCTTGCAGTTGATCGCCGGAGCGGAGCCTCTCGGTGCAATGCGTCGTGCGTACGATTCGGCGGGGCGGACCGTGCTCCTGCGCGATATGGTCGGCGGGGCCCTCTCGGTCTATGCCGCTGCCCTGATCGCCCGGACGGGCGGTACGCACGTCTTCGTGGCGGAAGACCGCGATGCGGCGGCCTACCTGCTCAACGATTTTTATGCCCTGCTCGACGAAAAACAGGTTTACTTTTTTCCGGGCTCCTACAAGCGTTCGATCGTTTACGGTACGGAGGATGCGCAGGGTGTCGTGCAGCGGACGGCGGCGTTGAGTGCTCTGCGTCGGGAAATGGCTGCGGGCGAATACCGGATTATCTGTACCTATCCGGAAGCTCTGGCCGAACGGGTGACCGACCCCGACTCGATGCGGCGCGAAACCGTGCGGGTGAAGGTCGGCGACCGGCTGGCGATCGGAGAGCTGGAGGAGTTGCTGGCCGATTCGGGGTTCACGAAGGTGGATTTCGTTTACGAACCCGGACAGTATTCGCTGCGTGGCGGTATCTTCGACGTGTTTTCCTTTTCCGAGAGCAAACCTTACCGGTTGGACTTTTTCGGGGAAGAGGTGGATTCGATCCGCCGATTCGAGATTTCCAGTCAGCTTTCCGCCGACCGGCTGAACGAGGTGGAGATCGTTCCGAACCTGAACGGTTTTGCCGGGGATCGGATTTCGCTGCTCGCATTTGCAGGAGAGGCGACTTACTGGTTTTTCGATCCCGACTACGTACTGCGGCGCGTGAACGATCTGCGTCGCAAGGTTCTGGGGGAGATGGAGGAACCTGCGGAGATTGACACCCATCTGGTGAGCCGGAAGGTGTTGTTGCAGGACATGGCCGGGATGCGTTTGTTCGAATTGCGTGATAGCCTGAAGGAGCGGCCGGCCGATGCGACGGTCGCGTTCCGCATGGCTCCCCAGCCCAAGTTCAACAAGAATTTCGAATTGCTGGCCGACGACATCATTTCCAATGGACAGCGCGGTTATAAAACCTATATCCTGTCGGAAAACCGGGCGCAGCTCGAACGGCTGGAGAACATTTTCTACCAGTCGGGGCGTAAGGAGGCGCAGATCAACCCCCTGCCGATCACGCTGCACGAGGGTTTCGTCGATCACGACCTGAAACTTTGTTTCTATACCGACCATCAGATTTTCGACCGCTACCAGCGCTATCGGATCAACGGCGAGATCAAGCGCGACGAGCAGATGACCGTCGCAGAGTTGAATCAGCTCCGCATGGGCGATTATGTGGTGCATATCGATCACGGCGTGGGGCGTTTCGGCGGTCTGGTCAAGATCAACGAGAACGGCAAGGTGCACGAGGCTATTAAATTGATTTATAAGGATAACGACGTGCTGTTCGTGCATGTGCACGCCTTGCACCGTATTTCGCGATACAAGAGCGGCGAAGGCGAAGCGCCCAAAATCTACAAATTGGGCAGCGGAGCCTGGCAGAAGCTCAAGACCGCGACCAAGAAGGC
>OLQN01003109.1_pt1 | contig 10408 bp, 9 predicted proteins | sample 1673181 | NCBI WGS metagenome assembly OLQN01 (sample SAMEA3136763, study PRJEB25190) | human gut metagenome | biome: human gut; feature: human-associated habitat; material: faeces | place: Austria | collected 2013
TGGTCAGCTCCCGGGAGACCTCCACCATTGTGCAGGTATCCGGCGTCCACAGCACACCAACCCTCACCGCCCTGATCGGCGATCCCGCGTTCTGGGCGGGGACGGAGTATGAGTCGCTCTCCTATCAGCCCCAAGGGGATTTTGTCCCCCAGTACGGCCAGCATGACGTGGAGCTGGTTGAGGATGACAGCCTGCCGGAGGGACAATACCTTCTGCGCATGTACGACAACAACTATTGGAGTCTGAGCACCCGGGACGACTACGAGCCTGAGCTGCCCGACAGTGTTGGAACCAGCCTCACAGGTGGGTCTGGAATCCACTCCTATGTGACCTATTATCTGGTGGACTCCAACGCCAAAACCTTCTCTCTGGCCAAGCAGTTTCCCGTCACCTATTCCAGCATCGTTTCAAACGCCCAGTCCTTTGACGGCAATTATGTGGTCAACAGCGGTGTGGCCCATGAATTCGGCGAGTATGACAGCGAAGGCAACCTGATCCGCGCCTTCTCCTACGACTGTATGATGAATGGCTACCGTGTCATGAAGGGTGACTTCGAGGGCTTTTGGTTCCGGGAGGCGTCATAAACAGGCAACAGACAAGGGAGCGCCGCAGATTATTCTGCGGCGCTCCCCGTTTTTTGCTCATCCATCATCTGGTGCAGGCAGGCCAGCGCGTCGGACAGGCCGCCGATTTCGTCAATCAGTCCCAGGCGCACCGCCTCCTCCCCGTAGATCACGCTGCCAACATCCGCGGCCAGCTCCCCGGTTTGGAGCATCAGCCGGGTGAAGTCCTCCCGTTTTACACGGCTGTTCCGGGTGACAAACTGAATAATCCGCTCCTGGATGCGCGCAAAGTAGTTGAAGGTCTGGGATACCGCGATCACCAGGCCGTTCAGCCGCACCGGGTGGATGGTCATGGCCGCCGACGGGGCGATAAAGGACCTCTTGGCCGACACCGCCAGAGGCACGCCGATGGAGTGCCCGCCCCCCAGCACCCCTCCCAATATAGGTGCTATCTCAAAATAACGCTTATAAGAAGAACTACTTGTTCCTGTACCCTTGCTGCCCACATACATCAAGAAAGAAATATCACTGTAATCCCAGTCGTAATCCTCCGGTTTCTTATAGTTTGGAAGATATTTATAGCAGTTGGAACCATCGGGCTGAATACCCGTATTTTCGGTTTTATCACCTCCATACTTCAAATCTCCGGCCAACAGCCTTGCATCGCTATAGGGTGAAAAGGTGATTTTCACATTGTTTGCCACCTTGTCCGTACCCATGTGTTGATCGGTCGATTCCCAACGTACTTGTTCCGTACCGACCTTTTGGTACAGAGCGTTCAGATCGTACACGTACACTTCTCCCGCCTGTTGCACCATCCGTAGCCCCAGTGGCTGCAACATGCCTTCCAAAACTTCGTACATGGAAAGAGCCTCCCCATCTTCATCATAGAAGTTGTCCGCCCGCAAACTCAGGTCGGACAATGTGACGGGCGTCGAGTTCCCTTTCATACAAGTAGATATGTATTGTCGGACTGGGGAGCAATGTCCCAGTTTCGCTCGTTGCAATGCGTCATTCAAAATGTCCTGCATAGACTGCATGCCTTCCATATTGAATTTCATGCGATTCAATATTCCGAAGTCACTGAAGGTGAGTGTCACTTCATATTCAGATCCCGAAGAATAAGGTTCTTCATAAAATTCAGGGTCAAGAGTCCCGCTCCAATAAAGAGAGCCGTTACGGTATATTTTCAAGGTGATATCTCCGGGAGTAATGGTATATAAGTCTTCGTAAGTACGGTCTCCCGGACTTATAATAGTAACGTCGGCTACACTTCCACACAAGCTTTCCTCCTTGTCAGAATGTGCCCATTCTATGACGACAGGTTCATCTGAAGGGAACTGTAATTTCCCAATAAGATCATAGGCAACAGCAGCCTCCCGGTATATCTCTACAGAGCATACTGTGTTATTCCGGCTTAAAAACTCTCCTTTATACTTCAAATATTGCATAACTTCTGTTTTTAGCTTCTGTTATTCAGGTTTCCTTCGCGATTCAGTATTCCTTTCAGATAACGTCCGGCAATCTTAAATTCCACAGTACCGCCAACATTCGCATTTCCAACAGGCTGTATCAACTGCCTCAACCTATTAAGCGGAGCTACTACTTCCGGATTATTAATCGCCCCGGAATATTCTCCGAAAAGGCCTAAAGTGGGGCCATAGGCTATACCGCCATAAGCAAACTTAGGCAGATTGGCCAAAGCAGCCAATACACTCGCTACAGCCGCAATAGCCAATATAGGCCCCACAATAGGAATACTCGACACACTGGCAGCCGCCCCTGTTCCAGCAACAACAGTGTTAGCCGTAGCTTGCGTAGATTGAACACCTAATAATGCCATAATTTGCGGGATAGCTTGTCCTATTGCCTGTACTGCATTGGCTCCCCACTGTAACCATTCACCTGCTGCTCCACCTATCAGGTTACCAACATTTCCCATAGCATTCCCCATTGCTCCCATATTATCCGTCAGTTCCCGATTCTTTTCTCTTGCCAATCCCACAGCCTCATTCCATCTCTCCATACCGGTTAAGGGATCTTGAATATCAAAGTGCATCGGTTCGAGTTTCATATCTTTCAAACCTCCATCTTTGACGCCAAGTTTTAAAGAACTAGTCGTATCAAATCTTCCATCAACAGGAGCCGCACCTAAATCAGTCGGCTTCACCGGATGCGCTGCCTGAAAATTCATCTTATTTATAATAGATTGGGCTGAAGCTATATCAGACTGCAAATTGGCAATATCTACTGAGAAAGTAACGATTGCCTCAAGAGGTGCTTTTCGCTGCCTTTCTCTTAAATCGGAGAGTTTCGCTTCTAAATCAGCCAAACTGCCTTCGGCAGGTTTCAATTCTACGTGAGGAATAATTGGAGGTGTATTGTTACCATTGTCATTATTCGTTACAACCACATTGCCTGTTGGAACCTCAGTACCCGATGATACTCCCAACAGATTACCAGTTCCTCCAAACATAGCTTTCGCATCAGCCATTTCTTTCTTATAAGCATCCTGTGCCTTACGTACATCATTCAACCTTTTATAAATATATTCGGCTAAAGGATTAATTATATAACTTCCAAACTGATTGGAATAACTAGTTTTGGCACTTTCCAGTATTTCTTGTGCTTCTTTCGGAATATCGCTTCCACTACGTATAGCATCCCGAATTTGCATAAAAGCCTCTTCCGCCTGATCGGCAGTTATTTTTCCTGCTCCTTCACCGATACCTTTGTTTAAGTGGTTACGAATATCTTTCAATGCATTTGTTTCAGACTCTGCATACACCTCGCCAGCTCCGGATGTCGCTTTTTCCATAGCACGAGAACGGGCAGTGTTCAAAATAGCCTCACTCAGTTTATCATACGCAATTCGAGCGGTATCTGCATTGCTGATTTCAATACCCATTTTCTCAAGATAATCACCGTACTTAGCAACAATGTCATCTTTTGCTTTTTGCCATTCTTCTGTTCCTTCACGGGCTTTATTCAAGGGGGTAAAGAGATTATCCAAAGCAAGACGCTCCGTAGCCACTTCTTTATTCATCGTAGTCATTATGTCATTCAAGCGTCCTTGAGCCTTAGCCGCATCATTACTACCTGAACAGAATTTATATATAGCAACCGCCGCACCAGCAATCAAAGTAGCTCCTAATATCCAAGGACTTGCTGCCAAAGCGATATTTAAAGCTTTGGTGGCACCAGTAGTGGTGGAAATTGCTCCACAAGCAGCTAAGACTCGCATCTGATACACATAAATAGCTCTTTTTCCTAAATCTATAACTTTATTATAAGCATCTTGAGCTACAGATGCAATCTTTGTAGTAGCACCTAATTTTTCTAATTTCTCATACATAGTAATTAGAAGAAGTATCCCAGAAGAATTTTCCGAAAAAACAGCAAAAAAAGCACCAGTATCTTTTGTTAAGCCTAGCCACTTTGATCTAGCCTCATCAATTGGATTTTGCATCATACTCATTTGAGTAGTAACAACAGAAGCTATATTTTGAGTATTCCTTTGTATATCAATCAACACTTTATTTATCTCTCGAAGAGAACTTGAAGGATTATTTTTCAAGTTAAATACGATATCATATGTAATCTTTTCCATATATTTGCAATTATTATCAAAGTTAATATCTATGGGACCATACATACTCCTTATAATGATGATTCTGAGTTTTTGGGCTGGTAAAAGCGTACTTCATGATTTTCTTTATAATAAGAAGACAAATGAAGAACCTGAGCCACCTAAACAAAGCAAGTTTGAAAAGAAGCTAAAAGCTTCTGCACAAAAAAGCCGAGAAGAAGCACTCAAAGCACGTGAAGATTTACAGCAACTTCGTGAAAAGCTTGCACGTGAGAAAGCTGAAAGAGAACGCCAAAAGGAAGAGGAAAAGCGTCGCAAGAAAGAAGAAAAACAAGCTAAACATAAATAAATTTTCAACCATCCTTTTTTCATCATATCCCATACTCTTTTCACTACCATTTTTTGAACAGATAAAAGAACTGACATACCTTGAATATTCTTCTGTATATCAAGCAATATATTACACATTTTTCGAAGAATTCCTGAAGGGGTATTTTTCAAACTAAATACTATATCATATGTTATTTTTTCCATATATTTGTAATCTAAATTAAATACTTCATAAAAATGGGACCTTATATATTACTAATAATGATGATCCTTGGTATTATCGCATCTGCTAGCTTTTATGGCAATATACATAAAATAGCAAAGAATACGAGTTCTAAAGATAATGAGACGCAGAGAATCATGCAGGAGCAAGCCAAAATGCAAGAAAAAATAGAACAACTCGAAACAGAAATTCGGGAATTACATAAAAAAGATGTAGACTCATTAAATGGAGATAAGCACAATTCTTTAAATAACAAATAAGTATGTTTATCCGCTTCAGAAAGATCATTTTTCAAGTTAAAAACTATATCGTATGTCATCTTTTCCATATATTTGCAATCTAACTTAATTAATAAAATAAGAGTATGGGACTATTTTTTATATCACTATATTTCATTCTTGCAGGAATGGTTATCTTTGGCGTATTCGGTCACATACCAAGTCACTACAATTCCCAAAAGAAATCACCCCAACCAAGCAAATTTGAACAGAAATTAAAAGAATCTGCACAAAAAAGTCACGAAGAGCGACTACAAGCGGAAGAAAAATTAAAGCAAACACAAGAGAAACTAGCTCAAATTAAAGCAGAAAAAGCAAAAGAAAATCGCCGCAAAGAAGAAGAAAAGTGGGCTAAATACAAAGAAGAAGCTCTCATGAATCATAAAGAATTACAACACCTTCGCGAAAAAGATACAAATTCAGTGGATGAGAACAACTCCTCAAATGATAAAGAAAAGTAAATAACATCCCTTCTTTACCCCCATTTCTTTGCTATCTCTTCGAACCTTTCTTTTGTACTAACTTCTTTCTTAGCTTCTTGTTCCCGTTTCCTCTCCCACGAGAATCTGCAAACATCCGTCGGACTCAATTTCTTTTTACTATAAGGTTGCAACATACAGCAAGCCAAAAAGCGTGTCTGCTCCCAATCATTCTGTACATTTCGTTCATTATGTTGCAGCCAAAAACGATAAATAACCGAAAACTCAGCAGGGGTGCATCGGCGAAAATCGTCTAAATTCATCCCAATACACCCCATTGCCAAACCCAGTAATTCCTCAATGCCTACAGCTTCCTCTCCTGCCCCTTTTTTTTTGAGCCATCCTCACCCCCGGTTACCATACTCTCCTGAAACCGATTGAACTCGCTCAGGTCAATACCATCGGCAAAACGTTCAAAGCCAAGATCAAACGTCACCTCATCAGCACGACAAGCAGAACGAACACAGCAAAACATAAACATCGTCAACAGTTCCATATCCGCGCCGATTTCATTTACATCCTTACCCGTCTCACGCTTAAAGTCAATCATGGCACCCATCGTCACCCGATTAGGATATTCCTTACCATACAGTATTACTTTGTTCATACTCATGCTTTGGGTGTAACCACTTTAACTTCCACAGGCCCGCTATTCTCCAGCGAGATGCTGTAAGTAGCATCATCATCTGCCGCAGACACCTCTTCCAACGAAGTAATAATGAAATTGCCCTGACGATACTTCGTGTCTTCTTCTCCACGAAGCGCATACTTCACAGGAACAGGATTCCCGCTTTCCCACATCTCCAACAGTTTGTCATAGCCCATGCCATCACCGTAAAAAACAAATCCTTCGGAACTGATACTTACGCTCAATCCACTCACGGATTTCTCTTTCCATTTACCGGCAGCGGCAGCGGCAGCCTTCTCTTCCAATGTCGGTTTCACCGCACGGTCTTTTGTCTCAGCCGTGTTAGTAATCGTACACGTCTTACTGTGTCCCAGAGGGTTAAAAACATCCTCTACTAAAATGCCTACTAAGAGGTCACTTCCATGAACATAATCCGCATTCTCGTTTTCCATAAATTAGCTTTTAAGTTTTTAAAAATTCATTTATTGTCACGTTATAGTTTCTTTCGCTTTCTGTTTAGTTGGCTATTTTTGTATATTTACGGCTGTTTGTATTTCTTAGGTTTCGCAATTATAGGAAATTATCTAACACAAAACAAATAAAATCGGAGAGAATTTCCTACTTATTGCATAATTTTATTTAGGAGGGTTGTTCTATGATATTACAGCGGATCAAAGAATATATTGATTTAAAGGGTATTTCTATCTCCGCTTTTGAGAAAAGTATCGGAATGTCAAATGCTTCTTTTGGACGTTCCCTGAAAAACAATGGGGCTATCGGCACCGATAAATTAGAAAATATTCTAAAAACATATCAAGAGATCAACCCGGATTGGTTGCTTACCGGACAAGGCAATATGGTACGTTCCGGTTCGAAGATAACACTTCCGCCTCCGGTAACAGAAAAAAAAGGGATTCCCCTAATTTCCTACCAAACATTACCGACGCTATTTACCGGTAAAAAGGGAACATTCTCTCAAGCTACGGAACATTTCTCCCTACCTCTATTCAATGAGGCGGACTTTCTGATTCCGGTAAAAGACAACAGTATGGCTCCACAATATAAAGGTGGTGATATCATAGCCTGCAAATGCCTTTCCAACGAAGGGCTTTTCTTCCAATGGAACAAAATCTATCTGCTGCTTACCCCGCAGGGAGCACTCATAAAACGAATACATCCGGGAAAAGACGAAGAGCATCTGACGCTTGTCTCCGACCATACTGATTATCCACCTTTCCAATTGCACCGTTCTTTAATAGGTAATGTAGCATTGGTGCTGGGAGGATTATCTGCAGAATAGTCTATCCAAGTCTCACTAAATGATACACCGTCCCCCTATTCGACTTCTTACAAGGAATATCCAATTTCTTCAGCGAACGACCGAAGTGCCCTATTTTGCTGACCGACAGTTTATCGCGGGTTTTCTGCTGTAGATAATTGAATATCTCCATTGCGGTCAGCCATTCCCCTTCCCGTTCTTCTTCCGTCACCCGGAAATAGCAGTGGAAAAGCTGTTCGAGCGGACTGACCTGTTCAAAATCCCGGTTGGTCTCTTTCAGGATAGCTTCGTCCTCATCATTCAACCAGTAGCGCTCACCTTTATAAATGGCATCCATGGCCTGAGCATACAATTGCTTGTAGTTGATGGTGACATTCGTATCAATAGGTGCAGTCACTTCGATACAGATAAAACGGCGGCTGCCGCTGGGATCGGTAAGCAGGTCCATCTGATTACTGGTACCGATAAACGAGGCATAACGGCGCACTTCCTGAATGGTAGAACCGTAAGGTTTCCGCAAATTTGCCACAGGTTTCTGCAAAAGATGTTTCAGAAACCCCTGCTGGTTGGAACTAATCTGATCAAACTCATCCAGGTTCACCAGCAGAAAACGCCCCAGATAACGCTCCGCATCCTGTTTGCTCTTAAAATCAAGACTATCCGTATATCCGAAACGCAGTTCAGGAGGCAAAATAATGCGACAATAGGTAGATTTACGATACCCCTGTGCCCCAACCAGCAATGGCGACGTACTGTTTCCATGTTGGCGGTCGAGCCCACGCCAGTGAGCCACCATACTGAGAAACCAGCGATAAAACAACTCCCGCCAATGCGGATTATTGCATGGCACAAGATTGGCAAGCGCCCGGATGCGGTCTTTTCCGTCCCAACGCCCCACACTGCAAAGGTATTCTTCAACAGGATTGTACAAAGACACATACTCTGATGTCAGATAACGCTCCACGTCACGGTCCCAGGCACGAATCCCCTCTTTCAGGGCATTAATCGCCACCGTATTGCGTACCCTCCGATCCACCGGTCTGAAATAGAAATGAATGGAATTCCGCTGACGGTATTCCAGATCGTTCAACACCGTGTTATAACGAAACTCATAGCGCCGTTCCATAAACTCTTCCAGGCGCAGAGCGGTATCCTGCTCCGGAGTCAAAATAGTTTTAGAGCCAAAGCCCTTAGACTCTTGGTAAATATTATGAACCATAGTACGTACCGTTTGCTGCTCCGCCTGTGCATAATAATGAATAATCGTCTGCCTCACAACTTCCTCTTCCGGTATGCCCGCCTTGTAGCAATACTCCGCAAGGCGGACAAGCAACGGTTGGAGATTATTTCCCCGTCGCCAGTTCTCCATATCCCGGAGCGCCTTATCGAGGGCGGTTTCAAAAAGCATGGTGAAGGTCTGCGATGTTTCAAAACCCGGTTCCAGCCTCAGTAACGGATTTTTCTCAGCCAACTGCCGTTGCCGGAAGGTCTGTTCGCCGGGCATGGAGAATGGCTGCTCCAGACAGAAAGGTACCGCATGAGGATTGTATCCGGGATGTTCATCGAGCGTCATCCGGCAACTTTGCATCAGTGAAGGCTCTTTCAAGGTAATGGGAAACGGGAACAACGGCTGATAGCAACTCACCGCCAAGCGATAGGCATGGGCATGAAACAATGCGGCCTCCTGTTCACGCTTCGGCAAGTTTCCATCCGGTAAGGCGAAACACACCCATATTTTCACACTCCTTCCGCTGGAACCGCAAAAAGCGGCAAACGTCTGAGGAAGCAGCATCGCCTGACGTTTCACCAGTTCAGCCTCCGCCAGTCCAGCCAGCTTCTTCACTTCAAGCTGAACCAGACCATTGTATTGTTTCATTCTTCGTCCCCCGTCTTTAGTCCGGGCATACTCCACGGCAGGATAGACACGTGGAAGTTTGTCAATATGAGAGAATGCGGATTCAGTACCTTCCAACTGAGGGATGACAGTCCGTAACCCCGTTACATACCCGTCTCTGGTTTCCGTTTTCATCTTCTCCATCAGCACGTCGGCATCATAAACGGTCATCATCTCTCTGCCTGCATCTTTGTCATGTCTTATTGAAGTGATTTTCATATCATTATCTGTTTTGAATTTTATTTATATAGTATAATTCCTTTAAAGAGTTACAAAGATACTGCTCCAAAAAGCGAAAGTCAAGTATTTAAGCATATTATTCTGCATTTATTTCAAAAAAGTTCAGCTCATACATTTTGCTGTAAAAGCTTCAATAATAATTGAGAAATAAACAGGGAATCACTTGACTTAGCCCTGCTTATTTTGTATCTTTGTAGTAAGTCCTATTGGGTGTTAACCTTGGTCAACAGGCCGTGCAATGGAGGTCAACAAGCCGAGCAACCAACGTTGACAAGCCTGTTGACCAAAGTTAATACTCAATCATTCCTAAGGGTAAAAGGGATGTTCCTTAGGAGGAAACAGAATAGTCCCTAATGTAAAACAAATTAATACCTTATAATTAAAACAAGCAACTATGGCAATCTTATTTGAATGGTACGAAAACCGGTGGCTCCCAACCAGTCACAAGAAGAAACAAAACTGCATGCACGCATCACACTGAACGGAAAAACAGGAACCGACAGGTTGCGACGCAAAATCCAGGAACGTTGTTCACTGACGGAAACTGATGTATCGGCCGTGCTCGACGCCCTGTCTCATGCAATGGGTGAAGAACTGGCGGAAGGCAGGCAGATACATCTGGATGGTATCGGTTACTTCCACCCTACCCTGACCTGCACGGAAGAAATAAAAGAAGATACAAAACGGAAGAATACGAAAGTAAGGCTGAAAGGCATCAAATTCCGGGCGGATCAGGAACTGAGAAGTGAAATCGGAAATGTGAAACTGAAGAATATAAAACACAACGGACACTCCAACAAATTATCGGATGAAGAAATAGACAGCCGGCTAACCATCTACTTCAGTCAGCACCACATGATGACAAGAAGTGACTTCCAAAGGGTATGCGGCATGATGAAATCGAC
>OLQN01003113.1_pt1 | contig 10399 bp, 7 predicted proteins | sample 1673181 | NCBI WGS metagenome assembly OLQN01 (sample SAMEA3136763, study PRJEB25190) | human gut metagenome | biome: human gut; feature: human-associated habitat; material: faeces | place: Austria | collected 2013
ACATAAAATGCGAATTATTTAGTACAAAAAGTGAACTTCTGATGATCTTTCCCTGTTCCATACGATAGTGTCCATTAAAAATGATGGACATTATTTTTGTGGAGCCGGAGGAAACATACCAGACGGTTCAGATGAGGCGCTTACGAATATGCTCAAGAAGACTTTGAATGTTCACCAGACGTCCTTTTCTAATATATTTAATTATTTGGCGATTAGATTTTAATCAAATCAACAAGGTAAAACCAAGATTAAAGTTGTGATGATAATCACAACTTTAATGATCTTCCCCTGATTCCTCCAGTCCTTTTATTTGGTTACTCTAATGGTTTTATTAATTGTAAATTTTTAAATGTCATGCTTAATAAGCCATCAGAAAAATAAAGAAAAAATTTATATATCCTTTTGTTTTTTAATTTCTTTATATACCCATTACTTATATTTCCTGACTTGTGATTATCGATTAACTCAGCAGAATCCATAGCGAACACTAAATCATCTACATCAGAAAATTCAACTATCATTTTTTCCCTAATATTCTCACTTTTATAAATGTCAATAAATAACGTCATGTTAAAATGAGATTCTTTGAATGTCGTTTTTACTTCTAACAAAACCCCATCATGCCAGTCAATTGAACTCACAATGTCAAAATCGCTCATTATATAATCTCCATTATCCGTTTTAATCATGGAGTAACAACGTTTGCAGGTATTGACCACCAAAGAGGTGGTGCAAGTGAAGGTATAAATCGAATCACTCTATATATAACATACCCTGCGCCAATTGTAGCACCAGTTGCAAGAGCCGCATCAGTAGTTGATAGCCCGGAGGTTTTGCATGACAGATCTTTACTTGGTTCTGGCTCGAAACCATATTTTTTTGCACATTTCTTAATGCTATTTGGTGCTGATGAGTAATCCTCATCATGGGACATACCTCCAAATTCCCCCATTACACCACTCCCATTTTTACACTCCCAATGCAAATGTCTTCCGTCACCAACAGCATCGCCATCTATTCGGATTCGACAACCTTTACCACAGTCCTTCCATTTTCCTGAAGTATGAGCTAATCCCAATGGATCAATCCATTGCACAGGATTGTTCATAACATAACTGTACGGGTTTAATCCCCCCGCCAGCCCTATCGGGTCCTGGGTGATATATCGTCCCTGTCCCGGATTGTAGTACCGCTGCCAGTTGTAGTGCAGTTCGGATTCGTCGTCATACTGCTAGCCCGGATGGCGGAGCAGTTGCTCTAGTCACTCAGAATATTGTAATAGTGATATAGTGCAGTGCCGGTTTCAATATCCTAACGCTGGTCTTTTGCCTGTATTAACTGATTTAGCTGGTTTGCTACATATTAATGCCTTCAGATTTTCCCTTTCCTTGTCTGTGATACTGTCGCAAACCCTACTAGCCCATTCTACTTCACTCTTCTCCAGGCATTCAATTTTCTTATTGCTCATTGTTCTAATGTTTGGTGTTGCATCTCCATTTAATAACATCCATGTTTCATTTTTCTTCATAAAACATCTTCCATTATGTTCAAAGATATTAGGTGTGAATATATTATCAGAATCCCATGTTACGACTTGCTCGAGGGCTATATTATCTTGATAGTCCATGCCAGCATTATAATAATCGCAAGATATAATTATCATGGAAATAATTATCACTAATATCTTCCCAAGCATTTCCATTTACTTTACCTCTTGAAATTCAAATGGGAATCCAGTGAAAGGACCTTTAGGCATAAAATATCTTTGATATCCATATAACTCACCGAGCACTTGTAGGCTTATAGGCGCATTTGTATTCATAGAGGGGTTGCTAAACCCGCACGCCTCAAAAATCATGTTCGTCCGGCTAAAACAATTATTTGCAACAGGAAGAGGCCCGAGGTTAATAGTTTTTAGTTTTTTATTAAGGTCTATTGCCTTATTCATCATACATTGTTCTTCTTCATCTGTTGTATCTATTATCCAAATCCAGGTATCTCTGCGGGGTTGCATCTTTTTAAAATAATCAGAGACAGAGGCTCCCATCTCATCCCCAGTTCCCGAACTCATTAATCCATATCGATTTGCCGCCGCAGCATGCCCAAAAGGATTATCAGGAACGGGGCCGTTACCTATTATCATAGGACTAAGCCCTAATGGATCAACGTGTTGCACTGGATTCAGCGGATACGCATACAGACTCCATCCCCCCGCCAGCCCAATCGGGTCCTGGGTGATATACCGCCCCTGCAACGGATCGTAGTACCGGTGACGGTTATAATCCAGCCCCGACTCCTCATCGTACTGCTGCCCTGGCAGACGGTATGGCTGATACAGGTAATACGGGTTCTCTTCATTCAGCTGGTTGCCCCATTCATCGTATTCTGCACTCCACACAGTATTGCCGTCTTCGCTGATGAGCGCCAGCGGCAGGCCCCGGTGGTCGCAGTGGTAAAAATGAACTTTTCGCGCCGGTGTGTATTCCGGCTCCACCTGTCTGGCCAGTTGCTCCACCGTCAGCCCGCACTGCGCAAGCCACACCCGGCTTTCACTGCTCACGCGGTCTGCCCGGATTTCTTCCTCCAGTCTGTCCAGCAGCCGCACCAGTTCAGCCGGAAATACCACGCCGTGCCCGTCCTCGCTCCCTTCCTGCTGCAGCTTCTCCGCCAGGCTGCGGCGCTGCGCTTTCTCCCGCTCACCGTTGTCTGTTTCGATGCGGATGAGCGGCGCGAAGCTCCCCGGCTGATATACCGTCTGGATACGCGTGGTGTCGGTCTGTACCGTCGTCAGCCGGTCGCCGTCCCACCCGTACCACGTCACCTCCGGTTTACGCGACAGCGACATCCACCCCGTCAGGTCACGCTCCCGCCGCCATACCCGTTTCGCCATTCGCCGTCCCAGCGGGTCGTAAAGGTAGCGGCTCTCGACCAGTGGCTCGCCATGCTGTATCCGCGTGTAGAACACCAGACGGTGCTGGCTGTCGTAGTGGTAGTGGTGGGTCCGCTCGTCGTCCGTCCGGATAACACCCGCCGGGATAAGGTCCGTCTTCTCCGTCAGTCTGCCGTATTCATCATAGTGGTAAACATAGTGCGCATCCTCTGCGATGCGGTTATCCGGCCACGCCGTGAGGGTACTGTCCGGGTGCAGCTCCGGGTCCGGCAGGCGGTTTCCCGCCGGGTCGGTGGCATACGGGATGCGGATGTCCAGGTCCGGTGCGAGGGTACGCACGCTCTCCAGCCTGCCCGTGGCGCTGTAGCCGTATTCCCGCGTCTGTCGCGGGCCGCTGATGCGCACCAGGTCGCCGTTGTCATTCCACCCGTAGTCACGGTCATACACCAGGCTGTTCAGGTGCTGGCTCTGTAACTGGCCTGCGGGGGTGTATGTGCTGGTCAGTTTATATGCGGCATTACTGCCTGCCATGCTGCCAAAGCTGCGCACCGTCTCCCGGTGCATGCGGTCGCGCGTGTACTCCAGCAGCGGCGTGTCGCCAAGCTTCATGCCCGCCAGATAACCGCTGCCGTAGGTCAGCCACTCCACCGGCGGCAGGCTGTCCGGCGTGACGCGGTTTGCCAGCCCCTGTTCGTTGTAGGCGTGTGTTGTCTCATGCTGCCACAGCAGTTCCCCCGTCTCCGGGTTCTCCACCGTCTGCCGTTCGCCGGTCAGGCGGCCCTTATCGTCGTAGCCGTAGTGGACAGCGACACGGTGGCCTTCGCTCAGGTGGCTGATGTCTGTCAGCCAGCCGTGGTCATCATACTGCCACTGCTCTGCCGGTTCGCCGTTCACCGTGCGGTGAGTGATACGGTCCGATTCATCGTAGTACCAGAGGGTGACAAGCCCCTCATCTTCACTCTGCGTGAGTTTTCCGGTCAGGTCATAATGATAACGTTGCGTCCGCCCGTCAAAGCCGCCCTGCTGTACCAGCCGGTCCAGCGCATCGTAGCTGAAGTCGCTGTGGCTGCCGTTCTCGTTAGTCAGACTGATGACACGTCCGGCAGCATCGTACTCCATACTGCGCGTCAGCCCGCCCTGCGTGGTGCTGACCGCCTTTCCCCACGCATCGTACTGTGTCTCGCTCCGGTTGCCGTCCGGGGTGATAACGGCAGTCAGGTCGCCTGCGGCGTTGTACTCATACTGCGTTTCACGGCCCTGTGCGTCTTTCACCGAGGTTAACCGGCCACGGTTGTCATAGTGGCGGTAAAGGCTGATACCTTCCTCGCGGTGAACCGCCGTCATCTGGCCGAAGCGGTCGTATTCATAGCGGGTCTGGTAGCCCGAGCAGTCAGTGAACGCCAGCAACTGCCCGTAGCGGCTCCACGTCATCTGCCGGGTGCTGCCCGTCGCATCCGTTGTCGTCGCCGGTAACTCACTGTGCGCGTCATCGTAGCGGTAGCGTACTGTCTCCCCGCTGCGCGATGTCTCCGATACCAGCCTGCCCGGTTCATCATATTCCCGGCGGCTCTCCAGCCTGTCCGGGGACACCACCGCCGTCAGCTGGTTCCCGTCGTTATAGTAAAATTTCGTCTCCCGCCCGTCCGGCGTGGTGATGTCCGTGATATCGCCTGACACCACATTCAGACCGTACTCTGTCCGCCGTCCCGCCGCGTCCGTCTGCGCCGTGAGCCTTCCTGCCGCGTCATACCCGCTGTGCGTGACGCTGCCGTCCGCCAGTTCTTTTTTCACCACCCGCTTCAGCCCGGCCCCGCCTTCTGTATGCAGCACCTCACGCCGGTTCAGGCTGTCCGTGACGGTGATGCGATCCTGCTCATACTGGTAGCGGTAACTCAGGCCTGCCGGGTTAAGTTGCTCCACCACCCGCCCCGCATCGTCGTAGCGGTAGCGCATCTCCGGCCTGCCTGCATAACGGTGCGCCACCATCCGGCCCGGGTGCTGCGCGTCATACGTGAAAGCGCGCACCTGCGTATTGCTGCGGTCATATACCGCCAGCAGTTCACCGGCTTCCGTATATGTGTACCGCACCAGTGGCGCAGCGGGCAGGCTCTCCGGGTATGCCGGGTCGTGCATCAGCCACACCGCCGAAAGGCGGATACCCCTGTCGGGGCCGTATTCGGTACCGGGCAGTGTGTCGGGGAACGCTGAGGCTGAGAGAGGGCGGGAACTGTCAGAAGAAGATAGCGAAGAGGTGCGGGCCTCTTCCGCACGCTGCGCCTGCGTGGTCAGCACCAGACGGAACTCCCGCCCGGCACCGTCCGTCACGCCGGTGATTTCCCCGGTCAGGTCACCGGCGGCCTCACGCCGGTACGTCAGCGTCCGCCCGAAGCGGTCCGCCAGCCCCGTCAGCTCCCGGTACGGCGGCAGCGGCGCTGGCAGCACGTCCTCAGCACCCGGCACCCGCTCTGACCAGCCGAGTATCCACCACGGCCCCTGTGCGCTGTTGGTCGCCAGGTAAAGATGCGGGCTTAACCGGATATCCGGCGGCAGCGCCCCCCACAGCCGCGCCAGCGTATGGCCGTCCGGCTGTGCTGCCTTACCACCGCGCACCAGCCACATTGACTCACTGCGGCTGTACACCGCCTCCCCCGGCAGCAGCGGCTCAAAGTGAATGCTCCGCCCGCCGTTGTCGTTGAGTATCAGTCCGTCATCACGTAGCTGTAAGCGGATATCAGAAGGCGCTTTCCAGCCGGGGCCGAAAACGCCCACCGGTGCAGGCGTCTTCGTCCGGTAGCTGCTGTAGGTGCGGGAGAGAATGAACGGCAGCGGGCCGGGCAGCGCAAGGTCCGTCTCGCCGGGCAGCACCTTCGCCCCAAGCAGCGGATTTACCGGGTTGCCCGAAGTCATCCCGCCCGGACACACCGAGCACGCCACGCCGGTGGGCGCGCCAATTCTTACACCTGCCGAACCCTGGACAATGGGACCGCCATACTGAGTCATATCTCCCTGACGCGCCGCTGGTTTTCCGCTCATGATTCAAATTCCTTCTTCTGTTTATTTTTAATGCTGGTTTGTTACTGAATTCCGAACAGGTACGGGATCAGTACTCTCTCATATCCGGCGTATCCTGCTTTTCATCAGGGGTCTTCGGTGGGGATTTCGAGGCTGCACAGTTCCAGTTAATCAGCAGTGAGTCACCATTAACCTGCTCCTTACCCTGCAAATGAATTTTTGTGCCGTTGAGAAAAATTTGTCCGTCCTTCGTCAGCACCAGCCTTGCCTTACCACAGCAGAGCTCCAGATGCTCACCGGCGGAGTAAATCGCGGTCTGCCCGGTATCATCCTTTTTCGTTTTACCAACGGTGAAGGTAACGTTATTTCCGACTTTGACGTCATAACCCAGCCCGACCCTCAACGATTTATGCTAACCGATCTGCGAGGACTGCATCAGTGCCACCGAGGTGTTCATAATGCCACCTACCGTCGTCTGATACGCCACGCCCACGGTCAGCGCACGAACAAGTCCAATCGTTTCCACCTGAACAGAACCCACTTTAATTATCTGGTTACTGCCCACCGTCTCTATCTGGTTAACACCCACCGTCTGTATCTGATTGTTGGTAACCGCAATCATCTGATTGTTGCCAATGGTTTCAGCATGGTTGTTTATCACATCAGTGGTGCGGTTATTCAGCACCTCGGTGTTCATGTTCTTCTGCGCGTGGATGTAGACCTGTTCTTTCCCTGTCGCATCGTCAAACTTCAGTTCATTAAACCCGCTGCCCTTATAGGTTTTCGAACGAATGGTCATCTGCGTCTTCGTCCCCGGCAGGCTGCCGGGTGTGCGGTTTTCCTGGTGGTAGGTACGCCCCATAATAATCGGCTGGTCCGGGTCGCCGTTGAGGAAGTCCACAATCACCTCCTGACCCACTCGCGGTATCGCCAGGTTGCCAAAGCCGGTGCCTGCCCACGCCTGTGCCACACGGATCCAGCATGAACTGTCCTGGTTTGACGGGTTATAGCGGTCCCAGTTAAATTTCACCCGCACGCGGCCATGTTCATCACAGAAGATTTCCTCGCCTGCCGGTCCCGTCACGACGGCGCTCTGCGGGCCGTCCACCAGCGGTTTCAGCAACGGCTGTGGCCGCCATGTCCGGTCTGCCGGTATTACCGCAAAGTGGTTATTCAGCGTGGTACCTGAACCACTGCGTCCCGGCACCGCCTGCGGCTGCTCGCCGTGCAGTTCACTTGCCACCACCTGCCATTCCCGGTTCAGGTTCGCCTGCGGATGCCCCGTCAGCGCAATTCGCCGTCCCGGCCATATCTCCGGAGAACGGCTTGTTCCGCGCGCCACTTCTGCGTTGTTTCGCCAGCCATCCATCTGCCAGCGGGCAAAGTTCTGCCCGTGGGCACCCTTGAAACGTCCGGGGTAGTCATACACTTCATACTGTGTGCGCTGGTAATCCTGGTACTGGCCTTCCTGATCAAAACGCCCTGCCCAGCCGGGTCGTTTAAAGGTGTAGTCCTTGGTCACCACGGAAGAAGGGCGGATTTGTGCGCTGTAGCGGAACTGGCTGATGCAGAGGGTGCTCACCTCGGTACGGGTGTTCGGGTTCCATGGGATTTCAAAAGATTCGGGCAGATGGCGGACTGTGTCGCACAGCACCAGGCTCTGGTCGGTACTTTTGTAAGCATGCTCCTCATAAAAGAAGATGCCTTCCTCCGCCGCCATCCGGCACAGAAAATCGTAATCAGTCTCACCGTACTGGACACAAAACTCACGGGAAGGATGCGGCTCGCTGAACAGCGGACTCCACTCGGTCACACCGTTTTCCTTCAGGATCGTAGCGAGGATGCTTTCGATGTCCTCATTCTGGAAGATACGGAAGTTCTGGCGCAGCCCTGTGCGCCACAGCGGCGGGCACACCTTCATGCTGTACAGCATCTGGTTTTTGTCGTTCTCCCCCAGTTCAAACCAGGTCACCACACCTTTCACCCGGCGCTGTACGTCATCGCCCTGCCATACCGTCAGGTAGGCCATTTTGTCCAGCACCTGCGCAAATTCAAGGGAAAGAAACTGCTGACTGACCAGAGAAAGGTCGAGGGAAAAAAGTGAAGAGAGTGACTGGGTGAGATGAAAGGAAACCACCGCAAACGCGTCCGGTGGCAGGCCGTCCACTTCAAGTGTGAAACGTAATCCGGTTGACATAGCAACCTCCGTGAAAATGAATAATAATCCGCACATATTGCATGTACAACATGTCGGGCGGATGAGATAAGCGAGTCGACATCTGGCGTTACCGGGGAATATCAGAAAAATGTCATGGTTATGTGATGATTTAGTCTGGGATTTTACTTCAGAGAAACGGGTGTCTGTTTAGTCAACAAAATAATCACAAACGCAACGGATGGGTTCTCGACGTTATTCACGACAGGCTCGTACATTACAGCGAGTAATAAAAAACCTGATATGCAAAGTCAAACCAATATTCATAATGTCTTTTTATTCACAACAATAAATAATTCAATAACAATCATTGAAATGAATGATGATTTGTATAAGGAATATACGCTACCGCCCCACCCTGATAACATGATCTGCACATTGCCATCTTAACGTCGTTAAACACTGGCTTAATAGTGGATATTTCAAATTAGGAATTTATTAAATTCACCTGATGAATATCATAAGCAAATAGCATAGAAAATAATGACAATTCCCCCGAGGGGACCATTTCCAAAGCACTGCACCACCACCAGGTGCCCGGATGATCTTGCTTCAGTGGTAAGAGTACCTGATTCATTGTTCCCAAAATGATGTTTTCCCCGGCCCCGCCAATAATGTGCAGCTCTCACGTGATAATCTATTGATTAGGTTATATTAAGAATCAATATTTAAAATACATCCATTTTCTTGAATAAATCAACATGTTTATTTATCAATTGCTGTTTTAGCTCTGACTCATCAAGCTCTCCATATTTGTCCTACAGATAATTGCGAATAAATACAGAGAACGTCATTTATCCTTTTAGCATACCTGCCGGATATTTTTATTTGTATTAATATTAATTGCATCTCCAACTCCGAGCATATCCATCATTAAAAACTTTTTGAGATTATAGAATACCTGTGATAACAAGTGAAACATCTGCACAATGTGAATAGTTAGTTTCTTTTCAGAGGAAATGAAATAGACAAGCTGAATGAAGGGGAGAGTGATATAAATCAAAAAACATAACATGAATTTAATTAATTACGCCCATCATTGTGGATAAAGTTACTGAATAATAAATAACATAATCCTCTGGTATCCCACTCAAATAATTTCATTCCTTTTTAATACTTCTTGTAATTTCGGTAACTGACATACAGCATCAGCAATCGCACTGATATTCGTGGCATTATCCTGAAACCATTCATGCCCAGGCCCCCATGTGCGCATAGTGCAAAGATAACAGTCCACCAGCGTTAGTTGCTCACCAAACGCATAAGGTTCAGCGGTCAATTGTGAATTCAGCCAGATATAAAGCGATTTACGATATTCAATAACATTCTTCTTTAACTGTTCAGGTGCGTCAGGAGCCCAACGCTCAGGGTAATCGGCGAAAGTGAATGTTGGATAGACATTAGCAACCAGCCAGACCAATAGCCGTTGAAACTGCTGACGTTCGGCGCGCCCAACCGGTGGCGCAAGGTCCGGGCGACGATCGAGAACCATCAATGCAATCGCCGCTGTCTCCGTCATAATCTCGTCATTTTCCAGCGCCAGTGTCGGAACCTGACACAACGGGTTCAGGGTTTTCAATAACTCGCGTGAAGCTCCCTCGTGGTCAAAACCACTGACATCAACGAACTGATAAGGAATATCAGCCAGTGTTAGCATCAGCTCACTGATTGTAGAGCCCCATCCGGGTACGCCATACATCTTAATCATATGCCCTCACAATCTTTTAAAGATTAAGTGTAGGACAGTACACAGGTTAACCAGCAAAAAGATTTGTCATTTTTTCGTCAGTTGTATTATTCCCCTTCAGGATTGTAAGGGGATGTTTTGCATCGTTTATCGATAACGGGTAGGATTCTGCGCCGACAGTTATACCCATAAAGAATAATGGTGATAACTATCATCGCCAGGATGAATAAACATTGTTCATGGCAACTTATATGACTTTTTCATTAAAGCAATCAGGGAGAGCAATGAGTAAACACGACACCGACACTTCAGATCAACACGCCGCGAAACGCCGCTGGCTTAATGCCCACGAAGAGGGGTATCACAAAGCGATGGGCAATCGCCAGGTACAGATGATCGCCATTGGCGGCGCGATTGGCACCGGCTTGTTTTTAGGTGCAGGAGCCCGACTGCAAATGGCGGGTCCAGCACTGGCACTGGTTTATTTAATTTGTGGCTTGTTTTCGTTTTTTATTCTGCGTGCATTGGGTGAGCTGGTGCTACACCGCCCTTCCAGTGGCAGTTTTGTCTCTTATGCCCGTGAGTTTTTGGGTGA
>OLQN01003116.1_pt1 | contig 10392 bp, 10 predicted proteins | sample 1673181 | NCBI WGS metagenome assembly OLQN01 (sample SAMEA3136763, study PRJEB25190) | human gut metagenome | biome: human gut; feature: human-associated habitat; material: faeces | place: Austria | collected 2013
CAGCCCAAACGGCGCAGCCCCGCCGTAGACCTGCCCGGCCCCCAGCGCCGCGCCGCCCAGCACTGCCGCGCCCTGCCACAGCAGCGCCGCACTGCGCGCCCCGGGCAGCAGCCTTTCCATTGTGTCGTGCATACGTTCCCCGTTCAGTACAGCCATCGTGCGAGCCCTCCGTAAATGTACAGTATATGTCTCGGACGCTTTGCACTATACCACCCCCGCACGCTGTTTTTTGCCGCAGAGCGTGGAAAACCGAAAAGAGCGTATAAACAAACAAAAAAGAGCACCGCCACCCATAAAAAGGGGCGATGCTCGCAAAAGGCTTCCCCCGAGGGGGGAGCCTTCCTTAGTGTCTCCAGCTCCACCACAAAAACTTGATGTTCGTCACAAAATAGCGTTTGAAAAGCCGCTTCGGGTCCTGCATCAGGCGGTACAGCCATTCCAGATTGCAGCGCTGCATCCAGGCCGGGGCGCGGCGGATGTTGCCGGCCTCGTAGTCAAAGGCCGCACCCACGCCCAGCATCAGCGCCTGCACGCGGTTTTCATGGGCGGCCATCCAGCGTTCCTGCTTCGGCGCGCCCAGGCCCACCCAGACAAAATCCGGCTTTGCCGCGTTGATCTTCTCCACGATCTCCGCATCCTCGTCCGCCGTCAGCGGGCGGAACGGCGGAGAGTACATCCCCGCGATGACCGCGCCGGGGTACTTTTCCGTGATTTTTTCGCGCAGGATGTCCAGCGTCTCCTGCGTGGAACCGTAGAAATAGTGCCGGTAGTGCTTTGTCCCGCTCTCCTTCAAAAGCTCGCGCATCAGGTCGGGGCCTGTCACGCGGGCAGCGTCGGCAAAGCCCTTCTTGCGGCTGTATCTGGACAGCGGCCCGCCGTCCGGCAGGGCCATGACCGCGCCGTTCTGCACCCGCAGATAGGTCGGGTCGTCGTGAGCCGTCACGGTGGTGTGGACGTTCGCCACGCAGATATATTTCCCGCGCCATGCCTCGCAGTTGTCCTCCACCAGGCGCAGCGTTTTGTCCATGTCGGTGACGGCGATGTTCACGCCCATAATATTGCAGGTCTGCATGCCGCTTCTCCTCACTTTCCTGTTTGGCTTTTATTGTATCACACTGCCGGGCGGCTTTCAACCGCGCGGGAAGAAACGCACATTTTTTGCCGTTACGTTGGGTCCTTCGCACATTACTTTATAACGCTGGTACACATTTGTATGGCGCGCGTCAGTTTTTACCGTTTTGACACTTTTTTCTTTGTTCAATTTTCTAAATTCCGAAAAATTCATATCATTTTACGGATATGTGCTGGAATTTTTCCCGGCATTGTGCTATAATTTGAGAACCATATTAAAAGGGGAAAGTATGAATTTCCTGCAGTATGGTATATGGGCAACACACTCATATATCTTTAGAAGAAAGGAGGATACCACCAATGAACAACTTCAAGAAGTTCGCTGCCGTTCTGCTGGGTGTTGTGATGGCTTGCGTCTTCGCTACCTCCGCTTTCGCTGCTGATTTCAGCAAGCCCAATAATGCAAAGCGTGCGAAAGATGAAATCCTGTCTTTCGCTGCCAGCTACGGCGTCACCACCATCGACAACACGGTCAACAAGCTGACCGCTGATCAGCTGAACGTCATCTATGCCAACATGGATTCCCTGAAGGCTGTTGCCGCTAACGCCGCCAACACCATCAAGGGCACCACTGACGCTAACGTCGCCCTCAAGGCTGCCAACGACGCTGTGGCCTCCATGAACAGCATGCTGAGTGCTGCCGGTATCGTCATCTCCAACCCGACGCTCGATACCAGTGATTCTTCCCAGTTCGTTGTCAGTGCTGACGTCACCGTCAACGGTACGACTGACTTTTGTGCTATCGCCCGGCCTCTGTCTACCACCACCACTGACAACAACACCTCTGCCAGCGACGCTGTCAGCAATGCCGCCCAGAACAGTGCCGCCGCTTCCAGCGTCAAGACCGTTTCTTCCGCTGCGAACCCCATCACCGCTTCTTCCAGCGCTGTCATCAAGACTACCGGCGATAACACCGCCGTTGTCTTTGCTGTTGCTGCTCTGGCTGTTGCCGGCGTGCTCGGCATGGCCGTCCGCAAGGAGCGTGCACTGTAAATCCGGCTGCATAAGTCCGGTTTTTGACCGGCAGCGGGCAGAACCTCTGGCTCTGCCCGTTTTTCGTTGTTTACACGGAATTGGTCAATTTATTCCTGTTTTAGACCTTCCTTTTATATAGAAAATAGTTTATAATGTAGGATGCCGTAATTATCAATCATATCAGGGGGGAAAGCATATCACCATGCAGGCAAGCAAGAACCACTCTTTTCTGCGCCGCAGTCCACTGGCTTATGTAGTGGTCCCGCTGGCCTTTGTTCTGGTCAGCACCACGCTGGTCTTTATCGTGGGCCGCACCGTACTGGCCCCGTACCAGGCCCTGCTGGGCTGGTTCTTCAGCACAACGGAGGTCGCGCAGCCCAGGGATCTGCTGGACAATGCCGCCACTGTCATCAACGGCGGTACGGTGGATGAGCCGGACGCCCAGCCGGACAGGCTGCCGCTGAGCTCCGTCACCTACCCGTCCGAGGGGGACCGCTACGCGACGATCACGATCTCCGGCACCAACGTGGACGCCCCGGTCTACTACGGCGACACGAGCAAAATCTTAAACGCCGGCGTCGGCACCTACAAGGACGACGCCCGCGTCGGCATTCCCGGCGAGGGCAAGACCATCCTGCTGGCCGGGCACAACAACACCTTCTTCAATGACCTGCAGCACGCTGAGGCCGGCGCGACGGTCACGATCACGACCCACTACGGCGTCTACACCTATGAGGTCACCGGCACCGAGATCCTCGACTATCAGGACGAGACCGCCTACGACTTCACCCGCACCGACGAGAATCTGATCCTGTACACCTGCTATCCCTTCGATGCGCTCGGCTTCACGCCGAACCGTTTCTTCGTCTATGCCAAATACGTGTCCGGTCCTCTGCTGGACGCCAACAGCTAAGGGGGTGTAGGTATGGCACAAAAACAAGCTCCGCACCCCCGCCGCAAGGGCAGCGTTGTGTGGGCCACGGTTTTAAGCTGGCTGTCCAGTCTGCTGCTGGCACTGCTGGCGCTCTGCCTTGTGGTGCTGATGACGATCTGCAGCGCTTCCTACATGAAGGAGCAGGTCAACCGCAGTGATTTCAGTGAGGCCGCCTACAGCTATCTGTATGACAACTTCATCAGCTACGGCGCATCGTCCGGCTTCTCCGCCGACGTGATGACCGCCGCCCTCTCCCGCGACCAGATCACGGCGGACATGGCGGATTCCATCACCCGTCTGTACCAGGGCGACACCGCCATTGATACCCGCAACGCGATTCTGAACACGACGTATGACAACCTGATCAACGATTTGAACAGCCGCAGCGTCGAGGTCACATCCGACGTGGAATCCGCCGTCGTCGTCGTCGCCGACGCCTGCCGTCTGGACTACGCCAACTATGTCACGGTACCCCTGGCCAGCCAGCTGTACACTTTTATTGAAAAGTGCAGCCGTGTTGTGCCGGTGGCCGTCGCCATCATGGCGGTGCTCTGCGCAGTCAGCCTCTTTGTGATGCTGCGCTTAGCCGGCAGTTCCCGCTACGGCGTGCGCTGCCTGACGTTCGCTTTCACTGCGGCTGCGGCGCTCTGTGCGCTGGCCGCCACCATTATTTTCCCTGCGATCCACATGGAGGCGCTGAGCATCAATCCCGCTTCGGTCAAGCAGCTGATCGTCACCTATGTGCAGAATCTTTTTGGCCGCTTCGGCCTGTTTGCTATCATCTACGGCGCAGTCGCCGTGATCCTTCTGGCCCTGACCATCACCGCCAGAAGCCGCATGAAACGCCGCCAGAACATTTAACAGGAGGACCCACACATGGAAAACGAAGGTTACGAAACGATTGACCTCTTGGAGGTCCTGAACGCCGTCCGGCAGCACCTGCTGGCCGTCATTCTCGCCACCGTGATCCTGGCCGCTGCCGGGTTCGGTGTCTCCAAGTTCCTTATCACCCCGCAATATGAGGCTTCCGCCCTGATGATCGTCAACACCCGTCAGGACATCACCTCCAACGTCACCAGCGACCAGATCAACTCCGCCACCAAGCTGGTTTCCACCTACAGCATCATCATCAAGAGCGACACCGTGCTGCAGCAGGTCATTGACAACCTGGGTCTGTCCCTGACCTATCAGCAGCTGGCAAGCCGCGTCACAGTCAGCGCCGTGGATGACACCCAGGTCATGAAGGTCACAGTCAAGAGCGACAACCCCGAGTGGGCGCGTCAGGTCTGTGAGCAGATCACTGTAATCTCCCCCGACGTCATCCTCGAGTCCGTCGAGGCCGGCTCTGTAAAGGTCATTTCTAACGCTGCTATTAACCCGGCCCCTGTCTCCCCCAACGTGGGCCGCAACACCATGCTGGGCGGCGTGCTGGGCCTGGTCATCAGCGTCGGCATCATCCTGCTGACCGTCCTGCTGGACAACAAGATCCATACCGAGGACGACGTGGCCAAGTATCTTGACCTCGCCGTTGTGGGCGTCATTCCGGAATATCAGGGAGGTAAAAAGAAATGAGCAAGGCAAGCAAAAACACCAGCCATCGCAAACTGTATACCGTCGGCGGCGACGCCCCGTTCCAGTTTGTGGAAGCCTACAAATCTCTGCGTACCAACCTGGAATTTCTTTCCTCTGCCGGCAACTGCAAGACCATCCTGATTACCTCCTCTGTCCCGGAGGAGGGCAAGAGCAACGTAGCCCTCAACCTGGCCATGACACTGACCGCCTCCGGCAATCGTGTTGTTCTGGTGGACTGTGACCTGCGCAAGGCAACGATCTCCCGCTATCTGCGCATCCCCCGCAACCATGCCGGTCTGACGAACGTCATCACCTCCAAGGATGAAGGCGCACTGGCCGCGGCGCTTGTCCGCGTCAAGGATTCCGGCATCACGGTCCTGACCGCCGGTACGATCCCGCCGAATCCCACCGAGCTGCTCTCCACCCCTATGACCGAGAAGATTTTTGCTTCCCTGCAGAAGGCATTTGATTATGTCATCATCGACACCCCGCCTGTCAGCGTTGTCACCGACGCTGCGGTCCTCTGCGGCATTGCGGACGGCGTGCTGCTGGTCGTGCGCCCCGGCGTCACCACCATTCAGAGCGCCCAGCTCAGCAAAAAGAACCTGGAGGCCGTCAACGCCCACATCCTGGGTGTTGTCATGAACGGCTACAATGGCACGCAGAGCGGCCGCCGCGACGGCTACTCCTACGCTTACTCCTACAGCTATTACGACGAAGATAAAAAGGGAAACGATGCATGAGTAATGCCCTTGTAGAGCTGCACTGCCACATTCTCCCCGGCATTGATGACGGTGCCAAAGATCTGGATATGTCAATGTCGCTCATTCGCAAGGAATTACAGGATGGTGCGGCGGGCATTGTGTTCACGCCGCACTTCTATTATGAGCGCATTTCCGTGGAGCAGTTTACCGCGCGGCGCAAGGCAGCGTTCCTGCAGGTGTCCGCGGCCTGCAAGGCCGAGGGCCTGCGGCTGGCCGGTAAGATGGGCGCCGAGGTGTTTTACTCCACCGCGCTGCCCAGCCTTGACCTGCGCCAGCTGGCCTTTGCGGGGAGCAACTATATTTTGATCGAGTTCCCCACCACGATGCACCCGCCGGGCATCGACGAGACACTCTACGCCATCCGTGCGCAGGGGTACACGCCGATTCTGGCCCACGTGGAGCGCTATCCCTTTGTGACCGAGGACCCGACGCTGCTCTACAACTGGGTCTGCGACGGGTGTTTGGCGCAGATCAACGCCACCGGCCTGATCCGGGACGGACACACCGCCAAGTGGCTGCACAAGCTGATCGAGTGGAACCTTGTGCACATTCTGTGCAGCGACTGCCACCACCCGGTCAAGCGCCCGCCAAACCTGGCCGAGGGCTTTGCCCATCTGCCCGACAAGGTCGCCCGCCGCATGCAGCGCAATGCCATCGACATCTATCTTGGCGACGACCTGCGTCCCCCCGAGCCGACGAAGCCGGTCTACCGCTTCGGGCATTGGGTGTAAAACAGAATATACGTAGGGGAGGGTTAAAAACCCTCCCCTATTACTTTTTATTTTATTATTGCCCGTTTTCCACCGGTTGCTCTGTAGGGGCCGGACATGTCCGGCCCGCAGCCTTCCCGCAGGCGTCCGTCAGCCCTGCACCGCCGGGCCGGGCATGCCCGGCCCCTACAGCGTACTATTCGCCGCGTCAAGCCTCTGCCACCGCCACCAGATACTTGTAGATCTGCGGCTTGTACTCCTCATACAGGCCCAGATGCTCATACAGCTCCTTATAATATGCAAACAGGGTCGCACGGGTCGCCACGATGTTCACCGGGTTCAGCGCCGTGTGCACCGCGCTGCCGGGCGTGTTGAAATAGTTGTAGATCGGCGTCGACAGCGCGTAGAACTTCTCCGCATAGCGGATATAGCTCAAATTGAAATACAGGTCCTCCGACCAGTCCATGTCCTCGGCGCATATAATGTCATCGTGCGCGCGGACAATGTCGGCGCGGTAGAGCTTATTCCACATCACACCGTAGTAAAAGCTGGCCGGTTCCTGCATCAGGCCCGCGGCGAATTCCTCCTTCGTCATCGGGCCCTCCATCAGGAAGCCGTAGGTCTGCACCTTGGTGGGCCGCTCGGGGCGGGGGTCATCCTCGGCACGGGGGCGGGGCGGCGTAATGCGGTTGTAGTGCGCAATGACCAAATCGGCGCCGCTCTCCTCGGCCCGCTGCACCAGCAGCTCCGTGGCGTAGGGCTGGATCGTGTCGTCGGCATCGACGAACTGCAGATACTTGCCCCTGGCCTCCCGCAGGCCCATGTTGCGGGTCGCGGCCACGCCGCTGTTGGCCTTGTCGATGAGCACGATGCGCGGATCGACGTTGGCATACATCTTGCAGACCTCCAGGCTGACGTCCTGGCTGCCGTCGTTCAGCAGCAGAATTTCAAGGTTCCGGTAGGTCTGGCGGCGGATACTCTCCACACAGCGGGCGATATGATCCTGGGCGTTATAAATCGGCACGATAATACTGACAAGCGGCTGCTCCGACATGGCAGGCGACCTCCTTTTTGTAGTAGTATATCCACAATACCACACTTTTGCCCGGTTGGCAATGGAAAAAGTGCGCGAGGTGTGGTATGATGCTTATAAGGGCTTCCCCATCGTGGGAAGCTGTCCGCAAAGCGGACTGATGAGGGCCAGCCTTCCGCCGCAGCCTGTTCATGGGCTGCGCCCGCAGACCTGCCCCTCATCCGGCCTTCGGCCACCTTCCCCCAAGGGGGAAGGCATCACTATGAAACGAGGTCACCACCATGAAGCCTTCCATCATCCGCCTGCGTGCGCTGGAAAAGCAGCTGTACGCCTACCTGTATGCCATGACCGTCATCGACTTTGACGCCGAGACCGTCGCGCCCGAGGGCAGCGCCGATGGCCGCGCCGAGGCCACCGAGGTTTTGAGCCGCGCCAGCTTTGACCTGCTGGTCAACGACGGCACCGCCGCCCTTTTGAAGGAGGCCGCTGCCGACGCCGAGACCGAGCAGGAGCGCGCCGAGGTCCGCAATTTACAGCGCCAGTACGACGAGATTGCCCGGATCCCCGCCGACGAGTACGCCGCCTTCACCAAGCTGTGCAGCCAGAGCGTGCCCGCCTGGACCAAGGCCAAGCGCACGAACGATTTCAGCCTGTTCGCGCCGTATCTGGAAAAGCTCATCGCCGCCCGCCGCGCCCAGGCCCGGTATTTTGCGCCGGACCGCGACCCCTATGAGGTCCTGCTGGACCGCTACGAGAAGGGCCTGACCATTGCCCAGTGCGATGAATTTTTCGCGACGCTGCGCGAAACCATCGTCCCGCTGCTGGCGGACATCCAGACCCGCGGCAAGGCCGTGCGCACCGACTTCCTCGACCAGGAGTGGCCCATCGACGCCCAGCGCCGGGTCAGCAAAAAGATCATGGAGCTGTGGGGCCTTGACCCGGCCCACTGCTATCTGGCCGAGAGCGAGCATCCCTTCACCACCGAGTTCTGGCGCGGCGATGTGCGCATCACGACCCACTACATGCCCCGGGACATCTTCTCGAACCTCTACAGCGTCGCCCACGAGGGCGGCCACGCGCTGTATGAGCTGAACATCAACCCCGACTACGACTACACCGTCGTCACCCACGGCGCGACGATGGGTATTCACGAGAGCCAGTCCCGCCTGTTTGAGAACCTGGTGGGCCGTTCCCGCGCCTTTGTCCACTACCTGTACCCGACGCTGAAGGAGCTGTTCCCCGCGCAGTTGGCCGATGTCTCCGCCGAGGAGATCTGGCGCGCCGTCAACCGCGCCGAACCGGGCCTGATCCGCACCGAGGCCGACGAGCTGACCTACGCCCTGCATATCATGGTGCGCTATGAGCTGGAAAAGGCCCTGATGCAGGGCACACTGGCCGTGGCCGACCTGCCCGCCGCCTGGAACGCCAAGTATAAAGAGTACCTCGGCGTCGATGTGCCCGACGATGCCCACGGCTGTTTGCAGGACATCCACTGGTCCATGGGCGACATCGGCTATTTCCCGAGCTATGCCCTCGGCAGTGCCTACGGCGCACAGGCCCTCGACGACCTGCGCAAAACAAACGACTTTGACGCCCAGTGGGCCAACGGCGACGTGGAGCCGCTGAAGGCCGCCTTAAAGGAGCGCGTCTGGCAGTGGGGCAGCATGAAGGAACCCGCCTGGCTCGTCGAGAGCCTCTGCGGCGGCAAGTTCGACCCGCACCACTTCACCGATTATTTAAAGAAGAAATACACCGAGCTGTACGAGCTGTAAGGCAGGAGCCTTGCGCCCCCCACCGTAGGGGCGGATTCCATATCCGCCCGTTGCCGTCCGCCCTGCCTCCCCTTCCTGGCCATGCGTAGGGCGGGGTGCCCCCACCCCGCCTCCGTTCTCCCCTATACCGCACAAAAAATCCCGTCGGATGCCCTTTTCCGGCGGGATTTTTTCAGCATAATACGCTGTCCGGGAAATTCAGGCAGGTGTACAGGTATCGCAGTGCCTCGTCCATCGTGTCAAACTCGCCGCCGTCTGCCTCGCTGGGGCTGGCGGCGATGGTCGACTTGTCAAACGGGATGCCGTTCTCCCTGCGCCATTCGTCCACCTGCAGCGCTATGTCATTGGCATAGCCCGGGCGGTCCTGCCTGCTGCCGTCGGCGTCAATGTAAACGCAGGCGCCGTACTTTTTCCGGTCCGGCAGGCGCACCAGCTCGGCCAGCGTGTAGTAGTCGCGGTCAAAGTAAAAGAGCATCTGCCCGCGGTAGGCGGCGATCTCCGCCGCGCTTTCCTCGCGGTTCGTGATCTGGGGCACGGTGTCCACCAGCCGGTGCAGCTCGTCCAGCAGTGCGTCGCCGTCCTCAGGGTAGGCATCCGTGCCCTTGGCAGCAGCGATTTCCCCAAAGCAGTAGGCCTGCCAGTGGGGCGGGCATTTGCCCAGCTTTGCTCGCTCAATGTAGTAGAGCAGGTCAGCTCGGTAGGAGGCAGCGAGTGCGTTCAGACTTTGTTTTTTCATAGCTTGTAGGCCTTTCATTTTGTATCATTTGTGGTGTCCGTTTCTCGGAACACCCTCATCTTACCATAACCGTTTGTCGAATCCTGCCGCATTATAAGGCCGAACGCCGTTTTATTTTAGGGACAGCTGTTTTCCGCTGTCGAAAAAACAGCAGGCGCGCAAAAACCGCGTACCTGCTGTCTTTTTTTATTATTTTACGGGCTGCCCCTGTGCGCCCAGCACTGCGTCCAGCGCCGTCAGCTTATCCGGCACACCGCCCAGCTCCATACCGGGGAAATCCGTCTCCACACCCGCGGACGCCAGCTCATCGGCACAGGCCGCGGGGTCGGCACAAATCGCCTGTGCTTCGGCCAGGATGCCCGGCCAGTTCAGCGCCAGCCGCTCCTGCGCGTCGCCGCTCAGCCCGGCCCGCCAGGTATCCGCTGTACCATCCTCAAACTCCGACGCGCTCAGGTACTCCACCAGCACCGCCGCGGCCCGGGCCGTTTTCAGGCTGCAGCCTGCCGTGTCCGCGCCGAAATCCACCAGCCCATCCAGCACGGCAAGCTGCTCGGTCCGGCTGCCTGCGTGCCCGGTGCCCGCTTCGGACGATACCGCCTGCACCGCGGACGCCGCCTCCGGCACCGCCGGGGCCGCGCACCCGGCCAGCAGGGCGGCCCCCGCTAAGAGAATCGCTAACCTACGCATACCAAACGCCCCCAATCCTACCTTCAGACTGTCGAAAAACTCTTGTAGGGGCGAGCATTGCTCGCCCGTGCCCGTTTG
>OLQN01003122.1_pt1 | contig 10381 bp, 9 predicted proteins | sample 1673181 | NCBI WGS metagenome assembly OLQN01 (sample SAMEA3136763, study PRJEB25190) | human gut metagenome | biome: human gut; feature: human-associated habitat; material: faeces | place: Austria | collected 2013
GCTCCCACCAGCGAGGCCATGCAGGAGCTCGGCCGCCGCGTGGCCGGAATGGTACACGGCGGCGATGTATTGCTGCTCTCAGGCCCTCTTGGTGCCGGCAAAACCACATTCGCCCAAGGCTTCGGGGCGGGGCTGGACATTACCGAACCCATCGTGTCTCCTACATTCACCATTGCCCGCGAACTTGACGGGCATTTCGCCGACGGCACTCCGGCTCATCTGGTGCATGTGGATGCCTACCGTCTGGGCGGCTCAGCCTATGCGCCGGGGCAGGACGCCATCGGGCGTTTGTTGGACGAGCTGGAATCGCTGGGATTGGACGAAGAACTTGAAGACCCCGGCGAGAACACGGTGGTGCTTATGGAGTGGGGCGAACAAATGGCCACCGCCTTGGCACCAGAACGACTTGAAATCCATATCGATCGACCTCTCGATTCCTCCGATGTCGCATCCGCTGGATCAGACGGCGAACTCACCAGCAACGGCACTCGTACCGTCGCATTCGTCCCAGTCGGCAAGCGATGGGCCGCGTTCGACCTGCAATAAGCCATGCGCCCATAGACTCCTCGATGTACACTCTCTAGAGGCTTTACGACTAGGAGGATTCATGGGTTGCACGTTGGTGATTGACACCTCATTCGGTTCGACGGTCGGCATTGTGGGGCGCGAGCCCATTGTGGAGACCGATTCGCGCACCCATGTGGAGAAACTGCAGGTCAATATCGCGCGCGCGGTCGAGGAGGCCGGCCTGACTCCTGCCGATATCGAGGAGATCGTCGTGGGCATCGGCCCGGCGCCATTCACCGGCCTGCGCGCCGGCATCGTGGCCGCCAAGGCGTTGGCCTTCGCCACCGGGGCCAAGCTCGTCGGACAGAACGTACTCGACCCGCAAGGCGAGATGATGAGCTTCGTGCTGGGTGACAGCGCCATGTTTGACGGCATCGATTTCCTGGCCGACGTGCCGCGCTTGAGTTCGCGCCAATCGGATGGTGACGTCCCGGACGCCGAGGCCAAGGAACACGAACTCGACCGCCACGTCACGCTGTGCGTCAACGATGCGCGCCGCAAGCAGCTGTACTTCTCGCTCAACCACGGCAGCATCAGCCTGCCGGACGAGGACGCCGCCGAACGACGCTGGATCGAGATGGATATCGACTACCCGGAGCATATCGTCGAACGGGTGAACGCGGCGCTCGCGGAACACGGCGAACGCGACGGCGTCAGCTATGTGGTGGATGTGGCCGGCCACGGCGCGGCCAAATACGCGTCCGTCTGGCAGGGACTGCGTGCGCTGGGCTCCGTGGTGGACGGATCGGTATTGGATGCCGGGAAAGCCGGGCTCGCCGTCTTTGCGACCACCGCGTTGAGCCGCGAACTGCGCGGCGACCAGGTCGTGCCGATCGAACCGTTGTACCTGCGCCGGCCGGACGCCGAAGTACCGAACCCACTGAAGCACGTGCTCGGCCATGCCGGTGCCGATAAGGCGTGAAGTGGGTTGTGGTCCGATGATTGTTGACATCACTGCCGTAAGTCGTGATCTTGCGGTTCGTTCCATCGCGCAGTTGGAAGGCGAACTGTTCGGCCGCGGCGCATGGAATGCGAACATGGTGCGAGAGGAACTGGACGCACCGGCCCGCACGTATCTGCTGGATGTGCTGGGAGAGGCGGAACAGGCTGTTGTCCGCGGCTACGCCGGCTTCTGGTACGACGGCGAGGACGCCGAGCTCATGACCATCGGCGTGGGCAAGGCATACCAGCGGCAAGGCATCGCCGCTGCGTTGCTTCAGGTACTGGTCGACGAGGCGAAACGTCAGGGCGCCTCGCGCATGCTGCTCGAAGTGCGTGTGGATAACGACCCTGCGCTGGCCCTGTATCAGCGGTTCGGATTCGAACGCATGGGATTGCGCAAACGCTACTACCAGCCCGAAGGCATCGACGCATACACCATGAGCTTGGACCTGAAACCTAGGGTCGTGGGCTTTGCCGCCCCGCAGACGGCGCAGCGTTTGATCTCGTCCCGGCCTTTGGTGATCTCGGCGCACAGGGCCGCGTCCAGCGGCAGGACGGCCACCTTGAACCACCGGCACAGCAGCGAATAGGAAATACTCTGCACACAGACACATTCCTCCCCATCGTCCAGCAGGAGGCAGTTTCCGTTACAGTAGTTGCAGCACTCATGGGTGAGCCTGCGGGCCTTGCGGTATTGGGGGTAACTCATTCTCGGTATATTCATCGTTCCTGCGTAAGCTCCTTTCCCGGCGCTGTCCGCAAAATGCTGTCCACATTCTGTTTGACAATGCCGTATTCTTTCAATTTCTGTTTTGCTTCGCTGTACTGTGCGGACAGCCGTTCCCGTTCTGCGTCCAGCTTTTTATACTCGGTTTTGAGGGCGTACAGGTTGGGGAGCTTTGTGATCCCGGCCTCTTTGAGCGCCTTTGCCGCCGCCTCATACAATATCAGTTGGCTTTCATGCTGCCGCTGGAACGCGGCCTTGTCTTTGACATTTCGCAGTTCCAGCACCACAGGCCGGAGCTGCTTGTAGGCGGAGAGGTTTTTTATCAGCAGCGCCATATCCCCAAGGCGGCGTTCCGCGTCTTTCAGGGCGGAGGCCGCCGCGTCGTTTGCCGCGCTGATCTCGGCCAGCCTGCTTTCCAAGCCCTCGTAGCTGTCAATCTGGTGTTCCGTGATGAAGTTTAAGGAGTTGGCGGCCTGTTTCAAGTTGTGCAGCTTCGCCCACCGCGCATAGCCCGCCGACTGCTGGGCCTTGATACTGTCCTCCAAGGCGATCCGCAGGGAGATTTCCCCGGCGCTTCTTCTGCGCGACCCCCGGTCGATGGCAATGCCCCTGATTCGCTGGGTGATCCGTTCCTCGTTGTAATCCTCCCCCAAGGTCTTGCAGCGGGTGAAGCGTTCCTGTCCGGGGGCGCGGAATGAAATAAACTTGCCCTGTTTGACTTCATAGCCCTGCGCCTCCATGAGCTGCAAAAAGCTGTCAAAATCTTTGGACTGCGGGATGGCCGCGTCGATAGCAATTTTTAGTTTTGCTTTCCAGCTCTTGCCCTTTTTCTGTGCGTCCCACTCGGCATAGGTCTTGCCCTTGTCCTTGCCGGGCTTTACCACAGACAGGCCGTGTTCCTTGCACAGCCGGTCGCTGGTTCGCCGGATAAAGGCGTAGCTCTGACGGTTGGAAATGTACTTGCGCTGGTTCGCCATATCCACGGCGCAGATAATGATGTGGTTATGCAGGTGGCCCTTGTCAATGTGGGTGGTAATCACATAGGGGTATTTGCCTTGCAGCACTTCATCGGCAAGCTGCCGCCCGATCTCATGGGCCTGCTCCGCCGTGGTTTCCCCCGGTTCAAAGGCTTGTATCAGGTGATGTGCCAGATTGTTTCCCTTTTGGTACGCCTGATCCAGCAGCATTTGAAATTCTATATCCGCCGTTTCATAGGAACAGCCATAGGAAGAAACGAACAGCTTTTCATCGGTCTTGTCCGGGTTCTCGATGTAGTCCAGCGCCTTTTTCAGCGTTGACTTGATAGGATGGATCTTTGTAACTGCCATATCTGTGCCAGCGCCCCCTTGATGTCCTCCAAGTCCTGCGCGTACACAGTCCCGGTACTGTTGATACGCCTTGCAATCTGGTTGATGTTGACGCCGATTTTTTGCAGCTCTGCGGTCTGCGCCCGGACGGGGCCGGTGTCGATATGGACGATATAGCCGTCGATCAACATTTTCCGGGCGTAGGCAGAAAAGTTCTTTGTGCCAAGCTGGGCCATCTTCTGTTGGATCAGCGCCCGTTCCTCCGGCGTCACTGGGACGCGCAGCACAAATTTCCGTTTTCGGTTTGCCATTGGTTCACCTCCGTTCATTCAGGGGTTTGGGGACTTCCCCAAGATACAAACGGGAAGCCGTTTGCCGGGAGTGTGGCTACACTCCCTATGCTTGCTGTTTTTCTTTTCCTCCACTCCTAATACTCTGAGAAGCCATCAAACTACCCGCAAAATAGCGCTTTGGAAAGAAAAATTTGCAAAAAAATAAGAGGCCCTTGGCCTCCATACAACAAATGATAAACAAATGCCGAATCCGTTTGACGCGTTCGCTTGACGGTCCGTGTCTACAGCACATCGTTAAACTTACCCGTTCTTTTGTTTTACCTTTGCAGAGAATACGGTATAAAAGATTCTGTCATACTACTTTCATACTATCAATTTAGAAGAGGTAAAACACGATGAAACAAAATTACAATGAAATCTTGCGGGAGTACCGCATCTACTTGACCGAACATGAAAAATCTCACGCAACCATACAAAAGTATGTTCGTGAGTTGGTTTGGTTTCTTTCATTTTTACAGGGGGAAGAACCTACAAAAGCAAAGGTGCTGGAATATCGAGAGCAACTGCAACAGAGCCACCATGCCCGCACCGTAAATGCCAAGCTGTCCGCCATTCATTCCTATCTGGACTACCTGGGGCTGGCGGCCTGCAAGGTGAGGTTTTTGAAAATCCAGCATACGGTATTTGTGGATGACAGCCGAGATTTGACCGAAGCGGAATACCACCGCTTGTTAGACGCTGCCAAAAGGAAAAAGGACAGCCGCCTGTATCATGTGATGCTTGCCATTTGCACCACCGGAATCCGGGTCAGTGAGCTTTCCTTTCTGACTGTGGAGGCATTGCACAAAGGAAAAGCGGAAATCCGCATGAAAGGCAAAATCCGCACCATTCTCTTGACAAAAGAGCTGTGCCGGAAATTGAACGCCTATGCCAAAGAAAAAGGCATCCGAACGGGGTATCTGTTCTGCACCCGTACCGGAAAGCCCTTAGATCGAAGCAATATCTGTCATGATATGAAAAAGCTGTGCCGGGCGGCGCGGGTAAATCCTGAAAAGGTCTTTCCCCACAATTTGCGGCACTTATTTGCAAAATGCTATTATGCCATCAAAAAGAATCTGGCATATCTTGCGGATATTTTAGGACACGCCTCCGTGGACACCACGCGTATCTATGTAGCTATGGGCACACGGGAACATGAGCGAACCTTACAGCGGATGCATCTGATCTCATAGCACCACGGAATAATGATTCTGTGGTTCCATGGCCCCCTTGCTCAGTTACAAGTAGAACTGATTAACTCTATTATAAGTGTATCAGAGCAGATTTTCAACCATTTATTACATATAGAACAGCAAAATAAATACGAAAAATAGACCTGCACCGCGAAATATGTGCGCAGGTCTGCTTTTTATGCCTGTCAGAACGCCCTTAGTTGATTAAAATAATAATTTTCTTCCTAGAAGCAGTAACGATTACCCCAGAATCATTATTCTGCGGTAATTGAATCGTTCAGAAAAGGAAAGTTTGTGGTTAGGATATTCCCTTTGAAATGGCAGGAGGTGAATAAAGTGGAAGAAAGATGGTCGGTAGAATTGTTGGAGTGCTTGGCCCAGAAGGCCGGATGTGGGTATCTGTCGGATTTGCGGTATCTCAGCCCATGGGAGCAATTCCATCTGTCCAGGGAGCTTTTACATGTTCCTTCGGAAGCCTTTTCGCTAAAAACGTGGAATGACGCCTTGGCTTATCTGACGGGTCTTTCCCAGCAAGCGGATGCATCCGCCGCGAAAGAAACGTTGATGAAGCATCTATCGGAACACTGCAGCGGTTTGCAACGTCATCCGAGCCGAGAATGAATTTGAATAGAAAGGTGGTTAGAATGCTATGCAAATTACTGTTGTAGGCGCAGGTTATGTGGGGTTATCTCTTGCCACTCTGTTAGGCCAAAAGCATGAAGTAATAGTGCTTGATATTGATGAAGAAAAGGTTGCGAAAGTTAATTCCCGTATTTCTCCCGTTCAGGACGTATATCTCGAAAAGTTTTTTGCCGAAAGAAAACTAAATTTGACAGCCACTGTAGATACGGCAATAGCATATAAAGACGCCGAGTATGTAATTATTACAACACCTACTAATTATGAGGATGAAACCAATAGCTTTGATACTCATGCGGTTGATTCCACCATAGAAATTTGTATGGCAAATAATGATCATTGCATTATGATCATCAAAAGTACGGTTCCTGTTGGGTATACAAGGAGTGTGCGAAAAAAATATAACACCAGCCACATTCTATTTTCCCCTGAATTTTTAAGAGAAACGAAAGCCCTATACGACAATTTGTACCCTTCCAGAATTGTTGTTGGTACAGATATTGCAGACCCTGCTATGGTTATCCATGCACAGGTTTTTTCAACCATCTTGCAAGAGTGCGCAAATAAAGAAGATATTCCCGTCTTGATTATAGGGCTTGATGAAGCAGAAGCCGCTAAACTTTTCGCTAATACTTATTTAGCCATGCGTGTTGCGTTCTTTAACGAATTGGATACCTTTGCAGAAATGAATGGGTTAAGTACAAAGAACATCATAGATGCAATTTGTCATGATCCTCGAATTGGTAAGCATTATAACAATCCATCTTTTGGCTATGGCGGATATTGCCTCCCGAAAGATACAAAGCAGTTGAAATCAAGTTTTCATGATATTCCTGAAAATTTGATTACCGCTGTGTGTCAGGCAAACCACACCAAAAAAGGCCATGTCATAAAGGGAATTCTGAATAAACATCCTGGCACAGTTGGTATTTACCGCTTAACGGCAAAGTCTAATTCTGACAATTTCCGTTCAAGTGCTGTTTGGGGTGTTATGGAGGGGCTTTCCAAAGAAAAACAAGAAATTGTAATATATGAACCCTTATTAGGCGATGCCGCAGAGTTTATGGGTTATAAGGTTGTACATTCTTTTGCGGAGTTTAAGCGTTCATGTGATGTTATTGTTGCTAATAGAGTTTCCAGTGAACTCTCGGAAGTTATGTATAAGGTTTATACAAGAGACATCTTTGGAAGAGATTGACCCGGCGAGGCGGTGATTGTAATGTACACATTTTTCTTGATGGTCGAGGATTATATCAAAACTCATAACCTTCACCTCTTTATGTTTTTCTTCGCATTCATTTTCATTCGATGGGGAATAGTATTTTTCCATGCTATTCGATATAAGCCATATGATTATGAAGATAAAGAAATAAATTATTTTACATCGGTGCTGCTCCCAGTCGTTGACGAACCATTAGATCTATTTTATAGTGTTCTGATGAAAATAGCACGCCAGAATCCGTCTGAGATTATAGTTGTCATTAATGGGCCAAAAAACGAGGGGCTTGAAAACCTGTGTGTAGATTTCAACAGGAATTTACCAATTGGCTTTACTCCTGTTCAGCATTATTATACACCTGTTGCCGGTAAGAGAAATGGGATCCGTGTGGCAATGGAGCACATTAATCCGAATTCCGATATAACAGTGCTTGTGGATAGTGATACGGTATGGACAGAGGATACTTTGTCCGAGTTGCTGAAGCCTTTTGCTTGTGATCAAAAAATTGGCGGTGTTACAACCAGACAGAAAATACTTGATCCTGACCGCAAACTCGTAACCATGTTTGCAAATTTGCTTGAAGAGATCAGAGCTGAAGGAACGATGAAAGCAATGAGCGTTACAGGCAAAGTGGGCTGCCTTCCCGGCAGGACAATTGCTTTCCGTACTCAGATTTTGATAGATGTGATGTATGACTTTATGAATGAGACATTCATGGGATTTCACAAAGAAGTATCCGATGACAGAAGCCTCACAAACCTGACGCTCCGAAAGGGGTACAAAACAGTTATGCAAGACACCTCAGTAATTTATACAGATGCGCCCACCGAATGGAAAAAATTTATCAGGCAGCAGTTAAGATGGTCGGAAGGTTCACAGTATAACAATCTGAGAATGACTCCTTGGATGTTAAAAAACGCCAAGCTGATGTGCTTTATTTACTGGTCAGATATGATTAGTCCGATGATGCTGGTTAGCGTTTATGCCAATACTATAATTTGCAAGGTGTTAAATATACTTGGCTGCGCGATTCCAACATTGGCATATACCGCTCCATGGTGGCAGATCATTCTCTTTATTCTTCTTGGTTGTATCATTAGTTTTGGTTCACGAAATATTAAGGTTATGAGAAGTGTGAAGTGGTATTATACATTACTGCTTCCAGTATTCATCCTTGTTTTAACTGTTGTCATGGTTCCTATCCGATTGCTAGGCCTTATGCTCTGCTCTGACGATATGGAGTGGGGCACCCGGAAATTGGAGGAGGACAATGATAAAGTGGAAGTTCCTTAATTGCATTTGTATATTCGCGGCTGCTATATTTATATTATGGGTTGGTTGCAACGAACAGCCTGTCGATACCGAGAAGGCCGATGGCTCTGACAGCATTGCGTCTATTGAGGCTCCGAGTAATAGTCAAGCTACACTGGAAGAACCAACTACGGAATCTATTGTAACAGAATCCTCAGTTGTCGAGTCTGAATATTATCCTATTACAGAGGGACAAAGATATTTGGGCGTTTATGTTCAAGGCCCCGATGAGACTGATGTTTTAGCTGACAGCATCAATACTTTAGCTTGGTTTGATCGTTTTGATCAGACAAGTGATTACAAGATTTCTTTATGTTTAGACGACAATAAATATATAGCGTTTATCACTTTGCAGCCTACCGACTGGGACTTAAAATTGGTTTCTGACGGGTATTATGATGATTTAATTATTGAATATTTTAAGAAACTCTCTTCGGATAACAGAGCCAATACAGAACTTTTTGTTCGATTAGCGCATGAAATGGAAATGAGGCCCTCTTACAAATCTGGTTGGTACAGTTGGCAAACAGATGATGCTCACGCATATGTAAACGCTTGGGTTCACATTGTGAACTTGGGTAGGGAATATGCTCCCAATGTTAAGTGGGTATGGTCTCCCAACAGGGCAGACGAATACACAACGAAATATTATCCAGGTGATGAGTATGTTGATTATGTCGGATTGACATTGAATAACACATTGGATTCCCGTGAGAGTTTTCAGCAATTCTATGAAAATGAAGGTCAAAGAGACTATTTGGAAGCATATAATAAGCCAATTATTTTTGGAGAGATCGCGGAGCATAGCACCAGTGATGAAGTTCGCAATGAATACATACAATCTGTTTTTGATTATCTTGGAACCTACGATAAATGCATCGGTTTTATTTTCTTAAATCAAGATATAGAAAGTGCAAGACAATACAAGTTTACAGATTGCGAATTGATATTAGATACATTTATTGAGAATGCGAGGGATTACATTTGTGCGAAATAAGAAGTTTACAAAGTATCAGATCATGACGAGAGTTGGAACGATTATCAGCATTTTACTGTTTGTTGTCCTTGGATTTTGTATCGAAGTTATTTTCTAAAAAAATGGAGAAAGTGAAAGATGGAACATCAAACCAAAGGAACGTTGCGCAATCAGGCCGTCATTACATCAGCCGGATCGCCCCGAGCAACCACACCGCGGTTCGTAAGGTATTGGATGGGAGCAATTCCCCCTAACGCTGATCCCATTGGCGGTTTCAGGAGGGAGCCGTCATGTGTAGAACGGGATATCGACCAACGGAAATGGGAGTAACACCGTTAAAAAAAACATCCCCCGGCCCGTGGGAAATGTGGCCGGAACCATGAATTTGCGTATGCAATAAAATATCATACTATTTTTTTGTTCGCCCGGAGGGTTTATGCCCTTCCGGGCGAATTTTGTTATTTCCTTCGGCCCGCTCTATCGGTCAAACACTTTTTCAAAATTTTTTTAAAAAAGTGGTGTTTGGCGGGTAGCTGGAGGCCTTTCAACAGTAACTTTGGCGGAAAGGGAGAAAACCACCGAAATCCCCCACAGAAAGGGGGTGAAAAGATGGAAACGATCCCCCGCAATGATTTTATCCTGCGGCACCGCTATGATGCTTTCTGCAAAGCGGTACTCCGCAATGAGGCTAAAAGCTACTGGTCGGAGATGGCGCATCGCCGCGAACGTGAAAAGTCGCTGGATGCTCTGACACAAGAGGAAATGGACAAGCTCTCAGTCGTGGATGATTACCCCAGCGACAGCTACGTTTTTTCGTCGTATGGGTATGACCTGCTGATCGACAACGAGCTTGTAGCCGAGGCGTTCGCCAGCCTGCCGGAACAGGAACAAAGCATTTTGATTTTGCACTGTGTTCTGGATTTGGCAGACGGAGAAATCGGCAGCCTCATGGGAATGTCCCGCAGCGCCGTACAGCGTCACAGGACAAGGACCCTGAAACAGTTGCGTATGAAATTGATGGCGTTCATGCCAGAGGGAGGTAAACGCGGATGAAGGAACCTACATTCAACGGCAGAGAGCTTCTTCCCCTTTCGGTGATGGAAGCTGCCCACGCTGGGGATGCAATGGCTATGGAGCAAGTGCTGCGGTACTATGAGGACTACATAAA
>OLQN01003125.1_pt1 | contig 10368 bp, 7 predicted proteins | sample 1673181 | NCBI WGS metagenome assembly OLQN01 (sample SAMEA3136763, study PRJEB25190) | human gut metagenome | biome: human gut; feature: human-associated habitat; material: faeces | place: Austria | collected 2013
GTGGTATGCCAGTAGTGGTAGGAGCCTGGGTTGATGGCCTCCCCCACCCGTGCGCCAATCTCGTAGCCCGCGGCAATGGCAGCCAGCACCTCACGCCCGGAGCGGTGAAGCTTCTGCCCCACCGCCAGCGCCGCGGGGATGGTTACCGCCCCCAGGTGGGTGATAGAGGCGTTGTGCACGTCGTCCATATCCATGACATGGGCGCACGCGGCGTTCAGCGCGGCAGCATGTTCGCAGGAGAGCCGCTCCAGTCCGCTGTTCCAGGCGGTCGCCTCCTGCTGTCCGTCCCCGGCGGCAAAGTAGCTGCGCCAGATCCCCCCCTGCGGCTGAACTGAGCCGGCTGCCGCCACGCCGAGCAGATCCTCCAGATAGAGCTTTGCGTTGTCCACCGCTTTGGAGGGCAGACTCTCATAGCGGACTTCATATAGAAAATCGGAAAGCTGTTTTGTAAGCATTCGGACCTCTTCCTGGCTGTCCCATTGGTCCAGCCAAAACGTGCGCCTTTTCGGAATACCGCCCCATGTCATTCCGGTATTCCGCGCAATAGCAGGCGCACATATTTTTCTTTTTATGTAGTATTTTTTTGCTAATATTCCATTTTTATCTCTTTTTTGCTTTTTCTTTGGTATACCAATTCGAATTATAGCAGATTCACTCAGCAATGAGAATACACAAAATAAAAATCGTTACATTTGACAAAAGCCGTCGCTTTTCCTTGGTCATAACAGAGAAATGGCAAGTTGTATCTTTACAAATTGTATGCATAAGTGCTATATTGGCTCCACTGGTATACCGATTCTCCAATAAAGCACGCAATTTAAGTCGTTTTGATGGAACGGAAAGGGATATCCAATTATGAAAACAAACAAGCTTATGATCACCTGCGCCCTCTGCGGCGGCGGTACCACCCGCAAGCAGTCCCCCTACGTCCCCCTGACGCCGGAGGAGCTGGTCGCCGATTCTCTGGCCGCAGTTCGGGCCGGCGCCTGCATCCTGCACATCCATGTCCGCGATGACGAGGGCGCGAACACCATGGAGACCAGCCGCTTTGTGCAGGTGGTCTCCATGATCCGGGAAGCCCTGCGCACCAACCACCTGGATGCCATCATCAATGTCACCACCTCCGGCACCAAGTTCTCCGAGGATATGCGGGTGGCCCACCTGCCCATCCTGATGCCCGAGATGTGCTCCTATGACCCTGGTACCCTCAACTGGGCCAACAGCTACATCTTCCTGAACACGCCCCCCTTCCTGGAGCGGCTGGGCCTGCTCACCCAGGAGCTGGACATCAAGCCTGAAATTGAAATCTTTGACGCCGGTATGCTGGGCAACGTGGATTACTACCTGAAAAAAGGCGTCCTGAAGGCCCCGCTCCACTACCAGCTGGTTCTGGATGTCCCTGGTGGTATGCCGGGCAATATTGACTCGATCAACCATCTGGTTTCCAAGCTGCCGGAGGGCTCCACCTGGTCGATCACCGGAATCGGCAAAGCCCACATGCCCTGTATGCTGGCCGGTCTGGCCGCCGGCTGCGACAACCTGCGCGTCGGTCTGGAGGACAACGTGTTTATGAAGAAGGGCGAATACGCCACCAACGCCCAGTTGGTGGAGCGGGCGGTCAAGCTTGGTATCCTGGCCGGCCGTGAGATTGCCACCGCCGCCGAGGCCCGCGAGATTCTCGGCATCAAGCCTGAGAAGGGCGTTCTTTATCAGCCGTAAATTGACTTGGAAAAGGAGAATGCGCGATGAAATACGATTTTGAAACGATTATTGACCGCGATCCGGCCATCCGCGGCACCGGAAAGTACCGCATCATGAAGGACTCCAAGGGCAATAAGCCCCCCAAGGGCATCGTTCCCCTGTCGGTGGCCGACATGGAGTTCCGCACCGCCCCCTGCGTTATTGACGCAATCAAAGCCGAGGCGGACTTCGGCGTGCTGGGCTACCACCGCCTGACCGACAGCTTTCGGGAGTCCTGCTGCCAGTGGATGAAAACCCGTCACGATTGGGACGTTCAGCCCGACTGGATCGTCCCCTTCGAGCAGGTCGTTCCCGCCCTCTATAACGCTGTCTGGACCTTTACCCAGCCCGGCGACGGCATCCTGATCCAGACCCCCGACTACCACCACTTCACCGGCGCCACCGTCAATACCGGCCGCAAGGTGCTGGAAAACCGCCTGGTGGCCGACGAGAAGGGCCACTATACCGTTGATTTCGACGACTTCCGTGAGAAGGCCAAGCAGGCCAAGCTGTTCTTCCTCTGCTCCCCCCAGAATCCTACCGGCCGCGTCTGGACGGAGGAGGAGCTGCGCAGGATGGGTGAGATCTGCAACGAGTACGGAGTCATGGTGGTGGCCGACGAGATCCACCACGATCTGATCCAGCCCGGATACAAGCACATTGTGTATGCCTCCCTGGGCAAAGAGTTTGCCGACAACTGCGTAATCTGCACCTCCCTGAGCAAGACCTTCAACCTGGCCGGCCTGTGCTACGCCAGCATCATCATCCCCAACGACGAGGTGCGGGCCAAGTTCCAGAAGCAGATGGGCCTCCAGGCCTTCATGCACATCGAGCGCTTCGGCCCCGTGGCCCACGAGGCCGCCTACCGCCACGGCGCCGAGTGGCTGGAAGAGCTCATCCAGGTCATCAAGGGCAACTACGAGTATGTCCGCGACTTCTTCGCCCAGCACTTCCCCGGAGTTGTGGTCACCGAGCTGGAGGGCACCTACCTGGTCTGGTGCGACTTCCGCTGCTTCGGCATGAGCGACGCAGACATGAAAGTGTTCCTCACCGACGAGTGCATGCTCTACCTGGACAACGGCACCGACTTCGGCGCGGCCGGTTCCGGCTACCAGCGCATCAACGTCGCCTGCCCCCGCAAGACCCTGGCAGACGCTCTGGACCGCTTCTATCAGGCCGCCAGGAAGCGCGGCATGGCCCGGTAATTTCCCCGGAAACACGACCAGAATGGATTAGGAGGCTATGACATGTTAGAGAAAAAGGTACCGTTTTGTATCGACCACTTCAGCATCGCCACTACCCACCGCGACCGCCCGATCGACCTGGTGACCAAGCTGGGCTTTACCACCGCCGACTGCTACACCGACCGCACCGTGCACTTCATCTTTGAGAACTCCTACTTTGAGCTGTGCACCTACCAGCTGAACACCACCATCACCTGGCTGACCCAGTCCGTCCCCGCCACCAATCTGCCCAAGGTTCACTCCTATCGCCTGAGCGTCAAGGGGACTGACCCCAATCCCATGCGCAACGCTTTGATCGAGGGCGGCATCGAGACCATCGGCGAGATCAACAACCCCTTCCGCCAGCATGTCCGCTACGGTGAGAAGGAGGGCGAGGCCGGTTACCAGACCTTCTTTATTCAGAACTACGAGCCCTTTACCGACATTCTCTTCGGCTGCACCACCCATCTGGCCAAGGAGCTGATCGTCAAGAACGAGACCAAATTCCCCCACATCAACGGCGCCAAGCGCCTGGCCTACATCACCGGCTACTGCGACAGCAAGGAGCGCTTTGAGGAGGCCGATGCCGCCATCTCCAAGCTCTACAACGCCGCCAAGGGGGCCACTGACACCGGCTTCAACCTGGACACCTATCAGCTGGTGGATCACGACGCCTACGTGGCCGAGTTCGGCTGCGAGCCCCGCAACGACGGCCTGAAGCTGCCCATCGTGGCCGCCGCCTTCTCCGGCTGCCACCTGGAATTTGTGGAAAAGCGCGCCTATGATCTGAACCTGAATTACTTCCACAAGGACGGCAAGCTCTATGTGGACTGCCGCCGTACACTGGGTCTGTTCCTCGTGTTCATGCCCTGACCCCCGCCATTCCAGAATAAGAGAGGAGCAGCAACATGAAATCTGCCTTAAAAAAGGTGTCGCTGATCCTGGCCATCTGCTTTGTAGCATTTCACCTCTACACCGCAGCGTTCGGCACTATGCCGGGCATTGCGCAGAAGTCGATCCACCTGGGCTTCCTGCTGGTGATCTTCTACATCAATGCAATGGTCGACAGCGAGAAGCGTTGGGAGCAAATTTTTCTCGGTATTATGGCACTCTTCGCCCTAGGCGGCTGTGCCTACATCACCATCCTGGATGAAAACCTGCAACTGCGCGCCGGAATTGTGTACGCCAGCGACATTCTGTTTGCCATTCTTCTGATTATCGCTATCTTTGAGGCGTGCCGCCGGAAGATGGGCAATCCCCTGGTCATCATCACCCTGGTCTTTGTGGCCTACGCCTTCCTGGGCAAGTATATTCCCGGCTTCCTCAACCAGCCCGGCATGACGCTGAAGAAGTTCACCTCTTTGGTCTATCTGACCACAGACGGTATCTTCGGCTCCCCCCTCTATGCCTCGGCCTCCTATGTGGTCCTGTTCGTCCTGCTGGGCGCTATCATGAGCGTCTCCGGCATCGGCGACTATATGACCAATCTGGCCACCTCCCTGTTCGGCCACATGCGCGGCGGCCCCGCCAAGGTGGCTGTGGTGGCCTCCGGCTTCTTTGGCTCCATCAGCGGCAGTCCCACGGCCAATGTCATCGGCACCGGCACTTTCACCATTCCTATGATGAAAAAGAACGGCTTTGAGCCCGAGTTTGCCGCGGCGGTTGAGGCCACCGCCTCCACCGGCGGAGCCATCATGCCCCCCATCATGGGCTCCACCGCCTTTATTATGGCGGAAATGCTGGGCATTCCCTATACCGCCGTGGCAAAGGCCGCCCTGATTCCTGCTATTCTCTACTTCCTGGCCGTCCTCTTTGGCGTCGATATCTATGCCGCCAAGCATGGGTTGAAGGGGATCCCCCGCTCCCAACTGCCCAAGGTACGCAGCATGCTCAAGCAGATTTACATGCTTGCCCCCCTGATCTTCCTGATCTTCTGCATGGCCGTGTTCAATATGACCATCGTGCGCTCTGGCCTGCTGACCATCATCGTCACTCTCGTCCTGGTGGAAATCAACCCCAAGACCCGTATGACCAAGGAGCAGTGGCTCCAGATTCCTGTCCAGACGGTAAAGAGCGCCGTTTCCGTCGGCATTGCCTGCGCCATGGCCGGTATTATCAGCGGTGTGATCATGGGCAGCGGCCTGGGCTACCGCATCTCCTCCATCCTGACCAGCGTGGCCGGCACCAGCATGCTGCTGCTGCTCGTTCTGACGATGGTTGTCTCCCTGATCATGGGCATGGGCGTCCCAACCACGGCGGCCTATCTGGTTCTGGCCTCCCTGGTAGCCCCCACGATGATTCAGTTGGGCATTCCCCCGCTGGCCGCCCACATGTTCATCTTCTACTTCGGCTGCATCTCCTCCATCACCCCCCCTGTGGCGCTGGCCGCCTATGCCGGTGCCGGCCTGGCCGGGTGCGATCCAAACAAGACAGGCTACAAGGCGTTCCGTCTGGCCTTCTGTTCCTTCCTCATGCCGTACTTGTTTGTCTACAATCCGGTACTGCTGATGGAGGGCGGCGTGCTGGACATCCTCTGGAGCCTGGTTACCGCGCCTATCTGCTGGCCTCCGGCTTCGAGGGCTTCTTCTTCCGCTGGAGCCTGAAGTGGTTCGAGCGTCCGCTCATGATACTGGGCGCTGTGATGCTGATTGTGCCCGGTATGGTCACCGATTTGGTAGGTATCGCCATCATCGTGGTGGAGTTTGTCACCGAGTTCATGTTTAAGCGTTCGGAGAAGTTCGTCCCCGTTACCGTTTCCCAGTCTACCACGTGACATTTTCCCCCGGGTGAATGCCATTGGAGAGAAAAAGAAAAGGAGATATCGTTATGAAAAAGCTGTCAAAACTTATGTGTCTGTTGCTGGCAGTCGGTATGCTGATGGGAATCGCCTCCTGTAGCAGTGATGCTGGAGAGGGGGGCGGAGGCTCCTCCGGCGGTACGGAAACCGTGCGCATCAGCTGCGGGCCCCTGAACGGCTATCAGAACGTCCTGTATAATTCCATTGCCGACATGATGAACAAAGCCAACCCCGGCAAGTACAGCTTTGCCATTGAGGCCTCCACCGGCTCCGCCGAGAATGCCCGCCTGCTGGCTATGGGCGAAACCGACTTCGGCACCATGGGCATGGATATGACCCTGTCCTGCTACAATGCCGGGGGCGAGTTTGAGGGCCTGCCCGCAGAGCAGATCATGCACGTGGCCACCCACTCCGGCACCGGCGCGACGGTCCACGTTATCACTTCTGCGAAGTCCGATATTAACAGCATTCCCGACCTGGCCGGCACCAAATTCGGTGTCACTGCCGGCATGATGGCCGGTTACCTGGACGATGTTCTGTGGGCCTACGATATGACCACCGATGATCTGGGCAGCGTGGTAAACCTGTCCCTGTCCGACCTGTGCACCGCCCTCCAGGACGGCAATATTGACGCCTTCCTGTACGCCACTCCCGCCCCCGGCACCAACTTTACCGACCTGGCCATGTCCTTTGGCATCAAGGTCGTCGACATCGGCCAGGAGGCCGTTGACAAGCTGATGGCCGAGAAGCCCTGGTACCACACAGTGGTTATCCCCGCCGGCACCTATGACGGCTGTGATGAGGATATCACCACCTTTGCCCAGTACACCGCTCTCTGCGCCCGTGCCGACGTGCCCGAGGAGACCGTCTACAACCTGGTCAAGACCATGATGGAGAACGCCGATGCTCTGGAAGCCGTGCATAAGAACGCCGCCGGCACCTGTCCGGAGCGCGGCATCGAAGGCGCCCTGATCCCCATGCACCCCGGCGCCGAGCGCTATTACAAAGAGGTCGGCGTGCTGGACTGATCCCCAATTCCCTTTCAAATTCCCTCCAGATTGAAGCAAGCGGTACCGCCCATCCGGGCGGTACCGCTTGCTTTTGTCACCGCAGGAATCAATAGATCCCCGTCAGCTCCTGATAGAGATTTTTTGCATAGGAGTCAGTCATACCGCTGATGAAGTCGGTCACCAGCAGCAGCCGCAGATAGAGGCGGTACCCCTCATCCTTTCCCTCTGCGTCGGCCCGGTAGCAGGCCAGTTGATTTTCGGAGAGCAGCTTGACCAGCTTTTTCTCCGCCGCCGTGGGCCGGTATTCCTCGGGGGCGTCGTCGCCGGCATCCAGGTAGAGCACCGCCGGGACAAACCGGGACAGCAGGGTGGTGAGTATGGTCTGGGCCGCCAGCTCCAGGGTGAGAATTCCCTCCGAGTCGTAGGCAAAGCGACCCATGGCCGCCTTCAAAATACGGATGGAGCCGCCGTGGAAGGTGCCCTCCATGATCTCCCGCCGGAACGTCCCCTCCATGATGGCGGAATAGGAGTCCGTCTGTCCGGCGCCGTAGGGGACGAAGCCAAAGGCGGCGGTATACATGAGCCAGTGGCGGGCATAGGCGATCCACCGCTGGAAAGCCGCCATGGAGCTGCTCTCCCGCTCGCGCAGGCGGGTCAGCTCGTCGATCATCTCGGCGGATTTTTTGACCTGGCCGCCGTTGAGGCCCCAGTCGTCCTTTTTCGCCTCCAGAGTGTCCCGGAAGAACCGCTCGAACTCGTCCAGGGTGAACAGGCCCTTCTTGTAGGCGTCCTCCAGATCGGCAGTGGCATAGGCGATGTCGTCCGCCGCCTCCAGAATATAGGTCAGGGGATGGCGGCAGAAGCCCTCCACCGTCCGGGTACCGGTGGCGGAGGCCAGCGCGCCGAAAAGCGCCTCCTCGGCCTTGTAGTAGCCCAGCTTGTGGAGCTTCACGTCGGCGCTGGCCTTGTCTACCCGGGTGGAATCCACCGGGTACTTGACCAGGGTGTTAAGCACGGCAGGCATGAGATCCATACCGAAGGCGCTGTCCACCCGGTACACCTTGGTCAGCAGGCGCAGGGCCTGGGCGTTGCCCTCGAAGTGGCAGAGATCGGCCTTCATCTGGCGGTCCAGCCACTGGGACAGGGGCCTGCCCTTGTAGCTCAGACGGTCCAGGTGGCTCTTGAACCAGTCGCCGATGACCACCTCGCCGAAGTGGCCGAAGGGCGGATTGCCGATGTCGTGAAGCAGTCCGGCGCACATGACGGCGTTGGCCGCGTCCCGCGCCTCGTCCTCCGTCATGGCGTAGGGGGTGCCGCTCTTGTTTTTGCGGATATTGGCGGTAATCATGGTGGCAAGCTGCTTGGCCAGCGCCGAGGTCTCCATGGAGTGGGTCAGCCGGGTGCGCACAAAGTCACTTTTGTCCAGGGGAAACACCTGGGTCTTGTCCTGGAGACGGCGGAAGGGCGCGCTGTTGACAATCCGCCAGTAGTCCAGCTCAAAGTCGTTCATCGGGTATTTGGACAGGTCGTCCGGGATGTCCAGCGGTTCCTTCCGCCGGGCATACAATAGGGTCTTCCATTCCATTGGTTCCCCTCCTTTTCTTTTTCTCTATGTGGCTTCGGCAAAATGGAACACCATTCCACAACGTTTTCTTTATTATAGCATAAAATCCCTCTGAAAAAACAGCGGCGGCGTGTTTGAAAACCTTCACTTTTTCAAACACGCCGTTATAATTACATAATATACCACAGCTTTCCAGGAATAACAAGCGCTTTTGCTAGAACTATACGCTTTCCTGTTGTTAATTTTAGCTTTTTTCGACAAGTAATTTTACGGACTGAAAAAGTGAAATTTTTCAAACATGAGGCGCGATATCCCCAATATCCATAAGAGAGGAGTTTTAAAAACATGAAAAAGCGATTGTTATCCCTTATTTTGGCTCTATGTATTATAATTTCTTTTTCTCCTTCAACTCTGTCCGTAAATCTACCGGAGGTAGACGTGCGGACGGAGGGGCTTACCCCGGCGCAGCCCCAGGAGGCGCCCGCAGAGAAGCCGAGGGATGCCGGCGCGGAGCGGCGGACGATTTATGTCTCGAACGAAGGTACAGAGGAGGACGACGGCGCGACCGCCGAAACGCCGACCACGCTGGCCCGTGCAACCGAATTGGCAAACGAAGGGAAAAAACCGGTCGAAATCGTGGTCTTAGGACAGGTATCAGTAGATACCTGGACTAGCCCCACTGTAGAGACTACTCTTCGAGGCGGGGACGAGAACGCGGAGCTGCTGTTTGAGTATTGTTCGGCCTCGGATGGAGCGTACAACATCAGTCTGGCAGATGCCCTGACCATAGATGACATCAAATTTAACTGCAACTATACGGATTATTTTTTTAGCAGATATTATGGTACCTATACCATCGTTGCCAACGGTTATCCGTTGGTCATCGCCTCGGGCGTGCAGTACAGCTATTATACCGCAGACACCATTGTTGACGGTAAAACATGTAGCACATCCAGCTGCTATGTGATTGGCGGAGGTCTGGACGAGGATATCACCGGCGGCACTCATGTGGAGATTTATACCTCCTTGCCGCTTACCTATGTATACGGCGGCGGAGTGAATGGCTCCGTGGAGGGTAATATTTTTTTGCACATTGAAAACTGCGGTAAGATTCAGCATGTGCGCGCTGGTGGTTACGCAAATAAAAAAGATGCCAAAGTCAACGGAAATATAACGTTGGACTTTATCAACTCAGTCACCGATAATCCTATCTATGGCGGCGGATATGCGCGGTCGTCCTATTCAGCGGAGGTTACTGGTTCAATTTGCATAAATCTGTCCGGACTAAATAATGGCTTTGGCAGGCCCATTTACGGCGGCGGGTATGGGAAAAACGCTCCAGTAGTAGGAAATATTAGATTTAACATTTCGAATACTAAAATGAACAATAATGCGGCCGCTATCTATGGCGGCGGGTACAACAGCGACGTAACAGGAGACATCTTTATCCATATCAAAGAAAACAGCCTTATCTCAGAGGAAACCGTCTGGGGCGGCGGAACCGGAGATTCCACCATAACAGGTGGTGTTACAATCACCGTGGATGACAGCACCGAGGTGATCGGCGAAATCCACGCCGGCGGCAATGAAGGCGCGGATGTGATCGGCAATGTCTCAATCACAGTATCCGGTGGCCCCCAATCCGCCTGCCCGACCATTTTTGCGACCGGCAAAGGGGAGGACGAGGATAACCCGGCCCAAGTTGACGGCAACGTCTCCATTACTCTGCACGGCAGCCGGGCCAACGTATACACACTGGACAAGTTTGGCGAAGTGACCTCCGACCATGCGGTTACGATTATCCTGGACGACACTGACGAGCTAAGCGGCGCAGTTCGGGGTGATTCCAAGCTGGACCAGCACCTTTATAACTATGAGAAAAACACCCCCACCCGTACAGGAAACGGCGCCAGCGTCATCGTCAAAGGCGATTACACCTCTACCGGAATCCACGGGTTCCCTGAGGTTGTAATTGAGGACGGCGGCATCCTGCGCGAGCATCTCGCCTCCGGCGAGACGCTGTTTGACGGCGTG